>Ga0315286_10002990_pt1 | contig 15860 bp, 13 predicted proteins | sample YL17G10_0_MG_FD_205038 | JGI IMG/M metagenome (GOLD analysis project Ga0315286, IMG submission 205038) | Sediment microbial communities from Yellowstone Lake, YNP, Wyoming, USA - YL17G10_0 | ecosystem: Environmental > Aquatic > Freshwater > Lake > Sediment | place: USA: Wyoming | collected...
TCGTCCTCCTGGAGTCGGCCAAGACTCTGCGCTGTCTCACGCTCCTTGACTTGCTTCTCCAGCGCTTGGATGCGTTTCTCGGCTGACTCGAGCTGGTGAGCCGACCGCAGTCGGAGGGACTGGAACGATACCAGGAGTTTGGTATTCCGTTCCTGCAACTTGGACTCCTTGCGCTGTAGCTTATCTCTCGCCGACCGGAGGCGATCGCGTTCGCGCAGCACGGCATTCTCTGTTGTCCTTCTCAGTTCTTCCCTCATCTGGCGCATTAGCTCTTTCTGCTTCCGGCGTTCTTCTGTGAGCGCCACGTCCACCTCTGCCGCCAGCTTCCGCTGATAGTTCTGCTGGACTTGAACCAACCTCTTCTCCAGCCCCCTGCGTTGCTCTGTCAACTGCGCCTTGTGCGCAGCGGCCTGTCGTGCCAGGTCCCGCCGGGTCTTCCCGCTCAAGTCTCGCTGCAGTTGTGCGGCCCTCTTCCTAAATGACTCCGTCAGGCGTTTCTCTCGCTCCTCAAGTTTCTTCTGCTTCTCCTTGAGCCTAGCCAGTCTGATTTCCTTCTCTTTCCAGATCCCCGTGATGCTGTTGTAGAGCCTCTCGGAGACATTCTGGCCGCATAATGGGCATTTGTGGATCGTCACGGAGTACTCCTTCTAGGTCTGTCGGCCATCAATTGGATCTGACGGGCATACACGCGAGGCTTGTTACCTTCTCGACTATTTGCTCTAGCTTCGGCAGCCTCAAGTCTCGGTCGTAGATCTTCCTGATGAACGACGCGGCGGCTTCCACGTTCTTGAGCACGCTGCGGATCTTGTCATCGCCGGAGTAACCTAGGTCTGCAGCAACGGAGTCCCTCATTTCAAGGAACAGACTGGTTCCCAGTTCTTCCTGCATGTAGCTTTCGATCTTCATCTTGAAGCAGGAGCACTTGTCCCCAACGAACGTCTCTGGAAAGGCAACGGGTTCCTGCATTCCTCCCAACTCGGCCTGGAGTTTCTGGTTCTTCTCCCCGACCTCAGTCCGCTTTTCGGCCTTGCAGTCGGCATCGCCGTCGAACGCGAAGTATGTCGGTATTCCGAATCCCTCGAATACTATCAACGGCCTGTCCAGGTTGTTCTTTCCCCCAACCGGCACGACCGTTATTCCCCTCTCGTCCCATTTCTGTCTGAGTCTCTCTGCAAGAGAAGAGAACACGCCCTGCTCTGTTGCCCCTTCCACCACAAGAACAGCACTGGCGAAGAAACCCTCGCTGACAATCGAGTTCACTACCGGACGACAGCGAGCCATGAACGCATTGCCGCGGTCAGTGCCTACCGGTATGTCGCACGTTCTGGAGAGCCGGTCCCCGGCGTCGTGGCGAGTAAAGACCGTGCAAAGGGATGTTGGCGGCCGGCCCGATTCGCCTGGTGGGGCCTTTCGCATCAGGCGAATCTGGTCAAACCGGTCGAGTCCAACGAAGTAAGGAGAGTGAGTTGAGTACAGCACTTGGTTGCATCCGTTCCCTCCTGAGCTATGAGTCAGCTCAAGGAGTAGCGAGGCAAGATACCGACTTCGGCTGGGATGCAAGTACAATTCGGGTTCCTCAATCAGCAAGACGAGGTCCATGCGAATGCGCGGAGTAGCCTCCGGACTCGGTTCTGCCACCGGCCCTACCCTTGGGACAGGCTGGACGAAAAGATGAAGGTGCTGCAAAAGCGTCATGATTGCAGCCCGTTGCAGGCCATGTCCGGTTTTCGATGGATGCGCTCGGTAACCATCCTCGACCAAGTTTGTGTCGTAGGCAGGGGGCTTAAGAGGGGGAGGTGCGAACTTGCCCCAGTCAATCGTGATCTTGGAGCCGGGAGAGAAACGGCCCAGTGTCATCGACAGGTCGTCGGCGAGACGGCTGAGTTCCGGGAAGTTGCCGAGCTTGAAAATGCTCTCGGCTTCTACCTGGAACTGTTGGTTGAACTGCAACACGCGCGGATTATCGTTTATCCTGCGCAACACTACGGTGTCCATTAGGCTCTTGAGACTACCTGTGCTGATCTCGTCGGCGGCGTCCCTCACCGCTGGCACGAAAACGAATTTCGTGAGATTGTTGAGGTCATACTGGCCCTCAAAACCATAAAACTGAGTGCCCACTTCTGTCGGCACGCATCTCTCAGGGTGTGTGGACTGCCACGCGTCTATGCTCGTTCTCACATCAGCAGCACTGGTTGCCCTCTCAAGTCCTTCGAACCGACCGCTGGCAGTCAGTTCATTGAATTGCCTTCGTTGCTCGGTCTTGTTCTCGACTGCGAGCACATGGGCGAACTCCGGTACCATTTCAGTGTAGCCGAAGTAGCTTCCTCTTCCTGGAGCATCGAACCTACGCGCCACAGTAAGGTTGCCAAGTTTCGTGTACTTGGCGAACCTGCGAAGCTCTTCGGGCATCAGATCGGTAAAGGTGACCTTGACCTCAATGCGAGTGCCCGTTTCGTACTTCCCGTAGAAATCGTACTCATCAACTACCCGCTCAGGTTCCGTTAGCAGCCGGACTGCTTGAAGAACGCTCGACTTGCCGGCGCCGTTCTTCCCAACAAAGGCTGTCAGTTTGTCGAACTCGACGGTCTGCTCCCTGATGGACCTGAACCCCATGATCGTTGCGGACTTGATTCTCATGTCACAACCTCTAACATACTCGGAAGACCCGGGACAGCCCCGTCCTTCCTCCACCACACACTCTTGAGGGTTGCTGTTCCCGGTTGCGCCCAAAGCGCTCGATGCGTTGCGCAGCAACCGATGAAGGGAAAGAGAAGCCACCTGCGCCAACCGCCTTCTTGCCTCGGCTCTTTGCAGCCGTCATGTTACTCGGATTGTAGTCCGGCAGGGGCGAGTGTCAAGCGATATGTGGTCCAGTGGCCGAGGGGCCAGACAGAAATACCCAAGTTCGAAGGCCGAAGCTCGAAACAAGCTCGAAATCCCAAGGTTCAACACCAAGGCACTAAGGCACGAAGAATCAGGTTTCAGAACGACAATCGGCGGAATCGGTGTAATCGGTGGATGAGCGGCGAAGTCAGAACTCAACAGGCAGAAGCTAGAAGTCAAAGCAGGTCTGCGAGTGGCGGTCGGCGGAGAGCGTCCGGCGCAGAGCTCACCCCAGCACTGGGTGGAGAGCTGGGGGAAGCACTGGAGGATGCACTCACCCAAGCACTGGGTGAAGCACTGGGGGATGCACTCACCCAAGCACTGGGGGAAGCGCTGGGTGAAGCACTTACCCAAGCACTGGGGGATGCACTCACCCAGGGACTGGGTGAAGCGCTGGGTGAAGCACTCACCCAAGCACTGGGAGAAGCACTGGGTGAAGCACTCGGTGAAGCATTCCCCCAAGCACTGGGGGAAGCACTGGGTGGAGCGGTGCCCCACGAAACGACTCGATTGCTAAGTCGTTGAATTGCCGCGCACTAAACTGAAAACCACTGGTTTTGAGCTTGGAGCAGGGTACAGGTAAACCGTAACTCACAAGTTACGGCAAAGAGTGGTGGAAACCGACGATTCCTTGCGGCAACTTGGCGCAGGGCGAAGTCAGGTCTGGGTCCGGATAGCGGTAGAGTTTTCGGAGAGCGGGGTAGAGCACGTGGTAGAGCGTCTACCAGAGCACCTGGTAGAGAACCTGGTAGAGAACCTACCAGAGAACCTGGTAGAGCGTCTACCAGAGCACCTGGTAGAGCACCTGGTAGAGCATCTACCAGAGCACCTACCAGAGCACCTGGTAGAGCACCTGGTAGAGCATCTACCAGAGCACCTGGTAGAGCACCTACCGGGGCGGTGCCCTTGAAACCGGCCCGATTGCTAAGTTGTTGAGTAGCTGGGCACTGGACTGAAAACCGCTGATTTTGAGCTTGGCGCAGGGTGTAGTGAAACCGTATCTCAGGAGATACGAAGACCCCAATGCCCAAGTCCCGATTTCCGATCAAGTCCCAGATCCCAAGCCCCGGCGGAAGGGATTGAGAGATTAGGGGAGGGAGGAGACGAGGCTAGCCGAGGAGTCTCTGGAATTCCTCGACGGACAGCCCGGATTGCTTGATTATGTGCCGGAGGGTGCCGATTCGCATGTCCTTGCTGTGCCAGGGCACCGTCACGCCGATGTCGCCTTTGACGTAGATTCGATGGCTGCCCTTCTGGCGTACGAAAGAGAATCCGGCGCGTTCGAGCGCTCGTGCGGCTTCTCGGGGTTTGACCGTGGTGAGCTTGGGCACCCGGGGTCTAGACTGCTACCTGGACCGGCGCGATGATTACGTTCCGCTTCCGGTCTTCGAACTTCCTGCCTTTCTCGGTCATCACCTCAAGGTAGAGGCTCGCCGCTTCCTGAATATTCTTCAGCGCCTCCTCAAAGGTGTCGCCCTCGGATATGCAGCCCGGCAGGTCAGGTATGGTCACGGTGTAACCGCCGACATCCGGGTCGCTCTCAAAAACCGCTGTGTATTGGCGTACCCCGTGTCGGAGTGTCTTTCTCATGCTTTCATTCTAACTGATGCCGGCCGAATGTCAAAGGTAGAAATCTGCGGAATCGGTGTTCTCTGCGGCAGGAAGAGATAGTCGATAGCCGTGAGCCGATAGCCGTAGCCCTCCCGGGTCTGTGTCTATCGGTGTGGGTCGGTGGCTATCTGCGGCCAGCGCAAGCGCAAGCCCCAAGCTCAAGCGACGGCCTCTGCGTACTCCGGGCTCGATTTCGAGTCTGCGCCGGTCTGCGCTTGTCTGCGGTTAGAATCCGAATCCGCCCTTCCTTGACTTTGAGTCAATCGCGACTATAGTTAATCCCGATGGAAAAAGATACGGTTCGCGAGGACGGCAACGCTCCGGTCGAGGTGCGGGAAATCCGCGACGAGAAGGTCCGGAAGCTGAGGGAGATGGGGATTCTCCCCTATGCCTATCGCTTTGACCGGACTCACGAAATCGCCCAGGCGCTGGAGCAGTTCGATAAGCTCGTGGCGGATAAGGCCATCGTCCGCGTGGCCGGCCGGCTGCTCTCCCGGCGCGAACACGGCAAGACCTGTTTCGGCCATATCGCCGACGGCTCGGGTAAGATTCAGCTCTATGTGCGCAAGGACATGCTGACTGCGGCAACCGGAGCTAACCGCCAAGACGCCAAGAGCGCCAAGGATCCAGAACTGCAAACGGCGGATAGCGGCCAGCGGCCAGCGGCCAGCGAATCGTCTGCTGCTGCGGGCATGACGTCTTTTGACATATTCCTGATGGCGGACATCGGAGACTTCATCGGCGTCGCCGGCGAACTGATGTTAACGAAGACCGGCGAGAAGACGGTGATGGTCAAGGAACTGGAATTCCTGTCAAAGTCGTTCCGCCAGTTGCCGGAGAAGTTCCACGGCCTGAAGGACGTGGAGATGCGCTACCGCCAGCGCTACGTTGACCTGATTGCCAACCCGGACGTGAAGAGTATCTTCACACGGCGCGCGAAGATTATCAGCCTGATTCGCCGGTATCTTGACGACAAGGGTTTTGTCGAGGTCGAGACCCCGGTGTTGCAGCCGGTGTACGGCGGGGCCGCGGCCCAACCGTTCACGACCCGGTACGACGCGCTGGGGCAGGAGATGTTCCTGCGCATCTCGGATGAGCTGTACCTCAAGCGCTTGATTGTCGGCGGGATGGACAAGGTGTATGAGTTCGGCCGGGACTTCCGCAACGAGGGCCTGGACCGGACCCATAACCCGGAATTCACCCAGCTTGAGCTGTACGAGGCCTACCGCGACTACAACGACATGATGGCGCTGGTCGAAGACGTATTCCGCATGCTGGCCCGCGAGTTATACGGCAAGACCGAAATCACCTACGAAGGCAAGACCCTGGATTTCGGCAAGCCCTGGCACCGGCTGGAGTTTGTCCCGGCCCTGACCGAGAAGCTGGAAGTGAATCCGCTCGGGCTGGGGATTGATTCCCTGCGTCGGCTCTGCGCCCGGTTCGGCATCGAGGCCGGCGAGACGGTCAGCAAGGGCAAACTATTGGACAAGCTGTTCTCCGAGCTGATTCAGGACCATCTGGTCGAGCCGACGTTCGTGATGAACCATCCCCGGATTACCACGCCGCTGGCCAAGCAGCATCGGGACAACCCGGAACTGGTCGAGCGGTTCGAGCCGGTTGTCTGCGGCATGGAACTGGGCAACGCCTTCTCGGAGCTGAACGACCCGGCCGAGCAGTCGGCCCGGTTCAAGGAGCTGATGGCCGCGAATGAGGAATTCGCGACCTTTGACGCGGACTATGTCACGGCGCTGGAATACGGCATGCCGCCCTGCGGCGGGCTGGGCATCGGGATTGACCGCCTGACCATGCTCTTCACCGACCACAACTCAATCCGCGAGGTCATCCTGTTTCCGCAGCTAAGAGCAGTGAGTAGCGAGTAGTAGTAGGTAGTAAGTAGTGAGTAGTAAGTGGTGAGTAGGCGAGCTTCCTCCCTTCCTCTCTTCCTCCCTTCCTCTCTCATCCATGTTTGAACTGTTCATCGCCCTGCGCTATCTGCGGCGCCGGCAGGGGAAAGGACCATCGGGCATCGCCTTGATTGGCATCGGCGGCGTGTTTGTCGGCGTGGCCGCGACCCTGATTGTCCTGTCGGTGATGAACGGGTTCCACCAGGAACTGCGCACGCGGATTCTCGGGGTGACGCCCCATATCATGATTTCCCGGGTCTTCAACGACCCGATTGAGAACTACGATTCGCTGGCCCGGATTGTCCGGACCGTGCCCGGGGTGAAGGAAGTCGCGCCGTTCATCTACACCAAGACGATGGTCCGGTCCCGCACCAACAGCGACGGCGTGATTCTCCGCGGCATCATCGCCGAGGAAGAAGAGAAGATCGTTGACCTATCCCGGCACATGAAACAGGGGAAGTTCGACTTCGCGAACAACGGGCTGGTGCTGGGGAATGAACTGGCGCTGAACCTCGGGGTCGGGGTGGGCGACACGCTGAGCGTGGTTTCGCCGCTCGAAGCAACGAACACGCCGCTGGGCATGCTGCCGCGCATCCGGAAGTTCCGGGTGAACGGCATCTTCGATGCCGGGATGTACGAGTACAACACGACCCTGATTTATCTCTCGCTCGAGGAACTCCAGCAACTGCTGAACATGGGCAAGGGCGTGAGCGGGCTCGAAGTCCGGATTGACGACCTGGACAACGCGGCCCGGTTCGCCCGCAACCTGACCCAGAAGCTGGGCTATTCCTATCGCGCGACGGACTGGATTACCCGCAACCACAATCTGTTCACGGCCCTGCGCCTGGAAAAAGTCGTCACCTTCATCGTGCTCGTGCTGATCGTCCTGGTCGCGGCGCTCAACATCGCGGGGATGCTGATCATGCTGGTCCTGCGCAAAACCCGGGAAATCGGCATCCTGCGGGCGATGGGCGCGGGCCAGCGCCACGTCCTGCGGGTCTTCAGCGCGGTCGGCCTGCTCATCGGGTTCATCGGCACCGGGGCCGGGGTGATCGTCGGCGGCGTGGTTTCGGTGCTGCTCAATCGCTACCGGCTGGTCCAGTTGCCGGGCGATGTCTATTTCATCAAGAACCTGCCGGTCCGGATGCAGCTCACCGATTTCGTGCTGGTCTGCAGTATCGCCATCCTGATTTCGTTCATCGCTACCCTGTATCCGGCAATCAAGGCTGCGCGCATGCAGCCGGTGGATGCTATCCGATATGAGTGACCGAAGCGGAAATCCTAAATCCGAAATCCTAAATCCTAATCCGGACTTAGAGCTTAGTGTTTCGAACTCAGGACTTCCCGCGCAGACAGCAGTCTTGCACGGTACGGCCATTGAGAAGGAATTCCGGCTCGGGCCCGAGCGATTGCAGGTGCTCCGCGGCATCGACATCGCCATCCCGCCGGGCGAGATGGTGGCGATTCTCGGCCCGTCCGGCTCGGGCAAGAGCACGCTGCTGCATATCCTGGCCGGCCTGGACCGTCCGACCCGGGGCGAAGTGACCCTTGCCGGCTCGCGGCTTTCGCAGTTGAGCAGCGGGGAACTCGCGGCCTGCCGTAACCGTCACGTCGGGCTGATATTCCAGTTCCATCACCTGCTGCCGGAGTTTACCGTGCTGGAGAATGTCATGATGCCGTGCCTGATTGCCGGCGATGCGGCGCCGGTCGCCCGGCAGAAGGCCGAGCGGGTGCTGGCCGAAATCAACTTCACCCAGCGCATGCGCCATCGCCCGGCCGAGCTCTCGGGCGGCGAGAAACAGAAGGCGGCGACCGCCCGGGCGCTGGTTACCAACCCGATGGTCGTGATGGCCGATGAGCCGACCGGTAACCTCGATGCCCATTCCGCGCAGGCGCTGATGGAACTGTTCCTGGACCTGAACGCGCGCAAGCAGGTCACGATGCTGATCGTCAGCCACAACGAACGCTTCGCCCGGATGGCGCACCGCCGGCTCTATCTCGACGACGGGCTATTGAAGGAGACGGCATGAGGCGCCAAGGGCGAATTGCAGATTACAGATTGCAGATTACAGATTGCTTACTGAGATTGAGTCCGAATTCTGCGAGGACGCGATGAAAGACCCGACCCCCGGAACCCCGGAACCCCAGACCTCGACCCAGCTCTGCGATAGCTGCCGGCAGCGTTCGGCCGAGCTCAATGTCACCGAGGTTGACAAACACGGCAAGTCGGTGACCGTGCACCTGTGCGCCGAGTGTGCGCGCGCGCGCGGGGTGACCGCACCGGGTGCGGCCAAGATTGCGGTCGCCGAGGTGCTGCTGGAGCTGAAGAACAAGATCCGGGATGCTGACCGGAAGCTGGTCTGCCCGAACTGCAGGCTGACCTATGCGGATTTCCAGGCGACCAGCCTGCTGGGCTGTGCGGAGTGCTACAACGCCTTCGTCGAGCGGCTGGTGCCGGTCATCAAACGGATTCACAGCGCGGTGAAACATACCGGGCGCACGCCGGCAGCTGACCGCGGAACCGCGACCCGGTCCTTTGAAATCCAGCGCCTGCGCCGGGACCTGCACGCGGCGATTGAAGCCGAGAACTACGAGCAGGCCGCGGCGGTCCGGGACCGGATTCGCCGGGCGGGCGGGGATGAAGCGCAATGAAGAAAATCCTAAGCCCTAAACTCGAAACCCTAAGTCCTGAATCCGAGATTAGGATTTTGAACTTAGGATTTAGAGTTTCCGTTTCGGCATATGTTTGACAAGACACTGGGTCACTGGCTGGACGCGTCCGGGCCGCATGCCGATATCGTGCTCTCGTCCCGGATTCGACTGGCGCGCAACATCGCTGGCGTGAATTTCCCGAGTCGAGCGTTGCCGGCCGACCAGGAGCGGGTCATTGAAGGCGTCGAGGCGGCGCTCCAGAATCTGTCAATCTACGCGCCGGACCGCTTCCTGCGCAGCAAACGCCTGACCCCGGTTCAGACCGGCTACCTGGTGGAGCGCCACCTGGCGTCGCTGGAATTCGCGGCCGAAGGTGTCAGCCGCGCGCTGTTCGTGGGTCTTGGCGAGACGTTGAGCGTGATGGTCAACGAAGAGGACCACCTCCGCCTGCAGACGATTTCGTCCGGGCTGGACTTCCGGCCGGCGCTGAAGGAGTTGCAGAGTCTGGATGAAGTCCTGGGGGCCGGGCTCGGCTACGCCTTTTCCGGGCAGTATGGTTTTCTGACCGCCTGTCCGACCAACCTGGGTACGGGCATGCGGGCATCAGTGCTCATCCACCTGCCCGGGCTGGCGCTGACCCGGGAGATTGAGAAGATCCTGCGCGGCGCGCTCCAGGTCGGCCTGGCGGTACGAGGGTTGTACGGTGAAGGCTCGGAAACCCGCGGCAACCTGTTCCAGATTTCCAACCAGGTAACGCTGGGCAAATCCGAAGAGGAGATCGTCGAAGTCCTGACCAAGATTGCGACCGACGTCGTCGGTTTCGAGCGCAAGGCGCGGGACTACCTGTTGGAGAAACTGCACCTGGAGATTGAGGATAAGGTCATGCGCGCCGATGCGGTCCTGCGTTCGGCCCGGCTCCTGACCGGCGACGAGGCCACGAACCTGCTCGGCGTGCTGCGCCTGGGCGTCACGACCGGGTTGATTCCGGGCCCGAACCCGAAGCTGATCAATGAACTGATGATTCTCTGCCGGCCGGCCAACCTGCAGGTCTACTTTGACCGGGAGCTGTCCCCACCCGAGCGTGATGCGGTCCGCTCCGAGCTGGTCCGGGCCCGCCTGGCAACGGCATGAATCATGAATGGTGACCCAGTGGCCAAGTGGCCCGGTGACCAAGTGTCTTTCACTCGACCACTATTCGTGGATAGGGAGATAAGATGAAGAACGCTGATGCCCTGAGGTCGCTGCCCAGCGTCGAGGCGATTGTCGGCGACGAACGCGTCACTGCGCTGCTGAACCGGATTCCCCGGCGTCTGGCGCTGATGGTTATCCGCCGCTATCTGGCTGAGGTCCGCGAAAGCCTGAAGGCGGACAAACCGGAACGCTTCGAATGGCCGAGGCTGCGCGAGCGCCTGGCCCGCCAGACCCGGCCGAGCCTGCGCCGGGCAATCAATGCCCTGGGCGTCGTGCTGCACACCGGGCTGGGACGGGCGGCGCTGAGCAAACCGGCGCAGGCGGCACTGACCGAGGTGAGCGAGAACTTCTGTACCCTGGCCATCGAACTCGAGACCGGCCGGCGCGGCGAACGCTACGCGCACGTCGCGGAACTGCTGTGCGAACTCACCGGCGCTGAGGCGGCGATGGTCGTGAACAATAATGCGGCCGCGACCATGCTGATTCTCAACACGCTCGCCGAGGGCCGGGACGTGATTATCTCCCGCGGCCAGCTCGTCGAAATCGGCGGCGCGTTCCGGATGCCGGACATCATGAAGCGGAGCAACGTGCGGATGGTCGAGGTCGGCACAACCAATCGCACCCATCTCAAGGACTACCGGGCGGCGATGACACCGGAGACCGGCATGCTGGTCCGGGTGCACACCAGCAACTACAAGATTACCGGTTTCACCAAAGAGGTGAGCCTGTCCGACCTGGTCGCGCTGGGCCGGGCGGCCAATGTTCCGGTGGTGGATGACCTGGGCAGCGGCGCGTTGATTGACCTGTCGAAATACGGGCTGCCCAAAGAGCCGATGGTGCAGGAGAGCCTGGCCGCGGGTGCGGACGCGGTCTGCTTCAGCGGCGACAAGCTCATCGGCGGGCCCCAGAGCGGGATAATCGTGGGCCGCAAGGCGCTGATTGACCGGATGAAACAGAACCCGCTGACCCGGACCCTGCGTTGCGGCAAACTCACCTATGCCGCGCTGGAGGCGACCCTGCGGATGTTCTTCGATGAGGAACGCCTGGTCCGGGAGCACTCGGTACTGAGCGTCATGCTCAAGCCCTTGACCGAAATCGAACGCGCGGCCAAGGAACTGCGGACTGCGCTCGCGGACATCGGCACGCTGGCGACAACGGTTGAGGATGGCGTGTCCGAAATCGGCGGCGGCTCGCTGCCAACCGAGCCCCTGCCGACCAGAATCGTTGCCCTGAAAACTGACCGGCTGTCGCCCGAAGAACTGGGGCGCCGGCTGCGGCTGTCCGACCCGGCGGTTTTCGGCCGTATCGAAGACAACCGGCTGAAGCTCGACCTGCGCACGGTCCGCGCGGACGAGGTTGCGCTCATCGCCCGGGCGCTGCACGCCGCGCTGGGCTAGCCCGCCTTCGGAGAACCATCGGCAGGGCGTTCGCCCTGCCGAATAACCAAACTCGAACCGACCTAGACCTTGGGTGGCGGCGGCGCTGCGGTGTCTTCCTCGCCGCTGAATGGCGGGTAGACGTCGGTCATGAACATCATGTAAGCTCCGACGCGAGCTCCCCAGCGCTGCAGTTTGACGACGAAGTCGAACATGCCCTTGGGGTATTTCCCTGTGAACAGAACCGAAAACCAGGCAACGAGAATCACAAACCACGCCGCTACGCCGTAGACGGCGAGGACGACGCCGTGCGGAATGCCTACGTATGCCCATCCAAAGAACAGCCTGAGCAGGAGTTTGCCCCGGGATAGTTTCTCCGGGTAGTCGAGGTTGAACTTCACCGGTGAGTATGCCATGAACTCTCCTTTCTGCACCCCCGCGGGTGCCATTTACTTGACTTCCGCAGGAAGTCTAGCGCCTAAACCCGGTCAGTCAAGCGCAAACTGCGAGGCCGGCCATCTCATTTCCTCCTGAACCGTTCGACTCGCGCCAACAGCTCGAGGCGGCCGGTCTCGCGCAGCACCCGGCGCGCGTAATCGTAGTTCCTCGGCTCGGCGAGCTGCAGCATGGCCCGCTGCAACCTCTTCTCCCGGACATCTTTGGCGACGCTGAGCTTGCGGCCGGTGAAGGGGTCGGTCTCGGTGTAGTACATTACGGCCGCAAGGGTCATCGGCAGCGGGGTGAAATCCTGGACCTGGCGAATGAGCTCCGGCACATCGTGGGTCTTCCGCACCGAGACCAGGAACTCCGCCAGCTCAACCATGTCCTCGGCGGTACAGCCGGGAAAGCCGCTGATGAAGTATGGTATGAGATACTGTTTCCGTCCCAGCCGCCGGTTCACAGCTTCGAATTGCGACATGAAGCGCTCGTACTGCTCCCGGCTCGACTTCCGCATCAGGTCGAGCACCCGGCTCGACACATGCTCGGGCGCGATTCTCAGTTGGCCGCTGATATAGTTGCGCGCCAGTTCGGTCAAGCCCCGCTCATCTTCTTTCTTGCTCCCTGACCATAACAGGTCATAGCGCAGGCCGGTACCGATTGAGACCTTCTTCACCCCGGGCAGTCTGCGCACCGCATCCAGCACTGCCAATTGCTGCGAAAGATCGCTCTTCAGGCTCGGGCAGCGGTCAGGGAAGAGACATTCCCGGTCCCGGCACGGCTTCGCCTTCTCGAGTTGCGCGCAGGTTGCGCGGTACATGTTGGCGGTCGGGCCGCCGATGTCGGTAATGTGACCCTTGAACTCGGGCAACCCGGTTATCTGCTTTGCTTCGGCGACGATGGAGTCGAGACTGCGCCACTGGACTACCCTTCCCTGGTGTGCGCGCAGGCCGCAGAACGTACAACTGCCCAGACAGCCGCGATGCGACGTAATCGAGAATCTTACGGTCTCCAGCGCCGGGATACGGCCGGCTCGTCCATAGCGCGGGTGGGGTCGCCGCTGATAGGGCAACTGGTAGACGTGGTCGAGCTCGTCGAAGGTCATGGGCGGCGAAGGCGGATAGTGCACGATTTGCTGGTCGCCGCTCCGCTGGACGATTGTCCGGCCTTTCGGCTGGTCGCTTTCCTCGTGCCAGGTCATGAAGGCGCGGAGGAACTTGTCTTTGTCGGTCTTGACTTCCTCATAGCTCGGAATCTCCACCGCATCTGCCGGGTTCGACTCGCGGGCTTTGATGACCGTGCCCGGGATGCCGGCCAGCCCATCCGCCGGGTTGCGGTCAAGTCGGCGCGCAATCTCCAGGACCGCACGCTCGGCCATGCCGTAGGCGATGATGTCGGCCCGGGCGTCGAGCAGAACCGAGCGGCGAACCGCGTCTTCCCAGTAGTCGTAGTGCGCAAGGCGGCGCAGGCTGGCTTCGATGCCGCCCAGCACCAGCTTGACCCCGCGAAAGGCTTCACGCAGCCGGCCGGAGTAGACGATGGTTGCCCGGCTGGGGCGCAGCCCGGACGCCCCGCCCGGGGAGTAGGAGTCGGACCGGCGTCTCTGCAGGAGCGGGCTATAGAGGTTCACCATCGAGTCCACATTGCCGGCCGTGACGCCGAAGAACAGCCGGGGCCGGCCCAGTTGCCGGAAGTCGTCGACGCTTTCCCAGCGCGGCTGGGCAATCACCCCGACCCGGAATCCCGCGTCCAGCAGTATCCGGGCAATCACCGCGCTGCCGAATGACGGATGGTCAACATAGGCGTCCCCGGACACGATGATGACGTCGCACTCTGCCCAGCCGAGTCGGTCCATTTCCTCCCGGCTCATCGGTGGAAACTGCACCGACCTCCCGCCACTGGCCACCGATTTGCGGTCACCGTTCATCGCCGGGCGGATCGTCACTCGGAATCATATGCCGCGGAGACAGCCGGGTCAAGGCAGACGGTTCTTCCCGACTTGACTTTGGGCTGAGTCCATCTAATATCCAGTCGTGATTCGGCACGGCCGCGTCTGGTTCCGATTCCTGCTGGCCGGCTCCGGTGCAATTGCGGTGGCGGCCGTCGCTGGTGGCGATCGAGTATTCACCTTCAGCCACCTGTTGCGCGGGTCGGTAGTTCAACTCTACGTTCTGCAGTTTCAGCGGGCGCTCGTCGCCCTGCCGTTCCTGCTGGCTTGGATTCGGGTAAGTCGGCATCCATCGGTTCGCGCATGGTTGTCTCGTGTCTGGCGCTGCCTGCTTGGCCATCGACTGGCGCCGCTTCCCGAACTGGTTCTCTTTGCCGGACTGGCGTGTCTTGCGGCCCTCGTCGCCTACCACGGCATTCCGACCGGAGACTCGACCCGGTCATTCTTCCTGACCCGGGTGCTTGCGCAGGGCCGGCTGTTCGCGCCCGCACCGGTCTACCCTGAATTCTTCCCGGCGCCAATGGTTGTGCAGGGAGGCAAATGGTATCCGGAATTGTCACCCGGGCATTCCCTGGTCTTGTTGCCGGCCTACCTGTTGAAAGCAACCTGGCTGGTCGGGCCGCTCTTGGGAGTCCTTTCACTCTGGCTGTTCTTTCAACTGGTCTCGATTTACTGCGACCGCCGCACCGCCCGCTGGGCGCTGTTGTTCGGGGCATTGTCACCGGCGCTCGTGTTCCTGTTCGGGTCTCACGAGCTTCATACCACGTCGGTCTCCTGCACCCTGCTGGCCGTATTCGCAATCGTTCGCAATGGTCAGGCTCGCCGTTGGTTCTGGGGGCTGGTCGCCGGGGTTGGTCTGGGCATACTCTTCCTTACCCGTCCATACACAGCCCTGGCCGTCGGCCTCCCGCTCCTGCTCTACGTTCTTCTGCGCCAACCCCGCGCCCTTCCATTGCTGATGCTCGCCGGGGTAGTCCCGGTCGCCGCGCATCTCTGGTACAACCAGGCGGTCACCGGACACTGGTATTGGTTCCCCTACCAGATGATGGGCAGTCGGATTGCGGTCGGATTCTCCTCGGCCTACGGCGACCGGACCTTCGGCATGACCGGCCACTCGCCGCTCAAGGCGCTGATCAACTTCGGGTACCAGGCTCTCACTCTTGCCATGCAACTCCATGGTTGGCTGTTTCTCTCACTGCTGTCTGCCGTTGCCGGACTGGCCACTGCCCGCTGGCGACGGTCGCTGCTGCTCTGGCTGCCGGCAGCGGCACTGGTCATTGCCTACGTTCCTTACTGGTTCCACGGCGTCACCACCTTTGGCCCCAAGTGCTGGAGCGAGGCCTTTCCTGCGTTCATTGTGCTTACCGCACTGGGCATCCGCAGCGCGCCGGTCCGGCTCCGGCGACTTGGCGTTGCCCCCGACCTCGTCCTGCGAGTAGTGTCATTCCTGGTCGGCTACTCGCTGATGGTCTATCTGCCGACTGAACTCGACTACCTGGCAAAGAACCGCTGGGGTGAGACGCCCAAAGTCGGCCGACAGGTAGCGCGCGCCGGCATTCACGACGCACTGGTCTTCATCCATACCGACAAGGCCTCAGGAAGCTTCGACTACACGTCCGCGTTCATCTTGAACGACCCGCTGCTGCAGGGCGACGTAGTCTATGCCCTGGACCTGGGTCCAGACCGGAATCCGCGGCTCATGGCTCAGTATCCCGGCCGTTCATACTACCGCTATGATTTCCTCGGCGGGGCATTGTCCGCAATCGCCAGTCCCTGATTTCGGATCTGACGCCAGGCAGCGCCCTTGACAGGCTTCCACCGTGTTCTTATAGTTTGACCGACATGGCTGAAGTAAGG
>Ga0315286_10002991_pt1 | contig 15859 bp, 10 predicted proteins | sample YL17G10_0_MG_FD_205038 | JGI IMG/M metagenome (GOLD analysis project Ga0315286, IMG submission 205038) | Sediment microbial communities from Yellowstone Lake, YNP, Wyoming, USA - YL17G10_0 | ecosystem: Environmental > Aquatic > Freshwater > Lake > Sediment | place: USA: Wyoming | collected...
TACTCGGCCGAAGCCGGCTGCGTGGCGGCCAGGCGCTCCAGCTCGCGGTCGGCCTCCCGCTGCGCCTCCGGGGGCAGGTGGGCATCGGCCAGGCGCTGCCGCAGATCCGCCGCCTCCGGGCTGGGCTCCAGTTCCCCCAGTTCCTTCTGGATCGCCTTGAGCTGCTCCCGCAGGATGAACTCGCGCTGCCGCTTGTCCATCTCGCCCTGCACCTGCGAGCGGATCTTCCTCTCCACTTCCGCCACCTCCGCCTCGCGCTGGAGAAGCTCGGTGACCATGCGCAGGCGCTGACGGACATCGGCCGTATCCAGCACGGCCTGACGGTCTTCGGGCTTGAGGCGTACGTTGGAGGCGATGAAGTCGGCCAGCGCCCCCGGCTCCGGCACGTTGACGACAGTCATCGCCAGCTCCGGCGGCATCTCCGACAGTTCGGCGATGCGCTGGAAGAGGGCGACGGCGTTGCGGGCCAGGGCTTCGAGCTCCAGGTCGCGCTCCACCGTCTCCGGCAGCCGTTCCACTCGCGCGCGCATCCAAGGCTCGGCCTGTTCGATGGACAGCAGGCGGATGCGGGCCACCCCCTGGAGGATGGCGTTGATGGAACCATCAGGGGCTTTGACCATGCGCGAGACGGTGGCCGCCGTGCCTACTTCGTGCAGGTCGCCGTGGTAGTGGCCATCCTCCGATGGCTTTTGGGCAAAGATGCCCACCATCTTGGCCGGACTGGCTGCCGCCTCGTCCACAGCGCGGATGTCCCGCTCCTGGACGGCCAGGATGGGCACCAGCTGGAAGGGATAGACGACAGTGCCGCCGCTGGGCAGCACCGGCAGGACCTCGGGCACACGCGAGGCAGGGCCACCCTTGAGCTCCGTCTCCTCGGCTTGGGTCATGCTGACATCTCCCAGCCGCGTCTGGTCGACGGCGGCCTTGAGGCTAACCGATGACGACGCGCACTCGGCGCGCGAGCTGCTGCTGCACCTTGGGCAGCACAATGGCCAGGATGCCGTCGCTGTAGGTGGCGCTGGCCTGCTGGGGGTCCACCTCCGATGGAAGGACCACGCTCCGCTCAAAGAGGCCGCAGCAGATCTCCATCTGATGATACAGCCGGGTGAGGTGGCGCTGGCGGTCCTCACGCTCGCCGCGGACGGTCAGGGTCTTGCCCTCAACCGCGATGTCGATCTCCTCGGCCTTGACTCCCGCAATCTCTACCAGCACCACCACGCTCTCCGCCGTTTCGTAGACGTCGGCGGCTGGCTCAATGACGGGTGGGCAGAAATGGGGCGCGCCCGGCGGGCCCAGCCCCTGCTGCCAGGTGTGCGTCATGCGCTGGCGTATCTGCTCGAAGTCGGAAAAGATGTCGTCCAGGGAAGCCCTCATCGTCGGGCCCTCCTCGTTCTAGCGGCGCCGGTCTTCGGGCCAGCGCTGGGTCTCGCCTTCTTGGCGGCTGTTTGCTCAACTGCTGATCTTCGCCCGCCGCTGGTCGGCTTCTTCGGCGGCGGCGCCTTGGATGGGCGCTTCGCCGGCTTGCCGGCGGCCTTGCCCCTGGCGGGCGCCCTCCCCCTAGCAGGCGCCGCGGGTCTGGCGCCATCGCCTGCCGGCGGCTCGACGCCCGGCGGGCTCGACAGATCGATGGTAGTGATGGAGGCCACGCTGTCACCAGGGTCGACGTCCATGAGCGTGACGCCCATGGTGGCCCGTCCCTGGCTGGCGATGCTGTCCACCGGCGTGCGCAGCACTATCCCGTTGCGCGATATGATCATCAGTTCCTGGAGCGGCTCCACCATGCGGGCAGCCACCAGCGGCCCCGTCTTGTCGTTGGGTCTGAACGTGTAGACGCCTTGCCCGCCCCGACTGTGGGTGGGATACTCCTCCACCGGCGTGCGCTTACCGAAGCCGTTGGCCGTCACGACCAGCAGTTGTCCACTGGGGGAGGCAGTGTCCATCCCTACCACGCGGTCGCCCTTGGCCAGACGGATGCCCCGCACTCCGCCGCTCTGGCGCGAGGCCGCTCGCAACTGGCGCACCGGGAAGCGCAGGGACTGGCCGCTGGCGGTGACCAGTATCGCCTGGTCCTCGTCGAGAGCCAAGCGTGCAGCCACCAAGGCGTCGCCCGGCTCCAGGTCCATGGTGATGAGCCCGTTGCGCCGCACCGAGGCGTACTCTGCCAGGGCCGTCTTCTTGACCTCGCCCTTCTCGGTGGCCAGGATCAGGTACTCCTGGTCCCCGCCGCGGGCGACGACCATAGCCGTAACCTGCTCGTTCTGCTCCAGGTAGATGAGGTTGATGATGGGGATGCCACGCGCCTGGCGCGATTCCTCGGGCAGCTCGTGGGTCCTCATCTGGTAGACCTTGCCCCGGTCGGTGAAGAAGAGGAGGTTGTCGTGGGTGTCCGCCACCCTCACGTGGCGGACGGCGTCGCCCTCCCGGTGGGGCGCGCCGATCTTGCCGCGGCCGCCCCGCCGTTGCGCACGGTAGTTTTCCAGGGGTATTCGCTTAATGTAGCCGCGGGTCGAGATGGTGATCACCGTCTCCTGGTGGGGGATCAGGTCCTCCTCCCGAAAGTCCGCCACCGCTCGCTCGCTGATCTGGGTCCTGCGGTCGTCGCCGTGCTTCTTCTTGAGCTCCAGCGTCTCTTCCTTGATGACGAAGTCGACCTTGCGCGGGTTGGCTAGCAGGTCCTCCAGGTAGGCGATCTGCTTGATGATCTCGGTGAATTCGTCCTGGATCTTCTGGCGCTCCAGGCGGGCCAGTCGGCGCAGCTGCATGTCCAGCACTGCCTGCGCCTGACGGTCGCTCAGGCGGAAGGGGGCGCGCATCAGGCCCTCCTTCGCCTTCTCCGCCGACTCCGAGCGCCGGATGGTCTGGATCACTTCATCCAGGTGATCCAGGGCCTTGAGCAAGCCCTGGAGGATGTGCTCGCGCTCCTTCGCCCGGTTCAGGTCGTACTGGGAGCGACGGCGGATGACCTCGCGCCGGTGGCTGATGAAGCTCTCCAGGATCTTCTTGAGGCTGACGGTGCGGGGCTGCCCATCCACCAGGGCCAGCATGTTCACGGCGAAGGACGATTGCATGGCCGTGTGCTTGTAGAGGGAGTTGAGCACCTGCTGGGCCTGTGCCTCGCGCTTCAGCTCAATGACGACGCGGATGCCATGTCGGTCCGACTCGTCCCGCAGGTCGGCGATGCCCTCGAGGCGCTTGTTCCTGGCCAGGTCGGCGATGCGCTCCACCAGGGCCGCCTTGTTCGTCTGGTAGGGGAGCTCGTTCACTATGATCTGGTAGCGCCCGCCCTTGGCCATCTCCTCGACATAAGTGCGGGCCTGCATGATGACCCGCCCTTTCCCGTCGGCGTAGGCGGCCTTGATGGCGTCCTGTTGCTCGTAGCGCTCGGCCTCGGCCTGCTCGCCGTCGGTGGGCTGCCGCTTCACCCGCTCGTAGCGGAAGATGGTTCCGCCCGTGGGGAAGTCCGGCCCCTTGACTATATCCGCCAGCTCCTCCGTGGTGGCCTCCGGCTCCTCGATGAGGTGGGCGATGGCGTCGCACACCTCCCTCAGGTTGTGGGGCGGGATGTTGGTGGCCATGCCCACGGCAATGCCCGAGGCGCCGTTCACCAACAGGTTGGGCAGCCGCGAGGGGAGGACGGTGGGCTCCTGCAGCGAGTCGTCGAAGTTGGGGACGAAGTTCACCGTCTCTTTATCGATGTCGGCCAGGGTCTCTTCGGCGATGGCCGCCAGGCGGGCCTCGGTGTAGCGCATGGCCGCCGGCGGGTCGTTGTCCACGCTGCCGAAGTTGCCCTGCCCGTCCACCAGCGGGTAGCGCATCGAGAAGTCCTGGGCCAGCCGCACCATCGCCTCGTATACCGGGGCATCGCCGTGCGGGTGGTACTTGCCCAGCACCTCACCCACGATGCGGGCGCTCTTCTTGTAGGCCGAGCCGGACCGCAGGCCCAGCTCCGATATGGCATAGAGGATACGCCGCTGCACCGGCTTGAGGCCATCGCGCACGTCCGGCAGGGCGCGGGAGACGATGACGCTCATGGCGTATTCCAGGTAGGAGGCCCGCATCTCGTCCTCGATGCGGATGGGTCGGACGTTGCCGGGCGTCGTCTCGATGACCATACTTCGATGCGCTCCCCTCAGGGGCAGGGCGAGCGCTGCCCCTACCGGAATCGGTTACGCTGGCCCCATAATACCGCAGATAAGCGGTTTGTTCACTCGATCCGGTCAGCAGGTCGTAAGGGTCGTTCGCGAACGACCCCTACAGTAGCTTCAGCCCTGCACCGCTTCTTCCCGCGCCCCTCCTGCTGCCGCAAGGACCTTGCTCGGGTGCCACACGCCGGCTGGGCCGTCGTAGCGGAGGAGGGCCAGCAGCCCGCCTTCGGGGCCGTAGGCGCGGGCGAGGGCGCCATCGGCGGGCTCTTGGGGCGGTGATGGTGCCAGACCCTCCGCGGCCAGCGCCTGCCCGAAGCGGACGGCCGTCGCCTGTTCCTCCGTCAGGTCGATGCGCGGCCAGTGGGCCAGCGCGGCGTCGGGCGGCAGGAGGAACTCCTGCCAGCGCTCCTCGTCGAAGGCCTGCTCCAGGTGGGGCAACGTGCAGGCGTCCTCCAGGGCGAAGGGGCCCACCCGCAGCCGCACCAGGGACGCCAGGTGAGCGCCGCAGCCCAGACGCTGGCCCAGATCGTGGGCCAGGGAGCGCACGTAGGTCCCCTTGCCGCACTCCAGCTCGATGGTGAGGAGCGGCGGCCGGAAGTCCAGGAGCTGAAGGCGATGGATAACGACGCGTCGCGGCAGGGGCTGCACCTCCCGCTGGGAGCGGGCGTAGCGGTAGAGGGGCTCGCCGGCGTGCTTGATGGCGCTGAACAGGGGCGGCACCTGATCGGTCTCCCCCAGGAAGGCGGCTAGTGTCTGCTCGACCTGCTCCCGGCTCACGCCGGAGGGGTCGGCCTCGCTCACGGGAACGCCGGCGGCGTCGAAGGTGTCGGTGGCCACACCCAGGCGCACCTCCGCCCGATAGGTCTTGGATAGCTCCATCACGTACTCGCTGAGGCGTGTGGCGGCGCCCAGGCAGACCACCAGTACCCCGGTGGCGGTGGGGTCGAGGGTGCCGGTGTGGCCGACGCGGCGCACCCCCGAGCGGCGCCGCACCAAAGCGGCGACGCGAAACGAAGTCCAGCCGGCCGGCTTGTCGACGTTGAGGAAGCCGGATGCGTCCAAGGTCTAGGGCTTCTCTGACTCCTCGGAGATCTGGTTCAAGAGGTCGAGGACGTAGGCGCCCTTCTCCAGCGAGTCGTCGCGGCGGAAAGAGAGTTCGGGCATGCGTCGCAGGCTAACGCGGTTGTTGAGCTGACGCCGCAGGTAGTTGGCGGCCGCTGTCAGTCCCTGCAGGGTCGACGTCTTCTCCTCCTCGCTCCCCATGACGCTGACGAAGACGCGGGCGTGACTCAAGTCGGGGCTGATCGCCACGCGCGTTATGGAGACGAACTGGGCGAGGCGGGGGTCCTTCACCTGCCGCAGAAGGAGGTCGCTCAGTTCCTCCCGGAAAAGGCCGTTGAGGCGTTCCAGGCGTCGGGTCATGGCCATCACCCCCCTGGCCCAGCGGGGGCCTACAGACTAGGTGCAGCGGTCGGGGGTTAGCTCTTGCGCTGGCGGCCGAAGGTCTCGATGACGTCACCTTCCTGGTAGTCGGTGAAGCCTTCGATGCCGATGCCGCATTCGTAGCCGGCCTGCACCTCGCGCACGTCTTCCTGGAAGCGGCGCAGGCTGCTCACCCGCGAGGCGTGGAGCACCTCTTCGCCGCGGAGGAGGCGCGCGGAGGCGGCACGTGTAATCTGGCCGTCGCGGACGTGGCAGCCGGCCACCTTCCCGGTGCGCACGCGGAACACCTGCCGCACCTCGGCGTGCCCTTCCACCACCTCCACGTAGACCGGCTCCAGCAGCCCCTTGACGGCCTTAGTCACATCGTCCACCAGATCGTAGATGATCTCGTAATAGCGGATGTCCACGCCCTCGCCCTCGGCCAGGCGGCGGGCGCCGGGCTCGGGCCGCGTGTTGAAGCCGACGACGATGCCCTTGGAGGCCAGGGCCAGCATGACGTCGGATTCGATGACGGTGCCGGTGGCGGCGTGGATGATGTTGACCTTCACCGTCTCCTCGCTCAGGCGCTCCAGGGCGTTGCGGCCGGCGTCCAGGGTACCCTGCACGTCGGTCTTGAGGACGATGTTTAGCTCGCGGGTCTTACCGGCTTGCACCTCGCCGTAGAACGACTCCAGGGTGACGACCTGCGTCGGCCGCAGGGCGGCCGCCTCTCGCTCGCGCTGGCGCTGTTCCACAATCTCGCGGGCCAGGTGTTCGTCCTTGAGCACTGCGAGCAGGTCGCCGCCCTGGGGAACGGAGGTCAGGCCCATGACTTTGGCCGGCGTCGCCGGACCCGCTGTCTTGCGGCGGTGGCCCCACTCGTCGAACATGGCCTTTACCCGGCCCCAGGTCTCGCCGGCCACGACCACGTCGCCCACCCGCAGGGTGCCGGTCTGCACGAGCACCGTGGCCATGGGGCCGCGGCTGCTATCCAGCTCCGCCTCGATCACGACGCCGGCGGCCGGGCGGTGCGGGTTGGCTTTCAGCTCCTGGATCTCGGACAGGAGCAGGATGTTCTCCAGCAGGTTCGGCAACCCCTCCTGGGTCTTGGCCGACACCGGCACGCAGATAACGTCGCCGCCCCACTCTTCGATGAGGAGCGAGTGTTCCGAGAGCTGCTGCTTGACCCGCTCGGGATTGGCGTCCGGCAGGTCGATCTTGTTGACAGCCACCACGATTGGCACCCGGGCCGCCTTGGCGTGGTCGATGGCCTCTACCGTCTGAGGCATGACGCCGTCGTCGGCGGCCACCACCAGCACGGCGATGTCTGTGGCCTTGGCGCCGCGGGCGCGCATGGCGGTGAAGGCCTCGTGGCCGGGCGTGTCGATGAAGGTGATGCGCTGGCCGTGCACCTCCACCTGGTAGGCGCCGATGTGCTGCGTGATGCCCCCAACCTCCTCGGCCACCACGTTTGTCTTGCGGATGGCGTCCAGGAGCTTGGTCTTGCCGTGGTCCACGTGGCCCATGATGGTGACCACTGCCGGTCGCGGCTCCAGGAGGCTGGGATCCTCCTCCTCGTAGGCGGCGCGGCCTGCTGCCTCCTCGGGGCGGGTCTCCTGCTGGGGCTCGAATCCCATGTCGCGGGCCACCAGCGAGGCGGTCTCGAAGTCGATGACCTGATTGATGGAGGCCATCACTCCGTTCTTCATGAGCTCCTTGATGATCTCCACGGAAGACGCCTTGGTGAGGCCTGCCAACTGGTTCACGGTGAGGGTGCGGGGGATGACCAGGATGCCCTCGCCACGGGTCGGACCCGCCTGGGCGGTCCCCAGCTTCGGGCCTACCCGCCGGCGCCTGCCGCTTTTCCTCCTGCTGCCTCCAGTCCTGGGTCTGTAGGGCATGGCTATACCTCTGTCTCTGGCTCCAGGGACTGGGCGTACTGGAGGAGGGCTTCTTTGTCACGGGCGCTGACGCTGGTCTTCAGGGCGCGGTCCAAGCGCCCCTTCTGGACAGCGAGACGCCAGCAGTCCGGCGTTGGGCAGAGATAAGCGCCACGGCCCGATCGTTTGCCGGTCGGGTCCACCTCCACCCCACCTTCTGCCGTGCGCACGACGCGCACCAGTTCCCGCTTGGCGGTGGTGCGGCGACAGGCCACGCAGGTGCGCTGCGGTATGTGGCGTGGTCTAGTCTTAGGGATGACCTTGGCGCTTGTGCTCATGGTGCTGGGCCGCCGGCCTAGACCTCCTCCTCCAAGTCGTCGATCAGTTCTTCCTCCAGCTCAGGTCGGCGCAGCTTCTTGGTCTTCTTAACCTTGGCGACGGGCGCCGGTTCCTCGCGGCCGGGTTTGCGGGCCTTGGCCTTCTTGCCCTTGGGCGGGCTGGCGACCTCGCGGAAGACCTCCTCGGCGAAGCGGATCTGCGGCTTGGCCGGGGCTGTCGGCCCGCCGACGGCCGCTGCGACGGGTTCGGGGGCGGCCTCCTCAGCCAGCGGCGCGAATTCCGCGACCGCCGCCTCTTCGGCTTCGGCCACGACCTCCTCCGTCACCGGCGCCGCCTCCTCGGAAGCAGCCGTGGCGGCTTCGATGGGCTGTTCCGCCGGCTGGGATTCCGCCACCTCGGCGGGGGCCTCCTCCGTCACCAGCGCCGTCGGGGCCTCGTGCACGGCCGATTCGCTCTTGATGTCGATGCGCCAGCCGGTGAGCTTGGCGGCCAGGCGGGCGTTCTGCCCCTCCTTACCGATGGCCAGGGACAGCTGGCGGTCGGGCACGATGACGGAGGCGGTGTTGTCCTCCTGGCTCACGCTCACGTTGGACACCTGGGCCGGGCTAAGGGCGTTAGCTACGAAGCGGGCCGGGTTGGTGTCCCACTGGATGACATCGATGCGCTCGCCGCCCAGTTCGTTGACGATGTTCTGGATGCGGATGCCCCGCAAGCCCACACACGAGCCAACGGGGTCGACTCCTTCCTGACGGGCAGAGACGGCGACCTTGCTGCGGTAGCCGGGCTCGCGGGCGATGGACTTGATTTCCACCGTGCCCTTGTAGATCTCCGGGACCTCCAGCTCAAACAGGCGCTTCAGCAGGTTCTTGTGCGTGCGGGACAAGACGAGCTGCGGGCCCCTGTTGGACTTGTGCACCTCTACCAAGTAGAACTTCATACGCGTGCCCGGGCGATAGTGCTCGGTGCGCACCTGTTCGTTGGGCGGCAGGACGCCCTCGGTCTTGCCCAGATCGACGATGATCTGGCGGGCGTCCACGCGTTGAATCAGACCGGAGACGATGTCTCCCTCGCGGTTGGAGAACTCCTCGTAGACCATCTCCCGTTCGGCCTCGCGGAGGCGCTGGAGCACTACCTGCTTGGCAGTCTGGGCGGCGATGCGGCCGGCGTTGGCCAGCGTCACTTCGAACTCCAGGATATCGCCCAGTTGAGCGTCGGGCTTGATCCGGCGGGCTTCCTTCAGGGAGATGTCCACGCGCTCGTCCTCGACCTCCGCCACCGCCGCCTTCTGGGCGAAGACGTGGACGTTGCCGGTGTTCCGGTCGATGCGTACGACGATGTTACCGGTGGCCTCGCTGTCCTTCTTGTAAGCGGAGATAAGGGCCGTCTCGACGGCCTGGAGCACTACCTCCTTGGGTAGGTTCTTCTCGGCCGCTATCTGCGTTATGGCGATCAAGAAGTCGCTCTTCATCGCTGCTCAACACCCTTTTGCATCTGGTCATCCCAGTCCAAACCCCAACAAAAAAGTGGGGCCACTCACCCACTCTAGCATGGAAACCATAGCACGTTTGCGAAGGGGGTGCAAGGCTTTGTACTTGTCCAAAAACATGGGTGTCACCCTTGTTTTCGAACGGGCTCAGGGGCTCAGCGAGGGTTCCCTAAGGGGTTCCGGCTTCTCGCACGGCGCCGAGCGCGTCCGCCAGCGGCACCAGCTTGCTCTGGGACTCCGCGCGGCGCTTCAGCTCAACGCTGTTTTGGGCCAGGGTGCGGGCGCTGACGGTGAGGCGAAGGGGCATGCCCAGCAGGTCGGCGTCGTTGAACTTGACGCCGGGCGATTCCTCTCGATCGTCGTAGAGGACGGTGATGCCGGCTGTCTGCAGTTCGTCGCACAAGCGGTCTGTGGTCTCGGCCACGTCGGGGCGGTCCACGCCCAGGGCCACCAGGTGGACCTGATAGGGGGCCAGCTCCTGCGGCCACAGGATGCCATGCTCGTCGTGGTTGGCCTCCACCACCGCCGCCAGCAGGCGCTCGGTGCCGATGCCGTAGCAGCCCATGACCACCGGCTTGAGCTGGCCATCACGGTCGAGGAAGGTGGCGCCCAGCTTCTCGCTGTAGACGGTGCCCAGCTTGAAGATCTGGCCCATCTCGATGCCCCGCCGCACACGGAGGGAGGCGCCGCACTGGGCGCAGAGATAGCCGTCGCGGGCCAGGGCGATGTCTGCCACCACGTCGGCCTGCCAATCGCGGCCGTAGTTGACGTTCAGAAGGTGAGTATCCGGCTTGTTGGCACCGGCCACCAGGTTCACTTCGCGGGGCAGCAGGTCGTCGGCCACGATGCGGGCGTTCGCCAGACCCACGGCGGAAGCGGAGCCGGGCACGAAGCCGGCGTCGATCACCTCCACCTCGGTCATGTAGTGCAGGTCGACACAGCCGGCCGCCCGGCGCAGCTTGGTCTCGTTGACCTCCATGTCGCCGCGGATGGCCACGAAGAGGGGGCGGCCGTCGGCGGAGTAGAAGATGGCCTTGCAGGTCTTGGCCTGCGGGATGCCCAGGTGGTCGGCCAAGGCCTCGATGGTGTAGATACCGGGCGTAGGGATCTCCTCCACCGGCAGGGGCTGCTCGCTGTCGGCACTCACCGGCACCTTCTGGAAGTCGGCGCACTCGGCGTTGGCGGCGTAGCCGCAGCGGTCGCAGAGGAGGGCGGAGTCCTCGCCCGATTCCGTCAGGTAGACGAACTCGTGGGTGTCCTTGCCACCGATGGCGCCGGAATCGGCCAGGACGGGGACGGTGGGCACGCCGCAGCGCTCGAACACACGGGAGTAGGCGCGGAACATCTTTTCGTAGGAGACGTCCAGCCCCTCGAAATCGATGTCGAAGGAGTAGGCGTCCTTCATGGTGAACTGGCGCAGGCGTACCAGGCCGCCGCGGGGGCGGGGCTCATCGCGGAACTTGTTCTGGATCTGATAGACGATGACGGGCAGGTCGCGGTAGGAGCGGACCTGGCGCTTGAACAGCTCGACGACTGCCTCCTCGTGGGTGGGGCCGAGGACGAAGCGGCGGTCTCGCTTGTCGATAACGTGGAAGAGGACGTCGGCCATGCTGCGGTCGCGACCGGAGGCCTGCCAGAGCTCCAGGGGCAGGATGGCGGGCATGATCAGCTCCTGGCCGCCGGCGGCGTCCATCTCCTCGCGGATGATCTGCTCGACCTTGCGCAGGGCGCGCCAGCCCAGGGGCAGGGTGCTGTAGACCCCGGCCGATAGCTGCTGGACGAGGGCGGCGCGCAGTAGGAGCTGGTGGCCGACGGTCTCGGCCTCGGCGGGGGCCTGGCGCAGGGTGCTACCGAAGAGCTGTGAGAGACGCATGGGGGCTAGGACCGAGAACCGAGAACCCACAGGGAGGGTTTGATTGTGTTAGGGAAGACCGTTGCGGGCGTAGATATGAGCCGGGGCACGCCCGGGTATGGCCGGCGGCGCTATTGTTTGATTGTTTGGTTCGGTTGTTCATGATGTTCAGGCTCCGGGCCTTGCTGTGGCTACATAGTAGGCGAAAGGGTGGGGAAAGGCAAAGAGGGGGTGGCGGATAAACCCTTGACAACCCTCACAGCTGCATCTACGATGCGGTCGCCCAACGCAGCTACTCTGTTGGAGGTGAGCCGTGCGTAGTCGTCGACGAAAGGCTGCCGCAATAGCGATTGCTCTAGCCCTAGGGGCGGCGCTCATCGTGGCTTTGGCCCTCGCCTCGCCGGGGAGCGGCGGCGTGTCGGCCAATGCGACCTGCAACACCGCCCTGGCCCAGGAGGCCGATGCCGGGGCTGACAGCATCTTCGTGAGCAACACGACTGGCTGTGACATAGGCGACGCAATCGTCCTCAACCAGGGTGGGGGCACGGAGGAGTGCCAGGAAATCGAGCGCGTCGCTGCCGGTGCCCCAATGGTCTACCTAGTGGGCACGCTTGCCCACGGCCACAGTGGGGGCGAGACCGTGGTCGAGGTTGCCGCATGCCCCACGCCGACGCCCGTAGAGACGGAGACACCCCCGCCCACGGAGACGCCCACACCCACGCCGACGCCGACGCGGACGCCTACGCCCACGCCTACGCCGGCACCACCACCCGAGTTCATATGCACGCCGCCGCCCACCAGCCGTACCCTCGAGCTGCAGGTGGGCTGGAACAACTTCGTCTGGACGGGCGCTTCGGGCGCGGATCCGGTTACAGCCCTCAGTTGCATCGAAGGGAACTACCGTATCGCCTACCGCTTCGTGGCCGCTAACCAGACTTTCGAGCGCCACGTACCCAGTCGTTGCGAGGAGCAGCCAGGGCTCTGCAACATGACGAGCGTCAACACGGACGACAACCTGCTGGTGCTGGTCACGGCCCCTGGACTGGTATGCGACATGCCCGTCGCTCTTCTTGCGGCACCAATACCCGAACCCCTCAGCCTCACCCTCGACCTAGAGCCGGGCTGGAACAACTTCGTCTGGAGGGGCGCTTCGGGCGCGGATCCGGCCACAGCCCTCAGCACCATTGAGGGCAACTACGATATCGCCTATCGCTTCGACCCCTCTAGCCAGACCTTCGAGCGCCATGTACCCGGTCGTTGCGAGGAGCAGCCCTGGTTGTGCAACATAACCACGCTCGACAGGTTCGACGTCCTGCTGGTGAGGGAGGTCTTCAAGTTGCGGAACCCCGCCCTGAACTCGGCCATCACAGCCCACGGCAATATCGACTGGCACATCGATACCGCGGAGGAGTTTCTCTTCGGCACTGACATGGGGGGCTCGCCCTCAGCAGCCAACCACACCCCTGACACATGGACCAGGCGACACATGCATGTTGGGCTGACGAACACGGCCAACTTCTACTACGACAGCGACCTCACGCCCGGCGGGGCCGATACCGACGCGACGAGCGGCATCGACGACGGGGCGATGCTGTTCTTCTACGCCGGCCACGGCGACCCAACTGGTTGGGACACCCTGGGGAACGGCGCCGGCCAGGGGAACATGAACCTGGGCGACTGGGAGGACGGGGGACGGCTGCGTTACTACTGGCAGTGTTCGTGCGAGGTGTTTGCCCACGGACCGCTGTGCCCAGGCTTCACGGACCCGCACTTCAGATACGCCTGTGTAGGCGATTTCGACGGCTCAGCGGATTCGTACAACATGCGTAACGTCTACGAGCGCTGGGGCCCTGCATTGGAGCCGGACCTGCGCATGGCCTGCGGGGTATCGACCGCGGCTTGGTGCCACGAAGATCAGACCAACGCGATCTGGAACAACTACAACAACCTTGGGTTCGACGTGGCTGATTCCTTCATCGAAGGCTTGGCAGTGGGGAATGCGGTGCCGCTCTGCATCACGATGGGCGGGCCCGACGTGACCACTACCCCGCTCTATGACACAGCCTTCACCAACCAGCCCAATACCTCTGGGACATCAGACTATCACATCGAGTACCTCTCCAACTTCGCGTCGAACCCGTCGTCCCCTGAACTACTCCCCCATCAGATCCCGGAGTTGCTACCAATCTTCGAGGTAAAGCCACCGCCCTTGCCGGACCCAATCCGTGACGTGGAGTTCCAGTGCAAGGGCGATTTCATGACCCACGACGTCGACCAAGGCGAGCCATGGACCCAAGTGCGGGTGAACCGTCTCAGTGGCGCAGTGTACGTCCTTGGGGAGCGGAAAGCCACCGTCGATGGGACTCTCCTCAAGGAGGAAGAATACATCCAGCGGGCATTGAGCTTCATCGGAGAGCAGGGTTGGGATGACAGGGACTTCGCGGAACCGATGGGGGCGCGATTTATGATCGAGACAATGCCTGTGGACGCCGATGCGGACGTCGACGGTATTACCCTTACTCGCGGCGACATGCAGCGGTCGCAGAAGAATGTTGTCCTCACCTTCAAGCGGCGAATCGACGTGGATGGCACGCCGGTCAACGTGCTCGGCGAAGGTGGCGAGATGACGGTGCAGTTGAACAACGATGGGTCGGTCATGAACGCCTCGAACGTCTGGAGGGAGATCTCGGGCGTCAAGGAGGAAGCGGCGCCGGTCAAGACGTACGATGAGGCCTACGAGGAGGCACTGGAGCAGCTCGAGAACCCGCAGGCGTACGAACTGGACAACTGGACGTGGGGGTACCTGGAGGCCGCCGGCAACGTCGAGCAGACCGAGCTGCGGATCGTATTCCGCTTCTGGTTTGTGGCGACTGATCCCGAGACTTTGGTGGAGTACCCGCCCCAGATGATCGAGATCCCTGGCCAGCCCCAGTAGCCGTGGGCAACGTAGCTAGTCTGTTGGAGGTGAGCCGTGTGTAGTCGTCGACGAAAAGCTGCCGCAATAGCGATTGCTCTGGCCCTGGGGGCGGCGCTGGTGCTGGCTTTGGCCGTCGCCTCGCCGGGGAGCGGCGGCGTGTCGGCCAATGGGGCCTGCAACACGACCCTGGCCCAGGTGGCCGGCGCCGGGGCTGACAGTATCATGGTGAGCAACGCGACTGGCTGTGACATAGGCGACAAGATCGTCGTCAACCAGGGCGGGGGCACGGAGGAGTGCCAGGAAATCGAGCGCGTCGCTCCGCTTGCCAATGCATTCTACTTGGTGGGCACGCTTGCCTACGGCCATAGTCAGAACGAGACCGTGGTCGAGGTTCCCGTATGCCCGACGGCCACGCCTACAGAGACGGAGACACCCCCGCCCACGGAGACGCCGACGCCGACGCCGACGCCCACGCCCACGCCGACGCCCACGCCCACGCCGACGCCCACGCCAGCGGTGAACCAGATGTACAACTGCCCCCAGGCGGGGAAGTGGGCGATAGCGGCGTGGGGGGGCGAGGACGACACCGACGCCAAGGTGGCGTTGGACACCTGCGGGGAAGGAGCGGTGGACGCGGCCTACGCCCTCGACGCGTCCAGCGGCGAGTGGTTGCGCCGGTTTCGCGACCGGCCGGAGATCAGCAATCTTGCGATGGTGGAGAACATGCAGGGCTTCTTCGCCTTCGGGTCATCCACCGCCAGTCCTACAGCGGCCGTCGAGCCGGCGCCGTCGGAGCCGGGCCAGATGCGCGGCTGCCCCCTGCCGGGCATGTGGTCGATAGCGGTGTGGGACGGCCCCGGCGCCAGCAAGGCCGACGCGGCACTAGACACGTGCGGGGTGTGGCAGGCGGATATGGCCTACTCGCTCGACCCAGAGACGGGTGGCTGGGCGCGGTGGTCCCGCGAGCGGCGGGAGCTCAGCACGCTTAACGCCCTGCCCTCTTTGGGGGCCGCGCTTGTCTGGGGCGTTGTGGATACCTCCACCAAGATCGCCTTCACGTCGTTCCGCGACGAGAACTCCGAGATCTACGTGATGAAAGCCGACGGGACGGCGCAGACCAGGATCACCAACCACTGGACCACCGACTCTCAGCCCGCATGGTCGCCCGACGGCTCGAAGATCGCATTCAGCTCGTGGAGCGCCGGCAACTACGGCCGCGACAACTACGAGATCTGGGTGATGAACGCCAATGGGACGGGCCAGACCAGGCTCACCAACAACGCGGCCGAGGACTATGGCCCCGCCTGGTCGCCGGACGGCAGCAGGATCGCCTTCTACGCGGAGGGCGACGGTAACGACGATATCCACGTGATGAACGCCAACGGGACGGGCCTGACGAGGCTCACCGACAACCCGGCCGACGACTCCTACCCCGCCTGGTCGCCCGACGGGACCAAGATCGCCTTCCAGTCGGAGCGCGACGGTAACTGGGAGATCTACGTGATGAACGCCAACGGGACGGGCCAGACCAGGCTCACCCACAACGACGTCTTCGACGGCGCTCCCGCCTGGTCGCCCGACGGTTCCAAGATTGCCTTCTCTTCGGCGTTCCACGTGACCTGGGGGTCTGACATGTACACGATGAACGCCGACGGCAGCGGGCAGGCCAGCCTCACGAACGACAACAACTACCTAGTGTACTGAGTCGTAAATAGCTTGATTAATTATTCGCTTGATGCTATGCTTCGGGCAATGGCTCGACCCGTTCGATCGGTGAGGCTCTCGGAGGCAGATCACGACACCCTCGCTATGCTGCGG
>Ga0315286_10002992_pt1 | contig 15845 bp, 18 predicted proteins | sample YL17G10_0_MG_FD_205038 | JGI IMG/M metagenome (GOLD analysis project Ga0315286, IMG submission 205038) | Sediment microbial communities from Yellowstone Lake, YNP, Wyoming, USA - YL17G10_0 | ecosystem: Environmental > Aquatic > Freshwater > Lake > Sediment | place: USA: Wyoming | collected...
CACGCTGGACACGCGGCCATTGACCGGGGTCATGGAGTGCGCCGCCTGCGGCAGCCGTATGGTCGGGGTCAGCGGGAGCAAGGATGGCCGCCAGGTCCCCTACTACGCCTGCTCCAAACGCATCCGCACCCAGGACTGCGACCAGGCCTATATCCGCGCTGACGTGCTGGAGAAGGGCATCGTCGAGGACGTGCGGGGCTTCCTCACCGACGAGCACTTCCTCGACCAGGTGTGGGCCGAGGCGGAGCGGCTGCTCACCCAGGACAAGCCCCAGCTCGACCAGGAGATTGCTGCTCTCGACACCCAGGCCGCCAAGGCCCGCGAGCGCCGCGACCGCTACTTCGAGGCGTTCGAGACGGGGCGGCTCAAGCCCGAGTCCCTCCAGGCCAAGGTAGACGACATCGACGCCCAGCTCGAGCAGCTGGCGGCCCGGCGGGTGGACCTAGAAGCCCAGCGCGAGCGGCTGACTATCGTGCCCCTGAGCCGCGAGATGGTCGCCGCCCTACTGGCAGACTTCAACCAGGCGCTGGCCAAGGGCACGAACGCGGAGAAGAAGCAGCTCCTCCAGCTCACGGTGAAGAAGGTGCTGGTGCACGACCGCGAATCGATTGAAATCTGGTATGCCGTGCCGAATGCCGAGAGGCCCGGCGATGATTCACCGGGCCTCGATGATGCGGTTCGTACACCGACTAAGATGGCTCCTCAGGTAGGACTCGAACCTACAACCCTCCGGTTAACAGCCGGATGCTCTGCCATTGAGCTACTGAGGAATGATCCGGGCGCGGCCCCGAAGGACCGCGGCTAAGCTCGTTTTCGGAAGCTCGGGACCGCGCTTGAGCGGCTATTCGCAACGCATTATGGCGGCTTCGCCGGGGCCTCGTCAAGGCAGCCCCCGCCGCGCGCCCAGCCCCCCGAAACCCGCTAATCGCCCCGTTTCGTGCCGCTCTCCGCACCCGCCAGCAGCATCCTCTCCGCCAGCGGCAGCGGCGGCTCGCCCATTTCGAGCAGCCTACGGTGGAAGTCGGCCAGGGTGAAAGAGGCGCCCGCCCGCCCGCGGTAGAGCTCCCGCAGCCGCAGCACCTCTTCCTTCCCCCACCAGTACGACAGCACCAGCGGCTCGGTCGTGTAGCGCTTCACCTCGCGTTCGGCGTTGATGCGCTTCTGATGCCCCTCGCGCACCATCCACTCGATCGCTTGCTCCGGCGTCCAGCCCTGCACGTGCAGCCGCACCGTGAGCACCGCGCGGCACAGCCGCAGCAGCGCGTCGTGCAACTGGTAGAGCCGGAGCTCCGGATCCTTCGAGAAGCCTTCGTCCAGGACCATCTGCTCGCAGTAGTGTGCCCAGCCTTCGCTGAAGGTGTCCGACCGGGTCAGCTTACGCACGAGCGAAGGATTCACGCGCTGATACAGTCCCTGGATGAAATGTCCCGGGTACGCCTCGTGCGACGCGGTCGTGTAGATGAGCCCGCGGCAGAACTCGCGCAGGTATTCGTCCTGCTGCGCCCGCGACCACTTGGCATCCACCGGCGTGACGTAGAAGAACGCCTCCGTCGCCTTGGGCTCGAGCGGGCCGGGCGTGTCCGTCGAGGCGAAGGTCAAGCTGCGGCGAAACACGGGGGTCTCGGTCACCGCGAGGTTCTCCCCCGGCGGCAGCGCCAGGAGGTCGCGCTCCACGATGAACCGGCGCAGGCGCTTCATCTCCGCCCGGCAGGAGTCGAGCAGCCCCGCCGGCGGCGGATAGTGGGCCGCCGTGCGCTCCACGACCTCCGCCACCGAAGCCTTGGGGTCGATCCGGCGGCACACCTCGGCCATCTGGAGGTGGTTCTCCTCCACCCCGGCCAGCGCACGCGCCAGGATGGACTCGGGCTCTTCGGTGATCCACTCCTCGACCGCACAATCCTTCTTGAACAACTCGCGGCCGAGGGCGAAGTCCCCCTTCGAGCGCGGTAGGAGGTCGTTCTGAAGGAAGTACAAGTAGTCGCGGGCCGCCGCCAGGGCAGCTTCGTTGGCCCGCAGGGCGCGGGTCCGCACCGCCGGATCCGTCGCTCCCCTCGCCGCCGCGGGCACCACCGAGGCGAAGAACTGCACCGTCCCCCGCGCCTGCTCGATGGCGATGCGGGTCCAGATGCCGGGCGGGTTCTTGAGGTTCTTCTTGGCTTCCTCGAGGAACTTGGGGATCTGCTCCTCGCGCGCCGCCACCGCGGCCAGCCGCTCGTCGAGCGGCGCGAAGTCGCGCTTGAGCAGCGAATAGACCGCGCTGCTCGCCGTCGAGTGATAGAGGTCGGGGTCGCGCTCGTAGACCTTGAGATCCTCGATGTAGAGCAGCCGCGTGCGCGCATCGCGCTTGAGCAGCGCGTAGTCGACCTGTTCGGCCGGCGGCAGGGCGGTGGAGTCGATGGTCGTCGCCAGCGTGTCGAGGAAGGCCCGCAGCGCCACTTGCTCGAACTGCACGCGCAGCTCCGAGAAGTCCTCGAGCTTGCTGTCGCGGCTGTGGTCGCCCGCCGCGGTGGCGGCCGTGGGACGGAAGTCGAACCGGGCCTGGAAGTAGCGCTCGGCCAGCGCGTGCAGGCTGGCCGCCTCCCGCACGGGGTCACGCCGCGCGCACGAGGTCAAGGCCAGCGCGGCGCTCGCCAGCGCCGCGGCCACGACGAGTAACGATCCGGACCCTCTCACGCCCTCCCCCTTCCCGTTTCCTCGAGCACGTGCGCCAGCAGGGCCGCGCGCCGCACGTCGGCCGCGCTCACCAGGCCCATCGGCTCGCCCGCTTCGTCCACCACCAGCACGGCCCCCCGCCCCCGCTGCAGCAACGACAGGATGGCCGCCGCGTCGTCTTCCGCCCGCGCCCGCGGCAGGTCCCGGCGCGCCACATCGCCGGCGCGCGCTCCCGCCTGCCCCCGCCCCATGCGCTCCAGGTCGTCGAGCGTGATGAAACCGGCGCCCGGCCCGGTCAGGCCGTCCCCCACCCGGACCGCCACGAGGTCGTCCTCCAGGAACCGCTCGGCCACCACAGCCAAGGGCACGTCCGGGCGCACCTGGCCGATGCGCCGGTCGACGAGCGACCGCATGCGCAACCCCCGCAGCGAGACGCGCGCCGCCAGCGCCGTGGTCTCGGCCGAGGCGCCCATGAAGACGAAGACGGCGATGAGAATCAAGATGAAGTTGAAGCTCACCAGGCCCAGGATGCCGAACAGCACCGCCATGACCTTGCCGACCGCTGCCGCCTTGCGGGTCGCCGCCAGCCGCCCATATCGCGGGGTGAGCGCGGCCCGCAGGATGCGGCCGCCGTCCATCGGGAAGGCCGGGAGCAGGTTGAAGATGGCCAGCACGAGGTTGATCTCGGCGAAGACCCCGGCGGCGATGGTCAGGTCGGCGGGACCGGACTCGAGCAGGCGGGCGACGACATAGAACAGCACCGCCAGAGCCAGGCTGGTCAGCGGACCCGAGGCCGCCATCCAGGCTTCCCGGCCGGGGCTGCGGATCTCGTCCACGATGCGCGACACCCCGCCCAGCATCATGAGGGTGATCGACTCCACGCGGGCCCCGGCCGCCATCGCCGTGAGGCAGTGGGCAAGCTCGTGGAGCAGGACGGCCACGAAGAGCGACAGGGCGAGGATCGCGCCCCAGGCCAGGGGCGGCAGAAGCAACGGTCCGGCATCGAGGCCCAGGACCCGCACGAGCTCCTGATACTCCGAGTGGAACAAGTTGGTCGCCACGTAGGTGACGTAGGGCAGCAGGATCAGCAGCGTGACGTTGATCCGGACCGGGATGCCCCGGATCCTCGCGACCGTCCAAGACCAATTCATGCCTGGTTCCTTCCTCCCGAGCCCCGCACGGGCTGCGCATCCAGGGAGCCACAATACGCCTGACGGCCAGGCCCCGTCGAACCCGACGGAATCGCACCTTTGGGTGATGGCTTTCTCAAGCACGCCAACGACTTAGCCGATTCCTGACCCATCGCGAGCAACAATCTTGACCAGTTAGTATTCTTTTCTTTACCCTTTGCATCAAAGAGGACGAAAGCCGGGCCAACGAGATCGCCACCCGACCCAGGGGACGCGCCGCCAGATGAAGATCACCGCCCAGGAAGAATACGGCCTCCGCTGCCTCTTGCAGCTCGCCCGCCACGCCGGGCCCGAGCCCCTGACGGTCGGCGCCATCTCCGAGCAGGAGGGCCTCTCGGTCCCCTACGTCGGCAAGCTCATGACCACGCTGCGCCAGGCCGGCCTGGTGGAGAGCGTCCGTGGACGCGGCGGCGGCTACGCCCTGACCCGCCCGGCCGACCAGGTCACGGTCATCCAGGCGCTCGAGAGCCTCGGCACCCACTTCTTCAAGTCCGGCTTCTGCGAGACCCACAACGGCTCGAGCGACGCCTGCGTGCACCTCGGCGACTGCTCGATCCGCTCGCTGTGGGGGGTGCTCGGGCAGCTCGTGGACCGGGTGCTCGGCCAGACCACGCTCGCCGACCTGGCGCGCGCCGGCCGGCCCTGCGATTCCCTGCGGCTCGTCGAGGGCCAGCTCCCCAACCTCATCAGCGGGGTCGGCGTCGCCGCCCCCTCCCCCGCCGCCGAGGCCCGCGGCTTCGTGCCCTTGCACGCACCGCCGAGGAAGACGCCATGAGCGACACCCATCGCGCAATCGAGGAGCTCACCCAGCAGGAGTACAAGTACGGCTGGGTCTCCGACATCGAGCAGGAGATCGCTCCCAAGGGGCTCAACGAGGACATCATCCGCCTCATCTCGGCCAAGAAGAACGAGCCCGAGTTCATGCTCGAGTGGCGGCTGCGCGCCTACCGCCACTGGCTGACCATGAAGGAGCCGACCTGGCAGAACGTGAAGTACGCGCCGATCGACTACCAGGCGATCAGCTACTACGCCGCGCCCAAGCCCAGGAACAAGCCCAAGAGCCTCGACGAGATCGACCCCGAGATGCGCGCCATGTTCGACAAGCTCGGCATCTCGCTCAACGAGCAGGAGCGGCTCACCGGCGTGGCGGTGGACGCGGTGGTGGACAGCGTCTCGGTGGCCACCACCTTCAAGAACCGGCTGGCCGAGCTGGGCGTCGTCTTCTGCTCCTTCTCGGACGCGGTGCAGGAGCACCCCGACCTGGTGCGCAAGTACCTCGGCACGGTGGTGCCCTACACCGACAACTTCTTCGCGGCCCTCAACGCGGCGGTGTTCAGCGACGGCTCGTTCTGCTTCATCCCGCGCGGCGTGCGCTGCCCGATGGAGCTGTCCACCTACTTCCGCATCAACGCCAAGGACACCGGCCAGTTCGAGCGCACGCTGATCGTCGCCGAGGAGGGCTCCTACGTGAGCTACCTCGAGGGCTGCACCGCGCCCATGCGCGACGAGAACCAGCTGCACGCCGCGGTGGTCGAGCTGATCGCGCTGGACGACGCCCAGGTCAAGTACGCCACCGTGCAGAACTGGTACCCCGGCGACAAGAACGGCAAGGGCGGCATCTACAACTTCGTGACCAAGCGCGGGATCTGCCAGGGCGTCAACTCGCAGATCTCGTGGACCCAGGTGGAGACCGGATCGGCCATCACCTGGAAGTACCCGAGCTGCGTGCTGCTGGGCGACAACTCGGTGGGCGAGTTCTACTCGGTGGCGCTGGTGAACAACTACCAGCAGGCCGACACCGGCACCAAGATGATCCACGTCGGCAAGAACACCAAGAGCACCATCGTGTCCAAGGGCATCTCCGCCGGTCACGGGCAGAATACCTACCGGGGGCTGGTGAAGATCGACAAGAACGCCGTCGGGGCCCGCAACTACTCGCAGTGCGACTCCCTGCTGATGGGCGACCTGTGCGGCGCGCACACCTTCCCCTACCTGGAGGTGAAGAACACCTCCGCCACGGTGGAGCACGAGGCCACGACGTCGAAGATCGGGGAAGACCAGCTGTTCTATTGCCGGCAGCGCGGCATCACCACCGAGGACGCGGTGAACATGATCGTCAACGGTTTCTGCAAGGACGTGCTGCTCAAGCTGCCCATGGAGTTCGCGGTGGAAGCGCAGAAGCTCCTGGGCGTGAGTCTCGAGGGCAGCGTCGGCTAGGCCGCCGGGCCGCGGCGGGCGGCGGAGGCCGCGCCCGCCGGCCGGCCCGGCAGACACGGAGAGGGAGACATGCTGTCGATCCGCAACCTGCACGCGCGCGTCGCCGAGAAGGAGATCCTCAAGGGCCTGAGCCTCGAGGTGAAGTCCGGCGAGGTGCACGCCATCATGGGCCCGAACGGCTCCGGCAAGAGCACGCTGGCCAACGTGCTGGCGGGCCGCGAGGTCGTCGAGGTGGTCGAGGGCGAGGTGCTCTACGAGGGCAAGGACCTGCTCGCCATGCTGCCCGAGGAGCGCGCCTGCGCGGGCATCTTCCTGGCCTTCCAGTACCCGGTCGAGATCCCCGGCGTCGGCAACATGTACTTCCTCAAGACGGCGCTCAACGCCGTGCGCCGGCACCGCGGCCTGCCCGAGCTCGACGCCATCGACTTCCTCAAGCTCGCCAAGGAGAAGCTGAAGCTCGTCCACATGGACCCCAAGCTCATGGAGCGCTCCGTGAACTTCGGCTTCTCGGGCGGCGAGAAGAAGCGCAGCGAGGTGCTCCAGATGGCCATCCTGGAGCCCAAGCTGGCGATCCTCGACGAGACCGACTCGGGCCTCGACATCGATGCCCTGCGCACCGTGTCCGAGGGCGTCAACGCGCTGCGCAGCCCCGAGCGCTCGATGATCGTCATCACCCACTACCAGCGGCTGCTCGACTACATCGTGCCCGACGTGGTGCACGTGCTGCAGGCCGGGCGCATCGTGGAGACGGGCGGCAAGGAGCTGGCGATGCGGCTGGAGAAGTCGGGGTACGAGCAGCCGCGGGAGCCGGCGCGGTGAGCACGCGGACTGCCGGCAACCCGGGGCCCGCCGCGGCGGCGGCCGCCAAGGCCTCCGCCAATCCGCTGCAGACCTACCTGGCGGCCTTCGAGCGCCTCAAGGCCGGGGCCAGGGGCTGCGGCCGCAACTGGCTCTGCGACCTGCGCAAGGAGGGTTTCGCGCGCTTCGCCGAGCTGGGCTTCCCGACCACGCGCGACGAGGAGTGGAAGTACACCGACGTCTCCCCCGTCGCCCGGCTGGCCTTCCAGCCGGTGCTCGAGCCGGCCCTCGACGGGGTGACCGAGTCGGTCCTGCGGCCTTTCCTGCTGGAGGGCGCCGCGGCCCGCCTGGTGTTCGTCAACGGCTGGTTCGCGCCCGCTCTGTCGGCGGTGGACGACCTGCCCGCCGGAGTGGTGGCCGGCAGCCTGGCGGCGGCGCTGGCCGGCGAGCCCGAGGACGTCGCTTCGTACCTCGGCCGCTTCGCACCGCACCGCGCCCACCCGTTCGCCGCCCTCAACACGGCCTTCCTCACCGACGGCGCCCTGGTGCGCGTGCCGCGCGGCGCCGTGGTCGCCCAGCCGATCCACCTGCTCTTCGTCTCGACGGCGCCGGCTGCGGCCGTCGCCCCGCGGCTCGCCTCGCCGCGCAACCTGCTGCTGGCCGGCACCGGCAGCCAGCTCGCCGTCGTCGAGAGCTACGTCGGCCTCGGCCGCGGCGTCTACCTAACCAACGCGGTCACCGAGATCCTGGCCGAGGACGGCGCCGTGGTGGACCACGTCAAGATCCAGGACGAGAGCGACAAGGCCTTCCACTTCGCCACCGTCCAGGTGCAGCAGGGACGGGCCAGCCAGTTCGTGTCGCACTCGATCTCCCTGGGCGGGGCCCTGACGCGCAACGACCTCAACGCCGTGTTCACCGAGGAGGGCGGCGAGTGCACGCTGAACGGCCTCTACATGGCCGGCGGCCGCCAGTTGGTGGACAACCACACTTTCATCGACCACGCCCGCCCCAACTGCACCAGCCACCAGCTCTACAAGGGCGTGCTCGACGGCAAGGCGCGCGCCGTCTTCAACGGCAAGATCGTGGTGCGGCCGGACGCGCAGAAGACCAACGCCCGCCAGACCAACCGGAACCTCGTGCTCTCCGACGACACGGTGGTGAACAGCAAGCCGCAGCTCGAGATCTTCGCCAACGACGTCAAGTGCGCGCACGGGGCCACCGTCGGGCAGGTGGACAAGGACACGCTGTTCTACCTGCGCTCGCGCGGGCTGACGCAGGCCGCCGCCCGCAACCTGCTCACCTACGCCTTCGCGGGCGAAGTCCTCGAGGACATCCGGGTGCGGCCGACCCGCGAGCACATCGCCGGCCTGCTGGCGCGGCGGCTGCCGGGCGGGCCCGGGGCCGGCGAGGCGATGCCGTCGTGAGCCCCGGGCACCCCATCGTCGCGTCCGGCGCCGGCGCCGCTCAGCCGCCTCTCGACGTCGCCAAGCTGCGGGCCGACTTCCCCATCCTCGCCCGCCGGGTGCACGGCAAGCCGCTCGTCTACCTCGACAACGCCGCCACCACCCAGAAGCCGCGCGCCGTGATCGACGCCCTCTCCCGCTACTACGGCGAGTACAACGCCAACATCCACCGCGGCGTGCACCGGCTGTCGGAGGAGGCGACGCACGCCTACGAGGAGGCGCGCACCAAGGCGCAGCGCTTCGTCAACGCCGAGCGGCGCGAGGAGATCGTCTTCGTGCGCGGCGCCACCGAGGGCATCAACCTGGTGGCCGCCACCCTCGGGCGCGAGCGCGTCGGCGCCGGCGACGAGATCGTGATCTCGGCCTACGAGCACCACTCCAACATCGTGCCCTGGCAGATGCTCTGCGAGGAGAAGGGCGCCCGGCTGCGCGTCGTCCCCATGGACGACCGCGGCGAGCTGCAGCTCGACGAGTACGAGAAGCTGCTCGGGCCGCGCACCCGGCTGGTGGCCGTGTCCTACGTGTCGAACGCGCTGGGCACGGTGACGCCGGTGGAGCGCATCATCGCCGGGGCCCACCGCCTGGGCATCCCGGTGCTGCTGGACGCCGCCCAGGCGGCGCCGCACCTGCGCCTCGACGTGCGCGAGCTGGACTGCGACTTCCTGGCCCTCTCCAGCCACAAGATGTTCGGACCCACCGGCGTGGGCATCCTCTACGGCCAGGCGCGCCACCTCGAGGCCATGCCCCCCTACCAGGGCGGCGGGGACATGATCCTGTCGGTGACCTTCGAGAAGACGCAGTACAACGTCCTGCCCTACAAGTTCGAGGCCGGCACCCCCAGCATCGCCGAGGTCATCGGCTTCGGCGCCGCCATCGACTACCTGGCGGGGGTGGGCCTCGACGCCGTGGCGGCGTACGAGCGGCGGCTCCTGGACCACGGCACCGCGGTCCTCGAGGCCATCCCCGGCGTGCGGCTCGTCGGCACGGCGCGCGAGAAGGCCGGCGTGCTGTCCTTCCTGGTGGACGGCATCCACCCGCACGACGTGGGCAGCATCCTCGACCGCGAGGGCGTGGCGGTGCGCACCGGGCACCACTGCGCGCAGCCCGTGATGGAGCGCTTCGGCATCCCGGCCACGGTGCGCGCTTCGCTGGCGTTCTACAACACCGAGGCGGAGCTCGACGCCCTGGGCGCGGGCATCCGCAAGGCGATCGAGGTCTTCGGCTGATGTCCGACCTGCGCGATCTCTACCAGGAAGTCATCATCGACCACGCCAAGCACCCCCGGAACTTCCGCAAGCCCGAGGGCGCCAACCGCACCGCCGAGGGCGTCAATCCGCTGTGCGGCGACAAGGTCACGATCTACCTCGACGTGGACGGCGGCACCGTCAAGGACATCGGCTTCCAGGGCAGCGGCTGCGCCATCTCGACGGCCTCGGCCTCGATGATGACCGAGGCCGTCAAGTCGATGAGCGTCGACGAGGCGCGCCGCCTCGCCGAGCGCTTCCACGAGCTGCTCACCGGAGTGCCGGACGCGGCCGCGGGGGCGCCCGAGCTGGGCAAGCTGGCGGTGTTCGCGGGCGTGCGCGAGTTCCCGGTGCGCGTCAAGTGCGCCACCCTGGTGTGGCACTCGCTGCGCGCTGCGCTCGCGGACGACCACCACGTGGTGACCACCGAGGAGTAGGCAGCCGGCCGGGCGGTGCCGATCGTGCGCCCCCTGCCCGGCCCCGGAAGGACGGACCATGGCGAAGCTGGAGACGGTCAAGCTCACGCGCGTCACCGAGGCCATCGAGATCCCGTACGGCACGCGGGTCATGGTGCCCATGGGCACGACGGTGACCGTCACGCAGGCGCTCGGCGACACCTACACGGTCAAGACCGAGGACGGCTACCTGGTGCGCATCGCCGACAAGGACGCCGACGCGCTCGGCAAGGAGCCCGGAGCGCTGGCCGCCGCGGCCCAGCACGAGGCGGAGCGCGCCGCCCCGGGCGGTGCCGACGCCGGCAGCGCCGGCGCCGCGGTGAGCCGCGAGGAGCTGGAGGCCGAGGTGTGGCGGCAGCTCGAGACCATCTTCGACCCCGAGATCCCGGTGAACGTGGTGGACCTCGGCCTCATCTACGAGTGCCGGGTGGCGCCCGCCGGCGGGAACCGCTACCGAGTGGAGGTGACCATGACGCTCACCGCGCCCGGTTGCGGCATGGGCGACATCCTCAAGGAGGACGCCGCCGCCAAGATCCGCGCCCTGCCCGGGGTGCAGGACGTCCACGTCGAGATGACCTTCGACCCGCCGTGGGAACCGAGCCGCATGTCGGACGCCGCCCGCCTGGCGCTCAACATGTTCTGAGCCGGCCCGAGCCCGCCGCCATGCCCAAGGCCTTCCTCCCCCTCGCCGCCGCCGCCGACATCCCGCCGGGCGAGGTCCGCGTCTTCGAGAGCGACTTCGACCACGTCGCCGTGTGCAACGTCGACGGCGCCTTCTACGCCATCGAGGACCTCTGCACGCACGACGACGGGCCTCTCGGCGAGGGCACCCTCGACGGCTGCGCCATCCTCTGCCCCCGCCACGGAGCGCTCTTCGACGTGCGCAGCGGGGCGGTGCTGCGGGCGCCCGCCGTGACCCCGGTGCGCACCTATCCGCTCAAGGTCGAGGACGGGCAGATCCTGGTGGAGCTGGAGACGGAGGAGGAGTAGGCTCCGCGAGCGGCATGCGGCCGGATGTCGCCGGCGATGAGTTGGGAGTGACGGAAGAATGGACTTCGAGAGACTGCTCGCGCTGCTGAGGGCCCTCCAGGAACACTCCGTGGAGTACGTCCTGGTCGGCGCCGCGGCGCTCAACGTGCAGGGCATCGTGCGGGCCACCGAGGACGTGGACCTCTTCGTGCGCCCGACGCCCGAGAACCTCGACAGCCTGCGGCGGGCGCTGCGTTCGGTGTGGGACGACCCGGCCATCGACCAGATCACGGTCGAAGACCTGGCGGGGGACTACCCCGCCGTCCGCTACGTCCCGCCAGAGGGCTCGCTGACCATCGACGTCCTTTCGCGCCTCGGGTCCGCCTTCCGCTACGAGGACCTGGAGTCGGAAACCCTGCCCATCGAGGGAGTCCCCGTTCGCGTCGCCACGCCGCGCACTCTCTACCGGATGAAGAAGGACACGGTTCGCCCGCAGGATCGCGCCGATGCGGCCGTCCTGCGCGAGAAGTTCCATCTGCCGGAGGAGTGAGCGTGCCCGTCCAGCGCTTCCGCACCCCCGAGGACGCCGCGCGCGCCCTGTGGACCCGCCCGGGCGACCCGGGTCTGGGCCGCCGCATTCGCAGCCTGTGGGAGATGTCCGTGCGGCTGGCCCCGCCGCGCGCCGTCCCGCGCGGCGTGCGGCGTTTCCACTCGATCGAAGAGGCGAACCGCGAGCGCGCCGCCTGGAGCACCTGCCGGCTGCCGGGGAGCGGATCGCAGCCGGGATGAGGCGCGCTCGACAAACCCACACCGAACGCTTCAGCCGGCGGGAGAGCGCTCCCGCCGGCTGATTTCGCATCCGCGGTCGAAGGCCGAAAGGTTCGCGCCGCGTCCCCGGCTAGTCGCCGCCCGCCTTGCGCGACTTGCCCTTGGCGGCGGTGGCGGCCTTCTTGTCGGCCGCACCCTTCTCGCCGCCCTTCTGGGCCTTGCCCTTCTTCTCGGCCGTCGCCTTGGGCGCCTTCTTCTCGCGCTCCGGCTTCTCCTTCTTGGGCTTCACGCCCGCCTGCTCGGCCGCGCGCTCGGCCGCCGCCGCGGCGCTCTTGCCCTTCTTCTTGGCCTCGGCCTTGGCCTCTTCGCGGGCCTCCCGCACCTTGCGGTCCTCGGCCTTCTGCTCGTCCGACTTCACCAGCTCGAGGAAGACCACCTCGGAGGCGTCGCCCACGCGGCGCTTGCCGATGCGCACGATCCGCGTATAGCCGCCCGGGCGCGTCGCGTACCACGGCGCGATGGTGTCGAAGAGCTTCTTGGCCACGCCCTCGCGATAGACGAAGCGGGCCACGTGCCGGCGGGCACTCAGGTCGCCGCGCTTGGCGAAGGTGATCAGGCGCTCGGCCAGCCGGCGCGCCTCCTTGGCCTTGGCCACGGAGGTGTGGATGCGCTCGTACTGGAAGAGCGCGGTCACCAGATTGCGAAGCAGCGCCTTCCGGTGCTCCATGGTCCGGCTCAGATGCCGGTGATCTCGGCGATGCCGCATGTCGGATTCGGCTCCTTGTCTACCGCTCGGTCTCGGTCTCGGCCTCGACTCCGACTTCGGCGTCGGGCTCCGGGTCCATGCCCATTTCCAAGTCCTCGGCGGGCTCCGCCGATTCGTCCGCCAGCGGCGCCGTCTCGTCGTCGGCCGCCGGCCGCGCCGCGGCCGACTTCCCCCGGCCCGCGTAGTACTGGTCCACGTCCAGCCCCAAGCTCAGGTTCATGGACGCGAGCACATCCTGGATCTCCTTGAGCGACTTGCGCCCGAAGTTGCGGTACTTCAGCATCTCGGCCTCGGTCTTGCGGACCAGGTCGCCGATGGTGCGGATGTCCGCCTGGCGCAGGCAGTTCGAGGAGCGCACCGAGAGCTCCAACTCCTCCACGGAGCGCTCGAGCTTCTCGCGCATCTTGACGATGTCCTCGTCCACCTCCTCCTCCGTCTCCTCCTCGATCGGCTCCTCGAAGTGGATGAAGAGGTTGAAGTGGTCGCGCAGGATCTTGGCCGAGACGGCGAGCGCGTCGGACGGCAGGATGGAGCCGTCGGTCCAGATCTCCAGCGTCAGCTTGTCGTAGTCGATGCGCTGCCCGATGCGCGCCTGCTCCACCTTGTAGTTGACCTTGAGCACCGGCGAGAACAGCGAGTCCACCGGGATGACGCCGATGGGGCGGTCCTCCAGCGTGTGCTGGTCGGCGGGCACGTAGCCGCGCCCGGCGTCGACCTCGACCTCCATGCGCAGGTCGCCGTCGCGGTTCAGCGTGGCGACGTGCAGATCGGGGTTGAGGATCTCGACGTCGGCGTCCACCTTGAGGTCGCCGGCCCGCACCTCGCCCTTGCCCTTGGCCTCGAACAGGCCCTTCTTGGGACCGTCGCCGTGCAGCTTGAAGCGCATCTGCTTGAGGTTGAGGACGATCTCGGTGGTGTCCTCGATGACGCCCGCCAGGGTGGAGAACTCGTGCAGCACCCCGTCGAACCGCACCGCCGTGACCGCCGCCCCCTGGAGGCTCGAGAGCAGCACCCGCCGCAGGGAGTTGCCCAGCGTGACGCCGAACCCGCGCTCGAGCGGCTCCACCACGAACACGCCGTAGCGGTCCGTGCCGGCGGCGGTGTCCAGCTCGACCTTCTTGGGCATCTGGAGGTTCTTCCACTTCATCTTGTCCAGCCTCCCGTGGGGTCCGCCGACGCGCGGCGCCCCGACGACTTCGCCCCTACTTCGAGTACAGCTCGACGATCAGCTGCTCGCTGACCGGCACGGCGATGCTCTCGCGTGACGGCGCCATGAGCACGCGCCCGCGGAACTGGTCGGGGTCGTACTCCAGCCAGTCGGGCGCGCTGCGGCCCTTCTGCTTCTCCATGGCCGCGGCCACCAGCGGCAGGTTGCGGCTCTTCTCGCGGACGGCGATGGTCTCGCCCGGCCGCAGGATGTACGACGGGATCGACATGGTCTTGCCGTTCACCTCGACGTGGCGGTGGCGCACCAGCTGCCGGGCCGCCGAGCGCGACGGCGCCATGCCGAGGCGGTAGAGCACGTTGTCGACGCGGCACTCGAGCATCTGCAGCAGGGCCACGCCGGTGACCCCCTTCTGGCGCTCGGCCTTGGCGAAGTAGCCGCGGAACTGCCGCTCGAGCACGCCGTAGATGCGGCGCGCCTTCTGCTTCTCGCGCAGCTGCAGCCCGTAGTTGGTCTCCTTCACCCGCCGGCTCTTACCGTGCTCGCCGGGGGCGTAGCCGCGCCGCTCGATGGCGCACTTGTCCGAGAAGCAGCGCTCGCCCTTGAGGAACAGCTTGATGCCTTCCCGCCGGCACAGGCGGCAGCGCGCATCGTGATAGACCGCCATGCTTCCTCCTAAACCCTGCGCCGCTTCGGCGGGCGGCAACCGTTGTGCGGAATGGGGGTCACGTCGCGGATGGCGGAGATCTCCAGTCCTGCCGCCTGCAGCGAGCGGATGGCCGCCTCGCGCCCCGCGCCCGGGCCCTTGACCCAGACCTCGACCCGCTTGAGGCCGAGCGACAGCGCCTCCTTGGCGGTGCTCTCCGCCGCCACCTGCGCGGCGAAGGGCGTGCTCTTGCGCGAGCCCTTGAAGCCCGCCTTGCCCGCCGACGCCCAGGAGATGACGTTGCCCTCCGGGTCGGTGATGGTCACGATCGTATTGTTGAAGGACGCGCGGACGTGCGCCACGCCGACGGCCGGCGCCCGGCGGTCCTTCTTGCGCGTCTTCTTGCGCGTCTTCTCTCCACCTTCGTTCGCCACGAATCCTCCCCGGCGCCGGACCCGCCCCGCGCCGCCTGCCGCCTCTGCTGCTCTGCTCCCCGGTGTCGTCTACTTCTTGCCCGTCGGGCTCTTCACGACCCGCTTGCGCACCGCGCCGGCCGTCTTCTTGGGACCCTTGCGGGTGCGCGCGTTGGTCTTGGTCCGCTGCCCGCGGACCGGCAGGCCGCGCCGGTGGCGCAGCCCGCGGTAGGCGCCGATGTCCATGAGGCGCTTGATGTTCATCGCCACTTCGGTGCGCAGCGCGCCTTCCACCTTGAACTCGCGCTCGATGACGTTGCGCAGCTTGGCCGTGTCCTCGTCCGACAGGGCCTTCACCCGGATGCTCGGGTTGACCCCGGTCATGGCGAGGATGCGCCGCGCCGAGGTCGGACCGATGCCGAAGATGTACGTGAGCGCGGTCTCGATGCGCTTCTCGGCCGGCAGATCGACTCCCGCAATACGTGCCAACGCCTACCTCCTCTAGCCCTGGCGCTGCTTGTGCCGGCGGTTCCGGCTGCAGATCACCCGGACGACACCCTTCCTGCGAATGATCTTGCAGTGCTCGCAGATCTTCTTCACCGACGCCCGTACCTTCATACCTTGACCTTCTCTCCCTACTTGTACCGGTAAACGATGCGCCCCCGCGACAGATCGTACGGAGACAGCTCCACCGTCACCTTGTCTCCCGGCAGGATGCGGATGAAGTGCATGCGCATCTTGCCGGAGATGTGGGCCAGCACCTTGTGGCCGTTCTCGAGCTCCACGCGGAACATGGCGTTGGGAAGCGGCTCGATCACGGTCCCCTCGACCTGGATGCCCTCTTCCTTTGCCACTCGCTACCTTCCCTCCCCGGCCGCCTGCCGGCTCACGGGCCCGCCGCGCTCCGCTTCCGGCGCGGTCTCGCGGCCGGAGAGCGACAGGATCTCGGCGGCCTCCCGGCCGACCGCGATCGTGTGCTCGAAGTGCGCCGACCAGGAGCGGTCGCGGGTGACCACGGTCCAGCTGTCGGGCATCGTGAAGACCTCCGACGCGCCCGCCGTGATCATCGGCTCGATGGCGAGCACCATGCCCGCCTGCA
>Ga0315286_10002993_pt1 | contig 15843 bp, 14 predicted proteins | sample YL17G10_0_MG_FD_205038 | JGI IMG/M metagenome (GOLD analysis project Ga0315286, IMG submission 205038) | Sediment microbial communities from Yellowstone Lake, YNP, Wyoming, USA - YL17G10_0 | ecosystem: Environmental > Aquatic > Freshwater > Lake > Sediment | place: USA: Wyoming | collected...
GCTCTTCTCGTCGCCGTCTTCCTCCTGTGGAAAGTCATCCCGGTTTTCGCTCAGATCTTCAAGGACATGGATGCCAAGCTTCCGTTTCTCACTCTGGGGATCATCAAGTTGAGCGATTTAGTGACCAAATATATCTTCCATGTTTTTGTCGGCATCGTCGCCTTCGTTTTTCTCTTCCGCTACTACCGGAAAACGCGGCAGGGGCGAGCGACCGTCGACCGTCTCCTTCTCCGCCTCCCCCTCTTCGGCAACCTTATGCTCAAAGTGGCCATTTCCCGCGTCACCCGAACGCTGAGCACCCTGATTGCCGGGGGCGTGTCGATGCTCGAGTGCCTGAAGATCACGGCCAATACGGCCGGGAACGTCCTGGTCGAAAAAAGCGTCCTGGACGCCCGGCGGATGATTTCGGAAGGGAAGAGCTTGACCGAAGCCTTCAAATCCACCGGCCGGTTTCCATTCATGATGACCCAGATGGTCAACGTCGGCGAAACCACCGGCATGCTGGACCAGATGCTCAACAAGCTCGCCGATTTCTATGATGATGAAGTCTCGACGTCGGTCGCTTCACTCCTGACTTTGCTCGAGCCGATGCTTATGATCGGCGTCGGCGGAATCGTCGGAGGGCTGCTCCTGTCCATGTATCTGCCGATCTTCAACCTGATGGCGCAAATCCAATGAGGACCTACAAAAAAAATATCCTGGCGCTCATCGTCGGGCGGCTGATCGCGGTCACCGCCCTACTTGTCGCCGCAGTCGTGATCCAGTTCTCCACGGTCTCGTTCCTGCCTCTCATGCCGTTTTATGTCATCCTCCTCGGATCCTACGTGATGACCTTGATGTATCTGGTTCTCTACCGGTTCGACCGGCATTACCGGTTTCAAGCCTATTTTCAGATCGTCTGCGACCTTTTCTGGATCACGGCGCTGGTCTATATTTCGGGCGGGGCCGGAGGAAGCTTCTATTTCCTCTACGTTTTTTCGATCATCGCCGCCAGTCTTTTTCTCTCCGGCCGGGCGGCCTATGCGGCGGCCTCTTTGGCCTCCATTCTGTTCGGAGTTCTGGCCGACGGCATGTATTACGGCCTGATCCCCTACTTTCGCGAGGACCAAGTCCAGGATCTTTCGCTCGGCCTCGTGCTCTATACCATTTTCCTGGCGTGGTCGCTCTTTTTTGTCATCGCTTTTCTGGTCAACCATCTGGCCCGGAACCTCAATAAGACGCGCGATGCCCTGACCAATGCCAAGCGGGAACTCGAACTCAAGGAAAGGCAGGCCGCGGCCGGACGGGCCTCGGCCCTCATCGCCCACGAAATCCGGAATCCGTTGGCCGCGATTTCGGGCGCGATCCAGGTTCTCAAGGGTGAGCTGGAGCTTGACGCCGAGCAGGCGAAGCTGATGGATATCGTCATCAGCGAGTCGCGGCGCGTCTCCCAGTCGATCGATCAATTCCTGAACCTCGCTTCTCCGGGCAAGGAGGAATTCCGGACGTTCGATGTCTGCGCCGTCTTACGCGAAACCCTGACGATGCTGCGGATGAGCGGGGAGCTCAACGGCCGCCATTCCATCCTCGGGAACTTCGAGACAGGCAGGGTCGAATTCTACGGCAATCCGGGACAGTTCAAGCAAATCTTCTGGAACCTTACCCGGAACGCGCTCCAGGCCATGCCCGGCGGCGGCGCGTTGACGATCGATGTCGACGGGGACGATACGAGCATGATCCGGCTGCGCTTCATCGATACGGGAAAGGGGATGACCGAAGGGGAAATCGCAAAGATGTTCGAGCCCTTCTATTCGAGGTTCGAGGGAGGGCAGGGGCTGGGAATGGCCGTTGTCCGGAAAATCGTTGAAGACTTCGAAGGCCGGATCGAGGTCTCTTCCAGGCCGGATCACGGAACTGAAATCGAGATCCGGTTCCCCGCGGCGAGAAGGACGGGGGCTTAGAAGAGATGGATACGATCCTGATCGTGGACGACGAGAAGAGCATTCTCGACCTCCTCGGCGTCGTCTTCAAGAAAGAGGGATTTCAGGTCGATATCTGCCCGGGAACTCCCAAGGCGGTCGAACTCGTCGACCAGGGCGATTTCGACGTTCTGATCTGCGATATCAAGATGCCCCAAGTGGATGGGATGGATCTCCTGAGGAGGGCGAAGGAGAAGCATCCTCTTATTCCGGTGATCATGATCACAGCTTACGGAAGCGTCAAGCAGGCCATCGAGGCGCTGAAGATCGGGGCGGCGGACTATGTCATGAAGCCCTTCGACGTCGAAGAACTCAAGATTCTCGTCGCCCACGCCCTTGAGGAGAGGAGGATCCGCGAAGAGAATATCCTTCTCAAAAAAAACTTCCGCGACGCGGCGAGCTTCGAGAATATGCTCGGGAAAAGCAAGGCCATGCAGGAGGTTTTCAGCCTCGTCGAGAAAGTGGCGTCCACGGACGCGACCGTTCTCGTCAGCGGAGAGAGCGGAACGGGCAAGGAAATGGCCGCGCGGGCCATCCATTCCCTCAGCCGGAGGCGCGACCATGCCTTCGTCTCCATCAACTGCGCCGCTTTGCCCGAAAACCTTCTCGAGAGCGAGCTCTTCGGACACGTCAAGGGATCGTTCACTGGAGCCGTCGTCGAAAAGCGGGGGATGTTCGAGACGGCCCATTCCGGAACGATACTGCTAGACGAGATCGGCGAGATGGCTCCCTGGACCCAGGTCAAGCTCTTTCGGGTCCTCCAGGAGCGAACGGTCCGGCGCGTCGGCGGAACGCAAGAGATCCCGGTCGATGTCCGGATCATCGCCGCGACAAACCAGGACCTCCGGAAGCGGATCGAGGAGGGCAAATTCCGGGAGGAGCTGTTCTACCGGCTCAACGTTGTGTCCTTTGAGATGCCTCCCCTCCGAAAACGGGTCGAGGATATCCCGCCGCTCATGACCCATTTTCTGCAGAAACATTGCGGGAGGATGGGCCGGAAAATGAAGCGGCTGACGCCGGAAGTCGTCAGCATCCTGGAAACCTATCCCTGGCCGGGCAACGTCCGCGAGCTCGAGAACCTCATGGAGCGTATTGTGGCGGTGGAAGAGCGGGAGACGATCACTATCGGCTGCCTCCCCGCCGACCTTTTAAATTCCAAACCGAAGGGGGAAGGGCTGCCTCTCCTCCAACCGGGATTCAGTCTCGAGGCCTATTTGGAGCATATCTCCAAGAAATATATCCAGGAAGCCGGCCAGGCGGCCGGGGGCAACATGCGTAAGATGGCCGACCTCCTGGGAGTCAGCTACAGGACGATGAGATATCTTCTGGACAAATACCAAATCAAGTCTTTTAAAAAGGGAGAGTCGGGGGATAACAGAAACGGGGCTGATTCGTATTCAGAGAGATGACAAAAAATGGCACAAAGAGGCAAAAAACGTCACTTTGTTCGATTCGATTTTAGCGATGAAATCTCGCAAGTTATTTATATTGAGAGAGATGGAAAATTATTAAAGATGGCATGCTACTTGCACAATAAGAATGTGCAATGCAAATTAATTCCTTAAAGGAGGCATTTAATGCTTAAAAAGGAAAAAGGTTTCACCCTCATCGAGCTGCTGATCGTTGTCGCCATCATCGGGATCCTGGCCGCGCTGCTCATCCCGAACACGATGACGGCCCTTCAGAAAGCCAAAGTGAGAGGCACGCAGAAGGACATTCAGACGATCGCCACGACCCTGGCCGACTACATCACCGACCGCGAACCCCCCCCGGCAAACAGCGGTGACATCTCCACCACGTTGAAACAGGCCCTGTCGCCCTTCTACATCAAGGTTCTTCCGATGAAGGATCAGTGGGGCACCAACTTCAAGATCTACACCGGGACGGCCTGCGATGGCAACTACGGCATCGCCAATTCGGTCTCCGACGACTATCTGATCGCGTCCTATGGCCGCGGCGGATTGTTGGAAGGCTGGACCTATGACGCGGCTAATGCCGATGCGGGCTTGTACTCAATCTCGGTCACGGCCGACTTCACAAACGACCTGATCAACATGGACGGCACGTTCATTCGTTGCCCCAGAACCGGAGTCTCCTTAGGCACGTAATCCGGACGAAGCTCGAGAAAAAGGGCGACGCCGAAAGGCGCCGCCTTTTTTTTTGCATTTTTTTCCGTTCTGTGTCCGGGAATTCATTTGTAGTATAATTCTCCGAAGTGAAAGCGCGGACGATCTTTCTCCTTTTTCTATACGTCATCATCGTCCTGTGTCTGATCCCCGTCCTGCTTGTCTGCATGCTCTTCCGCATGAAGGAGCCGCTCTACGCCATCGCCAAAGGAGCGATGCGACTCTCGCAGTGGGTGCTCGGGATCAACTTGAAGATTGACGGCCTGGACAACATCGACGCAACGAAATCTTACGTGTTTATGTCCAACCATCTGAGTTTCATCGATGGTCCGCTTCTGTTCATGGTCATTCCCCATTCGGTCCGGATCATCTTCAAGAAAGAGCTGTTCCTGATTCCGGTCGTCGCCCAGACCATGACCTACGTCGGGTTTGTTCCGGTTGACCGGAAGGGCGTCGAGGCCGGGAAAACCAGCGTCAAGCAGGCGGCTCGTCTCATGCGCGAGAAAGGGTATTCCTTTCTCGTTTTTCCGGAAGGGACGAGGAGTCTGGATGGCGAACTGGGTAAATTCCGAAGGGGCGGATTTTTTCTGGCCCTCGAAAGCGCGGCGCCGATCGCTCCCATTTCCATCCGGGGGACGTTCGAGCTCATGCCCAAGGGAAGCTTTTTCGTCCGGAAAGGTACGATCCGGGTCCTCTTCCACCCTCCTATATCTATCGGGGGTGTCGACGAAAGCCGGATGGGCGGGCTGATGGAGACCGTTCGAACAGCCATCCTCGACGGACTCAAGGAGGAATAGTCATGAGCTATCTCACCGCCGCCCGCGAATCCGCCCGGCTTCTGGAATGTTTTTTGGGGAGAAGGTCCGAGGCGCTGACGAAGGCCGTCGAAGCGTGCGTCCGGGCCCTCCGGGCGGGGGGAAAAATCCTGGTTTTCGGAAACGGAGGAAGCGCCGCCGAAGCCCAGCACTTCACCGCCGAGCTCGTGAACCGCTTTCAAAAAAAGCGGCCGGCGTTGCGCGCTTTGGCCCTGACGACGGATACCTCGATTCTGACGTCCGTCGGCAATGATTCCGCCTTTCATTCGATTTTCAGCCGCCAGATCGAAGCCCTGGGCGATCGGGGAGATATCGCTTTAGCCCTTTCGACAAGCGGCGGCTCCCCCAACGTGATCAAAGCCCTGGCGGCCGGCCGGAAAAAAGGGATGATGACGATCGGATTGACCGGCCGGGCGGGAGGGAAGATGGATCCCCTCTGCGATTATCTGCTCGACGTCCCGTCGCGAAAGACGCCGCGAATCCAGGAGGTCCATTTGGTCGTCCTTCACCTTCTGGCCGGAGAGATCGAGAAGGCCTTCTCCTGAGCCCGACCCGCATTCGCGGGATCCCTCTTCTCAGATTCCGACGATTTCCTTGATTTTTTCCACGCCGGCGACGCCGCTGTTGAAAAGATATACAGAGGCGCTGCCCGCGAGCCGCAGGAAAAAGGTTTTTTGAAGGGCGAGGCGCTCTTCGGTCGTCACGAGCAAATGGGGATTGAAGAAAGCCGAGCTCTTTCCGGAGGCGACACTCTTCTGGATTCCCGGGCTTTCTCCCGATTCGAGAATCCGGAGCGCCTCGTCGGGGCCGAGTTCGACGATTGACGGCGAGATGGCGTCATTCCGCAGAATAAAGATCCAGCGGAGCACGGTCCGTTTGACGAAGGATGCCGGCCCGCCGATCCAGTTCGGGTCGAGCATGGCGTGGGCGCCTTGAGACGCCTTGTAACAGAACGGAGATCCCCGGTCGAGGCGGCAGTCGTCCTGGCGGAGGCACTCGGCGTTTGTGCAGTCTTCCTTATGCATAATGACGTTTTCGCACTTGCTCTGATCGAAAAGCGGGGCCAGGCGCTGGAAAGGCTCCGCGGTATCGGTGGGTGTGTAGGCCTTTCGCTCGACGCCGTCGGCCTGGGCAACCTTTCCGGAGTGGCGGACGAAGGCGATGTCGTTGGAATGGAAGCGGAATTTCGGGTCGCGGAGCAGGCCGAAAAAGAGGTCGGTTTTCCTGGTCCCGGGCGGTCCGATGAGGATGAGGCCGTTTCCGTCCGCATCGAGGCTCATGCCCCGGACCGGGTGAATCCCAAACAACCGTTCGGAGACGTCGGCGACCAGGCCGAGGGCCAGGCTCCGCAGCGGGCCGTAATTATCGCAGTTGACGATGATCCCGGTCTTGGTCTCGGAGTTATAGCAGGCGCGGGGTTCGCGTCCCGGGATGCCGTCGACGGCATAGATAATGCCATGGGGCTCGAGGTCGGATTCGAGCTGGGCGGGATACCAGTTGTCCACCCAGAAATCGTTGAGATGGGAGACGTTCGTCTTGAGCTGGACGATAACGCCGTTGATATTCGCGTTCCATTCGAAATAGCCTTCGGGCGTCAGATGGCCGCGGATTTCGTCGACCAGGCCATCCCGGACCTTGTCCGTGATCGCCGCGTCCACCGGGACGGATTTCTTGACGCGGGTGACATAGTTGTTCAGGGCGACACGCTTGGCTTTCTTGGCCGGCTTGAGCTCCGCGAGCGCCCGCGAGATCCGCTCCATGCCCTTTTCCAGGGCGGCCATCGAAGTCGCATAGGAAAGGCGGACGTAATCGTCGGCGCCGAACGCGTCCCCGGGCACCACGGCCACGCGCGCTTCCTTGAGGAGGAAATAGGCTAGGCCATAGGAATTGCGGATAGCCGTCCCGTTGAATTCCTTTTCGTAAAAGGCCTTCACGTTGGGAAAGAGATAAAAGGCTCCCGGCGACTTGAAGCAGGAAAGCTGCGGAATGGCCCGGAGCTTCATCAGACAGTAGTTCCGGCGGCGCTGGAACTCGGCGACCATTTTGGCAACGTCATGCTGGGGGCCGCTGAGCGCTTCGAGGCTGGCTTTCTGCGATATCGAGACCGGGTTCGAGGTTGTATGGCTCTGGATCTTGCTCATGGCGTTGATGACATCGGCCGGGCCGGCGGTGAAACCGATCCGCCAGCCGGTCATGGAATACGACTTCGAAACGCCGTTGATGACGATCGTCTTCTTCTTGATGTCGTCGCCAAGGGCGGCGAAGCTGGTGAATTTGAAGCCGTCATAGACGAGCTTATCGTAGATTTCGTCGGCGATAACGTAGATGTCCTCTTTGCGGATGACTTCGGCCAAGGCTTCGAGCTGATCTCGGGTATACGTGGCCCCGGTCGGGTTCGACGGGGAATTCAGGATGAGGGCTTTGGTCGCGGGCGTGATATGGGCGCGCAGTTCGTCAGCCGTCAACACGAACCCGTTTTCCTCGAGAACCGGGACGATGACCGGCTTGCCTTTGGCCAGGTTGACGAGATGGGGGTAGGTCACCCAGAACGGTGCCGGGATGATGACCTCCTCTTCGTCGTTGACGATGGCCTGGATCGCGTGGAAGAGCGAACTCTTCGCGCCCGTGGAGACGATGACCTCGTTGGGGGCGTAGGACAGCCCGTAATCTTCTTTGAAGCGGGCGATGATCGCCTGCTTCAGGGCGGGGATGCCCTCGTTTTCCGTGTACTTCGTGAAATTCTCCTGAATGGCCCGGATGCCCGCGGTCTTGATATTCTCGGGCGTGGCGAAATCCGGCTCGCCGAGGCTGAGGTCGACGACGTCGATCCCCTCGGCTTGCATCGCCCTTGCCTTCGCCGCGACTTTTAAGGTCGGAGAAGCGCCGATTTTGTTCGCTTTGTCTGAGATCATGATGTCTTCTTTTCCGCCGGCGGAGCGATCACTTCTCCTTTTTCTCTTCGGGCGAAAGCTTGTCCTTGAGGAATTTCTTGAGGTCCGCTCCGGTCAAGGCTTTCACAACTTCCGGAAGTTGAGCCAGGACTTCCGCGACCTGGGCGGTGATTTTCGTCGTCCCGAGTCCCTTGTCCCCTCCGACGATCACGATTTTATCCACTTTCGATAGAGGCTCGGAGATGGACTTGGCCAGGTCCGGCAGGACTTTCAGATACATTTCGAGGATGGCGGCGTCGTTGTAGCGATCCCAGGCCTCCGCTTTTTTGACCATGGCTTCGGCCTCGGCGAACCCCTTTTGCTTGATCAGTTCGGCCTGAGCCTGGCCTTCGAGTTTCAGCGCGTCGGCCTTGCCCCGGGCTTCGGCCAGGATCCGGAATTCCTCCGCCTCGGCTTCCGACCGGATCTGGTACTTCCGGGCATCGGAGGGCTTGAGGACGTTGGCCTCGAGCTCTTTCTCCCGCCGGGAAATTTCGAGCTCTTCGGTCCGGATCGCCTGCTCTTTTTCGACCTGCTTGACCTTGGCCTCTTCGAGCTTGAGATCCTGGTTGATCTTGTTCCGCTCGAGTTCATAGGCAAAGTCGGCTTGGGCTTTCTTCTGGTTGACAAAGACCTGGGATTCAGCTTTTTTCGCCTCATTGTCCCATTGGGCCTTGGCGATCAGGGCATCGGCCTGAAGACGGGCGACTTCGCCTTCCTTGCGGGCTTGCGATGACTTGATGATAGAGTCTTTCTGGCTTTCGGCCTCGGCAATGGCTGCTTCCCGTTTGGCGGCGCTGATAATCGGCTTGGACAGGGCCTCGATGTAACCCTGCGTGTCGCTGAACTCCTTCAGGGAGAAGGAGAGGAGGGCCAACCCCATCTTGGAGTAGTCCTCATGGGCTGCATCCGCGACTCTTTTGTCAAACTCGCGGCGGCCGCGGTAGATCTCCTCGACGGTCATCGTCCCGATGACTTCGCGCATCTTGCCCTCGAGGACGGCCGCGGCGATATCCCGGATGCCTTCCTTGCCCAATCCGAGGAACTGTTCGGCCGCGGTCCGGATGGATGCATCCAGGGACTCGATTTTGATCTGGGCCGTGGCATCGGCCAGGATGGGAACGCCCCCATGCGTCAGAACTTCGGGCGTCCGGATATTAATCGGGATCACTTCCAGGGGGAGCGTGTCCACGGTCTCGAGGAACGGCATGACGAAAGTCCCGCCTCCCAGGCGGTATCGGTATCCGACTTTCTTTTTCATCCCGTCCGGGCCTGAGATCGTCTTTTTTCGTCCCGAGATGATCAGGGCTTCGTTGGGCCCTACTTTCTTGTATTGCTTGGCAAAGAGCAGAACGAGAAGGGCCAGGACGACGACGATGACGCCGGCCAAAACCAGGGAGGTGACAAGAGAGCTCATGACGGCCTCCTCAAAAAGATGATTGCCTATCCGGCTGATAAAAGCATAACTTGTTTAAAAAAAACATTTTATCTAATTATCGAAAACGAAGTCAAGAAAGATTGCGGTCGGCGTCGGCACTTTCCAATTTCCTGAGGAAAGCGGCGGTGAGACCCTACTTGAAAAACTTGAAACGGAGCATATGGACCATGGCCGCCACCCCGTCTTTCCAGCCGATCTTTTTTCCCTCCGTGTAGTCGCGGCCCGAATAGGAGATCGGAACCTCATAGATGCGGGCTTTGAGCTTGGCGACCTTGATCGTGACCTCGGGTTCGAACCCGAACCGGTCGGATTTCAGCGTGATCCGTCGCAAGACATCGTTTTTAAAGACTTTGTAGCAGGTTTCCATGTCCGTCAAATTCAGGTTGGAGAGGATATTGGAGAACGCTGTCAGCATTCTGTTCGCGACGTAATGCCAGAAGAACAGCACCCGGTGCGGCCCTCCGAGAAAACGGGAGCCGTAGACGACGTCGGCCCGGCCATCCAGGATCGGCTCGAGGAGCTTGGGGTATTCCCGCGGGTCGTACTCAAGGTCGGCGTCCTGGACGAGAACGATGTCTCCCGTCGCTTTCCCGAATCCCGTCCGCAGCGCCGCGCCTTTGCCCTTGTTTTTCTCGTGATAATAAATATTGATCCGGGGGTCGGCGACCATTTTCAGGATATCGCGCGTCCCGTCCGTGGAATAATCGTCGACGACGACAAGATCGGTGGGGAGGCCCGTCTCGACCTTTAAGACGCGGGCGATGATTTCCTGGATGGTGTCCTTTTCGTTATAGACGGGCATGACGATGGTCAGTTTCATGGAGTTGTCCTTCGGCTTCAATTCCCGATGCGAAGTTTCTCTCTGAAATAAGCGATGGTTTGGGGCAAACCTTCCTCCAAAGAGATCTTCGGCTTCCAGCCGAGCTTATCGCCGGCCAGGGAGATATCCGGCTGGCGGCGGACCGGGTCGTCTTCGGGGAGGGGCCTGTGGACGATTTTGGACTTGCTGGCGGTGAGTTTCAAGACTTTTTCGGCAAGCTCGGCGATCGTGAATTCCGCCGGGTTGCCGAGGTTCACCGGCCCGACGATGCCCCCGGTCTCCATCATCCGCAGGATTCCTTCGATGAGGTCGGAGACATAGCAGAACGAGCGCGTCTGGCGGCCGTCGCCGTAGATCGTCAGCGGTTCGCCGCGAAGGGCCTGGACGATGAAATTCGAGACGACGCGGCCGTCATCCACAGCCATCCGCGGGCCGTAGGTGTTAAAAATCCTGACAATCCGGATGTCAACCCTGTTCTGGCGGTGGTAGTCCATCATCAACGTTTCTGCGACCCGCTTTCCTTCATCGTAGCAGCTTCGGATGCCGATCGGGTTGACGTTGCCCCAGTAGCTTTCGGGCTGGGGATGGACCTGGGCGTCGCCGTAGACTTCGGACGTGGAGGCGAGGAGGATCCGGCTTCTGATCCGCTTCGCCAGCCCGAGCATGTTGATCGTGCCCATGACGTTCGTTTTGACCGTCTTGATCGGGTTTTGCTGGTAGTGAATCGGGGAGGCCGGGCAGGCCAGATGAAAGATCCGGTCAACCTCGACGAAGAGGGGATGGATGACGTCGTGGCGGATGAGTTCGAAATAAGGGTGAGGGAGGAGTTCCCGGATGTTGTCCTTGTGCCCGGAAAAGAAGTTGTCGATACAGACGACATCCGAGCCCCGGGAGATGAGTGTTTCGCAGAGATGGCTGCCCAGGAAACCCGCTCCGCCGGTGATGAGAACCCGGTTCATCCTCTCGCCTCCTTCGTCTCCGATCTCGCTCTATTTATAGCCATAGGCCATGAAGAGAAGGCTCTTCTTCTTCAAAACGTCTTTCTGGGCCTGGATGATCTCGCCGCACCCCTGGTCGGCCAGGCGGAGGAGCCGCTCGAGGAGCGTTCGCGAAAAGGGGTTTCGCTCGGCCGTGGCCTGGACTTCGAGCAGTTGCCCCCGGTCGGTCTGGACGACGTTCATGTCGGTTTCGGCGGTCGAATCCTCGGCGTAATCGAGGTCAAGAAGCGGCTCGCCGTTGATAATGCCGACGCTCACGCCGGCAACCAGATGATGGAGCGGCATGGCTTCGATGATTCCGTCGTCAAGCATTTTCTTCAGGGCCAGGGCCAGGGCGATGCAGGCGGCGTTGATCGAGGCGACGCGCGTCCCTCCGTCCGCCTGGATGACGTCGCAGTCGAGGATGATCTGCCGTTCGCCGATGACTTTGAGGTCGGTGACCGCCCGGAGTGCCCGCCCGATGAGCCGCTGAATTTCCTGGCTCCGCCCCGACGAATAGCCTTGCGTCCGTTCCCGGTTGGTCCGTTTTTCCGTCGCGCGGGGGAGCATGGCGTATTCCGCCGTCACCCAGCCCGTTCCCGAATTTCTGAGGAACGGAGGGACTTTTTCCTCGATGGTCGCGGCCGCGACGACGCGGGTCTTGCCCATCTCGATCAGCGCCGACCCGTCGGCAAAATCGAGATAGTCGGGTTGGATTTTAATCGGGCGCAACTCGTCGCTCTTGCGGTTGAGCGCTCTCATGTCTTTGTCACCTCTTCGGCGGGCCGCGTGTTCCAGCGCTTGTGAACCCAGAACCAGAACTCCGGGCGCTGCCGGATTTCCTTCTCGATCATCTTAGTGCATATTTGGGTGATTTTCAACACGTCTTCCTCGCTCCGCCCGCTCAGCGGGATGGCCAGGGGTTCATGAATTTTCACCCGGTATCGGCCTTTTTCGGCGGGCACGCAGAAGACCGGGACGAGCGGGGCTCCGGTCTTTAGATGAAAGGCGGCGAGCGCCGGGGCCGTCGCGGCGAGCTTCCCGAAGAAATCGACGAAGACCGGCTGGCCCGAGCGAAGGACGTTCAGGTCGATGAGGATGGCGACCATCTCGTTCCGCCCCAAGGATTTGAGAATCGGCCTGGCCGCCCCGATCTTGTTGATGACTCCCGCGCCGAACTTCGCCCGCAGCCGGGCAAGGTCCCGTTCGATGAACGGATTGTCGAGGGCGCGGGCGATGACCCGGAGGCGGCCGATCCCCGAAACGCCGGCCGCGGCAAATTCCCAGTTGCCGTAGTGGCCGGTAAACGGCAGGGCGCCTTTCCCTTGCGCCAGGGCGTTTTCAAGATAATGCCTTCCCTCGACGTCCAGCAGACTCATGATGCGCTTCGGAGAATATCGGGTCGACTTGAGGATATCGGCAAGCGTCCGGCCCAGCTGGATAAAGGCCCTGCGGGCAAGAATGCGCCGCTCGGCCGGCGTTTTTTCCCGGCCGAAGGCCAGGGCGAGGTTATCGAGGGCGATTTCGCGATGTCTGCGGTCCAGACGAAAGGCGAGGCGTCCGAAACTCCGGCCCACAGCGAGGCAGAACGGCCGCGGCAGGAAAGAGATGGGAACGGTCGTCATTTTAAAAACGAGATATCCGAGCCAATGGCCGGCTTTGCTCATCGCTGGAATGGTCCCCGGCCCGATGGAGCGACCGCCGCGCGAACGCTTTCGAAGAAGGAAGCGGGAAGGTCGAGCCCGATGTCCATGACGTATATCCGAAGACGGGCGAAGAGCCCGAGCCGGTCCAGGAATTTGACCCCGTCTTTCTCGGTCGTGATGATCGCTTCGATGCGTTTTTTTCTGGCGACGGCCAGGATTTTTTCGAGAGTGGCCGGCGGATAGGCGTGGTGATCGGGGAAGGCCATCCGGATATCCGGCCTCATCCCGGATTCCTCGAGGAGTCCGAAGAACCTTTCCGGGCGGGCGATCCCGGCAACCGCGAGGATTTTCTTCCCTTCAAGCGCTCCGGCCGACTGTCGTTCTTGGGTCTCGAGAAGACGGAGGCCTTTGGAAACCACGGAATATTCGTGGATACGGATTCCGGGATGCCTCGCCTCGATTCTCATCCTGTCGCCGGCCGGACCGCCCTTTTTCCAAAGAATGATATCGGCCCGGCCGAAGGCCGCCCGCCCTTCCCGAAGGGCGCTCTGAGACCGCGGATCATGGAGGACGATGTCCAGGTCCCGGGCGAGCCTGAGGTGCTGGAAGCCGTCATCGATTACGGCTGCGTCGAATCCCAATTGTTTGGCCTTGCGGCAGGAACTGAGGCGGTCTTTCCCGACAAAGATGCCGGCTTGCGGGAAGCGCCGGGCGATCATAAAGGGTTCGTCGCCCCCTTCTTGCCAGCTGCCCAGAAGGCGGCGGCCGTCGGAGAGAATGCCTCCATTTATTTCCCATCGTCCTTTATAACCTCGCGTTACGAGCGCGGGACGGAAGTCGAGGCCCGACAAAAAGCCGAGGAGTTCCACGACCAAAGGCGTCTTTTCCGATCCTCCCAGGGTCAGATTCCCGACGCTGATGACGGGCAGCGGCGCTCTTTTCGGGGGGGCCATCTTTCGTCCGAAAGGCGAGGCTTTGATCCGGCAGACCAGCCGGGAAAAGGGGGAATAGAACCGGAGAATCCAATTCATTTTTCACTATTATACTGAAAAAAGGAACGCGGGAACAGGAACGGCTCCAGGTCATCCGCTTTGAGTTGACTTGCGCCCGGTCGGCCTTTTTCCATATAATATTCACTGATTTATCGCCGCGGAGGAGGATTTACCGTGAAACGAAAGATTTCGATTTGGCTGCTTATTATCGGCCTCGGGCTGGGTTTGTCGGCTTGCCAGAAGAAGACCCAGGTCAAGGGCGTGGATCTCGAAGTCGCATTTTCCGAACCCACCTTATCCGATAATCTGATCACCGACGTGGAATACAAATGGAAAACGACGAACGATTTCGTCAAAATCGACAAGGATTTCAAGGTGTTCGTTCATTTCTGGCATAGCACGAATTTGCTTCTCGGGGACGACTATACGCCCGAAATCCCCACCTCCAAATGGGAAAAAGGCAAAGAATATACAGCCAAGCGACGGATCTATATTCCGGCCTTCATCGACGAGTTCGATCCCCAATTCAAGGGCGAGGAACCGCTCCGCCTCTCGGTCGGGCTCTATAACCCCTACGACCGGACCGGCCAGTCCGAGAAAGAGGTTTTTTCGAAGAAACTGAAGGTCGTTCCGCCTCCCCTTGGGACGCCCGAAGTGATCTACGAGAACGGCTGGTATGACCTCGAAGTCAACCCGAACTCCATTCTCAAACAATGGCGCTGGACGCATAAAGACGCGAGATGCGTCATCGATAATCCGAAAAAGGACGCCCTTCTAGTCATCCGCGGAGGGGTCAACCTCCAGGCGGCGAAAGACCAGAAGATCACCCTGAAAATTAACGACCTCGTCCTCGATGAATTCATCGCCACCGAGGAGCTTTTCGAAAAAACCTACAACATCAAAAAAGAAATGATCGGCGACAAGAACGAGTTCAATTTCTTGATTTCGGTCGATAAACCCTGGGTTCCGGCCAAGGTCATCCCCAATTCCTCCGATGAACGGGAGCTCGGCATTCAAGTTTCGTTCATTTATTTCAGGTAAAGCCGGGAGCGCCGCTATTCGATCTTGATCGGGGACGTGGCCCCTTTGACCCCGGCCGCTGTAAACCGATCGAGTTCTTCCTTGGCTTTTATTTCCTTGGCTTGAGCGGCCTGCAGCTTCTGGGAGGTGTCGCTGATCTCCCTCTGGACCGAGTCCTTGGTCGTCATGCTGTTGAAGGTGTAGAACTGCTGCCAGAGGGACCTCATCTTGAGCGTGAGGAGGTCGACCTCATCCTTCGCCGCGGCCCAAGCGTTTTCGAGATCAGCCTTTCTTGCTTCGAATTGTTTCCGGGCCTCGGCCCGGGCCGCGGCCGCCGCCTTGAACTGAGACCCCGGAACGCTCGTTCCGGAAGGCTCGGGAGGCGCGGCGATCGGAGGCGGGCTTTGTTCGGATTGCTGCGGGGTGACGACGGCAGGTTTTTTGGAGGTCTTAGCCAGGTCGGCGTTGGTTACGACAATGGCCGTCTTTCCCTTCAACTTCTCCCGCCGCTCTTTTTCTTTTTTCGCCGCTTCGACCAGGCTCTGGGCCGAGGTCAGGCCGGGAATCATCAGGATGAGAGTGACGGCCGCGATGGCTTTTAATCCGTTCATTTCTCTGATAAAAGAATAGCGCTGCCGCGAACGTCTGTCAAATTGTCCCCGACCGAAGTCCGGACGGCCAGGCTCGTTCCATTGGTCGAGATTTCGACGGCGCCGTGAAGATCGGTCCGGAAAATCCGGGCGCCGGATTTTTCATAGCGGCTTAGGACCCCCGGAGAGGGGAAGCCGTAGCGATTACCGCTCCCGACTTCGATGACGATTATTTCGGGAGCTGCCGCCCGGAGAAACGCGTCCGAGCTGGATGACGAGCTCCCATGGTGGGGAGATTTGAAAACGTTGCTCCGGACATCGTCGCCCGCGTCGAGGATGGCCTGCTCGGCTTCGATTCCGATATCCGAAGTCAGGAGGAAGGATACCGACCCGTAGCTGACTTTCAGGACCAACGATCGGTCATTGTCCGGGGCGGCGATATGTGTCGCGCCTTCCGGAGGGAAAAGGACGTCGATCCGGACCCCGCCTTCGTTCCGGGAGAAGCCGCGGAAAACGCGCCTTTGCGGCACC
>Ga0315286_10002994_pt1 | contig 15836 bp, 11 predicted proteins | sample YL17G10_0_MG_FD_205038 | JGI IMG/M metagenome (GOLD analysis project Ga0315286, IMG submission 205038) | Sediment microbial communities from Yellowstone Lake, YNP, Wyoming, USA - YL17G10_0 | ecosystem: Environmental > Aquatic > Freshwater > Lake > Sediment | place: USA: Wyoming | collected...
CTTATTAATTAGGTTATCAACAATTCCAGCCTCAAACGAAGTCAAGAAAACAGCTCCTACACCAGAGTATGAACCTGATCCAAAGCCTATTCCAAGATTAATTACTTTGTCGCCCTTTACAAAAATAGGTTCCTGCGCTACCACTTGTAACAGGGTGAAAAAAACAATTACCAATAATGCCGAAATCTTTTTCATAGTTTTACAGTATTAATCATTAACTTATTAACTTATTAACTTATTAACTTATTAACTTATTAACTTATTAACTTATTAACTTATTAACTTATTAACTTATTAACTTATTAACTCATTAACTCATTAACTCATTAACTCATTAACTTATTAACTTATTTATTAAACAATTATTATTGAGATTTGTTTATTCTTGCTTTAATAATTTTCAGGGTAGTTTAATCAACCCTCAAAATATAATTAAACTGTTCCAGTTTTAATGCAGATAAAGATACCATTAAAGATAGTGCATAGGGTGCATTGTCTTGTTTCTTTTGTTAAGACCCATTAAAAATCAGAAACATCCCTCCCGCAATAGAAGCTCCAAGCAATGGCCCGAGTACAGGAACCCATGCATATTTCCAGTCACTGTCGCGTTTGTGTGGAATTGGCAGAAAGAAATGCATAATGCGGGGACCCAGATCACGGGCAGGATTTATGGCGTAACCCGTTGGACCTCCCAACGAAAGACCAAGACCAAGCACAACAATGGCAACAGGCAATGCATTTAAAGAACCGAGACCGACTTCGGGGTCTGCCATATAAAGTACTGCCAAAGCAAGAACATAAGTTCCTATAATCTCAGTTATAACATTATACCAGTAGCTCCGGATATTTGGTGCAGTACAGAATACTGCCAGTTTTGCATCACCATCATCTGTTGCATCAAAATGTTTTTTATAGGCTAACCAGACCAGCGATGCACCAAACATTGCACCGAGTAACTGAGCACAGACGTATAAAGGCAACAAAGAAAGAGAAAATTTATGTGCCAGTACAAGGGCAAGTGTTACAGCAGGATTCAGATGGGCACCGCTATATGGTGCTGCAATTAATACCCCTGTAAAAACTCCTACTGCCCATCCAAATGAAATTACTATCCAGCCGCTATTGTTTCCTTTGGTCTTATTAAGAACGACGTTAGATACCACACCTCCCCCAAAAACAATGATCATAGCTGTTCCGAAAAATTCAGCAAAGAATGCATTCATCTTTTTAGTTATTAAATTATCAATTTAAATTATTTTCCCTTCATTAATTAATTTGCATCATCAGCCCAGGCTTTAGATGCATTTACAGCACGGTGCCAGCCTTTAATAAGTGAATGTGTTTCACCGGCTTTCATCTGCGGAGAAAAAGTACGATCCATTTGCCATTGTTGCTTAACTTGTATGATATCGCTCCAATAATTCACAGCAAGTCCGGCCAGATAAGCAGCTCCCAGCGCAGTTGTCTCTGTTATTTTAGGACGTACCACTTTTGCCTGTAATAAATCGGACTGGAATTGCATAAGCTTGTTATTTACAGTTGCCCCTCCGTCAACACGTAACTCGCGGATGTTAATCCCCGAATCCTTTTGCATGGCAAGCAATACTTCCAATGTCTGATATGCGATGCTATCGAGAGAAGCACGGGCAATATGTGCTGATGTTGAGCCTCTTGTAATACCCACCAGGGTTCCACGTGCATGCTGGTTCCAGTGTGGAGCCCCCAGTCCTGTGAAAGCAGGAACAAAGTAGACTCCTTCACTATCTTTTACCCTGGCAGCCAGTTTTTCTATATCGATCGATTTTTTGATAATTCCCAGGCCATCGCGTAACCACTGAACTACTGCTCCGGCGATGAAAATACTCCCTTCAAGAGCATATTGTGTCTCCTTGCCAATCCTCCAGGCAACGGTTGTGAGAAGTTTGCTTTTTGACTCTATCGGTTTGCTTCCAATGTTCATCATCATGAAGCAACCGGTGCCGTAAGTGTTCTTTACCATCCCCGGTTCGATGCACATTTGTCCGAACAGAGCTGCCTGCTGGTCACCGGCAATTCCTGCTATGGGTATTGCAGAGGCAAACTGGCCTGCAGTCTCACCATAAACCTCGCTGGATGATCTGACCTCAGGAAGCATACCTGAAGGTATATTAAAAATTTTGAGCAATTCTTCATCCCATTTAAGCGAATGAATATTAAACAACATAGTCCTGGAAGCATTCGATACATCTGTCATGTGTAATCCTCCACGGGTAAGATTCCATACCAGCCACGAATCGATAGTTCCAAATGCCAACTGCCCATCCTCAGCCAGTCTCCTGGCGCCTTTCACGTTATCCAATATCCACCTGACCTTTGTTGCAGAAAAGTATGCATCGATGATAAGACCGGTTTTTTCGAGGATCTTCCTGCTTTGTCCTTCACTCTTTAACTGATCACAAAAATCGGCAGTACGCCTGTCCTGCCATACAATTGCATTATAAACTGGTTTGCCAGTCTTCCTGTTCCAGACAACAGTAGTCTCGCGCTGGTTAGTGATACCAATGGCTGCAATGTCGGCACTTTCGAGTCCGGCCTTTGTAATTGCCTCAAGTGCAACCCCGGCCTGCGTTGACCATATTTCATCAGGATCATGCTCAACCCAGCCCGGTTTGGGGTAATATTGAGTAAATTCCTTTTGTGCAATTGCCGCAGGAAGACCATTCCGGTCGAAGACTATAGCCCGGGAGCTGGTTGTTCCCTGGTCGAGTGCTAAGATGAATTTTTTCATTTTTTCCTAAATATAGTTCTTAACTAATTGATTGTATGAATCTATCTGCTCATTCTGCCATTTCATATCGTAGCCCAACTCCTTTGCCATCAACCAGGCAACTTCAGTAGCAATTTCTGCACTGGCGCGGGCATTCAGGAATAAAGCCCGGGTTCTTCTTGCAAGCAAGTCCTCTATAGTCTGGGGCATTTCATTCCTGCAAATCCATATCATCTCAGCCTTAGTATATGGTAATCGGCGATTCATGGGTATACCTAATCCTGGATTTTCACTTATCATCTTTTCAATTTCAGAAAAGCTGTTTCCATATATGTGCAAACGATCAGAAGAATTATTTATCATAAGAGTTGTCAGCTTAAGGTTTGAGGTAACACACCTTCTGTTGTCAAGAAAACCAGCTTTTATTGCTTTATTGATAGTCTCCTCTGCCATCCGGCGATATGTGGTCCATTTTCCACCGATAATTGAAAGAAGTCCTGATGGTGAAATAGTGATCTTATGTCTTCGTGAAACGTCCTTAGTCGAAGCAGGATTATTTGGATTGGCTGCCAATGGACGCAACCCTGCAAATATGGAAAGGATATCTTTGCGCAGGGGAGATTTAACAAGATATTTTTCAGCTGTCTGCAGGATAAAATTGATCTCTTTTTCAAGAGCTACCGGCTCCAGACTAATTTCATCCAGTGGCGTATCAGTAGTCCCTACAACAACTTCATTGTACCATGGGATGGCAAAGAGTACCCTTCCATCAGATGTTTTCGGGATCATAATTGCCGAGTTACTCTGAAGGAAAGATTTATCAAGGACGATATGTACACCCTGACTGGGTTTAATAGTAGGCTTTGATTCAGGATTGTCCATCCTGGCTATATAGTCAGCGAACACCCCGGTTGCGTTAATAACCAGGCTGGCCTTCAGGTTGAATTCATCTCCAGAAACAATTTCCTCTGCTCTTACGCCATTGATCTTTCCAGTCTCATTCTTCAGCAAATCAGTGACTTTAAAATAATTAAGCACCATACCTCCTTTTTCAACACATGATAGAGCCAGGGCTAATGCCATTCGTGAATCGTCAAACTGTCCATCGTAATAAACAACACCACCTTTCAATCCTTTTGGCCTTAGCCGAGGTAAACGGGTCAGTGTATTATTCCTGCTGATGAAATAAGATTTTCCCATACTTAACCGCCCGGCCAGCAGATCATAAAATTTCAGGCCAACAGTGTACATAATGGCATCCCACAGAGTATAAATCGGAATAACAAATTCCTGGGTGAAAGTTAAATGTGGTGCGTTTTTAAGCATTAAACCGCGTTCGTGCAAAGCTTCCATAACCAGGAGTAGATCGCCCTGAGTCAGATAACGAACTCCTCCATGAACCAGCTTTGTGCTTCGCGAAGAGGTTCCCTTAGCAAAATCTGCTTGTTCCAGTAATAGTGTTTTATATCCGCGGGAGGCGCCATCAAGAGCTATTCCCAGTCCTGTTGCACCGCCACCAATAACAATAATATCCCATATAACATTTGACTGTTGTCGTAATTCTTTAATAAATGCTTCACGATTCATCCTGTTTCTGATTTTGATAATAATTATACGGAGAAATTTCCGAATAACAAATATATTCTGCAATGGACCCTACCGCAGCATTCCTTTAATATTTGACGGATTCCCATCATTTTTAGGAGGCGTGATATCGAGAATAAGGAATAAGCCAGTCGGCTTTCATTACACCTGCCGTGAGTCTATTTAATAACTTAAAACTTGAGACATACCGGCGCCGTTATCTTGTAATCCTTTCCCGGTTCGACAGGAATACCCGTCTCTTCATCAATACTGAAAAGTGAAATATTTCCCGATCTTTGATTTCCAACGAGAATATATTTTCCTGAAGGATCTATCACAAAGTTTCGTGGCCAGTCTCCTCCGCATGAAGTATGTCCTGCGAGAATTAAAGTTCCGTCTGATGCGATCCTGAATGTAACAATAGTGTTTTCGCCCCTGTTTGAACCATAAAGATAATCACCATCATTTCCAATATGAATGTCGGCACAGAAGCTTTCTCCCTTAAATCCTTCACTTAAAGTTGTAACTATCTGAATTGATGTAAGTTTTCCGTTTTCATCAACATTAAAGACCGAAATGGTTGAATTAAGTTCATTTATAACGTACATTTTTGTGCCGTCTGAACTAAAAACAAAATGCCTTGGCCCGGCACCTTTTGGGAGACTAACTATGCCATTCTTAATTTGTTGCAACCGTCCTAAAGCAGGATCAAAATTATAGATTACAATCCGGTCTAACCCCAGGTCAGTTACGTAAACTCTCTTTCCGGCAGGGTCACATGAAATCATATGGGCATGTGAAACCTTTCCTTCCTCTCCTTCGTATATTATTGTATCTGTTATGCTTACTGGTATTCCATTATCATCAAGTTTAACTACTGCCACGGAACCACCGGAATAATTTGCCATAAACAAAAAATCATCTCCGTAAGATAAAGAAATATAGCAAGGACCTCCATTGGGCACAGCTAATTCATTTATTTTTTCAGAAATACCCGTTTTGGTATCATATTTCAAAGTTGTCACGCCGCCGCCTTTAATACCTTTGAAATTCATTACTTCATTTGAAGCATAGATCAGTCCATTTTTTTTTGAAATACAAAAATATGACGGGTTTGTACCTGCATCTGATTCTGAAATTACTTTAAATGTCCCCTCTTCAAGGTTCAGATCAAAGAGATATAAGCCTTTCTCCCCGGCTTCAGTATATTTTCCTGCAAAAAGCCGGATGGGTTGACTATTACATGAACTTGAAAAAATAATGCTTAACAATATCGTATAAATAATAAAATTGATTTTCTTCATGGCGCAATTGAATTAGTTATTTACTCCGTTTCAATCCACCTCATCCCCCTGGCCTCCTTCTCCCAGGGGAGAATGAGGTCCGGGAGAGGGATTGGGGTGAGGTCTGTTAAAAAAGAGGCTGTTTTCGCAGCCTCTTTTTCTATTAAATTATGCTTCAAAGCTATCACATTCGCGGTATGCCTGAATTACGCGAGCTTCACCTTCTTTGGTTTCGTTGCTTATACCATGCTCCATACAGATAACACCCTGGTATTTTTTACTATAGATGTATTTAAAAACATTCTTAAAGTTGATCTCGCCGGTAGTGGGCTCATTACGACCCGGGTTATCCCCGCAATGGAACGCCGCGATTTCACTCCAGGCTGCTTCAATATTCGGAATAAGGTTCCCCTCGGTGATCTGCTGATGATAAATATCTTCGTTAATCTTACAAACTGGTCTGTTAACGGCTCTGCAGATCTCATATGATTGTGGCATACCTGTCAGGAATAGTCCGGGATGATCATTAAGTGTATTCAATGGTTCCAGAACAATTGTCAAACCGGCTGGTTCCATAACATCGCAGCAATACCTTAGATTATCAATCACATTGGCGGTCTGAAAATCTCTATGCAGACTTTCATCGTATCTTCCGGGAACTACAAGTGCCCATTTGGCACCTGTCCTTTTAGCCACCTCAACACCCTCTTTCATCCTGTTAACCAGCATCTCACGGGTTTCCGGTTTGTTGAGAACAAACGAGGTAACAGCAAAATCAGCATACAACACAAAGGGGCCAAGTTCCATCCCCAGACGTTGCATTTCATTGGCGATTTTCACCTGATCCACTACCGGCCGACCCATTAGTCCGTTATCGAACATTGCCCTGAAGCCCATATCGTAACAGAACTTAATGTTATCGACAATGTCTTTGCCGGCATGTTCAGGAAACATTCCTATGTAGGGAGCATATTTCAGTTTGAAGGGAGCAGTTGCATCAGATACTTTTTGATGCTTCCACGCAGCGGTGGAACCATAAACTGCAGGAGCAGCTAAAATAGCGGCTCCTGTAGCAGTGGCTTTTTTTATGAAGTCTCTTCTCGAATTATCCATATAAAATTATATGATAAGTGCCTGTTTATTAGCTTAATCCTGACCTTGAACATATGCCAGTCCTGCGATTGGCACTGTTTTGTCAATATCAACAGGACCAAATGCAAATACTTTTGGACCGAGTTTGAGGTCGGAGTTCATCATTTCTTCGTAGGTAGTCTCTTTACCGGTATAAGCTGAAATCCTTCCCATTATTGCAATCATAGTTGAAATAGCAGTATTCTCTAATTCATTTAAAACTTTGCCGGTGCGGATAGCTGTAACAAGGTCAATATGTTCCTGAACATAAGGATCAACGCTGACACTTCTGCCTGGTTTCCCATCTTTATCCATTGGATATTGATATTTCCAAACTTCAGTTCCGGCAAGGTCAAGAATTGAGTTCTGGCAGTTAGTTGAACCCTTTGATCCCTGAAGTCTTTCAGATACATTATTAACACAACCATTAATCTGCCGACACATACTATGAACGTGAGTTCCATTTTCAAAAGTAAAATCCACACTGAAATTATCAAATTGGTTTCCTGTAACCCGGCGGAGTCTTGAACCCATTCCTACTGCTTTAACCGGATGTGCGCCTGTGAACCAGTTCATAACGTCGAGATTATGAACATGCTGTTCAACAATGTGGTCGCCTGAAAGCCAGGTCCAGTTTACCCAGTCGCGGACCATCCATTCCATTTCGGTCCAGGTTGGATTATTTTCACGATGCCATAGTTTGCCGCCATTCCAATAAATATTACCACCAACGATATCACCCATTGAACCCTGAGCAACCTGCTGCCAGGTAGCCACATAGTCACGCTGGTGACGACGCTGCGTCCCGGTAACGATACTCAATTCCATTCCTTTGGCTTTCTGAGCCGTTGCCATAACTGATCTTGCGCCAACAGGGTCAACACAAACTGGTTTTTCAGAAAATACATGCTTTTTAGCCTGAATTGCTGCAGCCAGATGTTCAGGACGGAATGATGGAGGTGTAGCAAGAATAATAATATCCACACCCGCATCTATAACCTTCTGATAAGCATCGAAACCTACAAAACACTTATCAACAGGAACATCCTGTCCTTTTTCTTTTAGGATTTCCTCTCTGCATGCATCAACACGGTCCTGGAATGTGTCAGCCAGAGCTACAATCTGAAGGTTTGGTCCGGCATTGAGAAAGTTAATTGCAGCACCCGATCCGCGGCCTCCGCAGCCAATAACTCCGGCTTTAAGAACTGGTCCGTCGGGTGCCTGATCAAGCATCGTTGGAACTGCAACAACCTTTTTTGTTTCACGGGAACAGCTTGTTATGATAGAAGGGACTATTACCCCTGCTACTCCAACCGTTGCTGCTTTGCCAAGAAAATTTCGCCTTGAAATACCTGAATTTTTCATATTAGATTAGATTAGATAAGAACTTATAAAAACTTTATATCCCAAGTTAGTTTTGGAATATAACCAAATGTAAATATAGACTTTCAAATAAGCAAATAATTAGCTGTTTTAATATTTTTTAATTTAAGGGGGTTTGGGCTGAGGCAACTTCATCTTTAAACATGGTAATGAATGCGACCAGAAGGACAATTGAAAATATTGTTGTCAATCCCCAGATACTATCCCAATCATAAATTCTGACTCCCCCTGAATTATGTGTAAAGAGACTAATAATACCTCCATCAATTAAGTTTCCGGTCAGAAGACCCAACCCAAATGTCATTAAAAAGATAAAACCCTGGGCCTGGGCTTTGAGCTCATCAGGAGCCTTTTTATCGATATAGATCTGCCCACCGACAAAGAAAAATCCAAAAATCAATCCATGTATCAGGATACCAACATAGAAGAGCCATTGCTGGTTTACAACACCTCCAAGGTATAATGCACCATACCGCACCAGCATGGCAAACAAGCCAAGTATCATCACCTTACGCAATCCAAATTTCTTGATAGCAACAGGTATCAGCAGCATAAATCCCAACTCTGCAAGTATGCCCCAGTTCATTGTGATTGATATAAATTGAGTCTTTATATTCAACAGGAATTCAGAGAAATATGAAAAATACATTGCAAACGGTATCAGGGAGAGGAATGAAAATATTATAAACAATGCAAAGTTTCTATCTTTCATGAGCCGTAAAGTTCCAAGTCCAAAAGCATCGATAATTGTGCCTTTTTTGCCTTTGCCTGCCGGAGGTGTATCAGGTAATGAAAAGTTAAATAATGCTGCTGCAAGACCTATTCCCGCTCCAAAATAAAAAGGAAGATTTGTCCCGTCAAAATCAAGATGAAATAATTTAACTACAATCAGACTGCAAAGCCCCGAAGCTACATGTCCTAACGAACCAAATACCCTGACTTTCGGAAAATCTTCGGAGGGGGAATGAGCCATGGCAATTGCACTTGTAAGTCCCCATGTCGGCATGTAAAATAACATAGTGAACAACAAAATAATAAAAAGCAGATCCGGATTGTTAGTATTTGCTGCCCAGAAAAGGAGCAGACTATAGAGAACGTTTAAAACAATAAGAACTTTTTGACCGGAAAAATACCGGTCGGCCAGCATTCCGATTATTGGTGATGCCATACAACCGATGGCCATTGAACTCAGGATAAATGCTTTCTGTGTACTGGCAACATCCATATTGGTAAGGTAAGCAGCAAGAGGAATCCACCAGACAGCATACATCATGTACTGAAAAAACATCATTGCATATAATCGGAATAGTTTCATAGCTGTTTTTTTTAAGTGTTATTATTGTTCAGAATTAGTCTTCCCGGTTTTATTATTATATTCACAAACAACTCTGAACCCTACATTGTAACAGTCGGAGTACCACCAGATGCTTTTTGGCATCTGAGGGTCTGTTTTCAACCATGACCCGGTTCTGGTATAATCGCGGGCTGCACTTCGTAAAACATCTGCTGTACTCAAAAATGAACCTCCCCGCACAACATGTTCAGTTCCCTCTTCAGGGCCTCTCGGATCTTTGATGATTCCTTCAGAGTATTGTGAATATGCCTCTGCCTGGTACCAGTCGGAACAAAACTCAGCTACGTTGCCGGCCATATTCCGCAAACCAAAAGGATTTGGTTTTACCCGGTCGGGGGTTTGTGTTTTTGTAGGGCTGTTACCTTTATATATTATAAATGTATTAATTACCGTTGTATCGTTTTTCGAAAGTTTTGCTTTTAACCCGCTCTTCTCAAATTTCTTAGGATCGCCCGGGAAAAAATAGGGACCTGCCGTACTTGCCCTGCAGGCATATTCCCACTCTGCCTCTGTTGGAAGACGATATGTTTTGCCGGTTACAGAGGTTAACCATTTACAATAGGTTTCTGCGGCATGAAAAGAAAAAGAAATTGCAGGTCTCTGACCCAATCCCCAGCCCTGGTCAGGTTGTCCATACGGAGGGGTAGCTCCGGAAATAGCATCTGTCTCTTTTACAAGACTATTTCTTAACCCTTCTGTGTCAGTGGAACGACCTTCGGCAGCAGTCTGGACATAAAATGCGAGATATTCATCCCAGGTAACCTCAATCTCAGCAATAAAGAAGGAGCTTATCTCAACTTCCCTGACAGGTCCTTCATCCTCTTTTCTAAAAGGCTCATCAGCAGGACTTCCCATTTTAAATGTTCCGCCCTGAATAGCAACCATATTAAAAGAGATTGGCGATTTAGGAATGCGCTCAATATAACTTTTAAGTTCTGTAACTTTTGTGGCTTCCTTAAAAATCTCTTTTGAAGCTGAAGAGATCTTTCCAAAGGTGGAATTACTGCCATGAGTATATCCTTCGATGAAATGACCTGCATTCAGATGGCAGTTAATACAATGCAGTTCATCCTTTATTTTTGTTTGTGTATAATACAGGTGTGCATCTTCCCCTGCTTTTGTAAGCTTTACCGGGAATAGGTTTTCGTGGCACTTGATACAACTGCTTTCATAAACATAACCACGGGCAACTTCGAGCCTTCTGCGGTCTTCCCAATTGAATGAAGCGGAATCCTTTGTCCACTTGCTCCACAAATCCCGTAATCCTGTTGTTCCTTTTGCCCAGAGATATCCATCACCTTTCGGAGGAAGATGACAATCAACACAGGCAATCCTGTATCCTGATCGTGTATCATAGTGAACAGATTTTTTCCAGGATGCATCTGACATGGGATGAATATGACAAGAGACACAGTAATCATTGGTTGAAGTCATATGAATGGCTTTACCTCCACCGAGGATAAGCAATACCCCAATAATTAACCCCGTAAAAAACCATAAAAGAAATTTCTTCATTATTTAAAATTTATGAGGCTCAAGATAAAAAAATATCTTTCACATGATACAGGCATTATTCATTTTCCAAAAAAAATTTAATGTAGGGACATGCCATGACATGTCCCTACATTAATATTATATGAGTTTCGGTTTTCAATAATAAACTATTTTAAGTGCTTAAATATCAATTATATAATTTCATGAACTCACCCCAACCCCTCTCTGCTTCGCAAAGAGGGGCAAAATGCTTTACTCCCCCTTCTTTTGCCTTCAAGAGAAGGGGGCAGGGGGGATGAGTACATGAAGTAGGTAGAAGTATTTTTGCACTATTATTATTCATTCCCGATAGTCATATAATATTATATGCAAAATAGTATTTTTGCAATCAAATTCCGAAACCGAATGAAAAGGATACTTATTCTCCTATTAGGACTTACGATCAATGTTGCCCTTTTTTCACACCCGTGGAAGCCAAATCATTATGTGATAATTGACACCGACGGTGGTATAGATGATATGAGAGCAATCACCATGCTGCTTGCTTCTCCCGACGTCAGAGTTCTGGCAATAACTGTATCACCGGGGGCTCTCAATACAGGTACTGTATATATAAAGGTAAGAAGTCTGCTCAACTCATTTTACCATGAAGGCGTGCCTGTCGGGATAAACAGAAACTGTAAATTTAAACCCCCGGACTTCCTGGTTGCTTTAAATACTGAATGGGGAAAAGAGAGTGGTTTGTACAGCGAAAATGCACCAGACTGCATTAGATTAATAAAAGATATTCTTTCAATTGAAAAAACGAAAGTGAGTTTTATATGCCTTGGAGGTATGTCAACGGCATCATTAGCTTTAAAGGAAATCTCTGCTTTCAAACAACAGGTGAAAGAGATCATCTGGAGTGCCAATGGAGCTGCCTATAAAGAGGGATTTAATTGTAAGATAGATTTGGCATCAGCTGAAAAGGTTTTGCAGGGAGATATTCCTGTCAGAATGGTCAGTGGTTTGGGGGAAGCTATTTATTACAATGATGGCATGATAAAAGCAATTTCCGAGATACAGACAATTTATGCAGACAAGATTTCGGAATTCTTCAGATCAGAGGTTGCAAAAAGTCATAAATATTCATATACAGGGAATGATGAAATGGTTGCCCTTTTTCTGCATTATCCCGAACTATTTCAAAACGATACAAAAGTTGATAGTTTTGAGAGTTCACCTGAAAACATCAAAATACTTAGAGAGAAATCACTTATAATACTTGCCGGGGAAACAGTTGCTAAAAATCAGGTAATTAAGGAATTTTCTGTTGACCCATCATTCTATTTTGCTGATATCGAGCCGTTTGTTACTGATATTGTTAATAAATACGGAACAGATGAATGGATATCAGGAGTAATTGCCAATGAGTTACACCGTCATTTAGGAGTATTTGCTATTGTAGGGGTTAAAATGGGAATAAGGGCAAGGGAATATTTTGACACGGGAGTTGATGAGTTCAGAGTTACTTCCTTTGCCGGATCAATTCCTCCACTGAGCTGTATGAATGACGGGCTGCAGGTAAGCACCGGCGCAACACCGGGTCACGGGCTTCTTACAGTCAGCAGCGATACAATTACCAGACCAGTGGCTGAATTCACATATATGAACCGGAAGATACGACTGACGTTAAAGTCTGAAATTACGGAAAAGATCATTTCTGAACTGAAAGAGATAAATTTTGTTTACGGGCTGGATAGTAATATTTACTGGGAACTGGTGAGGAAGAATTCGATAAAATACTGGTTGAATTTAGATCGGCACGATATATTTGATATAGAGATTCTGCAGTAGTAGGGACATGCCATGACATGTCCCTACATTTTTATTTATTTATTGTACTCGTCGAAAAAATCGTTGCCTTTATCATCGGTAATTATGAACGCTGCCATATTCTCCACTCTTATTTTCCTAACTGCTTCCATACCCAGATCTTCAAAATCAACCATTTCCACCGATTTGATATTCTCAGCCGCAAGGATCGCAGCAGGACCACCAATCGATCCCAGGTAGAAACCTCCAAATTTTTTGCATGCATCGATAACCTGCCGGCTCCGGTTACCTTTTGCTACCATAATAAGTGATCCCCCCAGGCTCTGGAAAAGATCAACATAAGAATCCATCCGTCCGGCAGTTGTAGGACCGAAGCTTCCAGATGGCATCCCTTCAGGAGTTTTTGCCGGTCCGGCATAGTAGATTGGGTGGTTTCTAAAATAATCAGGTATTGGTTTGCCTTCATCAATCATCTTCTTGATCCGGGCATGAGCAATATCCCTGGCAACGATGAGCGTCCCGGTAAGATTCAACCTTGTTTTTACAGGATATTTATTAAGTTCAGCAAGCACCTCTTTCATAGGCAGATCGAGATTGATCTCAACAGGTTTCTCAAGCTCAGGAGCTTTTGCCGGCATAAAGTGGGCCGGATTTCTCTCAAGCTCTTCAAGGAAGATACCATCATTGTTGATCTTAGCCTTAATGTTTCTGTCAGCACTGCAACTTACTCCCAGACCAACCGGACATGAAGCGGCATGGCGGGGCAGTCTTATTACCCTGACATCATGAACAAAATACTTGCCGCCGAATTGTGCTCCGACACCATATTCATGGCATAATTTCTCAATTTTCCTTTCCCATTCAATATCCCGGAAGGCACGGCCACTTGTATTACCTGTAAGAGGAAGATGATCGAGGTAACCTGCTGATGCTTCCTTAACAGTCTTAAGTGTCGATTCCGCAGAAGTCCCTCCAATAACAAGGGCAAGATGATACGGTGGGCAGGCTGACGTGCCAAGCTCTTTTATCTTCTCCTTTACAAATTTAATGAGTGACTCTTCATTAAGTAATGATTTGGTCTGCTGGTAGAGAAAAGTCTTGTTAGCCGATCCCCCGCCCTTTGTAATGAAAAGAAATTCGTAGGTATTGCCCTCAGTAGAAAATATATCAATTTGTGCGGGAAGGTTGGTTCCGGTGTTTTTCTCTTCGAACATTGTAAGAGGTACGATCTGTGAATACCTGAGGTTCTTATCTTTAAATGTCTCATAAATACCTTTTGAAAGGTGTTCTGCATCGCTACCTCCGGTATAGACATCTTCTCCCTTTTTCCCGATCACTATTGCAGTACCTGTATCCTGGCACCAGGGGAGATCCTCATTTGATGAGATCACAGTATTGCGAAGCATCATATATGCCACAAAACGGTCATTATCTGTCGCTTCCGGGTCATCAAGAATTTTAGCGAGCTTTTCAAGATGTGACGTTCGGAGGTAGAACGACAGATCGGATACTGCTACTTTGGCAAGAAGTTCCAGACCTTTTGGATCCACTTTAAGAATCTTTCTTCCTCCTTCATCAACAACTTTCACATAATCTTTTGTCAGTAGTCTATACTTAGTTGAGTCCCTCTCAATCTGAAATGGTTTCTCATAGATAAAATCTGCCATAAATATTGTGTTATTTTATTAACAATGAACGCAAAAGAATAAGACCTAAAAAAAGTAAGTTAGTAAATATTTATGAAATCAAAATTATCTTTTGCTCTAATCCCTTTGGGAGTCATCTCAAGAGTACAACACTCAATATGTTCATCATGTTGAAAAACAAGGATATAACCCCCAATCAGAGCCTCCTGGAGAAGCTTTTCCTTTTCTTCAATTGTCTTAAGCGATTCGATATCATAGCTCATATTCCAGATTAACGGTATATGTGCAACAGTTGGAATAAGGTCACCGGTAAATACCAGGGTTTTATCCTTAAATTTAATTAAAGGTATCATCATGCCTGGGGTGTGTCCGTAACACATTCTTACAGAAAACCCGGGGAACAATTCCCCTTCTTCATCGACCAGACTGAGATGACCACTATCCATTATAGGAATTATATTTTCATCGAGGAATGAATCCTCTTCCCTGACATTATTTTTTAAAGCCCATTCCCAATGTGTACGACTGACATGATAGGTGGCTTCCGGGAAGGTTAGCTCATAACCGAGACCACCTTCTTTTCTCTTCACCCCTCCTCCGCAATGATCGGCATGAAGATGAGTAAGAACCACATCTGTTATATCTTCCGGCTTGTACCCTCTTTGTCTTAACCCTTTTGTAAGCCCTTCTTCTTCCTGTAGATTAACATGCCGAAAGAATTTTTCGCCCTGCTTATCTCCCCAGCCAGTGTCAACAAGAATAACATGTCCTTCTGTTTCTATTAAGAGCGATCGTAGTGTAAGACCTATGAGGTTATTCTCATCGGAAGAATAAACTCTTGACCATAAGACTTTAGGGACAACTCCAAACATGGCACCTCCATCGATACGAAAATTAGAAATATTAAAAAGGTGGAGCTTCATATTGAAAATTATTATTATGCAATTATAAGAATTATAATACCTTTAAAATCGATAATAACACGATTTCAACCTTTAAATTTTATACCATGAAAAAACTTTTGTTTTACGCACTTTTAATAAATAGGTTCTGAAACCCTCAGTTAATGGGGTTTGATTTTTGAATTTGGGTGTTGCAAAGGTATTTTTCAGAACACTTACTCAACCATTTCCAGTAGATTTCTAAAAATCTCTGCTTCATTGACACCATGAACTCACCCCCCATGCCCCCGCTATAGCGGGGCAGGCTCTCTCTGCTGCACCTCATGAACTCACCCCCCAGCCCCCTCTCTGCTACGCAAAGAGGGGGCGTAATGCAATGTAATTCAGGACATCCCCCCTCTTTACAGGGCGGAGCGTATAGAACTAGCCCGAGGGGCTAGTTTAGCGACGAGCCAGACTGCAGGGGTGGCCGAGGGGGAACAAAAGGGGGTGAGTACA
>Ga0315286_10002995_pt1 | contig 15827 bp, 15 predicted proteins | sample YL17G10_0_MG_FD_205038 | JGI IMG/M metagenome (GOLD analysis project Ga0315286, IMG submission 205038) | Sediment microbial communities from Yellowstone Lake, YNP, Wyoming, USA - YL17G10_0 | ecosystem: Environmental > Aquatic > Freshwater > Lake > Sediment | place: USA: Wyoming | collected...
CGGACTGGGTTTCAGCCTAGCGGAGACCACGCCTAGTATCCTAGCCCCTAGAAACCTTCTAAACCGAGCAGGCGACAGGGATAGTCCATATGCCGCGCCCGGCGGGAGGCACCAGACTTGAGTACGGGTAACAAGAACGGCAACATGGTAGTGACTCCCTGGGAGGTCTCGGGTGAGATAGATTACAACAAGCTAATAGAGCGCTTCGGCACCCAACCCCTCACACAGGGGCTAAAGGAGCGGATCGCCAAACATGCGGGCTTCATGCACATGCAGCTCCGCCGCGACGTATACTTCAGCCACAGGGACCTAGACTGGTGGCTGAACCAGTACGACGCGGGCCGCCCCGTCGGCCTCTACACGGGCCGCGGCCCAAGCGGCAACGTCCACCTGGGCCACCTGCTGCCGTGGTTCTTCTGCGCCTACCTACAGAAGGCATACGGCGCCCACCTCTACTTCCAGATGACCGACGACGAGAAGTTCCTCCACAGGGAGGACCTGACGCTCGACGAGACCATCGGCTACACCTACGAGAACGCCCTGGACGTCATCGCCTGCGGCGTAAAACCGGAACTCACACACATCTTCAGCGACACCGACCACATACAGCACATCTACAAGCTGGGGCTGCAGGTCTCGAAGAGGATCACGATGAGCACGGTGAAGGCGGTCTTCGGCTTCACCGACTCGGACAACATCGGCCTCACGTGGTACCCAGCCTTGCAGGCGATGACCTGCTTCCTCCAGAGCTACAGGGAGGGCAGGAACGTGGCGTGCCTGATACCCGCCGCCATCGACCAGGACCCCTACTGGCGCATGACCCGCGACATCGCCGAGAAGATGGGCTACACCAAGCCGACGCAGATACACAACAAGTTCCTCCCGCCCCTCACGCAGGGGGGTAAGATGAGCGCGAGCCAACCCGAGTCAGCCATCTTCACCACCGATAAGCCGGAGAAGGCGGCGAAGAAGGTCATGGCAGCCTTTACAGGGGGGAGGGAGACCGTGAAGCTGCAGAAGGAGCTGGGCGGCCGCCCCGAGGTCTGCAACATCTACGCCTACTACTACTACCTTTTCGAGGAGGAAGACGCCAAGCTCGCCGAGCTCGAGCAGCAATGCCGATGCGGAGCCCTCGTCTGTGGCGACTGCAAGGCACGCCTCGCCAAGATGGTGAAGACATTCCTCATCGACTTCCAGGAAAAGAGGGAGAAGGCGAGGGACCACCTCGACGACTACCTCATCAAGTAGCACCTTTTTTGAAAAAGGATAAAACCACCGACTCCGAATATTTCTCCATGGATTCTAACCTGCAAAAGACGTATGATGAACTTCTCGTGAAGTCGAAGGAACTTGCCGTCCTCCAGTCCACGACAGCCATCGTGGGCTGGGACATGGAGACGAAGATGCCCCCGAAGGCACTGAACCTCCGCAGCCAGCAGATAGCCCTCCTCGAAGTGATGGGCCACAAGATGCTCACAGCCCCCACTTTGGGGAAGACCCTTGAGGGCATCGAGAAGGACCCCGGCTACACCGAGCTTGACAAGGTCCAGAAGAGAAACGTCTACCTCGCCCGTAAGGCCTACGACGAGGCGACGAAGCTCCCCGAGAGCCTAGTCTTCGAGACGGCGAAGCAGCAGACCATCGCCGTCGGCGTCTGGAAGAAGGCTAAGGCGGCGAAGGACTACAAGATGTTCAAGCCGGAGCTGAGGAAGATGATAGAGCTCCGCCAGAAGGCTGCCGACATACTCATGGGCGTCAAGGGCACCAAGACACCCTACGACGCCCTCATAGACGCATTCGAGTCGAAGATGAACGCAGACAAGATCACAAAGGTCTTCGACGAGATGCGGGCGGGCCTCATCGACGTCATGAAGAAGGTTGAGGGGTCGGGTCTCAAACCTGATAAATCCATACCGAGTCGCACCGTCCCGATAGAGGCCCAGAGGAGGATAAGCGACGCCGCCATGGAATTCATAGGCTACGACACGAAGAGCCCCAACGCAGGGGGGCGCCTCGACGAAACCGAGCACCCATTCACAACGGGCTACTACGACGACGTCCGCATAACCACCCACTACCACGAGGACAGGTGGGTCTCCAGCCTCTACAGCGTGATGCATGAGGGGGGACACGCCCTCTATGAGCAGAACCTCCCACAGGCCTGGATGTACCAGCCCATCGGTGGCGCCTCCAGCTTCGGCATACACGAGAGCCAGAGCCGCTTCGTCGAGAACGTGGTGGGCCACAGCCCCGAGTTCCTCAGCTACATGCTCCCCCGACTCAAGAAGATCGTTGGCAAACCCCTCAGAGGCGTAAAGCTCGCCGACTTCGTCGCAGCCGTCAACGTCGTCGAGCCAAGCAAGATCAGGATCGAGGCAGACGAGGTCACCTACGGGCTCCACATCATAATCCGCTTCGAGATGGAGCGCGACATATTCGCCGGGAAACTCAAAGTTGAGGAGCTACCCCACGCCTGGAACGAGAAGTATGACAAGTACCTCGGCGTCGAGATCGAGAACGACAGCGAGGGCGTGATGCAGGACACCCACTGGGCGAGCGGCCTCTACGGCTACTTCCCGAGCTACGCCCTCGGCAACATCTACGGCGGCATGTTCCTGAAGAAGCTCAAGAAGGACGCGCCGACTTGGAAGAAGGAGTTGAAGAAGGGCAACTTCCAGCCAGTGAAGGGGTGGCTCGTTGAGAACGTCCACTCGAAGGGCGACCTGTACGACCCAGCGGAACTAGTCAAGGAGGTCACGGGGGAGAACCTGACGGTGAAACCGTTCATCTCCTACCTGGAGAGGAAGTACGAGAAGATCTACGGCTTCTAACCCTATTTATTTAGAGAACACCGCACGCTTCACGCCCTTTTAACACTCAAAAAATATAAACGCCTCTGCCCCTATTAGAGACCATGTCCACAAACCTCCAGAAGATGTATGAGGATTTCCTAGGCAGGTGTAAGAACGTCTACGTCCTCCAGTCCGCGATGAACATCGTGTACTGGGACATGCAGACGAAGATGCCCCCGGCGGGCGTCGCATTGAGGGGTCAGCAAGTCTCACTCCTGCAGGTCATGTCCTACAAGATGGTCACGGACCCCACCTATGGGAAACTAGTAGACGCGATCATGGGTGACCCCGGCTACCAGAAGCTGGGCACCGCCGAGAAGAGAAACATCAAACTCGCAAAGAAGGTCCACGACGAGAACACGAAGATGCCTGAGAGCCTCATCGCCGAACTCGCAAGGCAGAAGACGACGGCGATCAACGTCTGGAAGAAGGCGAAGGCCGCGAAGGACTACTCCATCTTCAAGCCCGAGCTGGAGAAGTCCATAGAGCTCCGCATGAAGTACGCCGAGATACTGATGAAGGTCAAGGGAACTGAGACGCCCTACGACTCCCTCCTCGACAGCTACGAGCCGGGCATGTTTGAGAAGGAAACCACAAGGGTCTTTGACGATCTGAAGGCGGGTCTTGTCGCAATACTCGGGAAGGTGAAGAAATCAGGCTTCACTCCAGACGCCTCGATCCTCACTGCCCCCGTGCCCGTCGAGACGCAGCGGAAGATAAGCGAGATGGCGCTCGACTTCATAGGCGTCGAGACCAGGGGCCCCGACGCCTGGGCGCGCCTGGACACGACGGAGCACCCCTTCACATCCGGCTACTACGACGACGTCCGCGTCACGACGAGGTTCACCGAGAACTGGTGGCCGCGTAGCCTCTTCACAGTCCTCCACGAGGGCGGGCACGCCGTCTACGACAGGAACTATCCCCGGGAATACATGTACCAGCCCATCGGCGACAGGTGCAGCCACGGCATCCACGAGAGCCAGAGCAAATTCCTCGAGAACATGGTCGGCAGGAGCCCCGAGTTCCTCGCCTACATCCTGCCACACCTGAAGAAGATCGCCGGGAAGCCCTTCCGCGGCATGAAGACAAAGGACTTCATCGCAGCCGTCAACCGCGTCCAGGCGACGACGCTGAGGGGGCAGGCAGACGAGATCACCTACAGCCTCCACATAATCATCCGCTTCGAGATGGAGCGCGACATCTTCGCCGGGAAACTCAGCGTCGACGACCTCCCCGCCGTCTGGAACAGGAAGTACAAGGAATGCCTGGGCGTCCAGGTCAAGGACGACTCAGAGGGCGTGATGCAGGACACCCACTGGGCCGGAAACTCCTTCGGCTACTTCCCAAGCTATGCCATCGGCAACATCTACGACGGGATGTTCCTGAAGAAGATGAACCGCGACGTCCCGGGGTGGAGGAGGACGTTGAGGCATGGGGACTGCAAACCCGTCATCGCTTGGCTCGCCAAGAACGTCCAGAGCAAGGGCAACCTCCTCGACCCACCGGATCTCATCAAAGAAGTCTGTGGCACGAGGATGACCGTGAAACCCTTCCTAGGCTACTTAGAGAAGAAGTTCGGGAAGATATACGGCTTCTAGCCACTCTTCCACTTCTTCCCTGCCTCGGTCTCCCGGCGCTTGATCTCGTCGAGATCCGATGTACCGTACTTCGCCTCAAGCTCTTGTGGGCTCAGGGTCTCGATTTCGAGCCTCCTCCACGCCATGTGGCCGCACCGCTTCGGCCACTCCTGATCCTCGACCCTGACACCCGCCGCACCCACACGGGCGAAGTTCTGAACCGCCCAATAGACATTCATCGCGTTACCGTAGCCGGTATCCACGTCCACGTCGACGGGCAACTTCACTGCGTTGATGATGGTCCTGCTCCTCTCCAGCATCTCGGCGTAGCCGACGAGGCCGATGTCGGGCTGCCCGACGAGGGAGGCGGCGATCCCGTAGCCCGTGGTGCCAACTACCCTGAAGCCCGCCTGCTCGATTAGCACGGCGGAGAGCGCATCATAAGCGCACGGCCGCAGGAACAGCTTGTCCCCCTCAAGGAGCTTCCTGAAAGCCTTGGCTCTTGACTTCGTGGCTTCAAGCCTGTTTCGACTCAGATATAAGCAGCCTCTCCGAGTCTAGGCTTGTGAGCGTCCCCGAGGAACTCCGCGCCCGCTATGTAAGGCAACGATACAGATTAGTGGGTGCCCACAGCGCGGTGAAGACCTGCACATGGGTAGGCAAGGCGCTGCGCACCGGGGGGAAGGAGCACTGCTACAAGCAGCACTTCTACGGCGTCCCAACCCACCGATGCCTGCAGATGACGCCCAGCCTCGGCCACTGCACACAGAGCTGCGTCTTCTGCTGGCGAGCAACGCCGGAGACCATCGGCGTCGGCTGGGAGCAGACTCAGCCCATCAGAGGCGGTGACGACCCTGATAAGATCGTCGAGGACGCCGTGGCGGCCCACAGGAAGCTCATATACGGCTGGGGCGGCAACGCGAAGGTCACCGAGCAGTACCTGAAAGAGGCACTTGAGCCAGTCCACGCCGCCATAAGCCTCGAGGGGGAGCCCACCCTCTACGACCGCCTCGGAGACCTCGTCCAGAGCTTCAAGTCCCACGGATTCCGCAGCATTTTTATAGTAACAAACGGGACGAAACCCGAGGTGCTAAGGAACCTGAGCACGGAGCCAAGCCAGCTCTACATCAGCCTCTGCGCCCCAGACGAGGAGACGTACAACAACACATGCCGCCCGATGATCCCCGGTGCTTGGGAGACGGTACAGGAGACCCTTGACCTACTCCACAGCTTCCGCTGCCCCACAGTCATACGCCAGACCCTCGTCCCAAAGCTCAACATGAACAATATAGAAGGCTACGCCAAACTCACGAACAGAGCCGAGCCCACCTACATAGAGCCGAAAGGCGCCATGAGCGTAGGATTCGCCCGCAGACGCTTCGCCTACGAGGAGATGGCGAGCCACGAGGACATCAGGAAATTCGCATCAAAACTATCCGAGGAGACCGGCTACGGGATCATAGACGAGCAGTACGAGAGCAACATCGTCCTCCTCAGCCGCCTAACTAAGCCGATAAACCTCTACGCCTAAAGGTTTTAAACCGCCGCCACCCGTAGGGAGCCTAATGATAGTAAAGATAGGCGTCAAGACCCTCACCAACCAGCTCGTCGCCTACCACGAGTTGAAGCCGGGCGAGAGCGAGGCGGAGGCTTTCGCGAAGCTGAACGCCGAGGCCCACGAGAAGGGCGCGAAGGTCAGCGACCCGACGATGATAATCTACTACGACCCCAAGGACGCCCACGGCTGCCGCAGCGAGGTCCTCGTCCCAGTCAACAAGGACGCTCCCGGCTTAAAGACGAAGAAGTTACCGGAGATAAGGGCGGGCTTCGTAGTATACTCCGGCGCCAGCCACCCCGCCGAGTACTACTACGAGGAGCTCCGAAAGCACCTCGAGCAGCGCGGGTTGAAGCCGGCCACGCAACACTTCTGCAGCATGGAGGCCGTCTACCAGCCAGACACCTTCGGCCTGAGCACGGGGAGCTTCATCGACGAGGACGCCCAAGAGATCTGGACGACTGAGATACTCATCCCCATCGAGGGCTAAACATTTTAACGAGCCCCCAGCATTCTCTCAACGGGCGACTGTAGTCTAGTGGTTAGGATTCTGGCCTTCCAAGCCAGTAACCCGGGTTCAAATCCCGGCGGTCGCACCAAAGCATGTCCCTGTGGCAAACACACACACCGTTAATACCATTTAGCTTCAACCGCCGTTACTGGTAAGGCAAAGGGGGGTTAAGATGAGTGAAACTAAACAAAGAGAAACAATCAAGGGGATGCTGAGGGAGCCATCGATCCCCGAGATGCTGAAGCACCGGCGCCAGGACGCCGAGTTCCTCAGCTTCCTGACGAGGCCGGGGGGGAAAGGCGAGTTACCATACTGCCACTTCAAGTGTTCTATACACGGCTACGTCGAAAATTACCCATAGGGATACGACGAGGCTCTCCTCTGCCCACACTGCGACTAAAGAATCGGCTTATCTAGTCGCCCAACACCGCATCTCCCGGGGCACATTGATAAGGGCGATAACCTTCGACCTATGGAACACGCTTCTCGTCGAGAAGAGTTACACCGAGCGCAGGCTATCAATCCTCAGCGAGGCATTGAAGGCGGAGGGTCAGAACATCCCCATGGATGCCCTCAAGAGCGCATACTCGACGGCCCAAAGAAGACACAACGAGCTCTGGAGCAGGGAGCACCGCCACTACCCACTCGCTGAGAGGTTGGATAACATCCTCAAGGACGCCGGTGTCAGCCTGAGTTCTGAGCTAAAAATGGGGGTCATTGACAAGTTTGAGAGCGTCATCCTAAACGACCAGCCCCCGTTGACCCACGGCGCCGCCGAAACCGTGACTAAGCTCTCGAAACGGTTCCGCCTGGGGGTAATCAGTGACACGGGTGTCACCTCGGGCTCGAAGATCAGGGAGTTACTAGACCGTGAGGGTATCCTCGGCTTCTTTACTGTCACGGTGTTCTCCGACGAGACGGGCGTCTGTAAGCCACGCTGGGAAGCCTTCGACGCCGCCCTGAGGGGGCTCGGCGTTCAACCGGGTGAGGCGCTACACGTTGGGGATTCACTGAGAACTGATGTGGCTGGGGCCAAGGCAGCGGGAATGAAGGGAATCTGGCTCAGGGTAAGGGAGCCCGACGCTGACGGCGTCTCCCCAGACTACACCATAACGAGACTCGGTGAACTCCTCAAGATACCGGAGATCAGTGACGCAGCCTAAGCCGCTTTACCGGCCACCTTTACAGCGATCCGGCCCTCGTCGTGTGTGTATCGGTACCCTGCATCGTTCAGTTCGGTCGCAGCCAACTTCAACCAGTCACCGAAGCAGCCCCTCGTTGGGTTATCCGGGTCGAAGAGGGAGACATCCGCATTGTATTTGACCTTCCCGAGGACGCATAGGATGTTTCTTGAGGCCCAGTAGTCGAGGGCGACGGGGTCGATGCTCGCTGCTACGATGCCGGCGTACGTTGCCCCGTCGAATGGGGTCTTGGGGGCCTGTGCCCGGCTTGGCGTTGACGTGAATCGCGTCGAGGACGTTTAGTGTGGGGACGCGCGTCTCGGCCATCAACGTGCCCATGCCGCCCTTCCCGACAGTCGGGTGGGTCCTGAATCCCAGCGCAGCCGTCAACTTATCGCTGCCTACCCCCATATAGTGCTTCACCGCCCCGGTTACGCCGAAGACGAAGTGGGACTTGAGGACGGGTGTGTTGATCACCTTGAGGCGCTTCTCCTCGTACTTCTTTGCCGTCGGGTTCCAGATCCCCCTCTTGAAGCTGATGCGTGTGCCGTGGGTGGTTGTGAACTTTGGGTAACTGGGCAGGGCCCCCGTGAGGGGGCCCGCCTTCTCCGCTAGGACGTAGCCGTCCTCCGCGTACCCTTCCGAGTACTCCTCCACCTCTTTCTCGGTGATCGTGTCCCAGAGGTATGTAGAAACCTTCCCGAGACCGATGAAGGAGTCGGCTACCCTCCGCACAGACTGCCCCCTGTCCTCGGCGTTGTTTACATCGTAGTCGAGGCTCCCGCCATGGCCCGTGCTCCCGTATTGACCCTGCCCATTGTCGGCGATGACGACCGCCCCCCCGAAGCCGTCGGGGTGGGCGAGGACGGCGGAAACGATCGCCTTAACGAGGTCGGTGTTGGTCATCCCACACTCGTCCCACTGACTGTTCACCTTGACGATGACGACATCGTCGGCAGCGATCAGACCCCCGGGGCCCCGTAGCCGACCATTCGCCGCTGTCTCGTAGAACTTTAATCCATCTCTATCCATGAGTTCTAGGAGCCGGTTGAAGGTGCCATCGTTCCCTTTAACACCCTCCACTGCGTAGACTGTCGACGTCGGCTCCTTGCTAGCCTCCCTTGAAGTTAATGAGAGCAGGAAGGGATCACTCTATACCGCATTCATCAACCTTCCCGCCCCAACTCTATCGAGAAGCTTGATATCCTGCAACCCAAACTAACCATCCTATTCGGAGGATAAGGGCTTGAAATCAAAACTCGGCATAGAGGTCATCGACGCCCACGCCCACTTCATGACGGCGGGATCCATGAAGGCATGGTCCCAGCGCGGACGCAGCATGACCAGCTTCACGAAGAGGACCCAGACACGCACAGACATGAAGAGCATCGACTTCCCGGACGACGACTTCGACGCCGGGCAGAAGTGGGCGGACGAACTGGACCGCTACGGCGTGAGCAGCGTCGGCTTCATGATCGGCCCCGAGACCTACGACGAGTTTAATGAGGCCCGCAAACGGTTCCCCGGCTACTTCCTTGGATACCTTAACGTCCAACCTACGGACCCGGATGCTCCAAAGAAGATCAGGAAGGCAGCGGAGGACGGCTTCTACGGTATCAAGCTCTACCCCTCGACGTGGAGAGGGATACACGTCTACGACGAGCAACTCTACCCGATATACGAGGAGGTGCAACGACACAAGATGGTCATATTCTGCCACTTCGGCGTCAGCATCGGCGGCGAGGCCGACCTCCGCAGCGGTAACCCGATAGACATACAGATCCCCGCTCGCGACTTCCCGGATGTGAACTTCATCATAGCACACTTCGGCGCAGGCTGGTTCCGCGAGGTCCTCCTCATGCAATACCAGGCAGACAACGTCTACATGGATAGCAGTGGGAGCAACGTCTGGATGAAGTACCTACCACAGGACCTCACCACAAAGGACATCTACCGCCACGCAATCAGGGCAGGAGGACCGAACAAGGTACTATTCGGCACAGACTCCACATTCTTCCCACGCGGCTTCCGCTACAACATCCTCGAAGAGCAATACAACGCCCTACAGAGCCTCAAGAAAGACGGCATCATCGACGACGAAGGCATACAGAAGATATTCAGCGAGAACCACAAGCGCCTAACCGGACACAAACCGAGGGAGTAAGAATGCCAAAAAGGGGTCGACGCGGATACCCAACCGCGATACTAATAGGCCTCGACCCCCGAACTGCAAACATCTGGCTCGTCTACAGCGAATCCATAAAACAGGGGAAAATAATCACGGAGACCGGCGACGACGAGAAATCAACCTACAGGCATAACGAGGAGATCGTCGAAGCCATCAGAGCCCTCATCCCTGAGGGATTCAACCAAATAATAATAGCCTCAGCCGACAGAACCCGACACGCGTCCAATCTACTAGAGCACTTCACACGAAGCCACGGCTGGCTCATGAAAAGATTCACAGTGAAAGAATTACCCGAAAAAGCGTTGACAAGCACAGACGTGATCCAGCTCGTCAAGAACCATAGGATACAGGAAAGTCTCGACGAGGCTATCGGTGAAACGAGGGGCAAGATCATGGAGAGGGTGGAAAAAGCGCTAAACAGCGGTTATGTCCTGTACACGATTCAGGAACTATCAGCCACCTTATACGCAGACAAGGTTCCGGAACTCGTCCTCGTTACGGATAAATTCGATACCGCTAACCGATCCAACAGAAAATTCCAGAGTATAATACAAAAGTCGAAGAACTTGGGGGCAATAGTAACCATAGTGAAACTTAATACCCCGGCTGGAGCTCGGCTTGAGCAGCTCGGAGGATTCATCTGTGTAATACGGCAGTAACCTATTATCGCTGGGTGCCTTTCCCCTGTAAGTTGAGGATAACCCCCATACTATATCTATAAACGAATTAGTTATTTATTTCATAAGAGAGTAACATCAACAGTCACGCCGTGGCAAAAGGAAATAATTACTCTCAGATTAAGCGAGGATAAGACGCTAACCCTCATCCAAGAAGGCATGAGCCCTTTCGAGGAACTGGCTCGGAATATAGGTATCCGCCATAGGAACACCCATCTTTGATAACTTGTCGATAGCCAAGGCTGTGTAGGGCCTGAATATCTCCTTATGGGCGAGTGGGCTTATACCGGCGAAGACCCTGATGCCGTCATCGAGCATCTTACCAATCACCTCGTAATTTCTCATATTCTCTTCATCGTCCTTACTGGGGTCGGTGAGCACAAAGTCGCTGAAGTAGAAGCAGATACGGTCGCTTCTCTCGGATGCTTCGGTAAGCTGGTCGTATGCCCATTGAATGCTCTTATTCGGGACGGTGCCTCCCCAGGTGGAGCCGTCGATGGTGCCGCGGAACCGGAACTCCATCTGGGTCGTCGTCATCGTTATCATGTCGAGGAGCTGCTCTAGGACCGGCTCTAGGTCGATCTCGTCAGTCAGGTCCTTGATTATGTGGCTGTTGCTCTCGTAGAGGATGAGGCCCCACTTGTCTGTGCGCAGTCCCCACATGAGTGGGATGAGGCTGAGTATGCTGTAGTTGACCGAGTTTATTCCCTCGAAGTCGTAAAACATCGTGTTGCTGATGTCTTGGATGTATACGATGCTCCTGTTCTTCTTCTTCCTCTTGAGCATCATGAAGTCCTCGGGTCTGATCTCCTCTATCTTCCGGCCGAGGTCGATGATGTTCTCGAGGCTTCGGTCCTCGTCTATGGCGTCTGTGTCGTCGCCGGGCTGGAAGGGGCGCACGGAGGCTATCCTACTCCAGTCGTCCTTCCTTTCAAGTTCGCGGCCAAGCCTCATGAGCCGTTCCTTGAGGAGGTGGGCGAGGAGCTTTCTCATCTTCTCGTCGCGCTCCTCCTTGAACGTCTTGGCGCCGAACTTGAGTATCCTGTCCTCGCCGGGGCCCACGCCTATGTCTGGCCTGTTCTTGAACTTGGTGAACTGGTCGGGGCCGGTGATGCTGGGGTTGTCGTTGACTATGTTCTGTTCCAGCCCCTTGGCGTGGGGTGTGACGTAGACTTCCTGAGTCTTCTTGCTGAGGAGGCTGAGGAGCTGGTCGCCGTCCATCTCCTCCTGGGGCTCCTCCTCGTACTCGTTGATGTTTGTGAGTATGTCTAGGGCGATCTTCTCCGCCACCATCTGGTTATCGACCTGACTCGTGATGACAGCGGCTCTGAGAAGGTCGCTGAAGGTTAGACAACCGCTCCTCATGTAGCCTGGGAGGAGGATCTTACCCATGTTTATGCTCTGCCGGGGGCTCGGCTTATCGACTACCTCCCTGCTCCTCCGCATACGCTCTATGAACTCGGGTATGAAGTAGTTCGCGTAGTGGAAGGGGTACTCCAGAGAGGAGTTGGACATCTCAGCCAAGTACCTTCTTGATTATCTCGTCGACCACCTTCGCCACCGTCTTACTCTCCTCACCGCGGACCTTCATCTCCTTGGCGAGCACCGCGGGGGCGAAGAACCTGATGGCTGCGTCCTCCGACTCGAAGCGGTCTATGTACTTGTTCACCAGCCTCGTAAGGTAGATGCCGCTTCGGGGTGAGGCGGGGATCTCCAGCACCGGGGTCTCCCTGGTGTTCTTGACTATCTCATAGATCTTGTCAAGGGCACTCACTGGGAGGCTGAAGGCGGGAGTGTTCTCCTTGAGTATCTCAAGCTCCGTCTCCTTATTCGGGTATGTGAGCCTGATCCAGCACCCGATGCGGTCGACGAGGACCTTGCTGAGCCTATAGGTTCCGGAGGTCTCGATGGGATTCTGGGTGGCGACGAAGGCGAAGCTCTCTTGGGCCTTCACCATGCCGAGGGGGAAAAGGTGGTAGTGCCTCTCCTCGAGGGGGGCGATGAGGCTGTTCTGGCAGAACTCGGTGGCGCGGTTTAGCTCATGGGCCACGAAGAGGCCGCCCTCGACCATGGCACGGATGAGTGGACCGGGTTCAAAGCTGCTGATGTTCCTACCGCTGCGGACAACGAGGGCAGGGTCAAAGCTGCCTATGAGGCGGCTCGGAGTTACGTTCTCATCGAAGAACACCTCGTGGAAGCTGCGGCCCGTGTCCTCGGCTACCTTACGGGCAAGTAGGCTCTTACCGACGCCGGGTGGCCCGACGAGGCAGGGGGTGATGCCCGTGTCGAGGGCGTCCTTCAGGAGACTATAGGCCGTCTCATACTGGCCCTTGAGTACAACCGGATGCTCTATGCGAATATTTTCGACGATACTCTTCTCAAGCATCTTGCGGAAGCCCTGCTCCTTCTCCGCCACCAAGTTTAGTCCATCAACCATTAACAACCATTAATTTAAATCTTCAACCCTCCCCGCCGGAAACAGTGTTTTTAATGGTTTACAAATTCATTGAGGGGGACCTCAAATAATTAACAATAATTCCCAAAATAGGGTAATAAATATCGTATAATCCAAAGAGTCGGAGTAATTATCCATACCTATTTGTATTAATTGATTGAATAATGATGCATTTCCTATGCGTTTACAACATTATATGATGTATTTCTCATCATTAAATACATTTTTCAGCTTAGGGGATGAGTTTTTTTCATCAAATGAATATTTCATGGTCAAGCTTTAAATCCTCCTTCGCAGACTCTTTACGGAATCGTTACTCTTTTAACAGCAAAAGTTAGAGTGGTAACGAATCACTGAGGGAAAATGACCCGTGATTGAGATAAGGTTGCACGGCAGGGGCGGCCAAGGGGCCGTCACCGCCTCTAGGATCATCGCCACGGCAGCCTATGAGGAGGGCAAGTATAGCCAGGCCATCCCCATGTACGGCACCGAGAGGCGCGGAGCACCCCTAACCGCATATGTCCGCATCGACAACGTGCGCGTCAGGGAGAGGGAGCTGGTACACACTCCGGATATCAGCCTCTGCTTCGACCCATTAATCAGCCTACAACAGGCTGTTGCTAACGACCTGAAGCCAAACGGCCATGTCCTGCTTAACGTCCCGTTCGCGCCCGAGAAGAGCGAGCTCGCGGGCAACATAAATATCGCCACCGTCGACGCGACCAGCATCGCGCTGGAAACCCTTGGCAGACCCATCACGAATACCGCGTTGCTCGGAGCCTTCGCCAAGGCGACTGGCATCGTTAAGCTCGAGTCCATCGAAAAGGCCATCAAGAAGTACTTTCCAGGCAGGCTCGGCGACATGAACATCGCCGCCGTAAGGAAGAGCTACGAGAATGTCTCCCCCTGGGTCACCGCGAAGAACAAGGTCGCCCCCAAGATACAGGTCGACCTCAACGTCGGCGGGTACGGCACCCTTAAAGATGTCAGCAGCTGGCGCGTCTTCTACCCCGTCGTCAACGAGGAGAAGTGCATCGGCTGCAAGACGTGCTGGATCTTCTGCCCAGAGGCCGCTCTCGAGTGGAAGGCGAACAACAAGCCAGCGATGGTCGACCGCGCCTGCAAGGGCTGCGGTGTCTGCGCAAACGAGTGCCCCGTCAAGGCCATCGAGATGAAGAGGGTCGAGGGCGCGTAAGGAGGATAATGAAATGTCATACGAAGTAATGGTCGGTAACAAGGCGACGGCAGTAGGCTGCAAGCTCGCTCGCGTCAAGGTTGCTGCGGTTTTCCCCATCACCCCCCAGACCACGATCACCGAGTACCTCTCGGAGATCTACGCGTCGGGGGAGCTACCCGGCTTCGAGTTCGTTAACGCCGAGGGAGAGCTCAGCTCTCAGGTCATCGTCCAGGCAGCGACGGCGGTAGGTGCACGCAGCTTCACATGCACCTCAGGCCCAGGTCTCCTCTACATGCACCACCCGATGCAGGAGACCGCCAGCAAGAGGCTACCCCTCGTCATGGCGGTCGTCCACCGCAGCGTGAAGAGCATGCAGCCTGACCACAGCGACCTCATGTCGCAGCAGTGGCAGGGCTGGCTCCACATCTACGTGGAGAACGCCCAGGAGATACTCGACACCACAGTGATGGCATACAAGATCGCAGAGGACAAACGCATCCGCCTCCCAGTCGCGATCGGCTACGACGGCTACGTCCTCAGCTACACGGCTGAGCCCGTCGAGATCCCCGCGCAGGAGGATGTCGACAAGTTCCTCCCACCCTACAAGCCCATGCCGAGCATCCTACCCGATGAGGTCGATCCGAAGACCTTCGGCGCAGGCTGGGGCGAGGGCGACCCCATGAAGCCATGGCAGATGCACAACGAGGCGGCACTCAACGGCGAGACTGTAATCAAGGAGGTCTTCGCTGAGTGGGGTAAGAAGTTCGGCCGCACATACGGCAACGGAATGATCGAGCCATACCGCGTAGAGGGCGCTGACTGCGTCATCACCGCGATGGGCACGATCGCCGGAACCGCGATGGCAGCGATCGACAAGCTCTGGGCGGACGGCAAGAAGGTCGGACTCGTGAAGATCAGGAGCTTCCTGCCCTTCCCGAGGAACGACTTCCAGGAGATCGCCAAGGGCGTAGGCGCCATCGGCGTCTTCGACCGCATCTGCCAGCCGGGCATGTGGGGTCCAGTCTACCACCAGATGAGGAGCACCCTCTACGACGAGGCGAAGAGGACCCCCATCCTTGGATTCATCGGCGGCCTCAGCGGAAAGGAGGTACGTGTCGCCGACATGTACAAGATCGGTGAGAAGACCTTGAAGGTCGCACAGGGTGGGAAGCCCGAGGCTCCCATCCAGTGGGTTTAGGAGGTAATGTGAAATGAGTACGCAAAGAATGACGAGAGCCCAGGTTCCCATGGAAGAGATGATCCTAGCGCCGGGCAGCACCTGCCAGGGCTGCGGTGCCGCCATGGCCGCGAGGCTCACCTTCAAGGTCCTAGGCCCCAACCTCATCAGGCACGGCATCCCGTGCTGCCCAGACCACGTCACGAAGCACCCGCGCGCAGGCGCGGTCTTCGAGGGCGGCGGCGCCTCCCTGACAGGTACCGCCCGTGGCCTCAAGGCCATCGGCAGGACCGACGTCAAGGCGGTCGCCTTCTTCGGAGACGGCGGCACCTACGACATCGGCCTCCAGGGCCTATCAGCAGCCGCTGAGCGCAACGAGAACATCCTAGTAGTCACGAAGGACAACGAGGCCTACATGAACACGGGCGGCCAGAGGAGCGGCGGCACCCCGAAGTACGCGGAGACCACCACGAACCC
>Ga0315286_10002997_pt1 | contig 15821 bp, 12 predicted proteins | sample YL17G10_0_MG_FD_205038 | JGI IMG/M metagenome (GOLD analysis project Ga0315286, IMG submission 205038) | Sediment microbial communities from Yellowstone Lake, YNP, Wyoming, USA - YL17G10_0 | ecosystem: Environmental > Aquatic > Freshwater > Lake > Sediment | place: USA: Wyoming | collected...
TTTGTGCCCATTCTGATGCTGACGGCCAGCGCGGACGAGATGAACCGTTCGAAAGCATACCTGGTCGGGACAGACGATTACATGAGAAAGCCGTTCCAGCCGTTCGATCTGAAACTGCGCGTGGCGAGGTTGTTGAGAAGGACGTACGGCGTGTAGATGCCGGACGCGATCGGGAATCCCGATCGCGCTACTTGACGACGGGGATCGTGATCCAGAACGTCGATCCCTGGCCCATCTCGCTTGTGACCCCAACCGATCCGCCCTGCATCTCAACAAGCGCCTTGGTAATGGCCAGGCCCAGGCCTGTTCCGCGGAGCTTCCGCGTGTCGGCCCCATCAATCTGCTGGAACTTCTGGAAGAGCTGGCTGAGCTTCTCGGCCGGAATCCCCCGACCCCGGTCGGCAATGGCAACGGTCACAAATCCTGGCGGATCCGACCGCACTTCGAGTGTCACCTCGGAGCGGGCCGGGGCGCACTTGAGCGCGTTCGACAGCAGGTTGACGATGGCCTGAATGGTGCGGTCGGGGTCGGCGTTCACCTTCGGGATATCAGGCGGGACGATCGGCGTGAGCGCCACCGACGATCCCCTGGCAATCTGGCCGACGCTCTGAATAGAGAGATTCACCAGTTCGTGGACGTCGTACGGCCGCGGATGAAGTTCGAGTTTTCCAGCCTCGATCTTCGAAATGTCGAGGATGTCGTTGATGATGCGCACGAGCCGGTCGGTATTGGACAAGGCCACGTCCACCAGGACCCGATGGTCCGGGTCGGGCATGGGCACATCAGTCAGCAGCAACTGCAGCGAGCCCTTGATGGAAGTGAGCGGCGTGCGCAGCTCGTGGGACACGATGGACACAAACTCGCTCTTGAGCCTGTCGATCTCGTAGAGATTCGAAATGTCCTGGAACGCCGCGACGGCGCCCGTGATCACGCCGAGGTCGTTGCGCAGCGGCGCGGCGCTGACCAGGATCGGGACGGTCCTGCCGTCCTGCGGCTTGACGATCAATTCCTGGCCGACCACTACTTCCCCTCGCAGCGCGCGGCGCGGCCCCCATTCGTCGACCGGGCAGCGCCGCCCGTCGCGGTACGACGCGTGGAAGCTCTCCCAGTACAGCTGTTGATCGGCTTCGGCGTCGGGTTCGCGGCCAATCAGCATGTCGGCCGCCGTGTTCTGCAGGACCACGCGCCCGCTTGGCGCCTCCAGGATGACCAGTGCCGCCGGCACGGTCGCGATGGTCGCCTGGAGCCGTGCCGATTCCTGCTCCGCGTTGGTCCGGAGCGCGCTGTACATCTGCGACATCTCGCGCTCGCGCGACAGCGCGGAGCTCAGGTCGCGCTGCCGGAACTGGACGGCCGTGCTCATGTCGCGAAACGCCTTGACGAGCGCTCCGATCTCGTCGCGCCTGGCAGGCGGCAGCCGGACGTCGAAGTTGCCCCCCGAGATCTGGCGCGCCGATTCGGCGATCGCGGCCAGCGGATCCAGCAGGATGCGCGCCAGCACGGTGACCAGCACGAGCAGCATGATGATGTCGATGGCCGGCAGCGCCAACGTGAAGATCGCGTTGTTAAAGTTCAATTGCGACGCGTTCCTGATCTGGTCGTTGAGCAGCACGAAGTCGCGCCGCTGATTCGCGTCGAGCGCGTTCTGGATCCGCCGCATCGGCGGAGCGGTCTGGTCCTGCCACACGCGCGGCAGGTCGGCCAGTTGCTCGCGGCGGTCCATCAGGTCTGTGACCATCTGGTGCCATTGCTGGAGCTGCCGGTCGACCTCAGCCACTGACTTCTTGTCCTGTTCTTCGTCGACGTACTGGACCAGCAGCGTCGGGAGGTTGACGTACTCCCTCCACCGCCGGTCGAAGTCCGCGCGGAACACCGGCAAACCGATGAGCAGGTAGGACCGGTGCTCGTTCTCCAGCTGCGCCACGACCCGGTTCATGCGGGTCTGGTGATCGAACCGTTGCCCGGCGCGCATCATCGCCTCGCCGCTGGAGTCGCGCAACGTCTCGAACCACACGACAGCCCCAGCCTGGAGGAAGGCAGCGGCCACCATGAGGCCGATCACGGCGAAGATGCGTCCGCGGAGACTCACAAGCCTATTTTCCCAGAATCGTCAGCACCTGCTGACCAAGCGTGAGCGCATCGAACGGCTTGCCGATGCAACCAGCGGCGCCGAGCGCCAGCGCCCTGGCCACTTCGGATTCCTGCACTTTGGCCGTCAGGAAGATCACCGGGATATCCCTGGTGGCCGGATCCGCCTTCAGCCGCATACACGTCTCGAAGCCATCCATGTCCGGCATCATCCAGTCGAGCAGGATCGCATCGGGCGCTTCGGCGCCCACGCGTTCGAGCACCTCGAGGCCGTTGTTGACCGGGACGACCTGAAACCCCGCCCGCTTGAGCGAGAGGCGGGCAATCAACTGCACGTCCGGTTCGTCTTCCGCCAGCAGGAGTTTCATGCGTGTTCGAACCCCTTCCGAGTCATCGTGTCACAGTCCTGGCGACCTCGCAGGCAGCCGAACACGTCCCGCGCGCACCACCACGCGGCCATCTGCCGGCAGCCGACGTTCTCGAGCACGCTGGCGATCAAAAGCGGCACCAGCACGGCGACGAAGAGATCGGCTGCGTGGAGTATTCATTCCTGCTTCATCGCAGCAGCCGTTCGATGCGGGTGAGCAGTTCCTGGGGACCGAATGGCTTGGTCATGTAGTCGTCGGCACCCATGGCAAAGGCGCGCGTCACGTCCTGTTCGTGGCCGCGCGCCGACAAGATGATGGTCCGCGGCCGCGCGGGGTGGTGATGGATCGACGCCAACACGTCGAACCCGGTCATGCGCGGCATCATCATATCGATAATCACGATGTCGGGCCGGTGCCGTTCGATGGCGGTGACGGCCTGGCTGCTGTCCAATGTCACAACCGTGACGTACCCGGCCGCCTTCAGGTAGGACTCGACCGGTCGCGCGACCTCGCGGTCATCCAACGCCAGCACGACGGTGCCTTTGCGGCGCGTTTCGACGGTCTCCGGCAACGGCTCGCCGGCGACGACCAGCAGCAGTCCGCGCTTCCGAGCCGCAGCCGTGGCTTCGTCGGCCTCGGCAAGCAGCGATTCGAAGGGCTTCGCTCCCGCGGCAGCAGACACCGCGAGGCCCACCTGGAAACGCGGCGGTGTGCCGCGTCCGAGATGGTTGATGAGGTCGGTGAGCCGGGCGGTCGCCTTCGGTGTCGGGATTTCGACGAGGAGCAGGATGACATGGGCGGGACCGTAGCAGGCGACCAGGTCGCTGCGCCGGGATGCGCCTCGAAGCGCCGTGTAGGTTTCCATCAATCGAGCTTCCGGCGTCCGCACAAGGACGAGTGCCGCCGCATGCCGGGCGAGCTGTTCGCGCGCGACGGCGACGAAGCTCTCGAAATCGAGTTCCTTGCCCTCGTCTGGCAGTGAGAACGCGGGCCGGACATCCTGCCGTATGGCATGTTTTGCCAGCAGCAACTGGATGCGGAGCATGAGTTCGGTCATGTCGACCGGTTTGATCAAGTAGTCGTCGGCGCCAAGAAGCAGGCCGGCCATCTTGTTGTCGAGACTGGCGCGCACCGTCATGAAGACGATCGGCGTGTCGGCCAGATCCGGATCGAGCTTGAGGAGGCGGCAGACAGAGTAGCCATCGAGGCCCGGGAGATTCGCGTCAAGCAGGATAAGGTCCGGCCGATGCTGCCTGGCCGCCTCGACCGCGATGTCGCCGGCAGGCACGAACACCGGTTCGTACCCGGCGGCGTGCAGATGGATGCCCACGATCTCCCGCTGATCCTCGTCGTCTTCGACAACCATGATTCGCCGCGGCTGATCCGTTTTCGGCATGGCAGCTGCCCACGACGGCGGGTTGGCGAGATCTTTCGAAAAGCCTTCTTCGATCGATTCAAACAGCAGGTTGGCGCGACTGACATCGAGTCCGCTGGCCGGGACCTCACCGAGCAGATCCTCGAACTCGCGCGCGCGAGCCGATACGGTCGGGAAGCCAACGGTGCCCGCCAGTCCGGCCGTCTTGTGGACGACCTCCCGCAGCGGCACGAGCGGACCCTTATCGGCAAGCGTGGCGACCATGCCCAAAAGGTAGCCGATTGAGTCTGAGCGCTTTGGGAACCCCGCGACGAATCGATGGCGCGCCTCGTTCCAGGCGGTCTTGAGCTGATCGGTCCCAGGGTCATTTGTGTTCGGCTCAGGATTCCGAGACGGTGTCATGACGTGCTCCGGTATGTCACAGCGACAGGCAGCCGACGGCGACTGCAACAGACTAACACCTGTAGAATCATCACGTTACGGCAACTGACATCCGGCCTTCCAGTCGGCTCGAAACCGCGAGTCTCGCCAGACCGGAACGGTTCCTTGTGAGTATCGGCGCATTGGCGACGCCGGGTCAGTATTCGGCAAAAAGAGAGCGGACCTGATTATCCGCTGGACCCCTATCCTCCTCCGAGGCCAGCGCTTGCCGGCGTCATGCCTGTGGAAGCCGGCATCCAGTCGGTTGTGCTCCGGGCGGGCAGACCAGGCAGGCGAGCCGCACGTCTGAGATGGTGTAGTTGGCACACTTCGTTCTTGGAGGCACGTGATGCGTCTAGGTCATGCAATCGGACTGACGGTGTTGATTCTCCTCGCGGCGGCGGCCGCGGTGGCGTGGGCGCCTGCGGTCGTGGCCCAGCAGGAGACTGGTGCGTGGCAGGAGCGGCACAACGTCGTGGTGACGGTCGATGGGCGAGGCGGCGAGCCTCAAGGGGCGACATGGGTCGGCCAGGCAGGAAACGTCTTCACGATGGGAGGGCCGCGCCTTGGCGTCTCGATCCGTGATGTTGAAGCGGCCGATGTCAGCAAGATGAAGCTGGCAGGGCAGGCTGGCGTGGTTGTCGAGGACGTGACACTGGACTCGGCGGCGGCCAGGGCCGGGCTGAAGGCGGGTGATGTCGTCGTGCAGTTTGATGGCGAAGCGGTTCGCAGCACGCGTCAGTTCACGCGCCTGGTCAGCGAATCGGCACCGGGCCGCGCGGTCAAGATCGGCGTGATGCGCGAAGGGAAGCGCATCGAGGTCGAGGCCACGCTGACCAGGGCGGAAGGACCACTCGCGGAGGTGATGGTCAATCGTGAGGCCATTCGGCGCGAGGTCGAGCGCGGCATGGCGCAGGCCGAGCCGTTGATTCGTCAGTTCAGGATGGAGCGTCAGCCGGGCGGGACCGAGATGCCGGCGCCGCGAATGCCGTCAGAAGGCGTATTCACCTTCGAAGGGCCGTTTGGCGAGGCGTTCGCCAACCGGGGGCGTCTCGGGGTGACGGTTCAGGAGTTGACGCCCGAACTGGCGGCGTATTTCGTGGTGAAGGACGGCGTCCTGGTTTCGAGCGTGCGCGCCGACAGCCCGGCTGCCAAAGCCGGCATCAAGGCAGGGGATGTGATCACGACGGCGAACGACAAGCCCATCACCGATGCCGGCACGCTGGTGGCGCAGTTGCGCGACAAGGAAGGCGACGTGGCGATTGGCCTGTCGCGCGACAAGAAGGCCATGAGCGTAAAGGCGACATTCGAGAAGGCCACGCCCGGCAAGCCGCGGATTATCGTGACCGGAAAGTCAACGTAAGTGCGGGAGGGGCGCAATCAATTGCGTCCTTACGCGTTTTCGGGTTCTCCCGTCAGCAGCTGCGCAAGCGCCGCGACGACTCTCTCGAATTCCGCTTCGACCTGCGTGAGCCCCGCGGCCGCTTCATCAAAGGTCGCCTTGTCGCCGTACTCCTCGAGTGTCGCACACATGGCGGCCATCGCGGTCGCGCCCAGCATCGCGCAATTGGTCTTCAGCGTGTGTGCGACAAACGCGAGCGTTCTGGCATCGCCGCCCGCGATCGCGCCCCGGAGTTGTTCGATTCGCTTCGGGGCGTTGGTCCGGTAGATTTCGACGAGTTGCCTGATGAGCAGCGGACTTCCGTACTCGACTCTTGCCCGGCGCAGCGCGGCGATCGTATCCGGATCGAGGACCGGTGAGATGTTGTTCCCCACGAACTGATACTCCCCAACCCGCACCCGAATTCAGCTGACTCGACGGGCAACCCTCGGTCTGCCTTCGACGTCGCTCCCTTCGACAAGCTCAGGGAGTCCCGAGAAACGTCGAGGGACTCAGGCCAGGGCCTTCGACGTCGCTCCCTTCGACACGCTCAGGGCAGGCAGGCCAGGGAAGGCCCCGGGCTCCATCAAGAAGAGCTTCAAGAACTGTGCGGGCCGGCGTGCGACGCATCCGCCGCCGGCGCCGGTGTGATGAGCGTGGCCAACTGCGCCGCCAGGATCGTGCCGACGGCGCGCAGGTAGTCGCTCGGGTCGACCCCCTTCTTCAACTCGACGGCCATCGCGCCGGTGCAGCCATCAGCCGTAATAAGCGGGATGACAAGCGCCCCGCCAGACGGCGGGTCTGCCGGCATCGTCTGCACGGCTTGCGTGCGGTAGGCCGTTGCGGTGGCGTTGTCGACATCGGGCCCGATCGCACCCATGCGCGTCAGCGTGGCCAGCGCATACCCGTGTGCCAGCACGGGGCGCAGGAGCCCGGGCGATCCTTCGGTCATCCAGATGATGACGCCGGTCGCATCAAGCACGCTGGCCACCCGTTCGAGCAGAAGCGGCAACTCCTGAGGACTCTTGACGCGGGCCAGCGACGCGCAGATGCCGGCAGCGGCGTCCAGTTCGCGCATGCGTGCAGACCGCGCCGGTTCCCCGCGATCCTGACCGGCCATCTCCTGTGGCCCGGTGGCCGGCTCTGCCATGGCGCCGGCTCCCGCAATCCTGCCCGACGGCTGCGAAAGACCCAGGCCCCCTCCGACCTTCGTGCGCGCGGCGCGACCACCGGCTTCCGGGCCGTTCGTGACTCGTGGAACCGGCACGAGCACCAGCAGGATTACGAGGGTCAACCCGACGGCGCCGCCGACATAGACCAACTGCGTCTGCCGCATCGTCGCGGCGGCCGCTTCATGTCGGACGTTCTCGCGGACGCGGGCATCTTCGAGCGCGGCGATCGCCTTGTTCAGCAAGTCGTGGCCGTTGGCGAAGATCACGTCGGACGCCGAGAGCCGCTGGCCGGAACTGACATAGTCGCGGGCCTTTGCGTCGGCCTGGCCAAACGACGTCATGGTCTCAATGGCCGTGTCGAGGGCGCCCTGCGCCTCGGATGTCTTTGCCGCGAGCCGGAGATCGGTCAACTTCGGCGCCGCGCTCGTCATCATCGTCGTCAACTGCGTCTGCCATCGTTCGCTGCTCTGGCCTTCGGCCACGTACCCGGACTGGGCCGAGCCGATGGCCGCAAGCGCCTGCGACGCCTGACGGACCTGCGCCTCGAATGCGGCGATGGCCGCCCGCCCGGCGCGCATCTGCTGATCAAGTCTCCACGCCAGATAGCCTGCGCTGGCCTGAGCCACGACGGCTATCGCGACCATCAGAACGCGAACGGTCCGGCTCTTCATGGAATCCCCCTCAACCGAATCACGATCCACTCCTGCCCTCTGCAGACATCCGGCTCAACGGGGGCGTTCGGCAACGAGCCGAACTGGACGGCGCTGCACCATTGACACGATTCCGCCCGGGAGGCTCGCCGTGAGGGTCACAACGGCATAGAGGAGCGCCATCGACACCGCCACGTCGGCTGGAATGCCGATCTGGCCGAACAGCAACAGGTACAGCGCCTCGCGGATGCCAAGACCATTCACGCTGAGCGGCAGCATCCCCGCCAGCGAGATGAGGGGCACGAACACCGCCAGCGCCGACACCGGCACATCGTGGGCGAGCGCCTTGGCGTTCAAGAATACCACGAGGATGACGACAGCCTGGAACACGAACGAGATGCCGACGGAGGCCGAAATCACGCCGGCCGCACCCCGGTAGGGCACGACGGCGTCGTAGAGCGACGTGGCCCGCGAGCGGATGCGCGCCAGCGGCGTCATGGCGATCAGGTAGTCGACCAGACGATAGGCGTGCCGGTTGGTAATCACCAGATTGGCGGCAATGAATGCGGCGAAGAGCAGCAGCGAGAGCGACAGCAGCGACAGGCGCATCACGGTGACCGGCGGCGCGAACGCGGCGGCAATCGTCGCGATGGTGAGCAGCGCAAACAGGCCGACGTTGCGCTCCATGAACACGGACATGGTCGATCGGGCCAGCGCGCCGGTGTCGCGGGCGAGGACGATGGCCTTGACGGCGTCGCCGCCGACGATGGTCGGCAGGAAGATGTTGAAGAACATGCCGATGAAGTAGAAGCCGACGATGCGCAGATAGGGCACGACGAGTTTCACGGGCCTGAGCAGCAACCACCACTTGCAGGCGCTCAGCCATTGGCCGGCGACGTAGACGACCACGCCGAGGACCACCCAGCCAATCTGGACGGTGCGCAACCTGGCCCACAACACGCCGACATCGACCAGGTACGCCACCAGGGCGTAGAGCGCGGCGGTGATGACGATCTTGACAAGCGTCGAGAGGACCCCTGTGCGCTGGGCGGATCCGATGGGATCTTGAGCGGTCGGCTCCGGAGCAGACAACATCTCAGAATGTCGGGAGGTACGGCGACAGGTACCGGGCAATCACCGTCAGGCGGTTGGTCATCATCAGGACGCCGACGGCAATGAGCAGGACGCCCGACGTGACTTCGATGGCGTGGTAGTGCTTGCGGATGCGCGCGAACACCGCGAAGAACTGGTTGATGGCGAGCGACGTGATCAGGAACGGGATGCCGAGGCCAAGCGAATAGGCCAGCAGCAGTTCGATCCCCTGCCAGACCGTTTCCTTGCTGGCGGCAATGGCCAGGATGGCGGCCAGGATGGGTCCGATGCAGGGTGTCCATCCGAACGCGAACGCGATGCCGACGACGATGGCGCCCAGCGGGCCGGCAGGTTTCTTCTGCGTCTGCACGCGCTTCTCGTTGTAGAGCCAGCCGATCTTCAGCACGCCCATCATGTGGAGGCCGAACAGGATGATCACGGCCCCCGCCACCTTGCCGAGGATGCTGAGGCGGCTCATCAGGAACTCGCCGACGGCGCTGGCGGACGCGCCAAGCGACACGAAGACGATCGTGAATCCGCAGATGAAGCCGAGCGACGACAGCAGCACCTTGCCGCGCGCGCGCGCCGTGCCCTGGGCGTCGTCTCCGCCGCGCATTTCGTCGAGCGACACGCCGGAGACAAATGACAGGTAGCCCGGGATGAGCGGCAGGACGCACGGCGAGACGAACGACAGCAGGCCGGCGACGAAGGCAGCAAGAAGCGTGACGTTATCCATGGTTTACAATTTCACCAATTCCGCGCGTGCAACGCGGGGCTCGCCTTTGATCGGCGGCAGGTCCTGGAACATGTGATCCCACTTCCAGCGCTCGGACGGATTCGACGTCTGGAGCCACATCCGCGCGGTCTGCGGCTTCCTGAAACTGACTCGCGCAATCCCGGCAATCCCGGGCGTGCCGGCCATCGCCTCGGCGATCGCGGCACGCACCGCAGCCGAATCCGCGTACGTCAGCGTGACGCCAAGCGCCTCAGCGACCTGCGTCAGCACCAGCCAGTCTTCGCGCGCCTCACCGGGCGGATTCATGGCGCGCGATGTGGCCTGCAGACGGCCTCCATCATTGGTGCAGGTCGCGTCCTTTTCCGTCCAGGCAGCCCCGGGCAGCGCCACATCAGCGGCCGCCGCCAGCGCCGTGCGCACGGGGCCCTGCACGATGAGGTACGTCAGTGTGCCTGATGTTCTGGCGTCGACAATCCAGGAGACATCGCCGATGCTGCCGTCGGGCCCCGGGTCGAGGACAAACAGCGCTCTGACCGCGCCCGATTCGACTGCGCCGCGCAACGCGGACAGATCGGGGCGAGCCGATTCGCCGGCGGGCACATTGAAGCCGAAGGCACGGGCGCCGGCCACGTTTGGCGCATCCACGGCCGGCACCTTGAACTTCGTGTGGGCGGGCTGCGGCTTCTCCGAAAGTGCCCAGCTCACATCAACACGGCGCGCCGCGTCGGGTCCCTGTGTGCGCTGCACGAGTTCACGAACGAGAAACAGTTCTTCGTGCGACGCATGCGCCGACACGAGGACGCGGAACGCTGGCGCTCCGGCCTGCATCACTGGCCGGAGGTGCTCGGCAAGGCGGGCAAGGGCAGCGGTCCACGTGGCCGCCGCCTGCGCTCCGGAACGCTGGCGCACCAGCGGCGTCGTCATTCTCGCGTCGCTTTCGACCCAGTGATACTGGAAGCGGCCGATGTCGCACATCCAGTAGCCATTCACGTCCGCGTTGTAGCGCGGCGTGATCCGGATCAGCTGCGTGCCCTTCGCCCACTCGGGCTTGGCCTTGAGCCACACGGTCGTGCTGCAGCCCTTCGAACACAGCGTGCACGTCGTATCGACAGCGATCGGGTTGTCCCACGGCCGCGACTTGAAGCGGTAGTCGCGCGTCGTGATGGCGCCCACAGGGCACACATCCATCAGGTTGCCGGAGACGAGCGAGTGCACGCCCCGCTCCCGAAAAGTGGAGATCTGGCTGCCGTAGCCGCGATCGACGAGCCCGATCTGCGCCGAGCCATCGATGTCGCGCATGAAGCGCACGCATCGTGTGCAGAGGATGCAGCGGTTGCGGTTCAACATCAGCGTCGGGCCAAAATCGACGTCGGCCTTTACGCCCTCGCCGTCGAACGTGCGGCGCGGGAACTCCATCCGGCTGCGATCGGGGCCGAACGTGTACGAGAAATCCTGCAGCGGGCACTCGCCGCCCTTGTCGCACACGGGGCAATCGAGCGGGTGATTGATGAGCAGGAATTCGAACACGCTTGCGCGCGCGTCCATCACCTCGCGGCTGCACGTATCGACCACCATGCCATCGGCGCAGACGGTCGAGCAGGACGTCTGCAGTTTCGGCATCTTCTCGACTTTGACGATGCAGACGCGGCAGGAGCCGTCGACACTGAGGCCGGGGTGGTAGCAGTAGTAGGGGATAGAGATGCCATTGTCGAGGGCGGCATGGAGAATGGTCTTGCCCTTCTCGGTTGTAATCTCACGCCCGTCGATGCGCAGGGTGACGGTATCCATGCGTGCCATCATAGCAAGGGATTGGCCACGCGGCTACCGGCGGGAGACATCGACGATGGTGAGTCCGTCCCGGTTGACCAGGACGTCACGCAGGCGGCCGGCGCAGGGCAGGCGGATGTTGGTGACCCGATCCACGACCGACACGAGGACATCGTCCGCCGGGCCGATGGCGTACCGCAGCGTCACCGTCACGGGATATTCGTACTGAACGCCAATCTGCTCCAGCCGCACGACGGCCGTCGGGACGGCGGCTGCGGGGTCCAGTTGCCACGACGACACGAGTACGGGCACGCCTGCGCCGTGGATCCACTGCTCGAAAAACCGCTCCAGCGACTGCCCGCTCTCTGCCTCGAACGCCTGCTGGACGTTGTCGGTTCCAGCCTTGCGGAAGCGCCAGTCCTTGTAGAAACGCTGTAGTCCGCGGAAGAACGTCTCGTCGCCCAGGCGCCGCCGCAGCATGTCGAGCACGACGGCCGACTTGTTGTAGACGAGGGCGCGGAAGATCTGCGGGTCCCCGCGGATGTGGCCCAGGCGATAGCCGAGCGAGATGGGCCCTTCTTCAGTTTTGTCCTTTCCCCACTGGGCCATCCGGCGAATCAGGTCGTTGAGCGCCCCGTCGCCGCGGATCTGTCTCGCGTAGAGGGCCGCGAAGTACTGCGCGAATCCTTCACTGATCCAGCGCTCGTGATAACTGCGCCAGCCGACAGCCTGGCCCCACCACTGGTGCGCCAGTTCATGGGCGACGAAGAACTCCGGGAAGCTGGGAAACGCGGCGGGGTCGTTGCCCCAGCTGAAAGACGATGAGGGCAGCGGCTGGTTCAGCACGGACATGTACGCGGGGCTGTGGCCGCCGGGGGTGTCGCGTTCGATCAGGCCGAGCGTCAGGCTCTGGTAGGGCGCATCGCCGATGATGGACGTGTAGTAACGGAGCACGTTCTCGGCGATCGGCAGCGTTTCGCGTCCCTTGCCGGATGCGCGGGCGTTGGCCTCGACGCTCAGCGTGACGGCGGCGACATCGCCTGAGCCCGCGTACCTGGTCGGAATCGCGATCGACGCGACATGCTGGAAGCGGCTGATGACACACGCAAGGTACCGGACCGGTTGCGTCGCGTCGAAGTCGTACTGGACGGCGGGGATCCTCCCGTTGATGGCAGGGGCGGCCTTCGGGAATCCGGGCTGGAGATTGCCGCTGGCCAGCACCCGGAACCGTTCGGGCACGGTCAGTTTCATGCGAGCCGATCCGTACGCGGTGGCGGAGCCTTGCGGGTACCACGCGCTGTTGGTCGAATAGAGCACGCTCGGCTCTGCGGCGGAGCGGTTCTCGTCGAGCCATCCAGGCGGGTCCTGAGGAGGAAACTGCGGGCCGAAGCCTTCGCGATCGGGTGGCGGCGGAACGAGCCGTCCCGAGTAGCTGACCAGCAGCGTGATCTCTGAGCCTCTGGCGGCAAACGCAGGCAAGGTGACCACCGCGTTGGCCTGGTTGCGGACGCGGAGCGGCAGGAGCCGCCCGAACTCCGGGCTGTAAATCCCGGTGATGCTGAGGGTTTCGGCCAGCCGCAGTGTCAGCGTGTTCAGCGCGGCGTCCTTCACACGCAATCGGATGCGGGCAACGCCTTCGAGCCAGTACCGATCCGGATCGATGGTCAGGTTCAGTTCCGTGCGCTCCACGGCAAATGGGGCGTGGGTGTCCTCGTCAAAGAACCGGCCCTGCGACGCGATGCGGGATGCCGACGGATAGACACTGATGTTCCGCCGGCGCACACGATCGAACAACGAGATGTCTTCGGGTTCGTTGGCGACACTGGTGTAGGTCAGTGTCCGGAATTTCCTCGTGTGGATCTCGGTCACCAGGTCGCCCGGCACCGGGGTGAACGACCATATGTCGCGGCTCAAGTCCCCCAGATCCAGGCCGAACGACTTGCTCAGATCGTCGCGGAAGATGGCCGCGGCGCGCCGGAAGAGCCCCTGATCGACCGGCTCTGCTGTCAGTGTGCCTGCCGGAAACCGCGTTCCGAAATCGGCGGGGTGAAGGCGCACGAAGGCCGCGGTGTACTGGTCACGCAGCGTGTCCGATCCGCAGTAGATCCTCACCTGGCCGCGTTCGGTTTCCGGCGTCGGCTTGAAGACGAACGTCCCGCCGCGCGCCGGCATCAGCACGACGGCTGTCGCGCCCGCGGCGGTCTCGGCGACGAACAGGCGGCCGTCCGCCAGATTGACGTCGAGATCGTCGGACCGCAGGGTGAGGTTGCGCACCCGATACTGCTTCGAGGGATTGAGCGCGAGCCGGAACAGTCCGTCGACGGTGGTCAGGAGCGTCTGATCGCTGATTCGCCATTCGTCCTGATCCGGCGTGCCCGCCACGCGGCGGACATCCAGTTGCCAGGTGGTGATGCGCGCGCGAATCCCGTGCTCGGTAAAGACCTCGAGCATGAGTCGGTAGCCGTCGCCAGGCAGGATGCCATCAAGCGGCGCCCGGTCCCGCTCGCGGACGACAGCGCGCGTAGCGCCAGGGCGAATCAGTGATTGCGCCGCCTGGGCCGCCCGGCCGGGGATGGCCCGCGCCGAGATCAGCTCGAAATACGCGTCGGGCTGGCCAGCCATGATGGTCTTTTCGAGCTTGAGCAGCAGGAGCGCGACGCCCTCCTGGGCCGACGCGGCTTTCTGCGCGGCGGGGCCGGCGGCCTGGACGACCGTCAGACACAGAACGAGTAGAAGCGCGACGCGACGCGTCACGGCCTCCTCGCGAACCACCCCGTCAGGTCGCCGGCGAACCGCACGTCGCGGGCGATATCGAGATCGCCAGGAAGCGAGAGTCGTTCGAACCCCTCAGCCATCGTGAGGTTATTATCCTCCGTTCTTCTGTGGTACACTTTGCATGCTTTTCCTCCGTGTTCCCCCCGACCGGTCAGTTCCTCCGAGCGATGGCGAGACGCGACGGAATTCCCATGATTCTCGGCTGTGGCATCGACCTTGTTGAGGTCGCCAGAATCGAGCGCGAGCTCGTGCGACGCGACGGCGACAGCTTCGACGATGTGCTGACGCAATCCGAGATGGCCCGCAGCCAGGCGCTTCGGCGGCCCGCGATCGGCTACGCTGCGGGGTTTGCCGCGAAGGAAGCCTGCTTCAAGGCTCTTGGCACGGGCAAAGCGGGAACGATGTCGTGGCACGATGTCGAAGTCGGTCGCGACGAAGGCAGAGACACCGTCACGCTCAGCGGCGAGACAGCAGAGGTGGCGCACAGACTTGGCGTTGATGAGATACACCTGTCGCTGGCCAGCTCGCGAGCGCGGGTGGTGGCACTGGTGGTGCTGACACGGAGGAGCCCTGATGGCCGTTGATTACGAGCAATTGTGTCACGAGACGACGTGGGATGTCGCCCGCACGGAACTCGGCTGCGTCGAGGACGGCAAGGTGAACATCGGTTACCTGTGCGTCGATCGTCACGTCGAAGCCGGCCGCGGTGAGAAAGTGGCGCTGATTCACGAGGCTCACGACGGGACGCTCCGGCGCTTCACGTTCCGGGACCTGCAGCAGTTGACCAACGGGTGGGCCCGGTTCCTGCGCGGCACGGTGTCGATTCGTCAACTCGATCGCGTCTGCCTGTTTCTCGACAAGGTTCCGGATCTCTACATCGGGTTTCTCGGCGTCCTCAAGACGGGTGCCGTTGTCGAGCCGCTGTTCTCCGCGTTCGGCGAAGACGCGCTTGTCGCGCGGATGCTCGACAGCAAGGCGACCGCAATTATCACGCAGAAGCGTCACGTCGGAAAAGTCCGCAGAGCCAAGGACCGCCTGCCCGACTTGAAGACCATCATCATCATCGATCACGACGAAGACGGGCGCGCGCTCAGGGACGGCGAGGTCGCGTACCGGATGATGGACCATCGGGCCGACGATTTCGCGATCGCGCCCACCCACGCCGAGACGCCAAGCGTGCTGCACTATACGAGCGGCACCACGGGCGCGCCCAAGGGCGCGATGCACGTGCATGGCAGCGTCTTTGCGCAGTACCTGACGACGAAGCTCGTGCTCGATCTCCGAGACGACGACATCTACTGGTGCACCGCCGACCCGGGCTGGGTGACCGGCACCAGTTACGGGATCATCGGGCCGTGGGTGATCGGCGCCACGCAGGTCGTGCTCGACGCGGGGTTCTCGAGCGATCGCTGGTACGCGACCATCGAGCGGCACCGCATCACCGTGTGGTACACCGCGCCGACCGCCATCCGCATGCTGATGAGGGACGGATTCGAACCGGTTCGCCGCCGCAATCTGACGAGCCTCCGCCACATGTGCAGCGTGGGCGAACCGCTGAACCCCGAGGCGGTGCGCTGGGGGCACGAGGCGTTCGGGTTGTGGTTCCTCGATACGTTCTGGCAGACCGAAACCGGATCCATCGTGGTGACCAACCTGCCCGGCATGCCGGTGAAGCCGGGGAGCATGGGCCGGCCGTTCCCGGCGCTGACGGCGGCGGTGGTCGAGCCCGGGACGGGCGAACCGATCACCGAACCCGGCCGCGTCGGCCTGATTGCCATCCGGCCGCCCTGGCCGAGCCTGATGCGCACGTACTGGAACAACACGGCCACCTACTACAGCAAGTTCCTGAACGGCTGGTACATCTGCGGCGATCAGGCCAGCCTCGACACGGACGGCTACTTCTGGTTCTGCGGCCGCGATGATGATGTGATTAACACCGGCGGCCACCTGGTGGGGCCGTTCGAGATCGAGAGCGCGCTGCTGGAGCATCCGGCCGT
>Ga0315286_10002998_pt1 | contig 15819 bp, 27 predicted proteins | sample YL17G10_0_MG_FD_205038 | JGI IMG/M metagenome (GOLD analysis project Ga0315286, IMG submission 205038) | Sediment microbial communities from Yellowstone Lake, YNP, Wyoming, USA - YL17G10_0 | ecosystem: Environmental > Aquatic > Freshwater > Lake > Sediment | place: USA: Wyoming | collected...
CCGATGAAAACGAATGGGTGGAAAAGGCTGAACGTTGGTTGGAGGAGAAATGAGTGGTCGGTTGAAAGACATTAGTTACAGGGCGTTACTTGCAATTATGACCGGAGCAGTAATTACAGCAATTGCCATGCTTTTCATGGTTTGGCTGACTAGATAAAGATACAGGAGGATGGGAAATGACTAAAGGATGGTATCAGATAGTAATGGCTGTAGCAATTGCGATGATACTTGCATTGCTTGGGGCGGCTGGTAATTGGATTCACACGGTCTATGCCGAGCACAAGGAAGTTGTAGCAACGGTGCATAGTCATATGGTTGATGAGGCACAGCAGCAGACACAGCAAGCAAAGACTCAAGTAATGATAGAGCAGATTGCCAAAGACGTAGGTGATGTCAAGAAGATGACCTTAACCGTTATTGGCTTTGCTAAAGTTCAAGCTGACGGAGGCGATGAAGCCAGTGCCCTAATCAATAACAACGGTCGGGCCATGATGTATCAAGAAGGGCAGCGTGTTCGTGTCACGAATATGGTTAGTGAAGAACAGCAATCCGTGATTGTCAAAGTCAATGGCTCATTCTCTATGCCTGACGAGAACAAACTCATACTCCTATCGAAGAAGGCAGGCGCTATGCTTGGCCTAGCGCCGGAGCAATCCATCAGAGTAAAACTGGAACCTGTAATGGAGAAGAAATGAAATGCCCATTTTGCGATGAAGTTCTAACTCTTCCGGATGATTTTGGACATAATTGCTTTGGCAATCGAGAACTTAGAGACAGCATGACAGAACTAGAACAAAGAGTTCAGAAATTGGAAGGGCAACTGGATAGAATCATTGGTGTCAATGAGAGAATGTTAACACAGATAGAGCGAATAAAAAAAGAACTAGACATTTCATTTTTATTGTAGGAGAAGAAATGACTGCGGAAGAATGGGCTGAAAAATTACACAAATGGTTTCAACAACAGGGCGGCTACGCCCATAGATCACCAGGCGGGGAAGGATATTACGTTTGCTTGGACGATACTTGGAACTTTCAAGAATTAGCTGAGTTTATTATGGCAGAGATTCTGAAAGAGAAGGAGAAAGAGAATGGACAGGCGTAACTTTTTCAAGCGATTTGGTTCGGTAGCCGTAGTGCCTTTTGTGCCGTTTAAGTGGACACGACCAGAACCACTTAAATTAGGTTCCGGTGACGATATTGGAAACAGTCCACCGAGCGGTCAAAATGGTAAGAGGATAAAGGAAAAGAAAATAGCAAACGGGACGCATACCCACTCAATCACAATTGACGGGCGGGATTGCACTAACTTATGCACAAGCATAGAAGTCAATCAGGAAGCAGAGTATATAGACCTCACTTCCTTAGAAGATCGTGACAACCTTAGACATCTCCATCCTTCGTTTCACAAAAGTTACATTAGAGCTACTTTTTATCTTACCTATGATGACTTCTGGCGGCGATTCGATCCTGCCTCTAATAACTGGCATCACGTTGAGATTGCAAATAGACCGGTCGGTGTTATCTATTCATCCAAAACGGTATTAACCAGAATGGATCAATCCGTTGTAGTGGGAGACGTAGTTAAACTTAACCTTGAATTTGCCTCTATCGGACCAATAAACGTAATAGCAACCAAGAGGGTGTGAAATATGATCAAAGGAAATGTTTACGTGCGGATAAATCCAGCTACCAAAGTAGTGAACGCCACTAAAGATCGGTACTCACACGACAAAGAATCAATAGTTAGAGAGGCCGACGCAATAGCGTCCAAGACTTTATTTGACCTTGAGATGTGGCTTAACGGTGAAATTGCAACGCAAGCGTTTCAGAAGTTTGGCGTTGGCTTGCGAGTACACGTACCCGAGGGTGATTAGGAGCACCCATGAAAAATAAACTAAAACTCTTTCTGTGCCAACTGTTCGGGCACTCACTTCGTAAAGGTCACTACTTCAGTTATTGTCATACGTGTGACAAGGTAATTTGGCATATCTCATTAGTGAAGAGGATAGAATAAATGCTGCCCAAATATCTTGGTGGACATCTTAATGTCACGCACATAGACATGGGTGCGTTCAAGTACTTGGCCCGACGTTATCAGCCTAAGACGTTCCTGGACGTTGGTTGTGGTCCTGGTGGCATGGTGCGTAACGCACTACGATATGGATTAGATGCCCATGGTATCGACGGAGACTATACGCTACAATTCAAAGAAATTGACGATCGTGTGCTAGTGCATGACTTTACAACCGGTCCATGTGAAGTTGCACCGGCTGATTTGGGATGGTGTGTTGAGTTTTTAGAACACATTGAAGAACAGTTCTTGCCTAATGTCTTTTTAGCGTTAGGCAAGTGCAATGTCATACTATGTACCGCGAACCCAACGATAGCTGGGCACCATCATGTTAATTGTCAACCGCAATCCTACTGGATAGCAACGTTTAGCCACTATGGTTTCCTCTGGGAAGAGGAGGCCACTGAGCACGTTAGAGATTGTTCTGACATGGTGCGTGACTTCGTGCGGGACACAGGTTTGGTTTTTAGAAAGGAGTTAAAATGAGTGAAGAACAAATTAGAATCAATCGGTTGAGTGAAGAACGTCTTCGTAACCAGAAGCGCATCGCAGAGCTGGAAGCCGCATTGAAAGATATCATAGCGGACTGCGAAAGCAATTGGATCAGCGCACAGATGATTGCAGGTATAGCACGGAAGGCGTTGGAGGGGAAATGAGTGATCCCAGCAATTATGACCGCCGTGGTACGCTACAGTCGAGCCAGATGATTTGGATGGAGAATCGGATCAAGGAGCTGGAGGAAAAACTTGACAAGACAAAGAGCATTGCTCAGAAGTCATTCCACGAAGTAGAACAAACACTCGGCAAAGCACTAGGGTACCCGTGGTACAAAGATGATTCTGCTAATTTTCCTGACGCAACTGAGGCAGACGGAGTATGTACTGGTGAACACGTACCAGAGTCAATATCATCAGAAGCGGCCAATAAGATAAAAGAGTTGGAATCTGAACTTGCTGAAGCCAAAGACGCATTGAAGGCAATGTTTGCGGCTTGTGATGAGTGGGCTGCTGAGTTTACACAGAAGAAACGCGCTATGGACTGGGGTGTCGTGAACGCAGCATACACTAAAGCTGCCAAGATCATTCGACCTGCCGGCAGCGGGAGGAGATAGAATGCCAAACTTCAAAAGAGAATTAGTTGTCGTTCGTTATCCATCGGCAACCGTAGCCGCGTTGCGTGTGTTGGGCTATATACTGCTTTTCTACACGGTAATAGTTGGGGCTTGCGCCCTTAGCTCTACCTATTAAAATGACCAACTGGACTACGGTGATAAGGAACTACAATCGTGAACGACAAGCAAAGAGCAAAGCTGAGGAAAGTGGATTGCTCCACCTTATTGAAAAATGTAAAGGAGATCATGATGAAAAAGGACGACATAAGCCTAGGAGTACTGCCGATGAAAGACGAAGATGATAACGAAAAGAAGAAGTTGATGACTAACGCATTAGAAGCCATTGAGATGATGACCGCTACGTGGGCAGACCAACTAGCAGTCATGCTCATGCGGGCTAAGTTGGACAAAGCCTACTATGACGCACTAGTAACGGCTGGCTTTACTAAGGTGGAAGCCTTGGAGATCATAAAGGGGAAAGGAGTATAACAATGGCAGAAGCAACAGAAGCAGACGTAATCCGTTGGCAGCTAAAGTGCCTGGCCGACGTGGCCAGTGAACTAAGCGAAGGTGAACTAACTCTAGTCATATCATTCGGTGACCAGTTCGCACGCAAGGGAACATTGTCCGAGCGGCAGAAGGAAGTGCTGTACGAAATCTACAAGAAGAGAACGTGAAAGGAGAACAATTATGAAGGTAAGGAAAACGAACATGAGAGAAATAAATATCATAGATTGGTTAATCTATTGGACACGACGATTACTTTCAAGTGAAGGTAGGATGCACACGGTTAAGAGTTGGCAGATAATTGAATACTTGACAGAATTGGAAAAACGAGGTGTGTAATGACAGTTCTAGACCTTCGCAACAAAATAGAACAACTTAAAGGACGTCGTGAACAAATACGACAGGAAATAACACTTAGCCAAAACAAACTGGAAATTGGAAAACGGAGTTTGCGTAGGCACGAACAGGCAAGGGAAATTGTGCGCACTGTCGGACTACGTACACAAAAACAACTTCAGTACCACATCAGTGATATTACAACACTGGCATTGGAAGCTGTGTATGATAATCCATACTCACTGGACGTAGAGTTCGTTCAACGTAGGAACAAAACAGAGTGTGATCTGTTCTTTAGCCGCAATAAAGAACGTATTGAACCATTGTCTGCAGCCGGAGGAGGTACGGTCAACGTGGCAGCTTTCGCATTGAGAGTAGCAAGTTGGTCGATGCAACGTCCACGAAGTAATAACGTGCTTATTTTGGATGAACCATTTGGAAACGTTTCTACCGATTTGCTTCCACGTGCGAGTGAAATGTTGAAGCAGATATCTGCAAAACTAAAACTGCAAATGATTATCATCACACATGCACAGGAATTGATGGAAAATGCCGACAAAACATTCCTTGCCGAACTACATCGTGGTGTGACAAAGGTACAAGAGCAATAGCAAAATACGTGCAAGCGCAAAATACGCGCATGCAGACATCTGTGGTACGCCAGCGCAGAACGCGCGAACTTGTACAAGCACATAGCTATATATGCTTTTGTGCAAAATGTGCGAGGTCGTGCGTGACACCAAAAACTTTCGTCAGGAGCCCTTCATGACTACTTGTCCGAAGTGCAAACAGCAGGTAGAAACTCCATTCCCTAGCATAACTGGTGCTAAGATTTGCCACAATTGTAGAATGGACGAAATCTACGGACACAATAATTGGAATGCGGATTATGCAGCACCTATAGATCCATTAGATGCTGCTATAGCCCGACTAAAACGGGATCCATTGGAAGACCTTCTTCACAGACGTCGAGAGTTATACAAGAACGAACAGGGCCGGTAGGAGCATGGAACCGGCCCTGTCGGACGGAAGTACGATTGCCGTTTTCCTAATACCTCCGTCTACCTCAGCTCAAATTACAGCGGTTCCTCAACTGGAGGCGGATCAACCGGAGGCGGCGGAGGGACTACAACCGTTCCACCTGCTGCCGTTGCCTCTAGACTGGTCTTCACCGTGTCAAGATGGGCACTGATTTCCTCCAACGCTGGCTGCAACTCCTCCGGAGTAACACCAGCATCGATCTTGGCATTAAGCGCGTCGATCTTTGTCTGGATGGCCGTAAGCGCCGCAGCGCAAGCATTGGTGAACGTATCCACCTTAACGGCAAATTCTACCAACTGTTCTCTTGCACCCATAATTAACTCCCTCATTTCACCCTGTTTGACCAGGATTTGATGTTGATTTGCTAGGATCAAGTCAAGTTTGGTGGCATATTGCTCCACCGTGCCTGTCAAGACCCACTTGAGAAAGTCCCACATAGAGACTCCTACTTCGTGTTAAACGAGTGAATACTTGATTGAATAGTAACACCAGCACAAACACCCGTCACCCGATACAAGTAATGTGTACGAGTAACGAGTCCTGTTAACGTGGCAAAGTGGTCGGTCGTGCCGAGATTGTTTGCCACAACAGACTTGGTAAACGGCTCAGCCGTACCATACTCTACCTTACCACTGCATTCTTGTTTAGTTGACCAAGCAATACTAACCGTTGTGGTCGTTATGTTGGTCACTTGGATGGATAGCACAGGCCCAGGATCGTAAGCCAGACCGGCTGGCCCTTGCGGCCCTGCGGGTCCGGCAGGTCCGGTGGGACCTACTGTCGGGGGCAGGGGATTTTGCAGTATTGTTGCGGAAACTTCATTGCTATAGCCAGACTCCTGGCCGGTAGCATTGTAGGCTGTCACGGCAAAGAAGTAGGTCCCACCGGCAAAGCCAGTCAATGTGCATGTAGGAGTCGCTGGCTTACCAGGAACATCAATTGGCGTGCCATAAGTTTTAGACTTAACTCCCCAGAACACCTTGTAACCAGCTAGGTCGGTCTCGGCATTAGCGTCCCACGCTAGGCCGACGTTGACGAAAGTTGGACCTACAACATTTTTAGGTGCCGCAGGTTGGGCGTACAACTGATTAGCCATAAACACCGCCAATATAAAGAAAAGTGATAATTGTCGCATGGTTAGCTCCTTAGTGGCACTTCGAGCCACCAAATGTGAAGAATTTCTTAACACCACACCAAAAGCTGCGCTTATCCGCTTTCATGCAAACTTCATAACCGTTCTTGTAGAACGTAAGTTGCTGATTAGTTTGGGTTAGAACGTCTTCCGACGTTGTCAGTTTACGCTGCAATGCAGCTAGTTTAGCATCGTTGTCTAGCCGTTCTTTGTCAAGAATGGCTCGCAGCGAATCAATTTGCTTTTGAAAGTCATCCGCTTGCTTAGGGATCTTTTCCGTCAGGTAAATCTTAAAGTCCCTCAGCTGCTCTAAGAGTTTGTACTTTAACGCCACAACCTCTTCAGGGGTTAGGTTGTCTATTGAGGATGGCGTCAATGTCTCTTGAGAGTAACAGTAGGGCACGATCAAGCTGATCAGGAGGAACAGCGTGGGCTTCCACATAAGATCTCTGCCTTTCATCTATGGTTAAGGTCAGGCTTGTCAATTTACGTAGGCTGGTGATAGCCGCATTGGTATTGCTGACAGCTACTTCGACATTATGGGACATCTCTTGGTAATTCTCTTCGTCTTGATCTTGCCGCGCTTCAAGCCGCTTCATGGCTTCGTCCCATTGTTTTACATACACCTTCTCCATGCGGGCCTCACCTTCTCTAATGCCTATAATCGTGTACTGTTCGGCTATCTTGGCTTCATGCGCTCGCCACCAAACAAATAGGCCAAGCGCAATGCCGGCATAAATGCCGATCTTGATTAGTAATGTTTGTGGCAACCAACTAGGTAGTATGATTGACATACCTTATCTCCACTGCCATTGTGAGGCACACATACGGATTAATCCTGCAATAGCGAACGCAGCAATAATGAGCACCAGTAAACAACAAAAAGTCAGTAGTCCACACAACCGATCTTCAAGCCCTAAATCCCTCTTCATACTGGTGGTGTCCCTGATGGTTGTTTGCCAGTTGGTATTGCTGGCATATTCACGACAAAACCGTCAGGGATCTCACTTTGCCTATCCGTGACATACTTGCCCGCCCGCATAATGTAAGTGATCAGCGATTGGAATAATACCAGTATTACCGCCACAGGCTTGAAGTAATGATCCGGTATTAGTTGGGCCAACCCGATCCACGTCAACGTGAGGAAACCGCTTACAAACCAAGCTTGACGCCAATTTGGATTGCTGACAAACTTGGGCAACCATTCACTAAACTTACCCGTCATAGAGCCTCCTTACACCAATGATTTTATCGGTTGAAAATGCCGAGATATTAACCGCGTCTCCTTGATTACCACCTAATAAATAAACTGATGTAAGTGGTGCCGGTGGGTACTGAACCAATCCAGCGTAGAACCCGACGTGACCCGGAGCATCTATCGTCGTAGGACTAGCCGTGCCGTCGGACCGGTCAAGCACGACTATGTCCCACCCGACGACAGCATCCTTGCCTGCGATGGGGCGTCCTACGTTTAACCATGACCGCGCTCTAAGGTCTTTCGATCTGGGAAGCCTGAGTAGCCAGCAGATATAATTGACAAAGGCGGAGCACCAAGCAACTTCATCGTTCTTTGGCCAGTTGTTATCCAGTTGTAATATGACCATGATTTGTGAGTTATTTACCGTACCGGCAACTTCCTTAACCCCGATAAACCGCTGTGCTAAGTCAAACGCCGTGATGTTCATGGTTTGCCTGTCAGATGTGAAAAGAACAGCCCGACCGCAACGAGTATCAAACTGATAATGAAAGTGATTAGGATGCTCTCCCGCCGCGTGGCGAACGATGCTCGTTCCTCCGTGATTTGTTGCCTGAACTGGTTCATGCCTTGAAGTCGCACATCCATGATATGCTCAGATTTGTCGATAGCCAAATGCAGGGAATGAAACCGCATATCGAGCATTCTATCCCTTTCCGCAAATAGTAACGCAAGGCGTTTATCCAATTCCTCGAATAGCAACTCGAAGCGTTTTTCCATTTCCTCGAATTTGGTTTCAGCAATGATGCAAAGAGGAGCGTGAGTTGTGCGTTCATCCTGTTGGAATTCGGTCATTTGGCGTTATCCTCATCATGAATAGACAGCATTATGGGGTCGGCCCTTTTGGCACGATCGCCTCTTTATTCTTACCTATTATACTATAAAACATAGTTTCACTACTTTGGTTTCCTTCCCAACATATTGACTAAAGCAGGCCAAAAATCCCTCCTCTTGTGAATGACCGTCGCTCTTACAACCTGTGAGATCATCAAGTCTTCGTCGGCACGGACGATAGCGCCCAGCGTCACCTGACTACCACGGACGATTCCTCCACCCTCCTGCAAAACGGACAACTTCATTTGCGTAACCAGCGTATCGCCAGGTGCGCCAGCCGGTCCAGGCAATGGTACTTCTGTTGCTATTTGGGCAGTAAGCACCCAGTTCATGTTCTTGCGGACGATTTCGATTGCTGCGCCATAGATTACTGCCGCGTCACGCTTGGCGATGACTTCTATGGCGATATGGGCAATGAGTACCGGAGATACATTTCCAGCAACAATCTCAACAGCCTCGTGCGCTACCTGTGCCCGCACTAAGTTCTGGATAACAGTTTCAACAGCGGTATGTGAAATGACCGCACGTGGCGGATTCTGCGCGACTATTTCCGTGGCAACCTGCGCCACGGTAGCGTTGAACGGACCCCACGACGCTTCGATGATGACTTCGGTAGCAACCTGCGCAACTTGCCCGGAGGTCGATACCGGCATCATGACTTCAAACACGGCTTGGGCAACCTGCGCCTGTTGGCTGGTGGGCTGCACCATCGCTTCAAACGCAGCCTGCGCGACCTGTGCCTGCTGGCTTGTCGGCTGGATCATCACTTCGTAGGCGGCTTGCGCCACGAAGTCTGCGTCCGCTTTGACCAGAACTTCTATCGCGTACTGGGCGACTTGGATGTCAGCGTCGGTCGGCAATACGAGAGTTTCAAATGCCTCCTGTGCTACTTGGATGTCAGCGTCGGTTGGAAGGACAAGGGTTTCAAATGCTTCCTGCGCTACCTGCGCTTCGGTGTAGTCAGCAAGGACGATTTCCTGCGCGACTTGGGCAACTTGAACAGGTGCGGCGTCGGTGGTGTAGACGATTTCTTCGGCGGTTTGCGCTATCTGAACAGGGGCGGCGTCTGTTGTATAGACAATTTCTTCTGCGACCTGAGCTACCTTTACATCGCCTTCAAGAACAACATAGACATTCGCCTTCGATACACTGACGCCCTTCGGTGGTGCAAGTACCCCATAGACATTTGCCTTCGATACATCTACACCTTTCTTGGGTGTGGCAACTGCGTAAACATTCGCTTTCGATACGCCCACGCCCCGACGCACTTCAACGAACGCAGCGACACATTCGCCCCAATCTTCGGTTGCCTGCGTCCATGACATCGCCTTCACGCCAGCGGCTGTCTGGATAAAATACTGATGTCCCCCGCCCCACGTTCCATTGTCTGTTTCGTACAGGGACGTTCCGCTACGAGCTGACGGCGCGAAAGTGTCGTGACCGTCCCCAACCACGGCGACGAGCAACGAAATCTGTGTGGTTGTTAGGCTGACGGATGGATTCGCACTGGCGTTGTTTCCACCGCCTGCCATGTGCAACTGGGCGCAGTACCCTGATGCGCAGTTGTAGCTGGAAATGACAACTTCCAGAGATAGCGCGTTCGGATTTGGGACGCTGATCTGGTAGGATGATCCGGTTGGAGGGGCCAGCATGTACCAGATTTCAGCACAGGCTTCAGGACTGGAAGAATGATTGCGGACTTGGTCGGCTTGCGTCAGGGCGACGCTGTTGTAAGTCGGCGCACCCGTGCGCGTACCGTAAGCATAAGCCAGTGTGACGACAAGCAGCTTGGCGCTCGCACCACAGGTGTAATTAACTGCCTGTGGATCAGTGACAGCGGCGGCAATTTGTGCTTTGGTGTCGTAGGTGAACGCCATCTACTTATGTCTTTGATCGAAGGTTCAACTGAAGTGCGTCGATTTCAGCAGTTGTCCATTCGTTTGTGGTGATCGGATTAACGAGCATTAACCGATTGTACGAAAACCAGTTGTTCGTAAGAGCCTGCTTCGATCCGTAGTCGTAACTCCCCGCTGACTTCACGCCAAGTGCAAGACCGTTTGGAGTCCCGTCCGCAGAAGCATACGCACGCGCAGACGCCATCACAGCCGCGACGCGAAATGATCCTGTTGGTGTAGCCACCAAGTTTACCTGCAAATCGTCGTCGCCTGAATTCGTGTAGACCAAATCAGTGTCTAGCTGCGTTAGCTCGTCGATGTCCGCGTATGTACCGCCTTCCCACAGTGCGTCCCCCGCTGCGTCGGGATAACAGTTTTTTAGTCCCATCGAACGAGTGTCAGTAGTTGCAACGATTACTTCTGACAACGGCGTGCCTGTTGTAATAGGACAGTAGAAAAACACGGAATCGAATCCATTGACACCAGAAATAGAAGAATCCCCAGTAAACGTGCAGACCAACACCCCGTCTACATACAGCCGTATAGTCGATGACCCACCGTAGGAAACAAGTTCTAAATCCCACTTATACAACCCGCCCGTAGCGATGTATGCCGTGGCTGTATCTGCGGCCAACTGTGTTTGTGTAGTGCCGTCGTAAGAGAATATAGCAGCCTTAGAGGCAACCGTTGAAGTCCCCCAAAAGATGCCCTTTGACGTTCCCGACTTGCCAAATCCCGCATATCGTTTACTAGCCTGTGCCGAGTTGCATACCCCTTGGCAAGACAGCCAACCGGAAGTAATTTCCCCGCCTGCAAACACCGTCGATTTTGCTTGCTGTCCGGCAGTATCGAGTCGTATAAAGCCACGCGCCCAAGTAGCACCCCTATACTGACCCGCTGTATTGAGCATGGTAGGGATGTCGCCGTTCGGGAAATCTATATCTTCACCACCACACCAAAGTACACCCATGTCAGTCTCCTACACCGTCAGCTTCATGCCCATTTCGGCGTCCTTCGTGTCCTGCACAGACCACGCACCACCACCGGGTTTTGTTTCTTGGATGAACTGCAAGAATCCCCATGACGACGGGACCGCCTGTCCAGTCGATACAAGATCAGTAGATGCCAATCGCGTCGTCATGCCGATCTGGCGGGAACCTGCGTCCGTCTTTTGCACATAGTAGTTTCCGACCACCGCCTTGACAGTCCCGACCGTCGGGCTGATGTCCGCCATTGCGTAGGTGTCGATTTCGTTCAGCACGGTCGTGGAAACGTAGTCGGTCGTGACAGGTGGAGTTTCATCGACGCAGGCGTAGTTTGCTCCAGCACTGGGATCCCACTGTGCGTAGTTTCCTGCGCCTGAAGGCATTGCCGATATGATGCGACAGTCGCCTTGAAAGGCGTCGTCTGCAACATAGAAATCGTCGTAATCTATCGTGCAGCCAGAATTTCCAGTTCCTGCAAATCCCACGCCGTTAATGTACGCATTGCCAGTTGCACAAGTATTCAAATTTGCGGGCGTATTTAGAAATTCGACGCCGTCTACTTTAGCTGTGACTTGTCCGACAGTAGTGCTGAAGACCACCTTCACTTCATAGTAATGGTATACAGAAGCATCGACTGTTAAAGTCGAAGTCGCCAACAGATTTGCGAGATTTCCCCTATAAGCACAAAGATGCCCAGCGCCATCAACGTATAGGCAGAATTGGGTGGAAGTGCCTTCAACAAATTTTAACAATGTCCAAGGTGTATCTGCTTTAGCAGCTACTCCTGCGTATATTGTTCCGTAATTACTCCCTATCGAACGCCACACATAGTTCTGTATCCATACAAAACGCATTCCATTGGTCCCAAAACGTCCGTATGCACCTATGGCACCGCCGACGTTATTCGGCCATTTCTGTGTGACCGTGGCATAGTGATCAAACCCGTCAACAAATAAAAGTCCCATATCTTACCTCACGCGATCAACTTGATCCCAAGTTCTGCGCTGTTCACGTCCGCGACCGCCCACGACCCGCCGCCTGGTTTGCTTAGGAACTGTTGCAGGTAGCCCCAACTGGACGGGACTGCTATTCCACTTCCGGGCAAGTCTGTGCTGGCAAGACGTGCTATCCCCGCGATCTGCTTCGTGCCTGCGTTGGACTTCTGGCAGTAGATGTTCGCTGCGACACCTTTGATCGTTCCTGCCGTGGTCGCAAGCGCGGCCTTCGTGTACGTGTCGATCAGACCTGCGGTGTTCCCGTACACGTAGTCGGTCGTGACAGGTGGAGTTTCATCGACGTTTTCCCAGTTGTGTGATCCCCCGCTTTTCGTCCATTGTTCATAGTTTCCGTCTGGCGTGATCGGGAACTTTGTTTCCACACGGCAGTCACCTTGGAAGGCGTCGTCGGCTATCCAGAAGTCGTCGAAGTAATGATTGCCCCCCATCCCATAACCGCCACCAGTACCTCCGATTCCTACTTGATTGATATAAGCATTTGCGGAGTATTGAGTATCTTTGCTAGATGCCGATAGCACAGAAACACCGTCCCACCGCATATCAATAGTCCCAGTTGTATTATTAACGGTGATCTTCAACTCTAGGTAGTGATATCCACCAGTTATCGGCCAAGGGGATGTATGTCGGGTGATTTCAGAATTATTTCCGTTTCTGAAGATGAAAATGCCTGACACATCTGTATTCATATAACATTGTTTCGTTCCACCGTCATAGAAGGATATGATCGGTCTTTCCTCTGACGGATTAGAAGTTATACTAAGTGCAAATCCAACGTACACCGTAACGCTATTAGGAGTAATGGTTTTCGTGAGCCACTGATCACCACGACTATTCCCAAAACAGTATGTACCGAATCTTCCATTCTGCGTGATCAGTGAAGAACCATTTGCACTCTCCCATTTTTTAGTTGGATCGGTTCCATAGTGGTCAAATCCGTCAATGAACAAAAGTCCCATGTCTTACCTCACGCGATCATCTTCACGCCGAATTCGGCGTTGTTCACGTCTGCTATCGCCCAAGCACCACCACCGGGCTTCGTCGCTTTGATGTCCTGCAAGTAGCCCCAACTGGAAGGCAGCGCGATCCCTGATCCTGCATCGTCTGTACCGCCCAGTCTGGTTGCGATAGCGATGCTTCTTGCGCCTGCGTCCGACTTCTGCGCGTAGAAATTCCCTGCCACAGCCACGACTGTTCCGGTCGTCGGCGTCACGTTTTCCACGACGTAGGTGTCGATCTGTCCTGCTGTGCCGGAACTTACGAAGTCGGTTGTGACTGGCGGTTTCTCTTCCACACAGTCCCAGTTATTTCCGGCGCTTGGCGTCCATTGCGCGTAGTTTCCCGGTTCTGTGGGCACAATACACTGGATTCGGGAATCACCGTAAAGCTGGTCGTCGGCGATCCAAATGTCGTCATAGTACCTCCTGTTTCCCGAACTGCCCACATTGGTCGTATTACCAAAAGTTATTTGGGTGATGTCGGTAGCCGACGCTGGTTTCGTATCCCCCGTTGTGTTCACCCACTCAACGCCATTCACTTTGACTATATAGTTCGCACTGTCCCCAATCGTCACTTTGATTTCAATATAATTCCAAACATCGGGAGTCAATGCACTAGAAGATGTCCATAGCACCGTACCGGAACGTATGTCACGGTCCCCAGTTTGTAAGGTCAGAAAATGAACGTCTGCCCGCATCCCTAGAGTAACCTGACATTGGGTGCCACTTTCAAAAGTACATATCGAGTGCGCAGTCACCAACTCGGACGGATATTTGTACGCAAATCCAATGTAGTAAGTCGTTGCGGAAGGAACTGTCTTCCAAACAAACGCCCAGTTGCCGTTTATACCCATCCCGTTCGTGCTGAAGCGGCCCCCACCAGTTTCAACGGTGATGTATGATCCACTGTTTACCATGCCAGAGAATTTCCCCGGCAGTTGTGCTGACGCCCAGTGATCAAAACTTTCCATAAACAAAACGCTCATGCTTCCCTCCTACGTGGACAGCTTCACGCCGAACTGGCCATTGTTGATGTCTGTAATCGAGAACGGTGCGGTCGTCCGATTGTTCTCGTACATCACGCTCTGGCGCATCTTGTACGCTGCGTCTAACACATTCTCAGAACCGGTGGTGGTTGTGCCAAGGTCGTTGCACACTCCGCTAATCCCGCGTGCGGCTGTACCAACCTTCTGCGAATAGTGGTTCACCACCACCGCGAACACATCGCCCGTGAGCGGAGATACGTTACCAGTTACGTAGGTGTCTACATCGTTCTGCGTCGCCGATTCGATGTAGTCGCTTGTGCTTGGCGGCTGTTCATTTACACATTCGAAATTATTGCCAGTCGAAGGTGTCCAGTCTGCTGCGGACCCTGTCCCTGTCGGCGCAAGACACTGAATTATAACGTCACCGATAAAGTCGTCACAAACTCCTCCCGCAGCCGTGTCCATGATTATCACGTCATCCCGGTAAGTATAGCTCGAAGCGCCAGCGCCGTTGTAGCCAAGGAATATGCTAGTGCAGTAGGCGTTGACTGTGTTCTGCGTATTCTCTGCTTCGTCCATTACTTCTACGTTATCTACGTTAATGGTAACTGATCCAGATGAATCAATTAACACTTTGATCTCAACGTAGTACCAAATTAAAGCAGACATACCATGCGCTACAGAATGAATTTCTCCAGCTCCACAGTATACCTTAAAGTCCGCTCCAACTTGTTTTACTTGAACCTGAATATCTGCCCCGTCATCATCGTAGAGCGTGAGTAAGATATGTGTAGCAGAAACATCTTCGAAATAGATAGCTTGGCCAACGATCACGGTCGCCTTACTGGCAGGAAGTGTAAACTTTACACCGGCATCTCCGGTATTTATCTTCAGTCCAGCTGTCCCCAATCGCCCGTAGGAACCACTGATTGACGCGCCAGTGCTGGACGCCCACTTGTGCGTGATTGTCGTAGTGTGATCAAATGAATCGCATAGCAAAAGAGCCATAACTCACCTCATTCGTAAATTTCTTGTCCAAATTCACAAATCTCTAAGTTCTCCCAAGTCCACGGATCGTCATTTGGATCAGTTGGAATTGTGAACCATTCATTTCCTCTTGGATACGTCTGATAATCTTCTAGATGGATCGAATTGTCTACCCACCAACCATAAACGTGAAACGGGTCTGAATAACTTTCTGCCGTGTCTAACCGCGCAATTGCCCGCATTGTACGTTCACCAATGTTTGTCTTTCTCGCACGCCAGTGGGGTTGGACATCAATTGGCGTTCCCGAATGTTCCGTTATTCCAAAAACATATGTGTCTTGATTGCCCGTATCATCTTCTTCTGGTGAATATACGTATGACGTATCTGCATCGTCATTGGGATTCTCATTAACCATTTCATAGTGATCGGCCCCGCTATCAGAAACATGCCAATCTTTGTGTGCCCCATCAGTGATTGGGAAGTACGTTGTAACAGCCAGATCGCCTATCGGTGAGTCATCCAGAGGAAGTTCAGCAAGGTAGAAGTCATCAAAATATCTTGTTGGTGTGTCTTGGCGAATCCATTGTGTCCTAGCACCAAGTGCAATTTTGCTAAGAGGGAAACCCTCAAAGGCATGAAAATCAACCCCTATCGGCGGTATGTA
>Ga0315286_10002999_pt1 | contig 15816 bp, 13 predicted proteins | sample YL17G10_0_MG_FD_205038 | JGI IMG/M metagenome (GOLD analysis project Ga0315286, IMG submission 205038) | Sediment microbial communities from Yellowstone Lake, YNP, Wyoming, USA - YL17G10_0 | ecosystem: Environmental > Aquatic > Freshwater > Lake > Sediment | place: USA: Wyoming | collected...
CGAGCTTGGTCGAGCCGTACACAGAGATAGGACGGGGTATGTCATCCTCGGTGTACCTCCGTGACTTCGACCCGTCAAAGACATAATCAGTTGACACATGCACAAGCCTGGCGCCGAGCTTCTTGCAGGAACGAGCAACGATCTCGGGACCCGCCGCATTCACCCGGTTGGCGATGATCGGCTGCTTCTCGCACGCGTCAACATTGGTCATGGCCGCCGTGAGGATCACGCATTCCGGCCGGATCTTGTCGAACAGCCTCTCGACCTCATCCTTCGAGCCGATGTCGAGCGGCTCGAGGCGCCACGCGGGCCTGCCGTCAACATCCGGATTGTAGGTTCCTCTGACCTCGAACCTGCCAGCCGCCTGCACGAAAAGCTTGCTGCCAAGCAGCCCCGAGGCCCCAAGTATGAGCAGTCTCTTCAAGCTGGACGCACCTTTTTACCGCAATGGATAGAGACAGCTTAATACCATTTGAGACTTCTGACCGGAGCAGATGGAACCGACGCTGGGGAAGATAGATGGTGTCCTGGTCAAGGACCTGCGGAGAATCGTTGACGACAGGGGTTGGCTGATGGAGATCTTCCGCAGCGACTGGCCCGAGTTCAAGAAGTTCGGGCAGACCTACCTCACCACCTGCAGGCCCAGAGTGATCAAAGGCTGGCACTACCACAAGCTGCAATGGGACCACTTCGTGCCGATCCGCGGGAATGCGTTGATAGCACTTTTCGATTCCAGGAAAGACTCGAAGACAAACGGCAATCTCATGGAGATCGAGGTGAAGGAGGGCGAGCCGAAGTTCATCGAGATCCCTCCGTTCGTCTATCACGGGTTCACCCCTCTCGATGACAAGGAGATATGGGTTGTGAACACGCCAACAGAACTGTACAATTACAAGCAGCCCGACGAGTATCGACTGGAATGGAACGATCCGAGCATAGGCTACTCCTGGCGTAGGAAGGTGTGAACGATGAGGATCCTGATAACCGGAGGTGCGGGGTTCATCGGCTGCAACTTCGTGAGGCATCTTCTCCAGAATCACCCTCAGAAACAAATCGTCGTCTTAGACAAACTCACCTACGCCGGCCGGCTTGAGAACCTCGAGGATGTGAAGTACAATATCACGTTTATAAAAGGGGACATCTGCGACAGCGAAGGCGTCAAGAAGGCGATGCAAGGTTGCGACGAGGTGGTCAATTTCGCCGCAGAGAGTCATGTTGACAGGAGCATAACGTCTCCAGAGGATTTCGTAAGGACAGATGTGCTTGGCGCCTTCACGTTGCTCGAGCAGGCACGCAAGAGCGACGTCAGGAAATTCCTCCAGATATCCACCGATGAAGTCTACGGTTCCACAGTCTCCGGATCCTTTTCCGAGAAGAGCATCCTGGACCCTTCGTCGCCATACAGTGCCAGCAAGGCCGGCGGCGAGCTTCTAGCCCGCTCGTACGCGCGCACGTATGGACTGAACGTGATGGTCACGAGATCATCGAACAACTACGGGCCGTTTCAGTATCCCGAGAAGCTCATCCCAGTGCTTGTGATCAAGGCCTTGAGAAACGAGCCTCTACCCATCTACGGGAAAGGGACGAACGTGAGGGACTGGTTGCACGTGCTCGACAATTGCAGGGCCATCGACCTTGTCCTCGAGAAAGGCAAGCCTGGAGACCTCATCAATATCGGATCGGGGAACGAAGTGACGAATATCGAGATCGCCAGGTTTATTCTCAAGTTCCTCAAGAGGCCGGAGAGCCTGATCAAGTTCGTCCAAGACAGACCAGGCCACGACTTCCGGTATTCCTTGAACTGGGACACGATAAGGAAGATGGGCTGGAAGCCCCAGATGAGACTGGAGGATGGGCTAAGGAGCACAGTGGACTGGTATGTGGCCAACGAGAAATGGTGGACGAGTTTGGTTTAAAGGAATGCGCGCCCCACTGATGTTCTGAAGGAATATGATACAGACAGGAGCTCGGCCACGATAGAGCCGGAGAATCGGAACCCATGCCCATCGAAATCTGGTTCATCGGATGACTCGCGGCCCCTCAAGCGGTAACATTGACTAACGTCCAATTCAAGTGCGTTCTTGGCAACCGCCGGAAGGCCCGCAGATAGTCATCTGTAGAATCAACTTTGAGTTACAGGTTCCGAATTGGCTCATGCCTTCCTGGCTATCATCGAAATCATGTAACCGGAGTCCGGGAAAACCTTCTCCAGGATATTGTACATTGTCAGTATGGCTCTCGATCTGGACATCTCAAGCCTCAGGGATGGCCTAGCCGCAGGATAGATGTTGATGGATACGACATCAAAGCCTACCAAACTAAGCATTCTCTTGAGCTCGTCTACCGTGTACTCCCTGATATGACCGGCAAAAACCATCTCCCCTCTCTTGCATATATGCTCCTGCCGAGCGCCTATCCAGTAGTCCAGCGGATAGTACACACTCTTGCCGAAGATGAGCCTGAGGCGGTTTATCAGCCGTGCTTGATTCGGCGTCATCACCGCCAGAACGCCACCTTTCTTGAGAACTCTGATGCACTCCTCCAACACCCTTCTCGGGTCATACATGTGTTCGATGACATTGTCAATAATCACCAAGTCGAAGCTCCCGTTGATGGCCGGCAAGTAGTTCCTGTCAATATCAGCCGTCACGAAGCAAATCGAATCTCGACTCAAGTCTGGATCTGGTTTCTGTCCTGCATCCATCCCGACAAGGACCGAGACTCCCATTTCTTTCAGCAACCTCAGGTCCCGAACCCCGGGACCGCATCCAAGATCCAAAGCGGATTGGCACGGTGAAGGTTCCTTCTCGAGTATCTTCTTCAAGTGGCTGAAATATGGCGCCGATTCCATGAGCACCATGAACTCTTCACTAGCCCCCGGTGACAAATTGAGTAACCCCAATTCTAGTAAGTGTTCTTCTGATAAGTCATTTCCTAGACCTCAGCCTCCTCCACCTGCGCTGATTCCTCACATTGAGACTCTTCTTATCGCGAAGAATGCGGCATGAAGAAAGGACCGAATGACATGGTCACTGGCATCCAGGAGATTCTCAACTTCGTGCATTATTGCCGAAACACCTACGGTCATTCTGGGCGCGGAAGCGATTCGTGAGGTGCAACAGCGCCAGACCCGCCAGGCGCTGATCTTTCATACTTAGCTCATCGCGCGTGTTTCGAATATCCAAGTATATTTATAACAGGCTACGATAACCACCGGGGACTCAGACGAGCACCGCTGCAGTAGCCTTCATCGCAGGTTTTTCAGTTTCGCTTGGGATGACGTTCATGATTGTTCCTTGGCTGATTCCCAGGCTCAAGGCTAGAGGAATCGTTGGGAAGGACCTCAACAAGCCCAACCAGCCACAAGTGGCCGAGATGGGGGGCATCGCGGTAGTCGTCGGGTTCTTTGCGGGCATTAGCGTCCTTTTGACCTTCAACGACATCACGAACAAGGACCTGCTGAACGTCTCCTTGTCCGCAATCCTTGGCGCCGCATTCGTCGGAATGATGGATGATATGTTCAATATGCGTCAACGGCACAAGGCCCTTCTACCTTTCATCCTCGCTCTTCCCTTAGGGGTCGCAGTCGACCCGAAGATCGTGATACCTCATGTCGGAACTCTGAACTTCGGGGTGTTGATGCCCCTGGCGGCCGCATTCGCCGTTACATGCGCAGCAAACGCCGCGAACATGCTGGAGGGATTCAACGGCCTGGGGACGGGAATGGGAATCATAATGTCGTGGACTCTTGTTGTCTTAGCGGTCATCCACAACAGGTTGGATGGAATCTACCTGCTCGTGCCTCTCCTGGGGGCACTCGTCGCATTCCTTTATTTCAACCATTATCCGGCACGGGTCTTCCCGGGGGACACCATGATGCTCTTCATGGGCGCAACCATCGCAATCGCTGGTATACTCTCCGACCTCCAGGTCCAGACGACTGTCATCTTTCTCCCGCTGATCACCGAGTTCTTCCTCAAGTTCAGGGGACATTTCAAGGCAGAAAACTACTGCTCTGGATCAGAGAATGGCTTCCTTGAGTATCACGGCAGGGTCGAATCTTTAACGCACATCATCATGAAGCACATGAAGGTCAAAGAGAGGGAGCTCGTCTATTTGATCTGGGGCGTCGAGATAGCCATATGCGCGTTCGTGATATCAGTGGACCTGCTTGTGTGAGCGAGCGATTTCCAATCGTCCATGGATGGCGGATTCGTATACCGACTTCAGTATGTCATTTCTGCGCTTGACGCAGAACTTGCCCTCGGCCACCAAGTTGTACCCTGCACGTCCCATCGATGATCTGAGGGAGCGAGATGAGATGAGCTTCTCGAGGGCATCCGTCAATCCGTCCACTGTCGTCTGGTTTCGTATGTTCTCCACCCGCACCCCTGGGTGGCCGATACCTTTTGCATCGAAATAGGAAGCGACCGGCTCGACAAGCAGCCCCGTTACGTTATCCTCGACTATCTCCGGGACAGCGAAATGCCTCGTTCCGATGCATGGCAACCCAAAGGACATCGCCTCCAAGAAAGCGTATCCGAAAGTGTCGATGTAAGTCGGCATGACGAAGACGTCGCTCGATGGATACGTGCGCGAGAACAACTCCGCCCTTGGGATCGGTCCCTCAACGTATTCCATCTGCAACTGCTCCCTCGCTCTGCTCAGAATCTCCTCGGGAGGGTGGACCCTCAAGGAGATGTACTTCACTTTGAAATCCAATCTGTCCTTCAATCTTGAACAGGCTTCGAGGAACTCGCGGCCCCCTTTCCAATAGTATTCCCCCATGAAGAGCAAGCGCGGACTATCCTCCTCCTTGCGGTCGACAGCGTACCTTTCTGGGACAATTGTCGGATAAAGAACCGTCGTCTTCTCGTGTACTGATGATGATTCTGTGACGAGGGACAGCGTCTTCTTTGCCGCCTCGCAGTGAGGCAGAACAGCCCTGCACTTATCGGACAGCAGTCCTTTCTCGACCAACCTTCTAAACCGATTGGAGGTTAGCCTCTCGTACTGAAAGCCGGCGAAGGACGCGCAATGCTCTACATCGACGACATACGGGTTCGGGCCAAGGATGAAGAACCCGCGACAAGAGTGAACGAGATCATACCTCTTCAGAATCGGAAACCATCTCGGGACACCAATCAGAGCGAACGCCTGATTCACGGTTTGGCGCACCATCGCGTTCGAGGCATTGTAAAGAGTGTACTCTTGCCTCGATCCACTCGTCCCTTTCTGAACGTACTCTATTCCATCCGGAGGGTTTGAAACCAGAGTCTCGTATAGCGGATGGTTTCCCCGGAAGAGATAAACTTGAGCCATAATAGATGGGCTGTTGATAAGCGCCACTCGCTATATTAGATTCGCTCGTTCAGTTGCGTGCCTGGAGCACATATCTGTATCCGTGCCCTGTCATCAGTCTCGGCCGTTATCTACGATGCGCATGTACTGGTCGAGATGGACATCAGGGCTGAACCTGCTTTCGTAGGCGATCCGGGCCTTTCTCCTTTCCCCACCCATATCGTCCCTTCTTTCCCAGAGAGCGACAATCTCCTTCGCGAGCTCATCTGTCGCCTTTGCCTTGAAAATGACAGATCCAAATTCCGGTCCGAGAATCTCCGGCAGCCCCCCCTGGTCTGAACCCAACACTGGTACGCCCATCGAAAGTGATTCGAGTGCGGTAAGAGGTGCGTTCTCCGGCCACTCGGAGGGTATTACCATCGCTGTGGAGTTCATGAGAAGTGACTGCACTTCGGACCTCGGTATGAACCCCGGAACGTTGACCCGCCCCGTGAGCCCCAGTTCCTGAACTCTTGCCCGGAGCTCATCCTTGAGTGAACCCTCGCCCACGATATGCAACTTGAACCCCTGGGAATCTCGGCATCTGGCGAATGCTTCCAACAAGGTTCGAGGCCCTTTGTGGACCTCGAGCATGCCGACATAGAGTATCGAGGCATCCCCTGAGGGGCCGTTTGCCACGATGTCTGGGACGAAGTTTCTCAGAAGATGATGGACACTCAAACCATCCTGTTTGAGCCTCTTGGCCATGAATTCGCTAGGGGAAATCACTTCTATCTCAGGCATCAGACGAATCACCCTTTTGGATCCAACTCTCCACAGCTGAGGCGGCTTCTTCCATCTGAGAAGACATGTTTGGCACAAAAGCGGCTTCTGACAGAATGACATGTTGGGTCTGGCGAGATTCGACCTCGGGCAGACGAGATAGTAGTCGTGGGCCGTATACAGGGTGGTTCTTCCAGGAGATGGGAAAGGATGGCCTATAAACCCTTTTGTATTGTGCCAGTGAACGACATCGATACTCAGTTCCCTTGACAGCCTCCTTACCTCCGCTTTCGCCTTCTCCGACCACTCCAAGGAGAGTCTGAGTATGATGCCGGCGCGCGTGCTCCTCAAGGCTGGAGTATGGAGTACAGGACCCTGCTCGTCTATCGAATAGAGACTATCGACTCTAGCCTTCCTGACAAGCGAATAGACGGCGGGGTCATGCAACACGTGGACTTCGTGCCCTCTCCTTGTGAGCTCGTTTGACAGATACTGAACCATTACCGCGTCGCCCCCCAGGTGACTAGGAGGGTAGTGCGACGAAACCATCAGAAATTTGAGAGTCTCCATGTTGTGCCAGACCTGGACTCTCAACGCGTCAGGCTCTTATCATCCTTTTCGTGAGACGCGAGGAATCGATTGCACTAGGGGGTCATGGGTAGGGGATCGAACCGAGGACGACCACATGCCCAATGTTCGATGTTGCCAGTATGGTGACACGATTGCTATGTGGGCCACCAATATACATGATATCCGAGGCATCAACCATCCGAGTGCTATCTGATAGCGGGACAATGACGAGACCTCGCGGATAGTCGCTTACCCCCGAGGTCAGGTAACTATCGTCGAAAGCCACGAACCAATGTGGTGGCAGTGTAACATTGCCAGATAAGGCGTTGACGAGACCATTGTCCTTTGGTATGTCCGCCATCGCCAGACCAATGTACGCAATCCTCTCGTCTGAAATAAGTTGAGGGCTCGACTGACTATCGGAGAGCCACTTCATGGCATCCACCTCGTATGACTGAGTGTCGTGCCTTACTCCTAGTGTTTGGTCGCTGTAATAGCCGAACGGAAACGACAGCGCCAGGAACACAATCATGGCGGCTACAAGGATCGGATAGATCCTTTTCCTCAAGGAGAAGGTTGATGAAATGGCTAGTCCCACGCCCAGGAAGATGAAGATGTCAACGAAATCGAATGACCTGTACACGGACTTGTGAGAGGCATTGGTAAAGCCTTCAAGGACGCTGAAAGCAATCACCGTTGCGGGTGCTAGCAGCAATCCGAATTGCACCGCGCGGTACTCCTTCCTGAGCTCCAGAGCGTGCTCGGTTCCGTACCAAGCGATCGAGACAAATGCGCCGAATGCGAATATCAGAATGAGAGAAACGAGAGGAGCGTTTGGCTTGTAAGGGAATATATAGCCATAGTAATCAAGGACCAAGAGTACGATGATTATGATTCCGGGGATTGGAGCGAAGGTGGACTTCGAATGTTTCTTGATTGACAGGACAGCAATTTGCACGAATGAAAGAGCAACAAATGCCGCCATTATAAGCAACAAACCCATCTTGGACAAGACGCTTTCGAAACTGTCCATCGATACTGACGTGTAGTAGACGTAAAGCCATATTGCCGGAAGCGCAACCATTGCCAGGTCTTCCCAATGTCTATGTCGAATCGAGCGTCTTGACAAAGCGAAGAACCAGCCCCAGACGACTGGGTAAGCGACCAGAAGCAATGCTATGATCGCCACAAGATGGTGCACCAGTGGCATCAACGTAAGCGTCGTGATGCACAATATCCTGAACCTAGGCTCGTCCCTCCGGATGAATGCGACCATGACCAGCAAGATGAGGCCAAAGCCGAAGGCCTCTTTCCAAACAGAACCTGTGGTGAACACAAACGTGCCCATCATCAAGCCCATCAGCGCGGAGGCGAGACCGCCTCTGACGTTTCCAGAGAATCTGCGCCCCAGAATGTATATCCCCGCGATGGTAAGAACGGAAACCACGGCCGCAAGAATCTGGCCGAACGTGTAGGGATCGACACCGAGCACACTCGATGCGTACGCGATAACCAAGTTCATTGCCGGAATGGCTAAGCTATGCGTGGTTCCGAGATGACCGTCGGGAAAGAAGCTGAGATGACCCGATCCGAGTATCTGTGCGGCGAGACTGGACTCCGTGAGGCCATCGTTGTTGAAAGGATAGTTGCTCACGGTAAGCGGCCACAGCCGCGTAATAAACGCAGCAATCACAATGACGGAGAAGGCTATTAGCTCCCACCGCTGCCTTGGGCTCGAGGACGATGGCCCTTCATCCAGCTCGTTCATGCACACTTCCCGATACAGGACATTGTAGATAACCATTATCCAAAGCGACAGCCCAACGGATGGGCTGATTCACCTCTTTCCGATGAAAAGGTATGCCCTTGTGAGGAGGACTTCTCGGGAGTACCGCAAGAGCCCTTTTTCAATTTCCGGGGTGAGGAGATCTTCCCCCTCGTATCTGAATCCATAATCAACACCCTTCTTCCTATGTTCCAAGTCGACCTGCACCACGCCTATCGGAGCGAAGAATCCTGACAACACCTTGGTGATCTCTTCGGGCTGCATCTTGTTTAGGAAGGTCCCAGAAAACTCGAGGTATTGTCCAACCTCCTTATCCCCGAGAAGATGACCCCAGGGATGCGAGGTGGCCAGGCGATCACCAACGTGGCCCCCAGAAAGTGAGCAGTAGTTGTGCCAGAGATGGTAGTTTAAGCCGCCCTCCTTGGTAACGCGACTGAGCTCCCTCGACATCTTGGCCAAATCAGATACATGCTCCAGCACCGCGTTTGAACACACAACGTCAAATGAAGCTTCTGCGAAGGGAAGTCTCGCTCCATCGTATGCCACGAGATCCTGATGTCTGAAGTCGAGGTCGAATCCAGACATCCTACTGAGCTTCCTGAAATACGATGAGTAACCTCTTCTCTTGTAGACAGATTCCATGAGTGATCGTAATCTACTCTGCCCACTCTTGCGTAGAGAGTCATACAGCATATGCTCCCCGTTTAGCCAGAAGACCTCACGAATGTCGACGCCAACGGCCTGGGCGGCGACTGCGGACCAGAGGGCCACATCCGGATAGTGATAGCCGCAGCCTAGAACCAGCACCTTGGCATCCTTTATGTCGATTGGGAGATACTTTGAGATGTCGCCCCTGCTTGTTTGGAACACGTTGAAGAAATCGTGCCTGGCATTACTCCTGTCGCTGGGATCAACGAATCTCTTGACGAGGTCTAGCAGCTGTCTCGGGGTTGGGCCTCGCCCTCTCGCAGACTCCGCCCGGGTTCCCACATCGTTCATAGACTTCAACCTAGGGATGGGCTACTTGAAATAGGATGAGAAATACTTCTTGAGATAGACCTCCAGCGCTCCCTCCCATGGGGGCATCTCATTCATTCCTCTCAGATCGAGGACGTAGTTCCTCATCTCCTCCGATTTGGGTCTGGGAGCGAAGTACTCCTTCCCGAAGTAGGAGGAACTCACGGCCTTGAGCTCGACGTCCTTACGACCCAGCGTTCCCAGTATGTGCTTGGCCACGTCGTACCTGGTCGCCTTCCCTTTGCAGGCTAGATGATATGTTCCGAAATAACCAGTTCTGATAATCTTATACAGCATCTTTGAGAACGCGGGGGCATACGTGGGAGTCCCCATCTTGTCCTTGACGGCGTATATCCTCCTTGATCCTTCTTCCAGCTGCCTCATAACCTTGGAAACGAACTTCTTGTCACGTTCCCCTCCGCCAATCATCCAACCGGCTCTGAGGATGTAGTGATTGGGCATGGTCATTCTCACGATTTGCTCGCCCTGGTACTTCGAGGCACCGTAAACGTTTATCGGGTTAGGATAGTCAAATTCGGTATAGGGTTGCGATTTCTTCCCGTCGAAGACCCCCGCTGTGCTGATGTAAGTCAGTGGTATGGACAGCTCGCGACAAACCTTCACGGCATTCTGGGTGCTTACGAAGTTCTCCTCATATGCGTAGTCAACTTTGGTCTCGCACACCTCCAAATCCGTCTCGGCGGCAAGGTGCATCAACATGTCAGGACGGAACTTCTTGGCGATCCGCGTCATCTCCTCGCCGTCCCTGGCATCAAGGTGCTTCATGTCCGGACCGAGATGGCTTATATCCGTAGCGAGGACGGCATGATCGTGTCTCATCAATTCAGGAACCAACGAGCTACCCAGCATACCTGCGGCTCCAGTGATTAGGATCTTCATGCTTAATCCAGCCGTGATGTTCAAGTTGACGCAAGTATTTAATATTCACCGTCATCTGAACGCATGCTGGTTCCAGCCAGGTAGGACAGAGCTTTGAAGATTGCTATTCTTGGGACACACGGCATTCCCGCCAAATATGGTGGTTTCGAGACGTGCGCTGAAGAACTCGGCATCCGGCTCGTTGAACGAGGGCATTCGGTGACCGTTTATTCTGAAACATCAGGCCTCGAGAATAGCGGTCTTTCGAGCTACAAGGGCGTGCATCTAGTTCACGTCCCAAAGCTTCGAGGAAAGGCGCCAAACTACGCATTCCACAGCTTCATCTCAGCTATTATGGCATCCCTCTCAGACGCAGATGTGCTGCATTTCTTCGGATGCGATCAGGTGCCCTTCACGTTGCTGGGAAGACTAGCGAGGAAGAGAGTGGTCCTGACAGTCGATGGATTGGAATGGCAGAGGCTGGGCTATCCCATTTTCTTCCGGAAGTATCTTAGATCGTTCGCTGAGCTCGCTATGGTGTTCCCCAGCCTTACAGTTGCAGACTCGAAGACAAGCCAGGAATGGTACTTCGAACGCACGAAGGTCTCACCGGATTACATCCCCTATGGGACGAACCTCACCTCAGAGATAGACCCTGCTGTTCTGGAAAAGTATGGGCTGAAGCTAGGGGGATACGTCCTGTTCGTCGGTCGGTTGGTCTACGAGAAGGGGGCGCACACCGTCATCGAGGCTTTCAAGACCGTCAGGACTGACCTGAGGCTCGTCATCATAGGGGACACTCTCGATGCCGATGAGTACGCTAGACGATTGAAGGAGAACGCTGACAAGAGAATCCTTTTCCTTGGGTTCGTGCACGGCAAGGACTTTGAGACAATCCGGAACGCCGCGCTTTTGTACGTCCATCCGTCGCTCTTCGACGGGACTTCAATCTCCCTCTTGGGGGCCCTTGGGGCAGGAAGGCCGATCATATCCAGCGACCTGAAGGAGAACCAGGATGTAGGCGGTGATGCGGCCATCTACTTCGAGAAGGAAAACCCGAAAGACCTTGCGGAGAAGGTGCGACACCTGCTGGAAGACCCTGTGCAGATCGAAGAACTGGGTCGCAAATCTGCGGGTCGAGCCAAGGAGCTTTACGACTGGGACAAGATTACCGACTCCTATGAGCGCACGTATCAATTCAGCGTTGGCAGGAGATGACCGCCTCACTCAGACTATTGGCACTGTGGCTATGTCAGCAAAGGTGAAATACGCGGCGGGGGATTTGACAGCCGAATGAATTCGCGGCGTGATGGAAAGACTCACCGAAGAGCGATCGTTATTCTGGGGGGAATTCTTCCCACGGTGATGTCAGCAGCCGACGTTGCGGACACCATCAACACATTATCTTCATCCTTTTCGATTAGTATAGTGACCAACGCACCCGTGGAATGTAGCGAGATTTTCCCTCGAGCGAAGATCATCCGTCTGCCCGTCATCCCCATGAGAGGAAGAATCTTAGCATTCTGCGCGGAGTGCTGGTTCATCCTTCCCTTTTTGAGGGGAGATCTAATCTACGTCGCAGGAACGGAGTACGCTCCTGCTGTCACGATGAACATTCGCAGACCGGTTCTTTGTTACGGGAACAGCAATCCAATACAGCACGTGCTGAACACGAAGCGCAAGGGCGGTCCTTTGTCTGGACTGTTATCTCGAATCAACGGACTCGGGATGTCAATCGGTCTTCGAAGATGCGATATGATACTCGCGATTTCGCCTCAGCTGAGGGAAGTCTACACTTCTCTTGGAATCCCCCCATCCAGGATCAGGGCGATCACACTTGGAGTGCCGTTAGATGATTATGATCCAACGGGTAAACGGAAGCCGGACACTGACGCACGTGTCTGGGAAGGGGTCTATCACGGAACCGTATCGAAGGACAGGGGACTCGAAATCATGGTCGATGGAGCCAGGATACTCGCGTCCCAGAGACAGGATTTCAGGATCAAGCTTGTGGGATGCCGCCCGACTCAGGAGAAGATGGTCCGCGAACTTGCCATGAAGGCCGGGATACAGAACCTATTCGAGATCCTTCCCCCAGTGCCTCACAAAGACATCCCAGCCGCGCTCTGGTCGGCAGACTTCGGTATCTCCCTTCTGGAACCCAACGCATACTTCGCTACTTCTCCTCCCGTGAAGGTTCTGGAGTTTCTCGCCGCGGGTCTTCCAGTGATAGCAAACAGTATCGCGACACATTCCCTTTACTTGGAGGATGGCGTGAACGCCCTCATCATTACGTACGATGCCAAGTCATTCGCGGATGCCATGAACACTCTCATGGGGGATTCGAATCTGAGGAGGAGGCTCTCGGGAAATGCACTGAAGAGCGCTCAACGGTTCTCAGACCAGTCGACGCACCGCATGTTCGTCGATTCGGCATTAGAACTGGTCCGCGGATGATAATCCTTCACTTGACAACTCGTGCCGCGAATCCCTCCAACACGCGGACAGCGATGGGTACGCTCCTGACCCCGCTTGGACGAAAGGTCCGCAATTCCACTCCGGCATGGCGCGAGGGGATGATCTTATGGTGGGTCGCATGCTGGGCGAGCCCACTGATCACATGTGCATTGGAGACGGGTGGGGCATCTAACGCGGAATCTGGACCATGAAAATCGTAGCCCTCTGACTCTCGTATATGCTGTAGCTCTGAATACGTTCATCCGACCCAGATACTACACAGTTCCGCACTTCGTTCGGGAAGCTCGCTGACTGGTCGCCGTAGGAGCCAACGGACTTAGAAGGCCAGTTGTTATCAATGATAACGAGTAGGTTAGAGTGAGAATCGGCATATGCACGGAATTCCTCGTTCGCGGATGGCCCCTTGGTAACGCTAACTCCTGACGTCATCATGGCGAAAACGTACCTGTTGACGAGCGAATCATCTTTGTAGATGAACCAACTGTAGAGGTTGCCTGGGAACGGAGCTTTTGAGAACGTAAGGTTATTCTCGATATCCCGTGCAGTCACATCCTTGTTGACAGTGGCCGGAATGCCCGATCCGAGAAAGCTGACTCCTGAGTATGCCGCAAATTGCGCCCCGAGGGACTCAGCGTTGCATATTGCATAGATGCCGCCCCAATCTGACTTGAGATACGTCGCGTCGTTGAAAACCCCGTTCGTCACCTCTACCCTGTCGCCAGAGGGCTGCTGAGTCTGATTCCACCTATCAACCGACCAGACAGTGAACGTCAGCGAGAGCACCAGGAGAATCACGACAATCCCAGTGTACGTCCCGCCCCTTGTCTTCTTTGAACTTCCGAGTCTTTGGAGCCACAGAACACCCAGTATAGCGACGAAAGGGGCGAGTAGCATTGACACGTAAATAGAGCTGCCGAGGACGGGAATGAACGCGAGCATTGCGGCGAACGGAAAGACACCTCTAACGAAAAAGCGAGGGGTCTTGAGGAAAGTGGCCACGCTCAAAGACGCCAGCACCAGCACCAAGCCTATTTGATGAGTATAGCCGACGAGTAGGTTACCTAGCGTGGAGATCACAGGGATGTTGAAATGAAAGAACCCCGTCTCCCCAATCGTTTCCAATGAGTTCCCAAGAATGTCGAAGTAGTTCAGCGCCACAATCATCACAATCACCCCAACGAATGTGGCCGTGATTATCGCCCAACGCCTCCCTCTATTCTGAAAGACTCTTGGGAGATAACGACCGGCCAGATCTGCGAAGACGAAACCAATCCCGTACAAGATGATAAGCACGGCCATGTGGTGCACTGCGAAGCATGCGAAGCCGGCCAAACCCGACACCACGAGAAGCCGTTTACTCTGAGAGAGCCCCGCCCTGAAGGTGGCCAATACCAGGAGAGTGATCAGAACGACTTCCATGCCCCTCGCGCTTCCAACCCAATATGTCGTGTCCACGAACCTAGGGGCTAATACCGCGAAGAAGGCCGCGAGCAATGCGAACTCCGCCCTGTGGACGAATTCGCGGGAGAGGCAGAACACGATCAGAGAGAACAATGCGGCGAGAATGCCATCAATCAAGAGTATGCTAACATCTACACCCAAACCGGTAAGGAGTGACAGCTCCGCTAGTACGAAGGGAACACCAGAGGGATATGAGAAAGGATAATAGCCGACATATGAGAGGGCGCTGAACGTCCACGGTGCGCGGCCTTGTCTCACGATGTCGTTGGACAGGTAATGGATGAAATAGGAATCGGTCTGAAACCTTTCATGCTCTACCAGAGGATACCTGATTGCCAATGAAACTAGGATGATCGCAAGGAGCAGGAGCAACACGGTCTTCCGACGGAACATCGCGGACTCTACCTCTTATGACACCAGACTATCCATTCTGTATTAATGTTCATCGGCATAGACCTTGCTCTCGTGCTTGCTGGCAAACCTCATCACCAAGTACCAGAAGACACTGGACCATCCCAAGAATATAACCCATCCGACATTCGCGTGGGTCCACAAAAGGGCATCCAGTCCCTTGTAGTACCCTACAACTCCGATGATAACCATTCGGAACACGTTCCCCGCATACGCCGCAATGAGTCCTGTCGCCAGGACGATGGCCGTGGTCTTCGTTGGCAGGCGTTCGAAGACGAGCACAAATGAGATGAAGGCAGAGACGAATATCGAGAACGAATAGAGGCCCGCGCAGTATGCCGATATTGAAAGCGTATTGACCCCTCCATCTCTGAAGAGGATGGTCACATCGCTCCCCACGGAACTTGTTGTTATGCCGAGAAGGTTCAGTATCCTCGCGAACGGTTCTGCCAACATGTAATGGACGTAGAACCCCCCGGCGGAATTCCCAGCGCGCGTGGATATCGCGGTAAGTGTTTGAGGGACGACGAGGATGAGCACCACGAGTCCAAGGAAGAAGAGGCAGAAGCTCGCCTCGATGTTGTACTTCTTCCTGGCAAATGGATAGACCATGAGCATCCCGCCAAAGAGAAACGAGAGCGTGTCGAAATCACCGAACTTGGGATCTGACGAGAGCCGGTAGTTGTACGCGATTACTGCTGCGATAAGGATTGCTCCGAAGGGTATCAGAATATAGGGTTCACCTATCCAATCCATGATCCGGTTCAGCAGCTTGATCCCAGGTGGAGGTTCCTTGGGCCCTGCTTTCGCCACTAGCCTCTTTGCGGGCTTTCTCGTTGGATAGAACAAGAGCAGCATGAGCATGCCCACTGCGAGTGAAAACACGCCGACGGCCGCGGTGTCATAGGAGAATAGGATCAGGACTGATATGCCTTCGAAGAGCAGTATGATCGAAAGGAGCTGGAGCATCTTCCTTCGGGTCGAGCCCTCGGGCGCGAACCGGATGCACTTGGCTTCGACGACCTCCCAGTTGAGTTTCATGCGTTTTGGCATAGTTGCTCCTGATGGATAAATGTAGCCCTAAACGAACGTGTCGCCCCAACACGAGATTAATAAGACTAAGTGCATCGGGGGCCGAGGGCAACTCTTGA
>Ga0315286_10003000_pt1 | contig 15815 bp, 15 predicted proteins | sample YL17G10_0_MG_FD_205038 | JGI IMG/M metagenome (GOLD analysis project Ga0315286, IMG submission 205038) | Sediment microbial communities from Yellowstone Lake, YNP, Wyoming, USA - YL17G10_0 | ecosystem: Environmental > Aquatic > Freshwater > Lake > Sediment | place: USA: Wyoming | collected...
CCGAACAGGAGGAAGAGGCGCTCCGCGAGTATGGCAGGCTCGTCGGGCTCGGGTTCCAGATATGGGACGACGTGCTGGACCTGACATCGGACCAGAAGACCTTCGGGAAGCCGGTCCTGAACGACATAAGGAACGGGAAGAAGACCCTGATCGTGATAAGCGCGCTCGAGGACCTCCACGGAAAGGAACGGGAGGACCTGTTCAAGGCGCTCGGAAACAAGAAAGCGACTCCCGAGCAGCTCGTCGCGGCAAGAGACGTACTTGACCGCGCGGGCGCGATAGACCATGCGATCGAGACTGCGAACGGTCTGGTCAAGGGAGCGAAGGAGAAGTTGAATGTCTTGAAGGACACGAAACACAAGAAGTGCCTCGAGTCCTTCGCGGACTACACCGTCACGAGGAAGACCTAGACCACACCCGACTTGGTCAGCTTGAAATCCGCCCTCTTGCCCTCTTCGAGATGCCGGTGCTTGATGATGACCGCTCTTCTCGCCCCCGTCCCGACCTTGTCCAGCCTGATGATCGCCTTGGCGTTGTGCAGAAGCACGTGGCCCCCAAGTGGTTCGAAGGTGCCCTTCTCGATGTCCGTATACACCTGGGACGTCACGATGATTGGGATGTCCTTGCTCCTGGCGACCGAGAGCAGCTTCGCGAGCTGAGGGCTGAGGGACTTGCGGACCCCTCTTTCCTCATCGTTCCTTGTGAGCCTGTAATGGATCGTGGCGGAATCCAGGATTATCACTCCAACCTCGAGCGAGCTCTCCGCCAGCTTGACGGCCTTGTCCACGAACTTCTCCTGGTCCTCGAAAGTGTGTGCCTCGAAGAACAGTGTGTTCCTCATGACCTCTTCGTAGTTCTCGCCCGCAATCTGCATCAGCCTTTCGAGGGAAACGCCTTCAGTGTCGATATAGACGACCTTCTTTCCGGTGCTGGCCACGTTCTTCGCGACCTGAAGACAGACGTTGGTCTTCCCCGACCCCGCCTCCCCGTAGAGCAGCGTGATGGCTCCTCCCTCGAAGCCTCCTTCCAGGAGTTCGTCCAATGCCGTCGAGCCGATGGAGAGATGGGCCACGGGTCACGATTGGGGTCGTCGGTGATAAGCATTGCTGATACAATCCGTTACCCTCTTCGGGCACTTGCGCGGGCTCCACAGCCCTTATAATTCCAGAGGACTTACACGCTCCCGTGGCCGTTCACAGAGTTGGAGCAGAGGCGAAGCTCGATTCGAGCACTTGGATGACAAGGGATGTCGTCCTAAAACAGCGGGTGGTCAAGGGCTACAGGCATCCGATCCTGGACAAGGCGATACAGGCCACGCGGATCAAGAACGAGGTCAAACTGATGTTCGAGGCGAGGAGGGCGGGCCTATCTGTCCCGATAATCTATTCAGTGGACCTCCCGGAGAACCGAATAGTGATGGAAGAGATCCGAGGCGCTCGAGTCAAGGATGCTCTCGAGGACCTGCCGATGGAGAGAGCGCGGGAAGTATGCGAGAAGATCGGAGAGGTCGCGGCGAGACTTCATTCTCATGATATCGTCCATGGTGACCTGACCACAAGCAACATGTTACTCGCTGGGGATAGGATCGTGCTCATCGACTTCTCGCTTGGTTCCAAGACGTCCGAGCTGGAGGACAAAGGCGTTGACATGCATCTCCTCGAAGAGGCCTTCCACTCAGCTCACTACAAGCGGAGCGAGCTCTACGAGACGGTCAAGGATTCGTATGTCAGGGCGTATCCGGCTGGGGCCGATGTGCTGAAGAAGGTCAAGGAGATAGAGAAGAGGGGGCGGTATACGCGCAAAGAATAGCCTTCATCACCTCGAACAACGGCAAGTTCAGGGAGATCTCCCAGCAGATGGCGGAGCACGGCTACGAGCTCGAACACATCAAGACGGCCTACCCAGAGATGCAGGCAGAGTCCTTGGAGATCACCATCATCCCAGGACTTGAGTGGGCGATGTCGAAGTACGACAGGCCCATCATGATCGACGACTCCGGTCTCTTCATCGACGCTCTCAAAGGATTCCCCGGGGTGTATTCGTCTTATGTCTTCAAGACCATCGGAAACGACGGCATCCTGAGCTTGATGAGGGATGAGAAGCAAAGGAGTGCCAGGTTCGAGTGTTGCATCGGGTTCAAGATGCCAGGGAAGGACCCGTTCATCGCGAAAGGAGTCGCCAAGGGATCCATCGCGACGAACAAGTCAGGGACGGGCGGTTTCGGGTACGATCCGATATTCATCCATGAGGGCCACTCGAAGACTTATGCTGAGGTCGGGGTGGACGAGAAGAACAAGATATCACACAGGGGCAGAGCGATCGGGATTTTCTTGAAGGAGCTTCCGAGGCTCCTTGAGTGAAACATAGAGAACGATTCTGTTGAGGACCGCGCCATCCGCTCACAGCATCGTTTCCTCGGCCACCCAGTGTGAACGGTATTGACGAGAGGAAATCGTCTCAAAGGATATCTATAATCAGGACCCCATCGGGAACGAAGCGACGGAGGCAGAGGGTTGAACGCCCTGTCTTTCCTCACATACTCACTTCTGGCGGTTGCAAGGAACCGCAGGCGCTCACTCTACGCCATTGTAGGGATCGCCCTCTCGACCTCCCTCATCGCGGGCTCGCTGATCGCGGTCGATATGTCCTCCACGGGCCTCCTCAGGTCGGCAATCGCCTCGACGACCGTGGACTTCACTGGCCAGGACTACACTTTCCCCACTTCGGGCCACGACCTGACATACTACGATGCGAGTGTTGATGCCATAGAGAAGGTCGGCGACATCAATGAGGCGAGCTACTGGATCACAACGGACGATTGGACCCTGGTGAATGCTGAGGGTCGCGAGTATCTCTCGTATTCCGGCGGAACGTATCTGGCGTTCGTAAGCTCCGAGAGCCACATGCTGCTGGAGGGGAACAAGGTCCGAGGGGATGTGCCTGCTCTAGGGACGGTTGCCATCTCGAAGTCTGCTGCGGACAACCTCGGCGTCGCAATTGGCGAGAGCGTTGTCTGCTCGCTGCGGGAGTACACTGTGTCCATTGATCCTGCTACGGGGAATCGGACCCCCGGGCTCGCCTATCTGAACTTGACATTCCCAGTCTCTCAGATCTGGACGCAGGAGAAGGTATCTGGGAATTACGTTGCGGATCGTCCTGACCTTCAGGACGAGAGAGTGGTCTATCTGAACGGTAAGGGAGGAGTGGAACCGGTCGTGTTCAATCTTGAATCATGTCCTACGGTGATGAACTCGACCTTCACGAACTTCTTGTCCGAATACGACCACCCGGACCCGGATCTCCGCTATCTTATCTGGACCGATCGCAGCTCTGTCATAAACATCGGTGACTTGAGTGGGAGCGTCGACAAGCTGGATTTCGTGCAGTCGAGGCTGGACAAGGTCGGTATCAAGTACGGGTTCGTTGTGGGGGATAGCCCCTTGGAGTACCAGCTCGGAGGACTCGGCCATGATCTCGATTCGATGAAGCTATTGTTCGTCGAGATGTCGCTCCCAGTGGCTGCCTTGGGGGTGTACCTGTCCGTGGTCGGGGTGGACATGGGCGTCAACTCTCGCAGGCGCGAGGCAGGCATTCTCAAGGCCAGGGGCGCGAGCAATGCGCTGGTGTTTGTCTATCTTGTATTGGAGGCGGCGATCCTCGGAGCGCTGGCATCCCTCATCGGGCTCGCGTCCGGTGTCTTTGTGTGCAGGCTCCTCTTCAGTTCAGTCCCCTCGGTCTCCTCTGCGCTCAGCTCGACGGGATCATTCTCGTCCAGCCTCATGATCGGACCGACGACCGTGTTGCTCGCGGTCGCGTTCGGGATCGGCCTGATGTTCCTGTCCTCGTACAGGTCCTTCCGGAAAGTATCCGACGCCACCGTGAGGGAAGCGATCCATCAATACTCCCCGATGGCCGCGCGGGATGACTATAGCCCAGCTGCGGATGTCGTCCTGATCGTCTTCTCCGTCCTGAGCATAGTCAGCGCCCTGCTGACAGCGAACGCAGTACAGGGCCACGAATGGTCCTGGATAACGGAGCTCGTGCTGGGGCTCTTACTCGCCTGGGGGATTGCCCTGTTCCCGTTCATGCCCTTCTTCCTCTCGTTCAGTGTCGTCAGGATACTTACGAGGGGGTGGAGGAGATTGTATGCGAAGTTCTCGTGGTTCGTCAGGCCCTGGACGAAGGAGCTCCATTACCTCGTTGAGAAGAACCTCCTGAGAAACCCCAGGAGGGCTTCCAATCTCGGTGTGCTCATCTCTCTCGCCCTCGCTTCCGGGTTGTTCGTGTCCGTCACGATGGAATCGACCATGGCCGCTCAACGTAACCAGGTGATGTTCGACTACGGTTCGGATATCAGGGTCGAGGGCCAATGGTATGGCAGCGACATGTCCCCAGGCCGGCAGCTCAACATCAGCGAGCTGGCAAGCCTGAAATCGATCCCGGGCGTCCGCGCTTCCTTGCCTTATCAGATATTGACGGTCCAACCTTATCCTTACACTGCGGGCACTCAGATCCGGGCGGCAGTGATTGATTGCTCCGAGTACGCGGACATTGTGAAGCTCTCTGACGGTTATTTTGCCGGAGGCAGAAGCAGCATGCTCGCTGACCTTGGAACCAACGGGACTGCCCTCGTGACCACACGGGTCCTCGCCACTTACTATCTTGAGATAGGCGAGAGGCTTATGCTCGACTTCTTCTACTATCACTGGGACAACGGGGTCCTCACCAGGGTCGACAACAAGTTCCCGCTGACGATCATAGGGGCAGTCACGGGTCTGCCCGGCCTTTCCTCCGCAGACCTGGTCGTGGACGAAGGATCGATGAGCTGGCTGACGAGCCAGGATATCTCAGGGGCCCCGTTCCTGGCCAATTCCTTCATCGCTCTCTCCAAGGGTGCTGACCCCCAGGCGGTGGGGGCGCTCGCAAAATCTGTCTTTGTCCATGCGGGACTGGAACCGAGGATTTCCATAGCGGCTGATGGGATTGCGGCAATCAAACAGGAGCGAGGCTTCGGCGCGATGCAAGGTTTCCTCTATATGGAGTATGTCCTCTCGGTGGCGATCATGTCCGTCGGCGTGGGCCTGCTCGTATTCGTATCCGTCGAAGATCGAGAGAGGGAGCTGGCCTGCACGATGGCGAGGGGCCTCTCGGGCTCCCAGATGAGACGTATGCTGATGGGGGAGTCTTTCACTCTGATGGTCCTGGGCCTTGTCGTAGGGGTCTCGGTGGGCTTGACGGCATCGTATCTGTTCAACACCATGCCCACATCAGCCACGCTCGTGCCGAAGACCATGGAGTTCACAGTCATCTCCTGGGTGATGCTCCTGGTATCCGTTGCGTCGCTCATACTCTCGTCGTTGCTGGCGACGGCAAGGGCCGGGAAGGTGAGGCTGGCCGAGGTCCTGAGGATTCGCGGCGGGTGAATCCGACCAGGTCTGGCGGTCGGCAATCTCCACATAGCCCCTTCTGCCCGATTCGCCATCCGCGGCGCGCTCGAGGCCCCAGAATCGGAATCTAGAGAATGTTTTTATCGGGGACAGCGCTAACCCAGTCTAACCGACCATGGGGTAGTGGTCTAGCTTGGTATGATACGTGCTTTGGGAGCATGAGGTCGTCGGTTCAAATCCGATCTACCCCACCGAGACCCCATCTGGCCGGCTCTTAACGGCACAGTATCCAGGAGGTTCTGCAAAGAGTCGGGTGGTTGGCCTATCATGGCGGCACCGCGGCCTCTTCACTCATTCCGTTCGGCTCAGACCGTGCGGCCATCGCTGGCTCGTATAGGATCATCATCGCGTCATGCCGGAATGCGCCGGGGCTGAACCATAAGCCCCCTGCCATCTCCAATCTCTTGGAAACGGCTGTCTGCAGCAGGTCGATGCTGGCATTGACATCCCTGTCAAGATTCCAGCCGCATTTGCACTCGAACAGAGCGCCCATTCGGGAATCATATCTCCCACATGTCGGGCACTTTCTGCTGCTGCACATGAGGTCATGATCTGGCGCCGTGTGTACTAGGATTCTCCGATCACAGGTAGTATCGAGGAATTCGTCTTTGGCCCATCCCGAGGATCTCGCCACCCGATTTTTGACAGAACCTATCCAGAAGAAGCATTAAGGGGGAGATGGGATATGGTATGGCTATTGGAGGAGCACTGTAGATGTCAAGGGTCCTGATAGTCGAAGATGCTCCCTACATCAGGGAGGTCTTTCGCGACGCTCTCGAATTGCACAACCACGTCATAGCCGGAGAAGCGGTCAACGGAGTTGAGGCAATTGACAAGTACCGCGCACTCAAGCCAGACATCGTGCTCATGGATCTCCTAATGCCAGTAATGGACGGCATTTCAGCCATCAGGAATATAATCGAGTTTGATTCGAAGGCCAAGATAGTCGTGGTCAGCGCCATCACGAAGCGATCAATCAGGGATGAGGCGATGGGTGCGGGGGCGATTGATTTCGTCGCCAAGCCGTTCGAGATCCAGCGCCTTCTTGAGGCCATTAGTGATGCGAGTGCAGCATAGGGATGCACACTTCGGGTACCACGAGTGGGACCTGTCGAACCATCGCCCCGCAATTCTTTGCCGAGGTTCCGATTACTACAATTGTCACAGGCTTGCTGACATGAATCAGTTGGCCGGATGATCTGCGGCCTTTCGGATATCGAACCCCCTGGACGAGGCGACTTCAAGCTGCCGGATTCATGCCCCCTCGCATCGAGTAGTTGGTGCAAGCCTTTAGTACACTCACTGCATTTAGCTCTGGGTGAGTGACACATGAGGGTTGTTTTTGGCATCTGCTCATGGGGTCTGGGGCATGCGACGCGGTCCCTCCCGATAGTCCGCAAGTTCATTCGCGAGGGCGACGAGGTCACTGTCGTCTCGTTCGGGAGGGCGTTGACACTGCTTCGAAACGAGCTTGGCGAAAGCGTCAACTTCGCTGAATTGTCGGACTACCAGCCACCGTCAACCCTGAACCCTCGGAGTTTCATGCTAGACGCTTTCCTAAGCACCCCCGAGTATCTCTTTGCGATGAAGCGCGAGCACCGCTTTGTGGAGAAGCTGGTCAATGACGGAAAGATCGACGCGATCTTCTCCGACAATCGCTTCGGATTCTACTCCATAAATGCACCCAGCTACTTCATGACTCATCAGCTCAGGATCTTGAACCCGCTCGATCTCCGAGTTCTGGAATCTGGAAGCGAGATCTTCAACCGCTGGTTCCTGGAACGCTCTGATGGCGTGATAGTCCCAGATTTCAAGGAGAATGGCCTTGCGGGCAGACTCGCACACGGACTCTCCGTTATAGATGAAGATCACCTGAACTACATCGGCGTGCTATCGGATTTCACGTATCGTCCAGTATCACAGGACCTTGACGTCTTCGTCTCCGTTTCCGGTTTTGAGCCGCAGAGGAGCGTGTTCGAAGAGCTGGTTTTGACGCAGATGGCGGGTCTCGAGAGGAGCTCTGTGGTATCTCTTGGGAGGACAGCGGAGACCGAGACGCGCGGCAACTTAAGGGTCCAAGGGCTTTCATCGAAGGAAGAGCAGGAAGTGCTCCTGAACAGGGCCAAGGTCGTCGTCTCCAGATCGGGATACTCTACATTGATGGATTTGTGCGTTCTGCAGAAGAAGGCCCTCCTCATTCCTACGCCGGGCCAGACAGAGCAAGAGTATCTCGCAGCCTACCACATGGGCCTCCATGACTATTACTGTGTCTCGGAGGGTGAGCTCAGCATCTCGTCGCAACTGGATGCAGCCTTGGCGTGCACCCCTCCAAAGCTCCAGCATTCCGTTGACCGCGCGGTGGAGAACGCAGTCGGGATAATCACGGGGACGGCGCGTCTCAATTGAGTCTCAGAATGTCGGATACATAGGGCTGCAGTGCCGAGAATCCATCTCTCAGTGATACGAAGGAATCAGTCGCGAAATACTGGTACCAATGGCACTGAATGTCGCACTGGACCATCCTTTGACGGGATTCCATCGCTCTTGAGGACGCAACGAACTCGAGGAGCGAATCCTTCGAGACGTCGATGCTCTTTTCCATGAGCGTCCTGCACGGATAGTGCAGGAGCCCGTCCGCGTCTATGATGATGGATGCGGTGTTGCAGCTGTGGGGGACATCGAGAGTGCGGAGGTACTTGTCAGTCGTTATGATCGTGTTCGGGTATTCCTTCTTCAACCTCCAGACCTCGTTCCTGAACTCGTTCAGATCCGGGAGCATGTCCTCCGTGTTGGGAAGATGGCAGGCCGGCATCACGACCGCTTTCGCTCCCGCGTCATGACACTTGCGGATCTTCCCCTCCAGGTCCTTCAGGTAATCGCGCATCACCACGATCTGGACGCAGACGATCGGTCCCCATCCCACGAACTCAGGCAACCTGTCGTAGAGCTCCAGGTTCTTGTGCCCCTCGTCGATGCTCACGTGCAGGAAATCGATGTACTTCGAATACTCCTTCATCGGCCTTTTGTCGAACAGCTTCCCGCTGCTGGTGAACAGCACGTACAAGGACTTCGTGCGTATGTACTTCAGAATCTCTCCGATGTCCTCCCGCAGAAGCGGTTCGCCGCCCTCGAGGCTGAGGAGGAGTATGCTCGAATCGGCGATGTTGTCGATTATCCTGAGCACTTTATCGGTCGGAATGTCCGGCATCGGGGACTTCCAGACATTGCAGAAATCGCACTTAGAGTCGCATCGCTGAACCACCTTGAATGAGCAATAGAACGGATAGATCTGCTCCTTCGTGACGAAATTCGAGCAGGCATATCTCGCAGTGGAGAGGTACTTCCTCAACGGCTGGTATCTCATGGGTGACATTTCGAGCTTAATGTATCAAAAGGCTTAATATCTGTGCTGCTCACCAGTCGTTAGCCCGGCACGAGGAGCTGCAGAAATGTTCTCCTCTTTTAGGACCTGAGCCTTCACGTCTCCCCACAGTTCATCCCTGGACTACTTGACCGCGACCTCGCCTGTCCCGAACGCCTTCCGCCTCTTGAACGCGTAGAGTCCGCTGGCCACCAGGAGGCACAGCACCGTAAGGAGGGACACCTTCTGCGCGATCCCAGAAGCGAAGAGGTAATGGAACGACCTGCTCAAGCCCAGGAACAGCGAGTACTTGATCCCCCCTCCTAGTACCACGAAGGACATCGATTTCGTGTAGTTCCATTTGGAGACCGCCACGAACGCCCCTAGGAAGGGCAGCACCGGCACGAAGCAGTTCACGAAGATGATCTTCTCGTCCTTTATCAACAAGGACGATCTGTACTTGATCATCACCTTCTTGATGTAGTTCGGCAGCAAAGTTGGGTGCTTCCCCACGAGATAGAGCAGTGATGTACCACCGACCTGGGCGATGGCAACCACTGCAACAATGAGGATCGCCCAACCCAAGTCCATGTTGGTGGAGAATATCGCGATCGCCAGGAGCTCAGGCCCGAGGGGGATCACGATCGCGTCCACGAAGACCACAAGCAAGAGCCCCACGAGCATCCCGGATGGACCGTAGGAGGAGAAGGCCGCGACCGCTTGATCGAATATGCTCAAATCTTCACCTCATTGCGTCTGCTAATGGATTGGAGAAGTGATTCGTAGATGGACGCAAGCTCCTTTGCGACCTTCCCTATGTCGTGGCTCGCAACGGTTGCTCGGGCATTCTTGATGAGCGTTTCCACCAGCTCATGGTCCTTGATCAAGCGGCCGAGTCTGGACACGAATTCATCAGTGCCAGTGCAGATCAAAGCGCTCTTCTCGTTCTTCAGCAGCCCCTCGTACGAAGGCAGGTTCCGCGCCACCACCGGCCTCCCGACGGCCATGGCCTCCATCACGGCCATTCCCTGGTTCTCTGCGAAGGAGGGTGTGAAGAAGAAATCGCAACCGGAGTGCGCGTCGGCGATGTCTTCCAGATTGTGGATGAACAGCACATTGCTAGGACATCTCCTCATCGCGTGGCGGACCCTAAGCGGGTGATACAACATGGAACGCCTGCCGACCCAAACGAATCTCAGTCCTGGGAGCTCCTTGGCCACGTCGGGGAATACTTCAATCCCCTTCTTGAGGCAGACGACACCGATGGCGTAGACCACCTTGGCCCCCTCGGGAATGCCGTACTTCGATCTGAACCTCTGCCGGCGAGCCTGGTCGAATTGGAACCTCTCGAGGTCCACCCCGTTGCTCAAGACGCTGATCGGAGCAGTCACGCCCCGTGCCCGCAACCGTTCCTTGGTCCACGCGCTAGGTGCGAGTACCAGGTCCCCGAGGTTGTAGAATCGCGTGAGATATCTTCCGGTGATGCCGGACAGTGCTCTGCTTGCCGTCCAGGTACCCTCGGAATCCTCGGCCGTGGTGTGCGCGTGCATCACGACTGGCTTCCCCTGTCTCCTGGTCTTTCTGACGACCCTGAAGTTCCTGGGCGGCACGGGGGTGTGCACGTGCAGAATGTCGAAGTCCTCAGCTTTCGGATCGTCCGTCACATCAAGGCCCTCGCGCATGAGCGCGTTCTTGAGCCTCCTCGCGGACTCTATGTTGCCCATCATCAACCCGACCGGGGTCACAAGGAACTTGACCTTCAAGGAGCAGATCCACCTTGGTGGCAGGTGTATGACTCAGTGCCTAGTCATTCTTTCTGCCAAAGGAGCGACCAATCAAAGCGACCATGGCTCGCGGGTCCCTGCTCGGGGTTGGCATGGTAAGACGACGCCACTGAGGTCATGGAAGACAGACGATTTCGGGGACGTGCAGAGAGAAGAACAATAGGGTGGGAAGTCCTTCCGTTCCAACGGCATCACAGAAAGATGAGGTCTTGTCCTTGAAGACCGAAGAAAAGAAGGTGCGAATGAGGAAAGTCAAGAAACTCCCCAAGGGAATGGAGATGCCGCTCGAAGAGATGTTCGAGCTCACGGGGACCAAGAAGAAGCGGCGCGAAGAGTAGGGTCGGTATCGACTTCGCCGCCCCATCGCGGCAGACCCGACCAAGCGGTCCTGCATCCGTCGCGCCCGTGCGGCTCCATGACGGCGTCTCCCTGATCGTCCTTGGACTACTTACGACAGGATTATATCTCCGCAAAGGGCAATCCCATCTGGTGCCATCTATGAACAAACTCGTCGAGGCAGTTCTAGTGTTCGTAGCCATTGCCGTCGTCCTTCTAGGGGCCATTTTCATCATTGCCGGGGACACTACCGACGTTCTGACCGGTGGGGTGTTGGTGCTCATCGCCGTCGTGATGTTCGCATTCATCTACAGAGTCGAGAAGATCGAGGCCTCCAAGCCGACGGTCGTGAACCAGACATACAATGTAAAGATGGAGGGCTCAGGAAGACTCGAGGAGAAGCAGATGGCCTGCAGGTCGTGCGGAGCCCCACTCAGCGAGAAAGACCTGACCGTGATCCAGGGGGGCATCATGGCGAAATGCCCGTACTGTGGCGCGGCATATGCGCTCGAAGAGGCGCCAAAGTGGTGAGCATCAGATGGTGACCGTTAGAACGATAGCGCTGATCGCGAGGCTCGTTGTTATGGTCATAGCCCTCTCGGCTGGGGCCCTGTCCAACTCGTCCAGTAACTCAACGAACCCTTCGAGCTCAACCAATGGCGGGAGCGGCACCTACAACTTCGCGACGCACACGGAGTACGTGGACGTCCACATGCTCGCGGACGGAAGCGTGGATATCGATTACACATTCAATTTCACCGACTATGGCTCGCTGGATGGAGTGGACATCGGGCTGCCCAACCGGCACTACGATCCTGACTCAGCATCTGCCAGCATTATCGTGAACGGGGTGGCTTACGATCCCGCCCAGATTCACAAGTCGCCATACGTCCCTATCGGGATCGCGGTCGAGTTCGGGGACCTAGCGATGAGCGCGATAACGCTGTATCGCGATTTCACGCTGACATTCCACGTGAACAACCCGCATATGGTCTACGCGAACGAGATCGTGAACGGCACGGTGGGCATAAGGTTCAGGCCGACATGGTTCAACCCAAACTACCAGACGAGCCCGACTGGAATCATCCGACAACGCATATTCTTCCCTCCGACGTTCAAGAATATTCCTGATGCCGTGTGGCTGGAGGGCCGTCCATGGAACTTCATACAGATGGACAGCGCCTCGGGCCTCGTCGTGGCGACGTGGACCGACAACGATGTCTACCCTGCGAACCAGGAGGGAGGCAGCTATGATTCGGGGGCCGGCCTACCCTTGCAATATGTCGACAAGTACTACAAGAACGACTTCTGGGCGCACCTCGACGACTTCCTCTACTCGCTCGGCAAGCTGCTTGTGGTCGTGTCGCCGATAATCATCGTCGCCGTCCTGTTCGTGGTGATTTACGAGGTCGTCCGGCACAAGCGGAAGGCCCGCGCGAAGGACTACTTCGAGCCCGCGATGGACCAGGTTGGCGCGGGACCGAGAAGGGACTTGACCGCCGTCGAGGCGGCGGTCGTGCTCGAACGGCCTCTCGAGATGGTGGCCACGATGATGCTCTTCGGGCTCGTCAAGAAAGGCAAGGTCCGGATCGACTCCGAGACTTACCCGATGCGTCTCGCCAAGCTCGCGGAGACGGCCGATTATGAATACGAGAAAGACTACCTCCACGCCATCGGATCCGATGGCACGATGAACCGCGACCTGCTCAAGACCGCGCTGACCACCCTTATCAACGGCACGGAGTCAAAGCTCAGCGGGTTCGACTACGACCACACGAAGGCGTACTACGAGGGGATATGCGGGAAGGCCTGGGAACAGGTCAAGGCGGCGGGCACACCCGAGGACTTCGCGAAGGGCCTCGACGATAAGAACGAGTGGATGATGCTCGATCCGCACTACGAGAGGCAGATGAACACGTACTTCTTCGGGCCCTGGTATTTCGGTCACTCCCATACCGCGCGGACCATGAGCGGCCCAGGGCCGGTCGCGAGCGGGAAGAGCCTGTCCGACCTCGCGAAGGGCTACACAGAGAGCGTTAGGTCCGCCTCCAACAACCTTGTGAGCGACGCGAAGAACCTCAGCAAGGAGGTCACGGGAAAGACTCACCCGGTGCTAGATAGATCGCGCGCCTGGAAAGATCTCTTTGCGGATGCTGGCAAGGGTGGCGGTGGATGGTCGGGCGGAGGGGGATGTGCTTGCGCATGCGCCTGTGCATGTGCCTGTGCGGGAGGGGGCCGATGATCGACCTCAGGGACTTCTTTGGGCTTGCGGAGGACAGGGGTCTGGAGCAGGGCGCGCACAAGTACGACGGCAATGGGGAGTTGAAAGGGCACAGGTTCCACCTCAGGGTCGACGCTGGCGAGAAAGGAGTCCTCTTGATTGACGCCTCAAAGCTGTTGTTCTTGAACGGGACCGCGCTAGACTACGTCAGGGCATGCCTCGAGGGCTGGTCGGACAAGGAGGCTGCGCGGTACATCAGGCGCAGGTACAACGGTGTCGACCTCGAGACCGCCACGAAGCACTACCTCGCGGTGAAAGTGGCGCTCAGCGAGTACCTGAAGGGCAACACAAACGCCATCTTGGCCATCGCTTCGGAGAACCCCTCGATCGGCGCTGACGAACTGCCCGCGCCGTATCGGATGGACCTCGCGCTCACGTATCGGTGCCAGAACGACTGCGGCCACTGCTACAACGAGCAGAAGGAGAAGAAGGAGCTGTCAGTGGAGCAGTGGAAGTCTGTCCTGGACAAGCTTTGGTCGATTGGGGTGCCGCACGTCGTGTTCACTGGGGGAGAGCCGACGCTGTACGAACACATTGACGACCTGGTTCGGAAATCGGAGGAGCTGGGACAGGTCACCGGATTGATCACGAACGGCAGGAACCTTCGGCAGCCGGGCTATCTGAAGGAGCTCGTGAGGATCGGCCTCGACCACGTCCAGATAACGGTCCTCTCGCACCATGAGTCGCTCCACGACGAGCTCGCGGGATGCAAAGGGGCGTGGAAGGAGACCATCGATGGGCTGAAGGTCGCGCTCGGCGAGGACCTCTACGTCAGCACGAACACGACTATCATGAGAGCCAATATCGACGAGGTCGTGGAGACGATGAGGTTCCTTGTGGGCTTGGGCGTCAAGAACATCGCGTTCAACAGCATCATACGGTCCGGGAAGGGAGAGGACACCCTCGGTGTCGGTTTCGAAGAGCTCAAGGCCGTCCTGCTCAGGTTGAAGGAGATCGAGAGGGAGCACGGGGTGAACATGATATGGTACTCCCCGACCCCGTACTGCGAGTTCAACCCGATCAACTTCGGGCTCGGGATCAAGCAGTGCACGGCGTGCTCGATCAACATGGCCATCGAGCCCGATGGGACGGTCCTGCCGTGCCAAAGCTACTACAAGCCATTGGGCAACATCCTGACGGATCCGTGGGACAGGATTTGGGACCACGAGCTGTGCAGAAGCATCAGGGGCAGAAAGTACCTCGAGGGCAAATGCATCGACTGCAAGATCGCGAATGTTTGCGGCGGCGGCTGTCCTCTTTCGAAGGAGCACGGCGACTACGTGTGCCTCGACCGCCACTCCTCGATGTGATTCAGGGATTCTTTCGGCCGATCGCGTAGAATATCGGATTGAACTGGAAGAGCGAGCCGGTCCTGTGTGCTTCGTTCTGGGCGGCCCTCAACGCTTCCAACTTCTCGGCGAGACGCGTCGCCGACGCACCTCCTCCGAGCCACTTCAGCTCCTCCTCTGACTCCTCCAGGAGCTTGTCCATATCCCATATCCCCATGTGCACGCCCAACTCGGCGGTCATGCCGGCCTGAGAATACAGGGATCTTAGTCTTCTGCCGATGAACGGGTCTCCGCCGTCGTTCCTGAGGTCATCCGCCACCAATTCCGCCAAGTCGGAAAGCTGCGCAGGGTAGTCGAGGCGACCTCCATAGTCCGGTTCCGCGAAACAGACGACCCATCGGCTCGACACCCGCTTCATCTCATTGACCGCTGTTAGCGGGTTCTTGACCCAGAGCAGTAGGAACGAACAGTAGACGAGGTCGAACGACCCGTCCTCGAAGGGGAGCTCCTCGGCAGTCCCAAGAGTGACGTCCAGTCCGCGGAGTTGGCACGCGCTGACCATGTCCTTGTCCAAGTCCACGCCCTTGACTTGTGCGAGGGGGCGGAATAGGTCCATCGTGAAGCCTGGTCCGCACCCTACATCCAAGGCCCTAAGGGCGTGATCGCTGCGCCCATCTGCGCTGATTATCTTCTCCTTCAAGAGCCAGAGCAGAGAATCTCTCAGCCACATCGATTGCCTCTTGAGCCGTGTCTCCAGTTCCCGTTTCATCTTGTTCATTGGCCGAGATGTCTTGTCCGGCCAAAGGCTTTCCGGAAGGCCGTGGCCGGGCACACACTTTAAATTCGCCCAGAGATTCACACATGCGAAGTCAATGGCACTACGTCTCAAGTTCTGGAAGAACGAGATCGCGGATGTCACCGGGGAGCAGCACAAGCAGCCCGGCCTCCTCTCCGATTTCATACTGGGGAGCCAGGACGGCATCGTCAATGTCCTCGGCGTGATCCTCGGTGTGGCGATCGCATCGCAGGAGTTCAAGATAATCCTCGCAGGCGGGCTCGCCGCGACCTTCGCCGAATCCATCTCGATGGCGGCGGTTGCATACACCTCCACGACTGCCAGGCGGGAGTTCTACCTCGCTGAGATGGAGCGAGAGAAGCGGGAGATGAAGGAGCGGCCCGAGAGCGAGAAGGAAGAGGTCAGGGCCATACTCAGGCGATGGGGCGTCCAGGGGCCGGAGTTGGAGGCGATCCTCACGCAGATCACGCTCGACCCAAAGGCGTGGCTCGATATCATGATGACCCATGAGCTCAACCTCA
>Ga0315286_10003001_pt1 | contig 15815 bp, 12 predicted proteins | sample YL17G10_0_MG_FD_205038 | JGI IMG/M metagenome (GOLD analysis project Ga0315286, IMG submission 205038) | Sediment microbial communities from Yellowstone Lake, YNP, Wyoming, USA - YL17G10_0 | ecosystem: Environmental > Aquatic > Freshwater > Lake > Sediment | place: USA: Wyoming | collected...
TCTCCGAGCGCCTCGACGATTTCCAGTCCATGCTCAAGGGCGCGGATCGTTTTCTCAAGGTCGACCCCGCCTATTTCAAGAACTACTTCACGAGCGAATTTCTCTTGTTCATGATGGTCATGCTCATGGTCCTGGCCGGCGCCGGCCTGATCGCGGACGACCTCAAGCACAACTCGCTCCAGTTGTATTTTGCCCGGCCCTTGCGGAAGCGCGATTACATCCTGGGTAAAATGGTCACCGTATTTTTCTTCGTCCTCCTCCTGACCCTTGTCCCCGGCCTGCTTTTCATCCTCTTCAAGCTCCTCTTTTCGGGGAGCTTCGCCTTCCTGGCCGAGTTTCCATGGCTCCCCCTGTCCGTCCTCGGATTCTCCCTGTGCCTCACCCTCTTTTTTGGATTTTACACCCTCCTCATTTCCTCGCTCAACAGGAACCGCCGCTACGTCTCCATTCTCCTCTTCCTCGTTTATATTTTCTCCGACGTCTTTTTCGGCATCTTCTACGGGATCTTCCACAATCCGTATTTTTCGCTGTTGTCGATCAAGAGCAATTTGCAACAGGTCGGCGCGGCGTTCTTCAAGGTCAAGCGGGCCTACGATATCCCCTGGATCTATTCGTTCCTGGTCCTCGCCGGAATTGCCGTTGTCTCCGCCCTTGTCCTCAGAAGAAAAGTCCGGAGCGTCGAGGTGATCAAGTGACGGCCTTCATCCGGACGGAGGGTCTCAGCAAATGGTATGGGAACGTCCTCGGGCTGTCCGACGTGACCCTCGAGATCGGTCCGGGAATCACCGGGCTGCTCGGGCCGAACGGTGCGGGCAAATCGACCTTCCTCAAGTTGATCACGGGCCAGATGAAGCCGAGCATCGGCCGGGCGACGATCGACGGCCGCGATATCTGGAATCAGTATCCGGTGTTCAAGCGCCTGGGTTTTTGTCCCGAGCAGGACGCGTTCTACGAGGAAATGACGGGCTGGGAATTTTTGCGGCGACTCCTGGGCTTGCACGGATTCCCGAGGGCGGAGTCCGATTCCCGGGCCGAAGAGGCGCTCCGTTTCGTCGAATTGAGCGGGGACAAGGACCGCTTGATCAGGGGATACAGCCGGGGCATGCGCCAGCGCCTGAAATTCGCCCAGGCTATCGCTCACGACCCGGAGATCATGATTCTCGACGAACCGCTCAACGGCCTCGACCCTCTGAGCAAGCGGAAGGTCATCCGCCTGATCAAGGAATACAAGGACGCCGGAAAAACGATCATCGTCTCGAGCCACGTCCTGCCCGAGATCGAAGCTCTGACCCGGACGATCGTCCTCGTCCACCAGGGCAAGATTCTCGCCCGGGGCGATATCCATGACATCCGCGACCTGATCGATAAGCACCCGCACATGATCTCGGTCAAGACGCATGACTCCCGGAACCTGGCTGCCTCGTTTGTCGGAGAGCCGACGGTTTCGAATATCCGGTTCGGGCCGGCCCCGGACGCGGTCGTCTTCGAAACGAAAGACCGGGACCGCTTCTTTGCCCTCCTCATGCGCCTGATCGCGGAACGGAAAATCGAGGTCGAGGAAATCACCTCTCCGGACGACAACCTTCAGGCCGTCTTCGATTATCTCATAGGGAAATGACGATGATCTATGCCGCCATCCGGTCCGTTTTTGTGTTCTTCCTCTTTATCGGGCGCAAGGCGCGCAAGACGCGGCTATTTTTCCTGATAAGCGGCCTCCCTGTCGTTGCCGCCCTGATCATCCAGACGACGCGGGTGTTCACGGCGGGATCTTCAGTCGACGGGCCGGCCGTTTTCACGGTCATCCTCATGGCCTTCAACCTTCAGTTCCTCATCCTGGTCTTAGCCCTGTTCTACGGGACCTCGATTTGCTCGGAGGAGGTCGAGGGAAAGACGCTGACCTACCTGACGACCCGTCCTTTGCCCAAACCGGCCATCATCCTCGGGAAGTATGCCGCCTCCGCCCTGTTCCTGATTCTGATGGTCGCGACGAGTGTCGTCGCGGCCTTCGTCATTCTCCATATTGACCGGCTCTTCGATGCCGGGGCTTGGCTGGCGATGCTCCGCGGTCTGGGCGTGCTCGCGCTCGGCCTGGCCTGCTATCTGGCCTTCTTCACCATGATCGGGACGTTCCTGAAGAAATCCATCCTCTTCGGCCTTTTCTTTTGTTTCGGCTGGGAAAGCGTCGTCCAGTATTTCCCGGGTACGACCCAGAAATTCACGATCATGCATTATCTCAAGTCGTTGTTGCCGGCTGTTACACTCGGCGGCGAAAAACTCTCGTTTCTCGTTTTCAGGCTCGAACCCAGCTCGGCTGCGGCGTCGATAACGACGCTCCTTGTCCTGACCGCGGTCTTTCTCGCTCTGGCCGGACTGATCTTTTCCAGGAAAGAGTATCTCTTCGACGACTAGTTCTTTTTCTCTTCTTTCTTTTCTTCGGTCTTGGCCGCGCCCATTTTTTCTTCGACCTGTTTTTGTGCCGTTTCCGAAAGCTTAGCCATCAATGCCTGCGGGATGTCGACGAAGATCTTGACTTGAGCGGCGTCCGAAGTGACTTCGATCTTGTTCAGAAGCTCTCCAAATTCGGGTTTTTCCCCTCCGGCCAGGCCGCCGAGGGCTTTGAGACCGGTGATCGTATCGGCGAGCTTCTTGTTCTTGTCGGCGTCGCCTCCGATTCCCTTGATTTCGATCTGGAGGCCCTTGTTTTTGTTGTCAACATAAATCGATAGTGCTTTGACGCCTTCCAGGTCGGAGGCCATAGGGTTCTTCGAGGCGACATCCTTCATCATTTCGGGCGGGAAGGCGAAGGCGCTCCAGACCAGGGCGCTCTTGTTGGTTTTCTTGAGGAGAGCGACGAGCTCGGCATTTTTATAAAGATTGTCAGCCTTCTTATGAAAGACGTCGATGACCGCTTTGATCCCGCTCTCCGACCCGGCGGCGATGGTCGTCGCGTCGAGGAAGGCGGCAAACATGGGCGTCTTGGCGGGTCCGGCTTTCTCCGTTTCTTCCTTGGCTTCGGCTTCTTCCTTTTCTTTTTCTTCCTTAGCTTCGCCTTTTGCTTCCACCGCGACCTTATTCTTTGCCTCGGCCCCTTCCTTCGCTTCGACCTCTTCCGCTTTTTCTTCGGCGGCTTTTCCCGGAGCCTCGATGGTGAACATCGTGATTCCGTCATATGTTTGTTCGGTCATCCCGGGAACTTCCTTTTTGATTTTCGCCAGGAGCATGTCCTTATTGTAGGTCAAGCTGATGATGCCGGCACCCGAACCGGCCGTTTTTCCTTCTTTAAGCTCTCCGGAAACTCCGATCGCGAGGGCCTGGATATCTTTCTCCGGGTCGATGCCCGTCTCCTTGATGAATTCCGCGAATTTCTGGCTGTTCTTCGGGTCTTTGAGGGCTTTGCTCACGAATTCGAGGGACATCGCCCGTTTGATGTCGACGACGATGACGCCTTGGGTCGTCTTGGGGAGTAGCGTCAGGATTTTATCGGCCGGGGACGAGGCCTTTTTACAGGCGGCCAGGCCGATAACCAAAAACATCAAAGCGAGTCCGATAGCGGCGACTTTTTTCATAGAATTCCTCCTATTCGTTAATTAATACGAAAACACGCCGGTCAAGGTTCATCCCTCCGGAATATATCAACTTTTGTCCGGCGAAACAAGATTCGACCGAATCCCGTGAATGGAATTGCCAGAGGAATCGTTTTGGTATATATAAAATATAAAAATGTCCCTGATTGGAATCGTGGAGGAGTGGAGGATAGGATGAGATCGAAATATATGATAATCCTTGGCCTTGCTCTTGCCGCGGTTTGCGCCGCCGGCATTTCCGCCGCGGAAAAACCGCTCGCCTCGAATTGGCTCATCCAGGCGCTCACGGAAGAGATTTCAGGCGAAAACGCCTATCGCTATACCGCCCGGATTTCCCAATTCGACCGGATCCAAGCTTCGGACGGATGGCATGACGCGGCCGTTTGGATCAAGACCGAGCTCGAGAAAATGGGCTATAAGGACGCCGCGATTGAAAGCTGGCCGTCCAACGGCTCGACGCGCTATTATACCTATCGAACCCCCATCGGTTGGCGGGCGAAGAAAGCGGAGCTGTGGATGCTCCTGCCCCGCCGCGAGAAACTCTGTTCTTTCGAGGAGATACCGCTCACCCTGGTCAAGCATTCCGGACCGGCCCGGGTCGAAGCCGAACTTGTGGATATCGGCTCGGGAACCGGAGATGAATCCTACCGGGGGAAAGACGTCCGGGGGAAAATCGTCTTATCCTATGGAGCGAGCGGGGAGGTCATGCGCGAAGCCGTCCAGAAGCGGGGCGCGCTCGGCGTCATCACCTATTATCCTCCCGATGTCAGGCCCGGCTATCCGAACATGATCCGCTATACGGCCTTCTGGCCGCGCTGGGAAGAGCGGGAGAGAGTGGGTTTCGGCTTCAATGTCAGCAAGAATCAGGGAGCGACGCTCAAGCGGATGCTCGAGGAAGGCCGCAAGATTTTCCTCAAGGCCGAGGTCGAGGCCGAATTTTATGAGACCAAGGTCGAAGTCCTGACCGCTTCGCTTCCGGGCAGGGTCGAACCCGACAAAGAGATCCTGATCGTCGGACATCTCTGTCATCCCGCGCCGAGCGCCAACGACAACGCCAGCGGCAGCGGCGGTATGCTCGAAATGGCCCGGGCGCTGAAAAAGATCACGGACACGCCGGCGGTGGAACAGCAGATGTTGAGCCGCACGATCCGTTTCCTCTGGGTGCCCGAATTCGCCGGGACCATCCCCTATATCAAGGCCCATCTCGAGCGGACGAGGAACACCCTGGCTGTCATCAACTGCGATATGATCGGCGAAGACCTGCACCTGACCGGAGGGACGTTCAACATAACCGTCACTCCGGATTCCAATCCGAGCTTCCTCAACGACGTCGTCGTCAATTTCGCCGGGCTCGTCGATTCCCTGAACCTGAAAAGCATCAACGGCAGCGACCATCCTTTCGCCTGGCGCGCCGTCCCGTTCGGAGGAGGGAGCGATCACTACGTCTTTAACGACGGCGCGCTCCGCGTTCCCGCGGTCATGTTCGGCCACGGCGATACGTTCCATCACACGAGTCTCGACACGATGGACAAAGTCGATTCCACGGAGCTGCGGCGGGTGGCGTTTCTCACCCTGGCGGCGGTTCATTATCTCGCCGGGGCTAAAGAGGCGGAAGCCATTGAAATGGCCCGCCTTGTCGCCCGCAACGGCCACGGCCGAATCTCCGCTAAATATTATGACGCTCTGCGGAGCGTGACCGCGGCCCTGACTCCCGACGGCCTCTATGGCGCTTACAAAGACGCTGTCAATGTCCTCGACCGCGCCGCGGACCGGGAAAAGGAAGCCGTCCAATCGACGGCGAAATTCTCGGGAGGAACTTTGTTGGCCGAGGAAACCGCGGGCCTTCATCTCAACATTCAATCCTTCGCCGCGATCCTCAGGACAGACTTGAATAGAATATATGCCAAGATGAGCGAAAGATTGCATATCCGTCCCTTGAGACCTTTGTCCCAGACGACCGAAGAAAAGAACCTGGCCAAGGTGATCCCGGCCCGGAGCCCGGATTTTGTCTGTCCGCTGGAAACGGACTATCTCGTCGAAAAGTTGGGCGCCGAGGAAGCGGGCAAGGTCAAACTCCGCGGCGACGCTGCTTACGAAGCGCTGAACGCCGTCGACGGCAAGCGAAGCGTCCTGGATATCGCCATGGCGGTGGCCGCGTCCTATAGCCCGCTGACTCTTCAGGATGTTCACGACTTCCTCAAGACCTTGGAAAAAGCAGGCTTGATGAAGTTGACCGCGATTAAATAGCCGCGGAGACGATTTCTCGAGGAAAACTGCGTGACCGAGCAAACTCCATTTCAAAAAATTATCCACCGCCGACGGAGCATCCGCCGTTTCCTCCCCATGCCGGTCGAGAGGGAAAAAATCGTCGCCTGTCTCGAAGCGGCCCGGGTTGCGCCTTCGGCCGAAAATGCCCAGACATGGAGGTTTATTGTCATCGACGACCCGGGGCTCAGGACGAGATACGCGGATGCGGTCTTCTCCGGGGTCTATTCCTATACCAAGTTCGCGAAGGAAGCTCCAGTCTTGATTCTCCTCCTGGCCAAGCTCGATTTCATGGCCAACAGGCTGGGAAGGCAGGTCCAGGGAGTTCCGTATTTTCTCCTCGACACGGGTATCGCCGGAGAGCATCTCGTTCTTCAAGCCGAGGAATTGGGTCTGGGAACGTGCTGGATCGGGTGGTTCAATGTCCGAAAAACGCGGAAAATTTTCAAAATCCCGAGGAAATACAAGATCGTGGCCCTGATCGCCATGGGATACAACGAGAAAAGGCCGCCTCGCGAGCGCGTCCGGAAGCCGCTCGAAGACCTCGCCTGGTTCAACGAATTCCACGGCTGACGAAGAGAACCCATGAGTGCCGAGATATCGATCGAGCCCTTCCGCGGCGATTATGAAAACCTCGAACGCATGGCCCATATTTCCTGGCGGGATGAATACGGCATTTCCTCATTCCCGAATTTCTACCGTCCCGCGTTTCTCCGCTACATATTCGAGCGCATTAAGCCCGAGAAGCGTGACCATCTGATCGCGGCCTACCGGGGCGAGGAAATCGTCGGATTCATGGGGAACCTGCCCCAACGATTTCATTTTCAGGGCAAGATCTATCGGGCGACATACAGTTGTCTCCTGGTCATCCGCAAGGAGATGCTTCGCCAGGGGATGGCGACGACGCTGATCAAGGAGGGCCTCCGGATCAATCAGAAATATCGCTACGATTTCGCCCTGTTCACTCTCGAGACCGGCCATCGCTCGACGAAAATGATCGAAAAGTTCAAGCGGGAAGGGCATGGGGTTGAAGGAGTCAAGACATTCAGGGTGATTGCCCGGATCCTCGACCTGGATAGAGTCGCCCTATCCGAAGGGATCAAGGCTTGGGAACGGGCGGCCATCGTCCTGATCGGAGGCCACCGGCCGCCGAAAAAGAACGGGCGAATCGCGCTCCGGGAATACCGGCCCGAGGATCTCGATCCATGCTTCGAGCTTCTCGACCGCTACCAGGCGACGGTCAAGCTGGCCCTGGTCTGGGAGCGGGAATCTCTGGCTTGGGAACTCCAGTCGCCGGGCGTCGTCCAGACGCTGGTCTACGAAAAAGACGGCCGGATCCTGGGAATGATCAATTTCATCTATCATGACCATCTCGGAAAGACCAAGGAACGGTGGGCCTGGGTCAATCATCTCGCCTACCAGGATTTGAGTCCGGCCGAAAGACGCGATTTCGTCCATGCTTTTTTACGATACGTCAGAGACGCCGGCTGCCTCGGCGCGGTCGAGTGGACGCGGAACTACTATCCCCAGGGCCCGTTCTACCGCGCCCATTTTTTCCCCTATTTCCGCGCGGTCAACCTCGTCTCCTGGACATTCAATCCGGATATCTCGCTCCGGAATCTCGCGAGCGTCTATGAAATCCAGGTATGATAAAAATCCGCGCATCCGTTTCGGGCGCTTGAACCACGATGAGGAAGCCATGAAAACGAAAAAGTTCGTTTTTTTGTTCGCGGCGCTCGCCCTGGTTTCGGGCTTGGCCAATTCCGCCGGCGGACCGATCCCGCAATTCAAGCTCGATCCGTCCGACATCGAGTTGAGCCGCCCCGCCCAGCCGGACACCTATTTCGACAAATGCGGCCGCAAATTCGCGATTCTCGGCTACGAAAGCGGCGCGTTCGAAGCCTGGGCCTATCCTCTCAAGCTTCTCCGCAATTTTGAATTTTCCTTCCTCATCGGCTCGAGTACGCAGCCCATTCTCGGCCGGGACATCGTCCGGTTCATCTCGGTTACCCCGGCCGCGACGACCCTGACCTATGCCTTTCAATCATTCACCGTAAAGGCGACATACATCGCGGCCATAGACGAGCCGGGAGCCGTGATCGTCCTTGCCGCCGATACGACCGAACCCCTGACCATAGTCTGCAGCTTCCTGCCCGTCTTACAACCCATGTGGCCGGCCGGTTTAGGCGGCCAATACGCTTTCTGGGACGATGGACTCAAAGCCTATCTCATCGGCGAGCCGACGCGGAAAAACCACGGCTATGTGGGTTCGCCCGCCGCCAGGGGAATTTCGTATACTCCGGCCCACATGCTCTCCGACTCGCCCAACCAGTTCAAGATCGAGATTGCCGGAGACGCGGCGCGGGAAACCGTGGTTCCGGTCATTCTGGCCGGAGGCAAGGGGAGGCGCGAAGAGGTCCGCAAGGTCTACGAAAAATTGGCGGCGGATCCGGAATCCGTCTATCGGGCCGCGGCCGAACACTACCGGCGGCTGGGTCAGGATACGCTCCGGGTCAAAACGCCGGACGAAAAGATCAACCTTGCCTTCGAGTGGGCCAAGGTCGCCTACGATAACCTCATCGTCGATAATCCCGACCTGGGAAAAGGATTGGTGGCCGGGCTGGGAGTGTCGGGGACCGGCGGCCGGCCCGGATTCGGATGGTTTTTCGGCGGCGACGCGTTCATGAATTCGCTCAGCTTGAACGGCTTCGGCGCTTTCGGCTCGGTCAAGGACGCGCTCCTCTTCACCCAGAAGTGGCAGCGCGAAGACGGCAAAATGGCCCACGAGCTGTCGCAAGCGGCCGGTTATCTCGATTGGTTCAAGGATTATCCCTACGGCTATATCCATGGAGACACAACTCCTTTTTATGTCGCCGCGTGCTATGACTATTTCCGCATGGCCGGCGACGCCGATTTCGTCAAAGGGAGCTGGGCTTCGCTCCGCAGAGCATACGACTGGTGCCTGACGACGGACGAGGACGGCGACGGATTGATGGATAACCGGAAGGCCGGGCTGGGAGCGCTGGAATTCGGGGCTCTCACCGGAATCCGGACGGATATCTATCTGGCTTCGGCCTGGGCGAGGGCGGCCTTTGCCATGGAAAGGCTCGCCCGGGCGGCCGGCGATTCGGCTTACGAAAAGAAAGCCCGGGAGGATTACGCCAAGGCCCGGAAAGCGATCGATGCGAAATTCTGGGATGAGGAAAAAAGCCAATACACATACGCTTTCGGCTCCGATGGGAAGCAGGTCAAGGAACTGACGCCATGGTCGGCCGTGCCTCTCGTCTGGGGACAGGGCGAACCTTTGCGCAGCCTGCGAACCCTTGAGAAAATCAACGCCGCGGACATGACCACGGACTGGGGCGTCAGGATGCTTTCGAATAAAAGCAGTTACTTCGAGCCGCTGAACTACAATTACGGCGCCGTTTGGCCGTTCCTCACGGGCTGGGTGGCGACGGCGTTGTTCAAAAACGATTGCGTTCTTCAGGGATACGGACTCTTGACCGCGGCCGTCCGTCACACCTTCGACAACGGGCTGGGGTATGTCACCGAGCTCTTTTCCGGCCGGCACAACATCTGGCCGCAGGAGGCCGTCGCCCATCAAGGATTCTCCTCGAGTGGAGTCGCATTTCCTCTGGTCCGGGGCCTCCTTGGCCTCGAGGGCGACGCCCAGGCCAAGGAACTCCGGTTTGAACCGAGGTTTCCCGCGGATTGGACCGATGTCGCTGTCGAGAATTATAAAATCGGGGACGATTCTTTTTCTCTTCGCTATCGACGGTTCGAAGGAAAAATCAGGCTTGAGGTCGGCCGGGTCAAGAGCGATCCATATAAAATGATTTTTGCCCCGGCCCTCGGGCTGGGGACGAGGATCCGCGGGGCGGCGGTCAATGGCCGCAACGCCAAGTATGTCATCAAACCAGGGTCCGACCGCCAGGCGCTATGCCCCGCCGTGGAAACGATTCTCGTCCGAAGCGACGTTATCGAAATTGATTTCGAACCGACGGCGGAACTCCTGCCGCCGGCCAACGAGACAAGCACGGGAGATACAAGCCGGGGGTTGAGGATCATCATGATGGAACTGGCCGGACGCCGGCTGAAAACAACCGTCGAAGGACTTGCCGGAGGGACCTATTTCATGAAGGTTGCGAATCCGGGACAAATCCTGTCTGTCACCGGCGCGACCCTCTCCGGCGCCGTTCTCGAGATCCGGATTCCGCCGACGCCCGCGGGCGAATATGTCCGATATGATTTTGTCTTGAATCTGAAATGATTTTGTCGTTTTTTTGAAACGTTTTCACTCCATTTCCGATTTAACAATAGGGACGGACGAGTTATGCTAGAATACGTCCGTGGAGTCGAACATTAGCGGAGATAAGTCTCTTTATATAAGGCGCATTGTCATCTTTCTCGTCTCCGCGGCGCTTCACGCCGCGGGCTTCTATGCCATTTTGCACGTCAAGCTCAACTATAAAATTTATAAGTATCAGGGACGAATCATCCCGGCGATCATCCTGCCCGAAGAATCCATCGCCATGATGCGTTTCCAAGAACCGCGAACCGCCGCCCCGGCCAAGCCTCCGGCCTTAATCAAGCCGTCGCGAACAGGGCAACTCGGGGAGCAGGGCGCGGCCCCGGGGGTCCAGCCCGCGGAAAAATTGCCGGCCGGCCCCGGAGGCGAGAGCTCCGGGTCGCGCGCCGGCCCGGGGGGAACCGCGCTCCCGGGCGGCGCGTCTCCTGGATTCCGTCTCGTTTATCCCAAGGGCAGCCGTTTGGATTTATCCAAATCGGGCGAAAGTCCCGTCGGTCCGCTGCTCCGGCCCAACCGCTACACGGCCGGAGCCGGCAAAAATCTGGCCCAATACACGCGGTCCGGCGCGGCCTTTCCTTCGGGGCCCGGGGCCGTCGGAAGCGGCGGTCCGGGGCGGGGCGGAGCTCGAGGGAGCGGAGCGGCGCGCGGAGCCGCTCTCCCTGAGAACATCGTTCGCTACAATTTCTCTCCTTGGGCCAATGCGGTCATGAATAAGCTTCAGCAGAATTGGTCGATCTATCAAGCCGGCGAGGGTCCTTGGAGGGGAGAGGTCGGCATTTCGGTCACCATCGCTAAAAATGGAGATGTCCTGGCGGCCGAAGTCCAAGACACGTCCCATATCGACCTTTTGGACCAGGCCGCCCTGAGGGCCGTCGCCCTGAGCGCGCCCTTTCCTCCTCTTCCGGCCGATTTCCCGGCCGACAGCGTGGCGATATATTTCGTATTCCAGGTCGGAAATGAATAAGTTCTTGACCGCGACGGCCATGGTCCTGGCCTGCGCCGCGGGGCTTTCCGCACAGTGGCGGGGCGATGTCGCCCGGCTTTTTCTGAAGGCCCCGGACCACAAGGCGATTTCCGAACGAATTCTTCAGGAATATGACGGTTTGGAAAGCCTTCAGGATAAGGCCGACGCGGCCGGAATTCTCGCCTTCTGTTTCGGCCATCTGAACGATTCCGCGAACGAAACGCGCTGGATCGTCGAATATTTCGAGACGGGAAAAGGCAAGGATTCGGGCTACGCCTTTCTCGATCTTGTCCATCAGGCGGATGTCATCGGCTGGTTGAACGACTGGAGGAGCCGCTATCCTTTGGTCACGGAGATCGCCCTCATCCGAGGCGTCGGTGATCAGTCGATCATTCCTCAAGGCATCCTTCCCCTTGTCGTGGAGATCAGCACCGACGCCTTTTACAAGTTTTCGCGCGGGACGTCCGTCCTGGAAGGCGGCCAGTTCAAATCCGGATTCAACATCATCGCCCTCGACGCCAATGAGCTGTTTCTGAATTCCGGGTCCCGGGTTTATGTCCTGGAGCTCAAATCGGGCCGGTTGATCCTGAAAAAGGAGATTTCGCTCGAGATCGAGGTGACGTCGCCGCGGAGCGCGATCCCTCCGTCCTCGCCCCGCCCTTCGTTCGGGCCGTCGACTTCGATCACCTATACGTTGGCGATGTATATCGGCGGAGAGCTCGTCATGACGAGCACGAAAGTCGAGAAACCGGTGTCCTTGGCGCTCAATATCAAGCCCAGCGGGAACCCGTACGGATTCAGTCCCGACTATATCCTCAAGAAAGACCAGCCCGGAATCTATAATTCCTTTTCGATTTTCAGCGCCATCGGCCTTTTGTATTCCCTGCTCAAAGACCTGTTTACGAAAAAAGGAAAAAAGGATGTCGAGCCGCCCCGGATCGAGCTTGTCAAGGATATGTCTCTGGTCTTCAAGCAAAGAGACATGGCCGGACGGAGCTGGGAGACGAAAGTCGGGGTCAAGCTTCGGACCAAGAACCTGCCCTACGTTCTCAGCGTCCCTTGAGCCGGACGTAGGGTCAGCCCGTCCGTTCAAATCTCGACTTTGAACACGCCCTTGAGGGCGAAGCCGAAGACGATGGAGAGGATGAAGAACGCGACCAGCCAGTGGACGCGCAGTCCGAAGAGGGTGAAGCGCCGGCCCGGATATCCGACCTCGATCGACCGGATCGGGGCATTCTTCGGGAGCGGCCTGATCCCGGGATTGGAGAGCTGATCGAGAGCGGACGAACCGGGCTTGACCGTCGGAATTCTGGCCAAACTTTTTCCTCCGACGGCTATGGGAAGGACGATCGATTCGCCGGCCCAACGCACCACGAGTTCATGCCTTCCCGGATCTTTCGCCCGGAAGCGCCAGTCGATTTCCAGATCTTCCTCGATCCGCAGGGGAGGAGTTTCGACGACAAGACCGGGGGGAGATTCCAGCCGGATGTCTGTCTGCAAGGCGCCCGCGCTCGGGATCAGTTTGATCTTGAGAAGGCCCGATTCGCCCGGGCCGAAAGGCCGCGCTCCGAACCACGCATTCAGCTGGAACAAAATCAACATGACCGGAACGATCATGACCAGCATCGGTTTAAGGGCGTAGCCGATATACTTGAGATTAGCGGCGAGAATCCGGCCCTGCGATTTGAAGGACTGACTCAGGCTGTCCTTATACAGGCGGAGTTCCAGCAAATGGGCTTTGATCCTGTTTTTCGCTCTCAGGATGCCTTCCTGGTTCGAGGTGAGGCGGAAGATCGCGAGCATCAACAGCGCGGTGAGAAACGAGACGAAGATCAGGGCGAACCACGGGTCGAAAGGGCGGAAGGGCAGAAAGAGGATGTCGAAGATCTTCCCGAAGAGGCCGTTGAAAATCTCCATCGTCAATCCGCCGCGGCCGGGCCTTCGTCCCTCACGAGATGTAGCCGAGTCCCTTGAGCTTTTTCTTGATCTCTTCCTCGGAGTCGGCCTCCTCGACCTTGGCGATTTCCTTTTCGAGGACGTGGGTGATGAATTCTTCGACCGAGGAATAGCCCGAGAGTTCCGCGAACTTGCGGACCTTGTCCAGGAGATCTTTTGCGATTTTGATTTTTTCTTTGGGCATTTCCGCTCCTTAGAAGATCGATCGTCCGTCCATGTCCGGGGACCGGTCGATTCCGAAGATATCCAGGATCGTGGCGGTCAAATCGAAGAGCGCCGGCGATTCGGCCTTGATGGCTTGATTGGCGAACACGATCCCCGGCAGGATCTCTGCCGCTCCCATGTGATCCCCGCTCCATTTCTGCCGATTGTCTTCGAAGATGTCTTTCGGGACGCGCCCCAGGGGCGATTTGAACGAGATCCGGTAACCGCGGTTGAATCCGAGGACGATATCGGGGGCCAGGTCGACCCGCGCTCCCGTATAGACATTCTTGGCCACGTAGGCTTTCAGAATGGCTCTTCCTCCCGTCTTCGGGTCGACGAGGCCCTCGAGCTTTCGGGCGATGTCCCGGATGAGGTTTTCCGCTTCGGCTCCGGGAGTGACGATCCCGTCCGCCTCCCGGCCTTTCTGGTTGATATAGAGGCCGTTGAGTCCGAGGCCGTAGGCCCTGGTCCTGCTCCAATCCGTCCCGGCGAAGGCGAGGTCCAGATCTTCCGCTCGAAATTCGTTCGCGAGCTTGAGGTAGCCGTTCCCGCGGAGCCACGTGTTCAGGTTGAAACTCCGGTAGTAGGGATTGAAGCCGTGGTCCGACATGACGATGACGACCGTGTCTTTGTCGATTTTCGTCATCGCCTGGGCCAGAATCCGATCCGCCTCCTGATACGTTTTCTCGATGACGTTGCCGAACGTCTTGGCCAGCGCCGCGTCGTAAGCCGGGTGCTTCTCGTCCATCAGGCGCCAGAACATGTGCTGGCGCTGGTCCGTGCTTGAAATGTAGTAAAAAAGGCACCCGGATTCGAACCGGCCGAGCTCGTATTCGAGCATGGCCCGGCTTTCCTCCAGGACGAATTGATCCTGCTCGAGGAACTCTTGCTCATCCAGGATGTCGTTATCGAGAGCGCTCGTGTCGGCCGGCAATCCCTTCGTGAAGAACGGCCCGAACTTTCCGGCAAGCTCCCGGGAATACGACTTCGGGGTCGAAATGGGGAGGGCGGCGGACGCCGGGTCGATATTGATCGGCGAAATATAGAGCTTAAAATGCGGCCGGACTTCCTTGAGATAAAACATGCAGATGCCGCTCAGGCTCTGGGTCGGGATGAGATGGAAGCGGACCCGTTTCCATCCGCTCCACTCCTTTTCATTAAGGAGGAATTCCTGCCCCTGGATAACGATCTTGGCCACGGGATATTGCGGGTCGAGATAGACCTTGAAATCGATTTCGGCGTCGGGTTTGTCGGCGCGGTACGTGTTCGGCGGCCCGCTGAGCTTGGCCTCGACCCGGTTTCCGATGACGTAGACCGGATGGATTTTAGCTCCGCCGATATCCTCGTTGACTTCCGTCGGCTCGGACGTATAGAAGCTCAACGTCGAGTAGGTCCCGAGGATGTCGGGCGTGCCCATGCCCGAGAGCGTCTTCTGCCTGGATGCGACGGGCGGATAGTTCGCCGGCATCTTGAAAATCGTCGCCGGGATGTCATGGTCCTCCAATATTTGCCAGAACGCTTTGCCTGTGCGGAGGTTTTTGACTTCACCGCTTTTAATCGGGAGGATGATATTCCCGAGGCGGACGGTCTTGGCCGTGGCCGTTGTCTCCGATGCGGAAAACACGGGAAAGTAATTTTTCGGATCGCGATGGATGAAATCGAATATCCCGTGGCCGCCGGGGTTCATCCCGGTGATGAAATTCGACCAGGCGACGGGGCTCTGGGGCGGGATGCTCGTCCGCAGCGGCCGGAAACCTCCCTGGGCAGCCAATCTCCGGAACGCCGGGAGTTTGCCTTCGTTCATCCAGATGTCCACGAGATGCGGATCCATGCCGTCGAAACCGAGGACGAGGACCTTGCGGGAGGTCGCTTTCCAGCCCGCGCTTCTCGCCAGAATCTCCGCCCGGTTTCCCAAGGCCATAAGCGATGCCGTGCCCAGTCCGGCTTTCATAAAATCCCTGCGGTTCATGTCTTCGTCTCTTTCTTTGCCGACGGCTCGTCCGGCTTGAACAGCAGCGAGCGGCCGTCCATAGAGGCGGGAGGTCTCAGGCCGAAAAGCTCGAGGACGGTCGGGGCAAGGTCCATGATCGATGGCTTTTCGGTGTTGAGCGACCGGTTCGCAAAAAGCACGCCGGGAACGGAGGGCGGATCGATGCAGTGGTCGCCGCTCCAGGCTTTGGTATTATCCTCGAAAATTCGTTCGGTGACTTTTCCGGTGACGCCTTCCCAGGATGCCCTGTAGCCGGGGCTGTAGCCGATGATCAAATCGGGCGCATTGTCTTTGTAGGGTCCGGAATAAATCTCGTCCCGGTCGTAGGCCCGGGTAATGGCCACGGCCCCGTTTTCGCCGTCTCGAAGGCCCGTCAGCTTGTTCTGGAGCTCGCGGCGAAGCTCTTTTGCTTCCCGGTCCGGCGCGACAATCCCTTGGGCTTCTCTGTCCTTTTGGTTGATGTAGAGCCCTCCGAGGCCGAGAGCATAGGCTTTGGTCCGGCTCCAATCCACATCCTTGAACCATTCCCCGCCTTGATCTTTT
>Ga0315286_10003003_pt1 | contig 15810 bp, 16 predicted proteins | sample YL17G10_0_MG_FD_205038 | JGI IMG/M metagenome (GOLD analysis project Ga0315286, IMG submission 205038) | Sediment microbial communities from Yellowstone Lake, YNP, Wyoming, USA - YL17G10_0 | ecosystem: Environmental > Aquatic > Freshwater > Lake > Sediment | place: USA: Wyoming | collected...
CAGAAAAATCCAATCCCATCCGGTCATCCAAACGAAGATTCCAGCGACGACCGGCGGCATCATCCAGGGCACCTTCAACCTCGAGGAAGCTGAAGACCTCGTCCTGGTTTTAAAGTCGGGCGCCCTGCCGGCCACGATCAAGACCCTTGAAACCAGGACGATCGGACCGTCTCTCGGCGCGGATTCGATCCGGGCCGGCTTCCTGGCCTCGATCGTCGCCCTCCTGCTCGTCGTGAGTTTCATGCTTGTCTTTTATCGGTTCTCGGGCCTCAACGCCGTCGCGGCGCTCATTATAAACATTCTGCTCGTCGTCGGCGCCCTTGCCTACTTCAAGGCCAACCTGACCCTCCCGGGAATCGCCGGCATCATCCTCTCGATCGGCATGTCGGTGGACGCCAACGTCCTCGTTTTCGAGCGGATCAAGGAGGAACTGGCTCTGGGCAAGAGCATCCCTTCCTCCATCGCTCTCGGCTTTAAGCGGGCTTTCAGCGCGATCTTCGATTCCAACCTGACGACGATCATCTCGGCCGTGTTCCTCTTTCAGTTCGGAACGGGGCCGATCAAAGGGTACGCCATAACGCTCATCATCGGCCTCACGGCCAACATGTTCACCGCCGTGTTCGTCTCGCATCTCATCTTCGATCTCACGGTCACGAGCCGGAAAAGAATCCAAAAGTTGAGTATCTAACATGCAACTCTTCAAAACCCCCAACATCAAGTTCATGAAATACAAGTCTGTGGCCCTGGTGGTCACGGCGGCCATCATCCTCGCCGGCTTTCTCAACATCGTCTTCGGCCGCGGGCTCAAGCTGGGCGTCGATTTCGGCGAGGGGACGCTTATCCGGGTCGTCTACCAGAAGGCGATGTCCGTCGCCGCTCTCCGCCAGAAGCTCGCCGAGGTCGGCCTCGGCAACAGCGTCATCCAGGAAGCGGGCGGGAAGGCGGGCCGCGAATTTCAGATCAGGTCGATGGAGGTCGTCAAGACCAAGCAGCAGAACGAGGACATCGAGAGCCACGAACAGCTCGCCAACAAAGTCATCGAAGCGCTGCGCGGCGACGACGGCAGGGCCGCGCTCGCCCAAGGACTCAAAGACCTGAACAGCGTCGACGCCAAATCCCTCGCCCCTCTCCTCGAAACGGCGTTCCCGGGAAAAGGCGAGGAGTTCGCCCAACAGATCCTCAAATACAGAACCGCGAACGATATCTTCACCGGCTTCGAGGAGCTCTCCAAGACCGGCGTCGGTCCCGATGTCATCACCGCTCTGAAAGCCAAGACCTTCCTCGGGAAGCTGTCCGTCATCAGCCGGGAAACGGTCGGGCCGCAAGCGGGACGCGACCTCCGTAAAAAGGCGGTCAGCGCCACGATCTGGTCGCTCATCGGCATGTTGATTTATATCGCCGTCCGATTCAAGCTGGCCAACGGCGTTTCGGCCATCTTCACCCTGACCCAGGACGTTCTCATCACGGTCAGCATCTACTCCTTCACCAACCGCGAAATCAACCTGGCGATCATCGCCGCGCTCCTGACGATCGTCGGTTTTTCGATCAACGACACGATCGTCATCTTCGACCGGATCCGCGAAAACCAGAAGATCTTGCGCAAGATGCCGCTCGAAGAGATCATGAACGTCTCATTGAATCAAATGCTCGGCCGAACCCTCATCACCTCGGGCACCGTTTTTCTCACGGTCATGGCCCTCTTCCTCTTCGGCGGCGACGTCATCAACGACTTCGCCTTCACCATGCTCATCGGAACGATCGAGGGCGTCTATTCGACGGTTTATCTCTCCTGTCCGATCGTCCTCTTCTGGACGAAATGGTTCCCCACCAAGCGCGGCGGACGAAAATAATTTTTGATGTCCTCTTGTCAAAAATTGAATTTTATTCTATACTTCTTATTCGTGACATTGTATCTCTGTGCATATGAGGTCAAACATGGCTGAGCAACCCAAGCCGAAGCCCAAGGCCACGAACGAACTCCCCAGCCTATTCAAGGATTCGTTCATCAGCGGCGAAAAATCCGGAGCGCGAAGAGCGTTCGCTCTTCCGGTGGCTCTGATCGTGCACGCGGTTCTCGTGGGCGCTCTCGTCGTCATTCCTCTTCTCTCGACCAGCAATCTTCCCAAAATCGAAATAACATCCGCGTTCCTCGCTCCTCCTCCGCCCCCGCCTCCTCCTCTCCCGCCGCCGGCCAAAAAGGCGACGACCTCCCAGGTCAAGCGGATCAAGCCCGTCCAAACCCAATCGAACTTTGAGGCCGGAAGGCTGGTCGCGCCCGTCGAAATCCCGGATGAGATCGCCGAAGAGCAGCTGACCGATGTCGGCGTCGAAGGCGGCGTCGAAGGCGGCGTCGAGGGCGGCGTCATCGGCGGCGTCCTGGGCGGTGTCGTCGGAGGCGTCCTCGGCGGCGTCGTCGGCGAGGTCGAAGCTCCTCTCAGGGCCATCGGCGAGATCAAGGCCCCCAGGCTCCTCAAACAGGTGGATCCACTCTATCCCGAGATCGCCCGCCAGGCGCGGGTCGAGGGCGTTGTCATCATCGAGGCCACGACCGACATCTATGGCCGGGTCCTAAACATCAAGGTTCTGCGCTCGATCCCTCTCCTCGACCAGTCGGCCATCGACGCGGTCCGGCAATGGGTGTATGAACCGATGATCATCAACGGCCGCCCCCGGGGCGTCATCTTCACCGTGACCGTCCGGTTCACCCTGAAATAGTCGTTCAAGAAGCTTATATGGCTTTCGCATATTAAAAGGAGGTATCTCAATGCAATTTGGTCTCATTGAAATGTGGCAGGCCATGGGAGCTGTGGCCAAAACAGTCTCGATTCTCCTGATCGCGCTCTCCGTCGTCTCCCTGTACATGCTCATCGAACGGTCTTTGACCTACCGAAAGGCAAAATCGAAATCCAAAGAAGCCGCTCCGCGGCTCGCCGAGATGCTGAAGAACGGACAGATTAAAGAAGCGCTGGCGCTTTCCACAAAATCGGATTACAAAGGAAGCCATCTGGCTCGAGTTACCGCGGCCGGTGTCAGCGAATTCCTCGAGGGCAAGCAGGCCGGCCTGGACATTAAAGAGCAAATCGAAACCGCCCAGAGAGGCTGCGACCGCGCGGCTTCGGTTTTCGAGCAGGAGCTGAAGAAAGGCTTGAGCATCCTCGCGACCATCGCCACGTCCGCCCCGTTCATCGGCCTGTTCGGAACAATCTCGGGTATTATCAACGCCTTCCGGGCCATGGGCCAGACCGGCTCCAGCGGCATCGGAGCCGTGGCCACGGGTATCTCCGAAGCCCTGGTCACGACTGCCTTCGGAATCGGCGTGGCCATTATCGCCCTGTGGTGTTACAACTATCTGAACTCGAAGATCGAAATCTACGCCGCCGAGATGGCCAACACGACTTCGCAAGTCATCGATTTCTTCGTCAGAAAAAAGGCCGCGGCGTAAGAATCGGTCCCGGACCGATTCCATAGGGGCAACCCATGAGCATCTCAGTCAGCACGGCAAGGGAACGATACGTCGCCGAACCCAACGTCGTTCCCCTTTGCGATGTTCTTCTCGTCCTGCTCATCATCTTCATGATCGTCACGCCTCTCGTCCAGAAGGGTGTCGATGTCAGGCTGCCGACCGCGCTGAATACCGCATCCATGCCCGAAAACCCGGAAGTCGTCCTCTACATCAGAAAAGACGGGACGCTCTATTTGAACCAGGAAAAGATCCAGAACCCCGATAATTTTCAGTCGCAGCTCGAAGAGGCCTTCCTGACGGCCACGGATAAGAAGCTTTATTTGAGAGCCGACGGCGAACTGGAATATGGCAAGCTCGTCGAGGTCTACGAGAAGCTCCGCAATGCGGGTATAGAAGACATCGCCATCATCACCGAGAAGAAGACCGAGAGGAACGAATAGCGTTCTTTCTTCCGACCCTTAGCGCCGAAGGGAAAGCGACTCTTGGACAGAGCGCTTTCCCTTCGGTGTCCATCCCATCACATCCCGCCACAGCTCTGGGCTTTCCATGCAAAGATACAGCGGGACGTTCGCTCCCTCCCCCGTCCTCTTGATCAGCCAAGCCACAGTCTCGAACAGGTCATTCCGTTCGGGACGAAAATAGCGGAGTTTCCTGTCCTTTCCCAAAACGAATTCGCCGCTGAGGATATGAGTTTTGGGGAAGCGTTCTTCGATGACCTTCTTGAGAGAATGAGGAAAGCGGAGGGCGCCGAGGCTGATCCAGGCTATCCGGGATGCCGGAACATTCTTGAACAAAGCGCTGATGACCGCGGCATACCCGCGTTTCCAGCCGTAATGCCGGATCAGGGGGTCGAAATGAAACCCGAGGCGATATCCCCGGGCGGCAAGCGCCCGGGCGGCCTTCAAACGCCGGGCAACGGAAGGAGCGCCGCTTTCCTCCGCTTGGGCCATCGCCTCCGTGTTCAGAGACCAGGAAACGACCGCGTTTTTGGGAGGCTCGATCTCGAGAAGGCAATCGATGTTCACGGTTTTTGTCTTCAGCTCGAAATCGACCTCGGGCCGACGCCGAAAATAGGAGAAAAATTCCGCCGACAGGCCGGTGAGATGATCGAGCGCCAGGGAGTCTCCCAGCTCGCCCGTCCCGACGCGGAGGTAGCGGCCTTTGCGCCGATCGAGAAATTCGTCGAGCTCGGACCAGAGGTCCTTGATATTCGTGTAGAGGGTGACCCAGGGCTCGGAGAGATAGCCTTGAAGAATGCAGTAGGAGCAGTCGAGGGGGCACTGGAGATTGAGATTGATGGTGACATAATTGCAGCCGACATATCCTGGCGTGCATGGACAGGCCTTCACGAATTTGCCCCTTTGAACGGTGAGCCAGAGGATCTTTTTCCCCGCGCTCAGGGGATCGGGCGCGTTCTTGATTTCGGCGAGGGCGGCCTTTTTTTCGCCCGGATTACGGATGATATCCCGGGGGACGTCGCCGAGCTTCGCCAGGACCTTCCGGGTCAAAGAATCATCCAAGCTCCGGACGTCGATGAGCACGCGCTCGGGGCGATAGGGGTTTCTAGACCCGGGGCGTCCTCGGTTTTTTCTCATGTCTCCATAAAATCCGTATCCGCTCGTCCGCGGCCAGGTTGTGAAGCCTGTCGACGCGGCGGCGGAATTCGTCCGCGGTCTTGAAACTGAAGGTCACAGTCATCCGGTCATCTTCGAAAAAAGGGCTTGGTTCGAGGCCGATATCCTCGGGCCATCCCAATTTTTTCAGCGCGGTCCCGAATTCCGTTTCCCAGGCCGTCAGCCGGGGATGCCTCATCCGCTTCACGCTGGCCCGGACTCGCTCCGATTTCTGGACGGCGGGCCAGCGATCGTTCGAAAGGATCGCCGCGATTTCAGGATTTCCGAGAATTTGCCGCGGTGTCACTCTCCGCCGCCGGGCGATTTCGCTCAGGTCTTCGAGGAATTCCCTCTGCTTATTCTGCCCGAAAGGCCGGAGGAGAGGCAGGAGCGCCTCGAGATCCCGTCGAGAGAAAACCGAAAGCATCTGAACGACCGCGATCGGAAGATTCTTGGCGATGATCATGTGTTTCGCTTCGGGACTGAGCCGGTCGATGGCAAGATGCAAATCGAGATAAGTCTTTCGCCCTGGAATGCCCAGCATCGGCATGATTTTCTCTAATATCTCGGACGCGGGCAGGCCGAATTTCCGCAGTCGGGCCAGGACCTTCGCTTTTTCCAATATTGAAAGCTCCCGGACCGCGAGATTTTCTCCGACGGCCCAAAGAAACGCCTGGATATCCCGGGGGGCGTCCAAGACGCAGACCGGGACGGAGGTGACGCCCAGTTCGCGGCAGGCGCTGATGCGTTTCCACCCGGAGACGAGAATCCATCTTTTTCCGCGGCGGACGACGGCCGGCGGTTGGAGGATTCCGACGTCCCGGACGGATGCCTTGAAACTGTCGGTCAAAACCGGGTCCGTGATCTTGAGGCGATCATCGGCAAGATCGATCTCGCTCAAGGATAAAATTTTACGCTCGACGATTTTCGTCATTGGATATATTCTAACAAAAAATGGGAATTCCGGGGCAGCTATTATAAGAGGTGCCGGAATCACCCCCGGCTCCCCCGCGGGGGACATGTTCCGAATTCTCCGGAATTCGGTGCGTGTCCCCTTGCGTCGAGCATTGTTCCTCCACCGTTTTTCTGATATTTTATTCCTCTCAATGGACAAAAGCCGGCCAATCCTTCGTCCCAAACCGTTCAAAAAATTCCGCGCCGCGAGAGTGATCTATATTCCCGTGGACCTTCCCCCCGGACTCATGGCCAACCACCTGCGGGAAAAAGCGTCGCGCATCGAGATGTCGGAATGGGGGACGCTCATCGCGATCCCGAATAAGACCGTAGTTTTTAAAACAATGGGCGCCCCGCTGGCCGTCATGACCCTTGAACGCCTCCTGGCGGGCGGAGCCGCCGAGATTCTCCTCCTCGGATTCTGCGGCGCGCTCACTCCCCGGCTGGGCATCGGGACGGCCGTCAGCGCGGTCAAAGCTTATGCCGATGAGGGGACGTCGCGCCATTATGCGCCCGGGAAAAAAATATTCAAGCCTGCGGCGGCTTTTCAAAAGGCCGTCGAAGATGCGCTTAGCTCCCGCAGCCTGCCTTTCGCGACGGCGACGGCAGTCTCGACCGACGCTCCTTTCCGCGAGACCCCCGAGTGGCTCGCGGCGATGTGCCGCAAAGGCTGCGATGTTGTGGACATGGAGACGTCCGCGGTTTTCGCCCTTGCCGCCCATTATCGCCGGCCGGCCGCTTCTCTGATGCTTGTCAGCGACGTGCTCGACCGCGACGCGTGGAGAAACGGGTTCTTCGACTCCGGGCTCAAGGACGAAGTCCGGAGATACTTCCTCCCTTTTCTCTGACGAATCTCATCCGGGAATTAGCGGGAGGCCGCCCGCCGAACCCGGTGTTTTAAGCCTTCGTTCATGCTGCCCGTCCGATAGCCGGCCAAGTCGAGAGTCACATACAGATAGCCGAGCTTTTTCAATCGGGAGATGATTTTTGTCCGGACAACCGCGTCTTGAAGCCTCGTGAAATCCTCGGGCAGGATCTCGATCCGGGCAATATCGCCGTGGTGCCGGACACGAAGCTGCCCGAATCCCATCCCGCGCAGAAATTCCTCGGCGGCGCCGACCTGCTTCAGGGTCGTCTTCTCGATGGCGGTGCCATACGGAAATCTCGAGGCGAGGCAGGCCAGCGAAGGCTTGTCCCACGTCGGGAGGCCGAGCGATTTGGACAACTGCCGGATGTCGTCCTTCGTCAGGCCGGCTTCTTTAAGCGGCGAACGAATCCCGAGCTCCTCCCCCGCTCTCGACCCGGGCCGAAAATCCCCGATATCATCCTTATTCTGTCCATCCAGGACATGGAGAATGCCCTCCTTTTTCGCGATGTTCTTCAGGGTCGAAAAAAGCTCCTGCTTGCAGTAGTAACAGCGGAGCGGCGGATTCTGGGTGAAATCGGGATTGTCGATCTCGCGGGTGTGAATAACCATATGCCTCACCCGGAGCGTCTTGGCCATTTCAGCAGCCCCTTGAACTTCCTTGGCCGGATAGGTTTCCGAAGCGGCGATGACCGCCAGGACGTTGTCGTCCAGGACATCCTTGGCCGTTTTCAGGAGGAAAGTGCTGTCCACTCCCCCGGAAAACGCGACCAGGACTTTCTCCATCCCCCGTAGAATTTTCTTGAGCGTCTCGAGCTTAACCCGTGCCGGTCTGCTCGCAAGTGAACGAGTCTGGCGCTTATCCACGTTTTTCCCTTTCGGCAACGATTTTATCGACTTCATCGAGAAGCGCGGACAGGATGCGATTCTCGGGAACACGCCTCAAAACCTTCCCGGCCTTGAAAATGACGCCGGCGTTTCGTCCGCAGGCCACCCCGACATCCGCTTCCTTGGCTTCGCCGGGGCCGTTGACCATGCAGCCCATAACGGCCACCACGAGCGGCACGCGGATGCGGCTCAGCTTTTTTTCGACCGCGGAGGCGATTTTGACGAGGTCGACTTCGCACCGCCCGCAGGTCGGGCAGGAAACGAGGTTCGGTCCCCGGAAGCGAAGATTGAGATTCGCCAGGATTTGGTATGCGACGCGGACTTCCTCCCCGGGCGGAGCGGTCAGGGAAACGCGGACCGTGTCGGTAAGTCCCTCGGACAGAAGAAGGCCGAGCCCGAGAGCGGACTTCACCGCGCCACTGACGCGGGTTCCGGCCTCGGTGATGCCCGCATGAAACGGATAATCGACCTTTCGGGCGAGGCGCCTGTAGGCGTCCAGCGTCCGCAAGACGTCGGAGGCTTTGAGCGATACTTTGATCAAACGGAAGTCCAGGTCCTCCAAGATCCGGATATGGCGGAGGGCGCTTTCGACCATGGCCCCGGCCGTGGCCCCTCCGTGGGCCCGCAGCGCGTCTTTCTCGATTGACCCGGAGTTGACCCCGATCCGGATGGGAACGCTCCGTTCCTTGGCCGCGCGGACGACCTCACTCACCTTCTCCCGCGATCCGATCGTCCCCGGGTTCAGACGTAGTCCATCGATGCCCAATTTAAGACAGGCCAGGGCCAAGCGATGGTCGAAATGGATATCGGCGATCAGCGGAACGCGGACCGAAGGTTTGATTTTTCCGAGGGCGATGACCGCGTCACGATCCGGAATCGCCAGCCGGACGATTTCGCAACCGGATTTTTCCAGCGCCTTGATCTGGGCGACAGTGGCCTTCACGTCCCGCGTGTCGGTCTTGGCCATGGACTGGACGGAAATCGGCGCGCCTCCTCCGATAGGAACGCGTCCGATATGAATTTGGACGGTCTTGCGGCGGGGCAGCGTGTTCATTAAAATGGGACCAGGCTCTTCCAACCGTGCGGCAGCCTCTTGACAATATCGTTCATGACGACGAATCCAATCAGGACGACAAAAATCACGAATCCGATCTGCATCCAGATCTGGCGGGCTTTCGGGCCGAGGTCGCGGCGGAAGATTCCCTCGATAACAAGGACGAAGATCTGGCCTCCGTCGAGGACCGGGATCGGGACCAGGTTCAGGACGCCGAGCTGGAGACTGATGAAGGCGATGAAGCTCAAGAGAGGGATGAAGCCCATCCTGAAGAAGGCATAGGACATGTTGGCGATTTCGATAGGCCCCCCGACGTTCCTTGCCGACGCCTCGCCCTTGACGAGGTTCTTGATGAAATCGACCAGGGCGAAGAACAGTTTCTGGTTTTCCTTGATGCTCTGGTCAAAAGCGGCGAAGAATCCGAACTTCTTGAGGACGGACTCGGCGATCTGCGAGACTCCGATTTTGCCGACCTTACCGACGGACCGCGGCGTGATGCGCAGAGTGACCGGATTTCCGCCCCGCATAACGTTGAACTCCAGCTCCCGCCCCGCGTTTTTCTCGATAAGCTGGATGAATTTGAAGTAATACGCCGGCGTGCCGTCGATCGCGAGGATCACGTCTCCGGCCCGGAGCCCCCCCTTCTCCGCCGCCCCCCCGGGCGAGATCACTTTCACCTGGGTCAGGATTTTTCCGTAAAATCCGGCATAGCCGAGGTCGAAACGGCTCCCCTTTTCCTTTTCGGTGACAAGCTCGACCGGCTGGGCGGCGCCGTCCCGCTTGATCTCGATGATGATTTTTTTCTCGGGCCGGGAACCGATGGCGATTTCGACATCGCTCCACGTCCGGACTTTTTGCCGGCTGATTGTCAGAATTTCGTCGTCTGCCCTCAGGCCCGATTTTTCGGCCGGGGAGCCGCTGTCGATCCAGCCGATGACGGGCTGTTGGTCGAGATAGACGGGGACGGGGACGCCGACCATGTCGATCACGGCGACGAGGACGACGGCCAGAAGGATATTCATCAGCGAGCCCATGACGATGACCAGAAACCGCTTCCAACGCGTCTTGGCCATGAAGTCATCGGGCTCGAGGGCCCGACCCGGCTCAAAGAGGCCTTCCCCGAGAAACTTGACGTAGCCCCCCAAGGGCAGGACGCTGAGGCGATAATCCGTGTGGCCCTTTTTGACGCCGATCAGGCGTTTCCCATATCCGAAAGAAAAGGTTTCCACGCGGATGCCGACCAGCTTGGCCATGAAAAAATGGCCGAACTCATGAATGAAAACCAGGATGCCGAAAACGATGGCGAAGGCCAGGATCGTGCCGAGAATCGTTCCCATGTCAACACCTTTTTTCTATGATTTTCCAGGCGTGCTCTCTCGTCAGCCGGTCAACCTCGTAGATGGCGGCCAGGCCGCGGACTTTGCTCTTGCGATGCCCGTCCAGAGCCTTGGCGACGACATCGCCGATCGCGGTAAACCCGATCTTCCGCTCTAAAAAAGCTTCAACCGCGAGCTCGTTAGCCGCGTTCAGGGCGACGGGCAGGCTCTCGCCCTCGAGGAGAGCATCGTAAGCCAGCCGGATCATCGGATATCGCCTGACCTCGACCGGATAGAACTCCAGAGCGCGAACCCGGGCGAGGTCAAGAGGCGGGACAACGGAGTCGAACCGCTCGGGGTAGGTCAAAGCGAACTGAATCGGTATTTTCATGTCCGTCGGGCTGAGCTGGGCCAGGATCGAGCCGTCCTTGAATTCAACGAGAGCATGAACAATGCTCTGGGGATGGATGAGGATATGAAGCTTCGCCGGGGGGAGATCGAATAACCAGCGGGCCTCGATGAGCTCCAGTCCTTTGTTCATCAGCGTTGCGGAATCGACGGTGACTTTCCGCCCCATCTTCCAGCGGGGATGAGAGAGCGTTTCATCGATCGTCTTTTTCTTGAGCTCGGACAGCGGGCTGCGGAAAAACGGGCCTCCGGACGCGGTCAGCGTCACCTTGCCGACGTCAGCCTGATTCTGGCCGGCCAGACATTGAAACACGCCGCTGTGCTCGGAATCGACCGGGACGATGGACCCTCCCGCCTTATCCGCCGCTTTCCGCAGAAGAGCGCCGCCGACGACCATCGATTCCTTGTTGGCCAGGGCGACGCGTTTGCCGGCGCGGACGGCCGCCAGCGTCGGCTTCAATCCATTGATGCCGGTGATCGCCGAGACGATGATATCGCTCAGGGAGTCCGCGCCGACTTCTTCGGCGCCTTCCGGCCCATAGGTCACCCGAAGGCCGCTTTTTCCAAAGATCTTACGGATGAGCTCGGCATCCGCCTTATTTGCGACCGAGACCAGCGCCGGCCGAAACTCCCGGATTTGCTCTTCAAGGAGCGCGATATTGGAGCCCGCGGCCAGCGCGGTCAGCTTGAACTCCCGCGGATGGCGGCGGATGACGTCGAGCGTGTTCCGGCCGATCGTGCCGGTCGAACCCAGGATCGCAACGTTCTTCATCTATCATCCCTTCCATATATAGCGGACGAAATAATAGAAAAGCGGAGCGGCGAAAAGAAGGCTGTCGATCCTGTCGAGGAAACCGCCGTGCCCGGGAAGGAGGCGGGATGAGTCCTTGACGCCGACGGCCCTTTTGAACAGGGACTCCAGCGGATCGCTGACCTGGGCGGCGGCGTGGACAACCACGCCGCAGAGCAGAACCATTTCCAAACCAACCTCTTTCAAAAGAAGCTCGCGGGCTAAAACCGCGCCGATCGCGGCGAAGATAATTCCGCCCAAGGCGCCCTCCCAGGTCTTGCTCGGGCTGGCCAGAGGGGTCATTTTATGGCGGCCGAGGAGCTTGCCGACAAAAAAAGCTCCCGAGTCCCCTAAAAAAACGACGGCGAAAAGAAAATACAAGTACAAGGGACCCCGCTCGGCCTTAAGGACATACAGATAGTTCGAAGTGAAAGCGACATAAACGGCGCCGAAGATCGTGATCGCGAACGACCCCGGAAAAGCCATGACCTTTTCGATCGTGTTCACGGCGACGAGATAGTAAAGCCCGGCCAGAAGCAGGCCGGCGATCAAGGCGAGCTCGAAGGGCAAAGCCGTGAAATAAAACGAGGCGCCGATCATCAGGGCAAAGCCGATGCCGACGGCCGGACGGGGCTCGAGCTTTTTCTTCTTGGCGAGATTATAAAATTCGATAAGGGCGGCGATGACAAGAGCTTGAATCACGAGGAAGAAGACCGGCGGCGAAGCCCACTGGACGAGGGCGAACAGAACGGCGAGAAGAATGAGGGCCGTCGGGAATCTTTGGCGAAGGCTCATTTCTGAGGATGGATATCGCCGAAGCGGCGCTCCCGCTTCTGATAATCGACCAAGGCGGTGAGGATGTGTCTTTTCCGGAAATCCGGCCAGAAGTCCGGCGTTATCCAGATTTCGGCATAGGCAATCTGCCATAGGAGAAAATTCGAAACTCGGAATTCCCCGCTCGTTCGGATCAAAAGGTCAGGGTCGGGAATATCGGCCGTGTAGAGATATTTGGCGAAGGCCGCCTCGTCCAAGGCGGCGGCGACGAGGCCTTTTTCGCCAAGGAGCTTCTTGGCCGCATCGACGATCTCGGTCCGTCCTCCGTAGTTAATGGCCAGGCAAATTTGAAGCCCCGTATTGCCCTTAGTCACATCCATAACCCGGTCGAGTTCCTTGAGAACATCTCCTGGCAGGCCTTCCCTCTGCCCAATGACACGCAGCCGGAAGCTGTTTTCGATGAGCAGCCGGTCTTCCTTTTTTAAATATTGGACAAGAAGCCTCCAGAGAGTCCCCACCTCGCTTTTCGGCCGCTTCCAGTTCTCACGTGAAAAAGCGTAGAGGGTCAGGACCTTGATGCCCACGCGGGCGCACGTCTCGATGACCTCGCGAACCGACTTGGCCCCGGCCCGGTGTCCTTCGACCCGGGGCAGATTCCTTTGCTTCGCCCAGCGTCCGTTGCCGTCCATAATCACGGCCACGTGGGCGGGGATTCTCGAGAAATCCAGCTCGCCGACAAGGCGATCCTCCTCACTGCCGGGGGCGATAAAGCCTTCCAAGCTTTTCAGCATGCGCCCATTATAGGGTGGCAGTCCTCTCTTGTCAAAAAGGAGCGAGGGGTGATTCCCGCGCCGAGCAAAAACCGCCGCCGGTTTGTTCTTCCCAGAATCCATCGAATTTGATAAGCTAGAGGCCCAAAAACAAGGAAACCATGTGTCTCGCGATTCCATCGAAGGTCATCCAAATCGACAAGGAAGGCAAAGCCGGAAAAATCGATTATCTCGGGACCAAGGTCAAGGCGAACTTCGTCCTGCTCGAGGGCGTCCGGGTCGGCGACTGGGTTATCGTTCATGCCGGTTTTGCCATCTCCCGTCTCGATGAAGACGAAGCCCGGGAAACGCTCGCCTTGCTCCGCGAAATCGCCGAAAAAAGCTCTGGATTATAGATCGCCGCTAAGGGCATACGCAGAATGAGCAGGCAGGACCGCTTCCGCGACAAAAAGGTGATCCGCGCCCTCCTTCGGAAAATCGCGGAGAAGAAAAAAAGCCTCCCCTCCCCTTGCCGGATCATGGAAGTCTGCGGAACGCACACCATGACGATCCACCGCTTCGGCCTCCATCCGATGCTCGCCGATATCGGCGTCGACATGGTCTCCGGGCCCGGATGCCCGGTATGCATCACGCCGGGCGAGGTCCACGAGGCGGCCATCCGCCTGGTGACCGAAAAGAAAAATCTCGTCCTCGCGACATTCGGAGATATGACCCGCGTTCCGACCCGGCTCGGCTCCCTCCAGAAAACCACCCCGGCCAGGGGGTCCATCATTAAAATCATCTACTCGCCGGAAGAATCGCTGGAATTCGCCCGGCGGAGCCGTGAGACGGAAGTCGTTTTTTTCGGCGTGGGCTTCGAAACGACCATTCCCTCCATCGCCGTGATGGCCAGGAGCGCGGCCGGAGAGAAGCTCGGCAACTACTCCATCCTCTCCGCCCTCTGGCTCATTCCTCCGCCGCTCCGGGCGATCCTGACCTCGGGCGAAGTCAGAATCTCGGGGTTTCTCTATCCAGGGCACGTCAGCGCCATCATTGGCGAAAAGCCCTATGAATTCATTGCCCGCGAATTCGGCTATCCCGGCGTGATCGCCGGATTCGAGCCCGCGGACATCCTCCTCGGGATCCTCTCGATCCTGGATCAATTGGCCGAAGGGAAGCCCGCCGTCGCGAACGAATACGCCAGGGTCGTCCGGCGCGAAGGAAATCCTGTAGCGCTGACCTTGATGAAAAAGATGTTCGAGCCTAAGGATGCCTGCTGGAGAGGGCTGGGAGTGATTCCCCGCAGCGGGCTGAAACTCCGCGCCGAATACGGCGCTTATGACGCCGAACGCAAGTATGGCCTCCGGGTCGAATCGAGCGGCGCGGACCTTCCCGGCTGCCGCTGCGGCGAAATCCTGCGGGGCGTTCTCCCTCCGCCCAAATGCCCCCTTTTCGGAAAAACCTGCACTCCGGAGTCTCCTCAAGGTCCATGCATGGTCTCGTTCGAGGGGGCCTGCCTTGTCCACTTCAAGTATCGAGGAATCCGGAATTGAACAAAGTGAACCTGGAGCTCGGCAGTGGAGGAAAGTCGATGCGCGATTTTCTGGCCGGGACAATCCTGCCCGCATTCGATAATTCCCGCTTGAGAAAACTCATGGATGCCAGCCATCTTCCGGGCGGAATTGCCTTTACGACCGACAGCTACGTGGTCGACCCTATCGTCTTCCCCGGCGGAGACATCGGCCGACTCGCGGTCAACGGAACGGTGAACGACCTCGTTGTCTCCGGAGCGGTTCCGCGGTTCCTGTCTCTCGGGTTGATCATCGAAGAAGGTCTGGATTGGGACGTCCTGAAGAGAATCCTCGTCTCGATAAAGAAAGCGGCCAAGGCCGCCGGCGTCCAAATCGTGACCGGCGACACGAAAGTCGTCAATCAAGGCCAGGGCGATAAAATCTACATCAACACCGCCGGAATCGGAAAGGTCATCGCCCGACCGCGGCCGGCGCGAATCCGGCCGGGAGATAAGATTATCGTGACCGGCACGCTCGGAGAGCACAGCCTGGCGATATTGACGGCGAGGGGCGATTTCGGGCTCGAGGCCAAAACGAAGAGCGACTGCGCTCCGCTGACGTTTCTTCTCCCTTTTTGGAAAAAGGGGGTCCTCTGGATGCGCGACATCACCCGCGGAGGGCTGGCGACCATCCTCTCCGAGCTGGCTGCCGAGTCCCGCTATCCCCTTCTTATCGAGGAAGCTCAGTTTCCTTTGTCCCGATCCGTGCGCGCCGCAGCCGATCTTCTCGGAATTGACCCGCTGTATTTGGCCTGCGAAGGAAGGGCCGTACTCGTCGTTCCCGGGAACAAAGCCGGGGACATCCTCCAAAAGATCAAAAAGAATCCGCTCGGTCGGAGGGCGGCCGTTATCGGCGTGGCCGAAAAAAAAATCGGGAGGCCCGGCGAGCTGATACTGAGGACGTCCGCCGGAGGGCTTCGCCTTCTCGAACCCCTGACATCCGAGCTTCTTCCCCGGATCTGCTGAGGGATGAGCGTGACGAAAAAGCCGGGGGTGTTTCGGGTCATGGCCGCCGTCGCGGTCCTATCCGGTCTTATCGTCTTCCCCCGCTCCGCCGAGGCGGCCTCGCCCCAGCTCGTCCCCTTGACCCGGACCGATATCCGCTCCGATATCCCCGAGTTTGAGGAACTCTTCCGCCTTATCCGCCAAACCCTGTCCCAAAACAAAGTCACTTTTCAAGGGAAAACGGGAAGGATTTCCGGGTTTGCCGCCGGTTCCGTCTACCCCCAGATCTGGCTTAGAGATTCGGCGACGATTATCCCGGCCTCCCGCCTTTTCTACGAAGCTCCTTTTCTAAGCTCCTGGCTCGAGGAGCATTTGGCCTTCCAAAAAAGCGACGGGGCGCTGGCCGATTGGATCGATTCCC
>Ga0315286_10003004_pt1 | contig 15809 bp, 17 predicted proteins | sample YL17G10_0_MG_FD_205038 | JGI IMG/M metagenome (GOLD analysis project Ga0315286, IMG submission 205038) | Sediment microbial communities from Yellowstone Lake, YNP, Wyoming, USA - YL17G10_0 | ecosystem: Environmental > Aquatic > Freshwater > Lake > Sediment | place: USA: Wyoming | collected...
GCGGCGTGACCATTACGGGCAACCGTTCGACCAGCGCGCGGACCATTTCGAACGACAGGCTGCCGGAACCGAGGATGACGGAAGCGCGGAATTCGATGACGGGCACGCCGGCCGACCGGAGGATCTCCCCGACCTCGTGCCGGCTGCGGAGATGCTGCGACAGGCCGTCCGCATCATCGCCCAGGCCGCCCAGATAAACGATGCGGCTTACCGCGGCCGCCGCGGCGGCCCGTGAAAAATTCTGGGCGGCCGCCCTGTCCTTTTCTTCGAAGCCGCCGGACGCGCCCATGGAATGGACGAGGTAATAGGCCGTATACACGCCGCGAAGTGCGGGCCCGAGCGATTCGGCGTCGAGCAGGTCGCCGGCCACGACCTCGGTCGACGCTCTCGCCCGCCCTTTCAGGAATTCCGGCCGCCGAGCCAGACAGCGCACCGGGCGGCCGCATTCCTCCAGCCGGCGCAGCAGCCGGCCCCCGACATATCCGGTAGCGCCGGTGAGGAGAACAAGGCCGTTCATTTGTTGCCCTATTGGCTCCCGACCCCATCAAGCGGTCAAGAGACTTCGGATCCTCTTCGCGTAAGCTTCGCTGGCCGGGTCCGGTGTTTCGATGATTATGTCCGCCGCCGAAGAGACGCCCAGCCCAAGCTCTACGGCGCGGGCGATCTGCTCCTGGGCGAAGACGGCCGGCTTCATGACGGCGTCGTTCGACCCCAGGTCCTTGAGGATGGCCACCCCCACGGCGTCGATGGCCACACGGTCTGTGCCGGCCAGGAAGACGCCCGCGTCCTTGCGCGGCCCCTTCATCGGGCCTTCGTCGACGAAAGCCACGAGCCCGTCGAGGACGATCAAGGCCGGGCGATAGGCAAAGTTGATCTCGGCGATCATCCGTCTCTGATCGGGCGAGGAGTGGAGCTCCCGCATCAGCGTGTTGCCCTTGCGCGGCACGATCCCGACCGAGTTCTTGAGCGACATGGTGAATACGCCGCCGTATTGATGGGTCTTCAGACAGCAGGTGGAAACGACGCACTCGCTCTCGACGACAGGCCTGGCGACGAGGAAGCCGTCCTTCCAATGCGAGCCGGGGGGCGTGATCTTGACGTAGCCCGTCTCGCCGAGTTCGTCGAAGTTCAGGAGCTTGGCGTCGAAGGCGGCGGCGAGAGCGCGGACGCCTTTTTTATCGAAAACCTCTTCTGTCGGCTCGGGACCGCTCCGGTCGCCGATGGCCAGGCCCTTCGCTCCCATGTCCCGGATCCGTGCGAGGAGCGCCTTCAGCGTGTCATTGTGGGTCGACCCCGGCGTTTCGTCGGACGTGTTGAAGTTCGGCTTGATTAGGACGCTCTTGCCCTGGAAGGGGTTGATGTTCAGGAGGTCCAGGCATTTCTTGACGCCCTCGGCCCGGTCTTCGGCCCTGACGAGGACGACGTGCGTCTTGGACGGCGCCGGCAACGAGGGCGTCGGCAAGCCCCATCCGCCCGATGCGCGGCTGCGCGAATAGGCGTTCGTCGACAGCACGGCCGCGCCGGCCGCCCCGGCCCCGGCGGCGAAGAATTCCCGGCGTGTCATTTCGCGGTGTTTATTCATGACCTGCGTCCTCCCGATAACCTTAGGATCTTCAGTTTCTCTAATTTAACATATTCTCCCGGCCCGGCAAAACTGCGCTTGTCTCAGCCCCTGAGACGGATTCGCCCTTTATCGCGTCTATTTATATCAGGGTAGCATCGAGCATCCTCTTGACAATAACACTATTATCGTGTACACATTAATAGTGTTATGAGGGAGGCTTGGTCATGCTCAAGAACATCACCCTGAGCGCGGAGGAAGGATTGATCGAGAAGGCCCGCGACAAGGCGCGTCGCCAGCGGACGACGCTCAACGCGACGTTCCGCCAGTGGCTGCGTCAGTATGTGAGCCATGGCTCCAAGGCCGAGGATTATGGTCCCTTCATGGACTCGTTGAACTATGCCCGGCCCGGAAAGAAATTCTCGAGGGACGAGTTGAATGAGCGCTAAGTTCTTCCTCGATACCAATATCCTCGTCTACACGTTCGACGAGGAAAATTTTGAAAAGCGCGAACGGGCCAGGGCGCTTGTCTCAGAGGCCCTCGCGGAATCCCGGGGCGTCATCAGCTACCAGGTCATCCAGGAATTCCTGAACGCCTCCCTCCGAAAGTTTTCGAAGCCGCTCACCGCCGCGGACGCTGAACGCTATCTCACGGTCGTCCTCGAGCCCCTCTGCGCGGTGTTCGCGAGCGTCGAACTCTTTCACCAGTCCCTCGATATATCGGGACGGTGGAAGTACTCATTCTACGATTCGCTGATCATCGCCTCGGCACTCCAAGCCGGGTGTTCGGTCCTCTACTCCGAAGACCTCCAGCACGGCCAGAAAATCGGAAACCTCCGGATCCTCAACCCCTTCGTCGAATCTCCCCAGAGGTGAGGAGCCGCGGCTTCACTTTGGCGTAGCCGTCCTTTCGATGTCCGATCTTGAGGACCATGATCGTATCGCCCAGAACACGATAGATGACGCGGTAATCTCCGACCCGCATTTTCCGGTGCCCGGCAAGGCTCTGCTTGAGAGGCCGGCCGGCGCGGACAGGATCCGGCGCCAGTCTTTTTTCTATCGCCCCCCTCAATCGGTCTTTGATGTTCTTAGGCAGATTCTCGATATCCTCGGCTACCAGGGGATGGTAGAGGAGTCGATAGGTCATTTCTTCTTCCACACCCTCTTATGCGAAAGGGCTTTTTCGGCCGAAAATGTCTTTTCTCTTTCCGAGGCCGCCTCTACCCAGAATGCGTCCTCGTCGTCGTTGACGGCCTCTTTGAGCAAATCCCTGGCCTTCATGGATACGGAAACATCATCCCTCCTGGCCAGCTCTTTGAGCGTCCAGTACAAGGAGTCCTCCATCACGACATTCAATCGGGGATTTTTGGTCGGCATCCTATCACCTCGGGCTGAGTGTATCACTTGTGATGAACCATGTCAACCGCCAATTTCTTTGGGCCAGGGTAGTCCGAGTCGTCAGCCCTTCGGCCCGCGGCAGTCGCGGACGCAGATGCCGCAGATGAACTGAGTCGTGTAGCCTTTCTTGCGGAATTCCTTGAGCTTATCGAAGCAGGCCAGGTGGTCGAAGGCCTCGCGCGTCTCGTTAATGGCCTCGGCCGGGCAGGCTCTGATGCAGGCGCGGCAGGGGCCGCAGTCGCGGCCGAGCGGCGCGTCGGGCTCGAGCGGCATGTCCGTTAGCACGGTGACCAGCCGGAAACGCGACCCGAGCTCGGGGTTGACGAGGAGGTTGTTGCGGCCGAACCAGCCGAGGCCGGCGGCGCGGCCAACGTGTTTGTGCGAGAGGTGGGCCCTCTGCTTGTCCCAGTCGATGATCTGGGAGGCGGCGATGGCCAGCGACCCGAAACCCTTTTTCTGGATGAAGTCGGCGACGAGGAGCGCGCCCCGGTCCAGGAAGAAATTCATCTGCCGGTAGTGGTGGAAGTAGATCTGCGTGGGGTGGTCGCCGATGTCGTCGAGAACGGCGTCGCTCAGGCCTTTGCCGAGCGATACGGCCAGCCCGAACCGGTCGCGCGTCTCCGGCTCGAGCAGGAAATCCCCTCTCATCCCCGTAACGTCGGCGACGCCGAACAAATCGAAGCCCAGCTCTAAGGCTAAGGCCTTCAATTTCTGATAATTCACCGCCTTGTCCGACTGGTCCATGGGCGAGGCCCATTCTATCGGCGCCCGCCCTTTCCTGTCAATCGGCGGGCTTTCCCCCCTCCACCCTTGGCGCATATCAGTCGCGGCACGCTCAAGCGTCATGCGGCAATATTAACGACCTCTTGACAGCCTCTTGACAAAATATTGACAACTCCATGTTCCTGTCGCAGTATTGTGACGGCGATCGGAGGATCATAAAATGAAAACTCTTGCCGGTATGCTCGTCGCATCGGCCCTCGTCATCTTGTTCCTCGTCATCCCGGCCAACCTTTCGGCCAAAGAGAGGCGGGGTGCTAACCTTATCGTCACCCGGCTCGACGGCAGCCAGCTCAGCGGCGAGCTCATCGCCGTCAAGCCGGACTCGCTTCTTCTACTGAGCAACGTGGGAAGAGACGAATCCATCGATCTTGCCGGCATCAAGACCGTGAGGATCGTGAGAAAATCCCGGGCGGGGCTGTTCGCCGGGATCGGAGGCGTGGCCGGGGCCACGGCCGGGGCGTTCGTGGGCCTCTATACGGGGGGTGGTGACGATGAGGCCGGGCCAGCAAGTATCCGCGGGGGCGTGGTCTACGGAGCCCTCGGCGCTCTCGCCGGTCTGCTCGCGGACTCCATGGTGAACAGCGATTCGCATTTCACGGTCGCCGGAAAGCCCCCGGACGCCGTGGCCGGATTTTGGGACAAATTGAAGGCTTATTCGCGAATGGGGCGGCTGCCCGAAGCCCGGGCCCAAGCCGCCCCGGCCAAGGCCGAAGGATCGGCGCCCGAGCGCTGGAAGCGCTTCCGGCTCAGCGTCGCCGGGTCGTCCTCCTCGCCGCTCCAGCACCTGCGCCAGCGGGAGGGCTCTTTCCGCTTCCCCAACGAGAACCCTCCTGAATCCGGCCCTTACCCTCTTGAAATAACCGCATTGGCCGGCCCCACCGACGGATGGCTGCCCTCCTGGGGCCCGGTCAGTCTGGCCTACGCTTGGAACGAGCGATGGTCGGCGGAGGTCGAGGCTTTTTCCGCCCCCGGCACGTGGGGCAGCATGGATGCCGAACTGGCATTCACTTCGGGCGTCGACGGCCGGGCCTACGCCGCCCCTTTCGGCGAGAGCCATCGGGTGAAATACACCGGCCTCGTCGCAGGCGTGACCTATCGTCCACTCTCGCCGTCGGCCTTGCGGCGGCACGTCGTCGAGATCGGAGCGGCCGCCGGGCCGGCCTTCGTCAGCGTTTCGAGGGTCTATCCCGACGTCCCCGCCAGGAAGACCGCGTTCTGCGGGCGGATCCAGGCCGCCTACGATTTCTATTTCGTCCCGGCCGTTTCGGTGGGGGCGGCCGCCGGGTATCGCTTCATGAAGACGAGCGTCTCCGAAGAACCCGTCTCGTACGACATCGTTTTCGAGGAAAGCATCCCCCCCTATGCGGCGACCCTCCAGCGCCCGACCGAGATCACCCTGCCCGATCTCTCGGTCGACGGGGGCGGTCCGTTCATCGCCCTGCGCATCGGTTTCAGGTTCTGACGACAGACGGGGGGATAAGATGAAAACCATGATCACCAAGCTCATCGCATCGGTCCTCTTTGTTTCGTTCCTCGTACTCCCGACCGACCTTTCGGCCAAAGAGAAGCGGGGCGCTAATCTCATCGTCACCCGGCTCGACGGGAGCCAGCTCAGCGGCGAGCTCATCGCCGTCAAGCGGGATTCGCTCCTGCTCCTGGGCGAAGGGACGGACGTCACAGTCGGCCTCGCCGACATCAAGTCCGTGCGGATCGTTCGAAGGTCCCGGGCTAAGCCGCTGGCGCTCATCGGGTTCCTCTCGGGAGCCGCGGAGGGGGCTTATATTGTCAGTCGGGATGAGGAAGACCGCAATACAAAAACCACACTCTTAGCTGCGGCGATTTTCGGGGGCATTCAAGGGCTCCTCGGCCTGGGGATAGGACTCGGACTTGGCGCGGACGCCGTCCTCCCCTTCGCCGGAGAGCTGGACGAGGTCCTGAGCCGTTACCTCGACAGGCTGAAGGGCTATTCGCGGGAAGGCCGCATGGCGGCCCTCCCGGCCGCGAGAGAGCTCAAACCGGAGGGCGTGCCGGCCGGAGCACCCGCACAGAGCTCCTCCGCCCGCAGGCCCCGGTTCCGGCTCATTCTCGGGGCGACATTCCCGGTCCCATCCAACCGTTCCAAGGGCAATCAGCCGGATCCGGGCACGTTCTTCTTTCCGGGGGACGTTCCCCCACCGGAGAAAGGCCCTTATCCCGCCTATTTCCAGCAAATTCAGGCGAAGAGGCTGCGTAATTTTTGGGCCGGCCCGGTCGGCCTGAGCTACGATTGGACGGAACACTGGTCGGCCGGGATCGAGTTCCAGGCCTCCGGCAGGTCCGACCAAAGCGATACCATGACCGTTCTTCCCTTCACGTCCTCCTTGGACGGCAAGAACTATATCGGCGAGTGGGATCCGGGGCTGCTGACGAGCTTTGTTTCCGCCCTAGTCGGCCTGACCTATCGGACAAAAACGACGACCGTTTATGAACAGCATGCGTTCGAGATCGGAGCGGCCGCCGGACCGGCGTGGGGCCGGCTCGGGGTTGATCCCGGCTCCGCGGGTCTCCTCTCCGCGGAAACTGTCAACAAAATCTCGATCTCCGCACGGGTTCAGGGGGGCTATGAGTTTCTCTTCACCCCGCATCTCTCCGCAGGCGCCATCGTCGGGTATCATTTCCTCGAAATGACGTTCCCCGGATCGACCTGCACGTCCGATGTGGCCTTTTCCGAGCAATACAGTTCAACCGGCCCCGCGTTCACCCGCACAACCGAAATTACGTTTTCCGGCCGGACGATGTCATGGTCTGGTCCCTTCTTAGGTCTGCGGCTCATCTGGAGGTTCCGATGAAACGATCGACCGAACGCATCCTCGCTCTGGCCTTGATCGCTTCCCTTCTCATTCTGCCTCCGGGTCTCTCGGCCAAAGGGAAGAGGGGGGCCACCCTCGTCATCACCCGGACGGACGGCACGCTCGTCACCGGGGAGCTCATCGCCGCCAAGCCGGACTCCCTTCTCCTCTTGAGCACCGCCGGACAGGAAGAGAGCGTGGGCCTGGGGGAGATCAAGTCCGTTCGGATCGTCAGGAAATCCCACGCTTTGCTCCTCGCGGCTATCGGCTTCGTGCCCGGAGCGGTTGCCGGAGGGATGGCCATGAGCTCTGACCCCGAAATAGAAACCTGGGCCAAAGTTGCGGGCGCCGCGGTCGGCGGAGCGCTGGGGGCTCTCGCCGGTCTCGGCATCAGCCTGGGGATCGGAGCAGACGCGACCTTCCCCGTCGCAGGGGAACCGGGCGAGGCCTTGAGCCGACTTATGACCAGGCTAAAAGGGCTCTCGCGGGAGGGCCGGATCGAGGTCGCGGCGGGTCCGGAAGGGATCAGGCCGGCGCCGGTACCCCGCGGAACGCCCACCCCGGCCGGCGTCCCGACGGGCGTCCCTTCCCCTTTTCCGCGCCGGTCGCGCTTCAGGCTCAGCCTGGCGACGACGACGACATTCGGCCGGCCAGACAGGGGGATGGTTCGGACCTTCGAGGCCCCCTGGCGTTTCTCCGGATCCGTTCCCCCCGGGGAATCCGGCGTCTATACCGCGCCTTTCTTCCAGACCTCCTACGCGGAAGCGAGCGCTTGGATCCTCCCGGGACCGGTCAGCCTGGCCTATGAACTAACCGAGAAATGGCTGCCCGAGATCGAGGTCTTCTTCACTCCGGGAGAAGGCCACGGGATCTGGGGAGACCTGAGTTTCGTCTCGACGACGGACGGAATAACTTATGAAGGTCGCGTGGGAACTAATCTGTCCGCGAACTTCAGCTCCGTGCTCGTCGGCCTCAACTACCGGCCGATCGCGCCCTCTCGCCTCGAGAGGACGTCCCTCGAGGTCGGGATCTCGGCCGGTCCCGCCCGAGTGAAGATCGGCCCGGAGTACGTCCAGGCAACGCTCGTGCCGGCGGACCGAAAGACCGTGCTGTCCGCCCGAGTCCACGCCGCCTATGATTTCTTTTTCGTTCCGGCCTTTTCCCTGGGGGCTTTCGTCGACTATCGGTACCTCGAAGCCAGCTTCGCCGCTATGACCGGAACAACGGAGGCTATCTTCTATGGCTCCGGCGTCGAGCCCATCACCGCCCAGGTCGAGGTGAGCTTGCCCGCCCTGATCATTTCCCGAAGCGGCATGAGTGCCGGCATACGGATCGGATTCAGGTTCTGACGACAGACGGGGGGATAAGATGAAAACCATGACCACACGGCTCATCGCATCAGTTCTCATTATCTCGTTCCTCATTTTTCCGGCCGGCCTTTCGGCTAAAGAGAAGCGGGGCGCTAATCTCATCGTCACCCGGCTGGACGGGAGCCAGGTCAGCGGCGAGCTCATCGCCGTCAAACGGGATTCGCTTCTTCTGTTGAGCAACGGGCGGGACGAATCCATCGACCTGGCCGACATCAAGACCGTGCGCATCGTCAAAAAATCCCTGGCTGGAAAAGGGGCCCTTTACGGGTTCCTGGTCGGCGCCTTGGGCGGAGCCGGAGTGGGTCTGGCTATGGGCAGGACGGATCTGTTCGAGGAGAAGACTCCGCTGGCTTTAGGGGTCTTCGGCGGAGCCATCGGCGCGCTCTCCGGCTTGCTCCTGGGATCGGTGGCGGGGCTGGATTCGAGCTTTACGGTCGCCGGCAAGCCGGCAACGGTCGTGGCCGAATATTGGGATAAGCTTCGGGCCCATGCTCGGGAGCCGCGCCTGCCGGGGCGTTCCTCTTCCTCACGGTGAAAGGGGGCGGGCCGTTCTTCGGCCTGCGGCTGGGAGTGAGGATCTAGGGGCACCCGCCTTCGATTGACTCCCCTCCCCGCCTGCGGTATACCAATCGTTGTCCCGCCCATGGCGGGCCACGGTCGGGACTCCTAGCTGGCTGCCAATTGCTGAAGCGGCCAAACGTTGCGAACCTCAGGCCTTATTACAGTCCCGCGGGAGGAACGAGGATGACCATGAATTCACTCAAAACCGAAATCCCCATTGCTTTTCTCATCATCGCTTTCATTATCGCTTTATCCCCCATCTCCGGCATGTCCCAGCCGCGTGCCACCGCCCCGGCCATGTCCATCACCGTGTCCATGGAGAGACCGACGACCCACTACTACCACATCGTCTTCCGCGCCGACGGCCTCGAGGGCGAGACCCAGGACTTCAAGATGCCGGCCTGGACGCCGGGCTACTACCGGATCATGGACTACGCCAAGAACGTCATGGACTTCAAGGCCGAGGACGGCACGGGCCGGCCGCTCGCCTGGGAAAAGACGGCCAAAAACACCTGGCGCGTCCGTTCCGGCAAGGCCGCGGCCGTCGTCGTGAGCTATGACGTCTACGCCTTCACCCGCTTCATCGCCGACAACTACCTCTCCGACGACGGCGGCTTCATCTCTCCGACGGGCCTTTTCATGCACGTCGCCGGCCGCCTCCAGAGCCCGGTGACCGTCATTGTCCTCCCGCACCCCGACTGGAAATACGTTTCGACCGGGCTCGATCCCATCGCCGAACGGCCCAACACGTTCACCGCGCCCGACTTCGATACCCTCTACGACTGTCCGATCCTCATCGGCAACCAGGAGGTCTTGACGTTCGAGGCCGCCGGCCGCCCCCACACCGTCGCCGCCTACGACCTCGGCACGGCGGACAGGACGAAGTTCACGGGCGACCTGAAGAAGATCGTCGAGGCCGCGACCGCGCTCATGGGCGAGCTCCCCTATCGCCACTACACGTTCCTCATCATCGGCCCCGGGGGCGGAGGCCTCGAGCACCTGAACTCGACGGCCGTGACACTCAATCCCGCCTCGCTCACGAATCCTCAGGCCTACAAGGGCTGGCTGAGCTTCATCGCCCACGAATACTTCCATCTTTTCAACGTCAAGGCCATCCGGCCCATCGCCCTCGGCCCGTTCGATTACGAGCGCGAGAACTATACGAACATGCTCTGGGTCTCGGAGGGCATCACGGTTTACTACGAATTCATCCTCCTCAACCGGGCCGGCCTGATGACCCGCGACGAGGTCCTGGAGCGGCTCGGCTCGACCATCGCCAACTACGAGAACGCCCCCGGCCGCCACCATCAGCCGGCGACGGCATCGAGCTTCGACACCTGGACGAACTTCTTCAGCCGCGGCGAACATACGGCGAACACGACGATCTCCTACTACGACATCGGCGCCGGGCTGGGGCTCCTCCTCGACCTCAAGATCCGCGAGGCGTCGAAAGGCCGCTCATCGCTCGACGACGTCATGCGGACGCTCTACCGGACTTATTACCAGGAAAAGAAGCGCGGCTTCACCGACCGCGAATTCCGCGAAGCTTGCGAGCGCACGGCCGGCGGCCCCCTCGGCGAGATCTTCGACGTCTACGCCACGACCGTCAAGGAATGGGACTACGCCAGGTATCTCGGCTTCGCCGGGCTCACGATCGACACCGAGCCGGGTACCGCTCCCGGGCCCTGGTTCGGCGCCGCGACCCAGGACCAGAACGGAAGCCCGGTTGTCTCATCGGTCGAGCCCGATTCTCCGGCATCTCTTGCCGGCCTCAGCGCCCAGGACGAGATCGTAGCCCTCGACGGCGCGCGCGTCACCCAGCGCTCGCTCGCGGGGACGATCAACACCCGCAAGCCCGGCGAAAAAGTCAAGGTCCTTTACGCAAGGCGCGGCGCCGTGCATGAGACCGAGGTCACGCTCGGAAAGAAGACCGAGCGGAGCTTCCGCATCACCCCACTCGCGAACCCGACTCCCCAGCAGAAGGCGCTCCTCGACGGCTGGCTGAGGTAGGAAGCGAAATTAGGAAGAGGGGCGATTTCAGCGCGCAAGAAATCGCGTTGGCGAGACGGCCGTCTCCGGAAAGCTATCCAAAAGCTGTTTGTCCGTCGTAACCAGGGGAACACCCAGCTCGCGAGCCAGGACGACGAATTCAGCGTCATAGACCGAGCAGGCCGAAGAGGCAGCCAGGCTCAGCACGTCCCCCGAGACCACGGCGTATTCGTTACCGGCCATCAACGATTCCGCTTCGTTCATGATCTGGAAGGCGTCACTCCACTCAATGAGTTTGCCCCGGACGCACTTGACGAGCGTGTTACGGAATTCGCTTCGCCAGAGGAGTGGGGCCGACCAGCCGGGGTCCATCACCAGGATCCTTGCGGATAGTTCGCTATTATCGCCTTTCGCGAAAAAGTGAACGATGAGATTCGTGTCGACGACGATCACGGACGGCCTTCCCTTTTTGCTTGATCGATAAATTCGTCGGTTAGGAAGCCGCGCGTCCGCTCGCGCAGGGCTCGCGCCCTGGCGAGAATGACGTCAACCGGAATGTGATCGGGAGCAGTTGCCGCATTCAAAATGGAAATGATCTCGCCGTTGATGCTCCGGCTATTCCGCTGCGCCCTCTCCTTGACCTTCTTATAGAGGTCCTCCGGGATGTTCTTCAGAGTGAAATTTGTGGCCATCTGATCACCTAAATGGTTGCTATTTGGTTTCATTATGGTTCCTTTCACCGAGAAAGTCAACAAGCTGCTCGAGTCCCGGCCCCACCGGGATCCTCTCCACTAATGAGGACGCCTGCCGACGCAAGAGAATCTCAGATACTCGCTCCTACGTGTCCCTTTCTAAATGCCGCGGCGGCTTCGGTTTCCCGTAAACGCCGGAGTGGGTTAGGGCGTAATCTCTAAGAGGTTAGAGATGAACAAATCTGTCCGTTTCGCGCTCCCGCTCCTGTCGGTCTTTTTAATTCTCGGACAAAGCCCGGATTCAAGGGGCGGTCAATCCTCCGCCCGGCAGCAGGGCGTGGACAAGCTGGTCTCCCTCCTCCGCGATAATTCGTTCCGGGAAGCGGACAAGCTCGCAGCCAAGCTCCTGGCCGACCCCGCCGCGGACGCGCGAACGCAGGCCATCTGCGGCCTGGCCGTCCTCAAAGCCGGGCGCGTCCGGGAGGCCGAAGCGATCTTCGACAAAGTGATCTCGCTATTACCCAAAAACCCCGAAGCCCATCTCGGGCTGGGCCGAATCGGCCGCATCCGGAACGACTCGGACGCGGCCATTTCGCACCTCCGCCGGGCCATCCTCTCCCCCGCTTTTTACGAAGAAGCCCTGCGGCAATTGTGGCGGACCACCTGGGACCGCGGCTTCGTTTCCGAGCTCCATGAGGTCTACAAGCTGGCCGAAGAGCGTTACGGACGCGAATCCAAGCCCTTGCCCTCCTGGTTCACCAACGGGCTCGGCCAAGTCCAAGGGCTCACCGGTAGGCAGCTTTTTCAGATGGAAGGCCGCTTCGAGCACCTGGCAGTTTCCCTCGTCAGGAACGAGGACAGCCGCATCCGGATCCGCATGATCGCCCTCAAGCTCAACGGGAAGGGCGAATATCTCTTCGACATCGATTCGGCCTCGGCGGATTTCCTGACGGTTAGTCCCCTGCTAGCCGAAGAGTTGGGTCTCTCCCTGACCGGAAACTCCACGGCCACGGGGGTCGGAACGGTGACGGCTGCGGTCCGTTTCTCTATGCTGGACAAGGTCGAGTTCGGGGGAATCGCGTTCAGGAACGTCCCCGTTTTCGTCTCCGACCTGCACCCCTTCCGTGGATTGAAGAAGGGCCTGCTCGGGACGGCCCTGCTCAAACGCTTCAACGTCACGATCGACGTCGAAGCCGGGATCATGGACCTTTTTCCGCTCGAACGGCCGGAGCTTCTAGCAGGCAACATCGACAGCAAAGCCGTGGCGGCGGACGTCCCGCTCTACCTCTTCGACGCGACGACCGTCGAGGCGTCGCTGGCCGGAGCGCCCGCGGCCCTTTACATCCTGGATTCGGCGGCGGCGGCGAACCTCGTGGACGGCCCGTTTTTCGAGGAGCATCTAAAGCCGACACTCGACCCGGCCAGGATCGTCCGCTCCGGAATCCAGGGCGCCGGGGGGGCCCAATACGTCAACCGCGTCGACGGATTATCGATCGCCCTCGGTCCCCTCGTCTTCGACGGGCAGACCGTGCACGAATTTCCGATGGAGGGGCTCAACGAGATCGGCGGCCGGTACCTGGCAGGTCTCCTGGGCAATCCCCTCCTCTGGCCCTGCCGCGTCCATATGGACTTCCACGCCGGCCGGCTCATCCTGGAAAAATATCCCAAATCCTAGATCGGCAGGTCTCGAAGCCGAGCGTGATTACTTTCTCGCCCTGAGGATGTAGAGGTTGTGGTCGCGGAGGAACGTCTCTACCCGGGCCAGCTCGAAGACCGACCGACCGACGGTCTCCTCCACTTCCGCACGGGTCAGAAAATGGTGGTCCGGATCCGAGAACTTGGCCGGGTCCCTGTCCATGAGGACCACGATCGCGTCCGGCTTGAGGCACGGCCGGAGGTTCCCCAAGAGCTCAACGGGCCGCTCGAGGTCGTGGAACGAATTGACCATGAAGACTATGTCCAGCGAGGCGGGCGGAAAACGCGGGTCGTCAACCGTTCCCAGGACCGTCTCGATGTTGGCGACCTTCTCGTCGGCGTAACGCCGTTCGATGTAGGAGAGAGCGGAACGGTCGATGTCGTTGGCGTAGATCTTTCCCGTTTCGCCCACGCCTCGGGCGAGCCAGAAAGTAAAATAGCCCCGGCCCGCCCCGACTTCGCCGATGACCATGCCGGGCTTGACCCCAGTCGCCTCCATGACCTTTTCCGGCTGTTCGATCTTGTCGCGGCTCTCCGACTGGTACGCGAGCCGGAGAGACGGGGCGGCTGCGAGGAGCAGAAAGGCCGCCGATAGAATCGCGCCCAAGCATGCCGCGGCCCGACTTCTTCGGACAATTTTCTTGGTCATAAGCATCATGATTTCTCCCTCTCAAGAGCCAGCAACTTTCATGCCACCGCCGGCCCCTCCCTCCGGAGAACCGGCCGCAACTCATTCGCCCCGAGGCGGACGGCCGATCCCGGTCAATTACGGTACCGGGCGGCCACAGGAACGTACACAGTTTCTTTACAACGTCTTGAATCGATGCCTGATATGGGTAATTCCTACCGTTTTTATAGGAAATTGAAACCTTTTGCCCGGGCCTTACGTCTAAAGGGATGTAAGCATAGAAACGAAAAATGAAAGAACAGAGGAAAATATCATGAAGATCAGAACAAAATTGGCCATTTTCGTGGTCGCCGCTATCATATCCCTGACGGGCTTCGGCTTGATCTCTAACGGCTTGTCGGCGGGGAAGATCATGACCGCCGCCACCCCGGGGGTCCAGTTCTCCGTCAGCATCACGGGCTAGAAGCCACCGGAGATATTGGCCGCGGCTAACTTATTTCTTGCGCCTTAGCTCCTCAGCTCCCCGTTTGATCTCGGTCAGGTCGCGGCGCATCTCGCTCCAGCCGTACCACAGGGCGTAGTCCGGGTTGGCGTGGAACGTCCCCTGGAACGTGCGCATGCGGTGCTCGAGGAACATGACGAAGAGCGTCTGCTCGATGGCCGTGGGCGCGTCGTGGAAGGTCAGCAGGTCGGGGAAGGCGTAGGCATAGCTCTCCGGCTTGGCCAGGAGGCCGTCCTTGTAGAGGCCGGCGACGATCCGGATGGCTTCGGCCATCAGCGCGTCGGCTGCCTTGATCATCTGGTCGCCCTTCTCCAGCTCGGCCTTGGCGAAATTGAGCGAATGACAGCCGTTACAGGTCTTGAGCATCTTGTCCCGCTGCTTCTGCCAATCCTCCTGCGTCAAGCGGGCCATCGCCGCCCCCTTGACCGCGTCCAGCCGGGCCGTCGGGTTGCCCTTGGGGTCGAGAACGCCCAGGCCCTGCAGGATCGTGGCCTGATCGGCGGCCCAGGCCTTGTCCGCGGGCAGGGGCAGCCGGACAGCTAGAAACCCCCAGCCCGTCATCACCTCGTGGTCGCCTCCCTGCATGTGGCAGGTCTGACACGTCGGGGCGGCCACGCCCTCGGGCAGGATCTGGCTCTGCTTGAGCATGGCGCGGACGCCGTGCTTCGAGGCCGAGTACATCTCCCACTGCGGGTGGTCGAAGCCCATGTGGCAGGTCTGGCAGGCCTGGGGCTGCTGGGCCTCTTTCTTGGAGAAGATATGGCGGGTATGGCAGGCGTCGCATGAAGCCCGGCCGAATCCCACCCCCTGATCGCTGAGAGACTTCGTCTCGGCCGCCGTCTTCAGGCCGAGCTTGTGGCACGCGCCGCAGCCCTTCATCCCGTCGATCATGGCCATCGGCTGCCAGTGGATGGTGGGCATGGCCTTCATGGCCGCCCAGGCGAGGGCGTGTTTTCCCTTCTTGAACTGCGCCACCTTCTCTTCATGGCAGGCCGCGCAGGTGTCGGGGGTCGGGATCGCCGCCTTGGCGAAGTCCTCGGCGGTCTTGTGTAGGTCGCCGTGGCAGGTCGAGCAGTCGACGTCATTCTGGCTGTGACGGCTGATCTGCCAGTCGGAGACGATATTGGGCGTGACCTTCTTGTGGCAGGTCAGGCAATCCTCGGCGAAAGCTCCGGCGCAGACCAGGGCCATGGCCGAAACGAGCAACAAGATTTTTTTGAGTAACATCCGCGATCTCCCTCGAAACGAATTCATTTTCCCGTGCCCGCGTAGGATAATCAATTTCGGGGCCGGAGCGCAAGGAAATTCTGTCGTTTGGAACCGCGGCGGCGGCAGTGATAGAATAACGGACTCGAGGTATGAGATGACCCGGTTCGGCGATTTGGCGGAAAGATTCAAGCCGTCCGCGCGGGCGAAAACCCACCTGCTGGCCGCGGCCCTTCTCTGGACAGTCGTCGGTCTCGGACTGACCGCGGCGGGCCTGGTCTGGTCGTTCGGTTCGGCGTTGCCCTGGTCCCTTCTCCTCGCGGCCGCCGGGGTCGCTGCCGGGACGGTCAAGGGACGTCTGGTCATTCGTAAAATGGCCGACTGGAACACGGCCCGGATCATCGCCCGCGGCGACGGCCACTGTCTCGGCGGGTTCCTGGCCCCGAAGACCTGGCTTCTCGTCGCCGTAATGATGGGATCGGGGATTCTCCTGCGCCGGAGCGGCGTGCCCCGGCCGATATTGGGCGTCCTCTACACGGCCGTGGGGACGGGGCTCCTCATCGGCGGACGGCAGCTCTGGAAGGCTTGGCGGGAGA
>Ga0315286_10003005_pt1 | contig 15800 bp, 28 predicted proteins | sample YL17G10_0_MG_FD_205038 | JGI IMG/M metagenome (GOLD analysis project Ga0315286, IMG submission 205038) | Sediment microbial communities from Yellowstone Lake, YNP, Wyoming, USA - YL17G10_0 | ecosystem: Environmental > Aquatic > Freshwater > Lake > Sediment | place: USA: Wyoming | collected...
CTTGGTGACTCAGTGCTCTGAGGTTCTCCACACTGCCCTCGCGGTGAGCTTCACAGACCTCGCGCAACAGCACGACCGGCGTATCCGGCGCGAGACGCTGATTGAAGCAGCCGCAGCGATGCGTGCCAGCCTCCTCGAACAGTGTGCAGCCCGGAGAACACCGGGCCACCCGCTGATCAACAACGGCAAGCCGTCGTGCGAGGGCTACTACGAGCGCAAGCTGCGCTGCCCTGATTGCCCTGAGGAGAGTGGCGCGGCAGACATACTTGACGAGCTTGCCGAACGAATCATGTAAAAGACCCCGGCCCAATCGTTTCAAGGGTGTAAGGAGCCAACATGAACACCCAGACGACCCCGACCCCCCGCTTCCCCATGACCTACTGCTCGCAGTGCGGGCACGAGCAGGGACCGGGCAACGCAGGCTTCTCGTCGTGCATTCAGCACCGGATCGCTCGCCCCTCGCTTGTGGGCACTGGCTGCACCTACCGCGTGTGGACCGACACCCACGCCTGCACCGTCATCGAGGTGAGCGCGAACGGCAAGCTCGTCACCGTCCAGGAGGACAAGGCGACCCGCACCGACCGCAACGGACTCTCCGAGTCGCAGGACTACACCTACGAGCGTGACCTGAGCGGTTCGATCCACAAGTTCAGCCTCCGGGCGAACGGTCACTGGAAGCTCGTCGGGCAGTCCGCGAAGTCGCCCGGTGGCACCCTGAGCTTCGGTGGTCGCCGCAGCTACCGCGACCCGAGCTTCTGAGGTGGCAGACTTCGGGGAAGAGGTCTTCGAGGTGCCACAGTGCGTTCACTGTGGCACCTCTGTCTCGGACTACTACATGGTCGTGGACAGGCTCTGGTGCCTCGCCACGACAGAGGGTTCCGAGCGTGATGGGCAGATGCACTGGGAGTGCCTCAAGCTCAGGCTCGCTCCGTTGGGTCACAAGCTCAGCGCCGAGAGCCTGAATGATGCACCGGTCAACAAGTGGTTTCGAGAAGAGCAGGGGTGGGTAGAGGGGTCATGCGAATCGTGAAGGCTGCAATCCAGATCCGTGGTGAGGTGTTCTCGGTGGAACCGCCGGGTCGCCACCTGGACATCATTCTCGCCTACGCTGAGAACGCCGGGGGAACGCGACGCAGCTATCCCATGCGTTCTGCCGTCGAGGGCTTTGTGACGAGCGACGGGCAGTTCGTGACCCGTGAGGAAGCCGCCAAGATTGCGTTCGAGGCTGGGCAGATCCGTGTGGCCAAAGTCAGACTCAGGTCGGAGGATCTCTGGTGACTGAGCGTATTGCCGCCGCCGCCGTCCGAGCGAAGGGCAGGTTCAACGACCATAGGCTCGTGTGGTCTGTGTCGCCGCCCGGTCGTCATTGCGACCTCATGGGCATGAGCGACCCGGAAGCCGAGGAAGGCATGGAGCAGGGGTTCGTCACGGACACTGGGAGGTTCGTGGACCGCGAGGAAGGCCACCTCATCGCGAAGGCGGCAGGACAGATCGTTCATCGCTGCGGTGGTGACCACCACACGCTCTACTCGGAGAACCTCTGGTGACCAGCCCCGTTCTGACTCAGGTCTAGCCCGCGAATGGGTTTCCTCCGTATGGTTTGACCATGCTGAGGAACCCACATGGCTGAATCACCTAGAAGCCACGTCTCCCCTGGGGAGATCCGAGCCGGGATGAGGAGCGGCGATGCCGCTGCCACCAACCCCTCGATCAACTGGGCACAGCTTGCCTTCAGCGTCGCTCGCGTGAAGGAAGTTCAGTACGAAGAACTGAAATGCACGCTCGTCATCCTCACGGGCGAGGCAGACATCTTCGAGTACACAGGCGTGGATCTCACGCTCCCCGGTGGTGGGCGTAGGCACTTCTTCGGTGCCATCCCAGAGCGGGGTGATCTCTGCCTCGTGGGTTGGGCAGCCCGAGAGTCGAGCGGCACAGCGAGCGTTCGGACTCCAATCATCGTCGGGTGGGTTCCACCAAGCCCGTGGATGGGCCAGGAGTGGCTGCCGTTCTCTCGGTTTGGCCCCGGTGAAGGACTCGACACCCCGAGAGAGCGAGCCATCGCCACCGGGCTGGCCGAGCGGGTCAGGTTCAAGCTACGGCACGCTGGGCCGGGAGACGTGCTGGCTACCTCGTCAGGGGGCTCTGACCTCGTACTTGACCGGAGCGTGCTGCTCTCCAACCGTCGGGGTAGTGAACTTCGTCTGAGGGACGAGGACTCTGCGTTCATCGTCCGATCGGTAGTCGAGTTCCACGCGCAGGCAGGCACCAGGGTCTACTCTGGACCGGTCCAACGTGAAGCGAGATTGCTGCCGTCGGAGTTGTTCTCCGACGGCACCTACTGGGATGCACCGATCCCTCAAGTAGATGCCGAGTCAAATCCGGTCCCGGCCTCTAGGTTGGGGGTCTCTCCGTTTCCGATGGGGTTCTTGACCCCTGGGTTGATCTTCCTGCGTGGTCCTGGTTCCACTCAATCTGCCTTCGCGAGTTCAATCTCTGAAACCACTGGGGTGACTGATTCTGTCCTGTCGAACCGACTCGACCCGTTCGACTTTCTTCAGTGGGGCACGTTCGTAGACAGCGCAGGGTTCCGGATCGAGAGCCGCACGAGCCCGCAGGTCGTCTACGGAGGCAAGGCGCTCTACCGGGTGGGGCTGCTTCCTGGAGGAGATCTCCCTGTCGCGAGCGCCGCCAACGCAGTCGCTCAGGTTTTCGAGTCAGACCCGACGCCGGAGTCACTCTCCGAGTACCGAGTCGAGGTCACGCACTCGACCCGTGGGCTGCTCCCTGTCACGGAACAGACAGACGGCTTCGACGCTGAGCGGCTGCCCAATCAGGCTCCGACGGCAGGCAACCCGCTGGGAGGCTCCACAGCCTCTCCGTTCGTGGAATGGGTGCTTGGCTCGGTCGTGGGCAACGATGCCTTCTCACTGACCGGCAGGGCGCTCTACGGGGTGCCTCTGCGTCCTGCTGTCTTCGACACGGGCGGGAATGTCTCCCCCGGTCTGGTGTCTGGGATCGGCTCCCGGATGCGGGACCATGCAGCGACCTTGCTGAAGGTCACGCCTGCCTTTGGGCCTGGGCCAGCGAGCTTCGTGTGCTTCACCAAGGATGCCCGCCTCAAGGCGTACTTGGCTGGGCCGGGCGTCTCGGGAGAGGTCGCTCTTCGGGGTGATCTCCAGGTGGCCTCCGGCGGAGGGATTGGTATCACTTCCGGCGCAGGCGTCGCTATCACGGCGGCCCCTGGCCCTGGGAACGTGGGTGTCTCGCTCACGTCGGCAGCAGGAGCCGTCTCAATCTTCGGCGGAGGCACCATCGCTGGAGCCTCGGCGGCAGCAGACGCAGACCCTGCCAGCACGAGCGGTGGTTTTGCACCGTCGGTCTTGGTTCACGGCACAGGCAACATCACCCTCAGAAGTGAGGGGTCGATCGTTTTGAACTCGCCTCGCATGGCGTTGACAAACGCTATGCAGATCGACATCCGGGCCGAGAGTTCACTCAATCTGTCCTCCGGGCAGCGCGCCAGCCTGAAAGCCCAGCAGATTGCGATCTCAGCGTCCGGGGCGATGCAAGTGCAGGTATCCGGCCCGACAGACTCGAACCCTTCGAGCGGGCCGAGTCACGTCTTTCAGATCAACTCGACGCCAGCCACTGGCAATGCGGGCGGTACGACCGACCACTACAAGATGACCTTCGGTGATCGCCTCGAAGAGTGGGGGGGTCTCGGGGATCACACGACCAAGCTGATGGTCGGGGACTTCTTGTTCAAGACGACCCAGGGCAAGTGGAAGGCGAAGGCCGGGGACAACACGCTGTCGATTGACTCGATCTCGGGCCACGACATGACGCTCTCGATCGGGGATTCTTCGACAACGGTGAACGCCGGTTCGAGCACAGTCTCGGCTCAAACCAACGCGACCCTGAAGGCTGTGACGGGTTCCGTGACTGTTTCGGGTGTCACGGGCGTAAAGCTCGTGTCCCCCGGTGCGCCGGACGGTGGGATCCTCTGCGGCAACGACCTGGACCCGTTGACGGGGATCCAATACTCAGCCCTGGGATTGGTGCCACGGCTTCAGACACTCTCCCCAACCTGAGGTAGCTCATGCTCCAGTATCTCTCCTGCCCGCGATGCGGGTCGGACAATCTTCACCAGATCCACGTCGAAGTCGGGTTCCGCCGCCAAGAGGACGAACCTGAGAGCCTCATCGTCAACATCGACAAGGCTGGGGTCGAGACCTGCATCGGTGGGATTGAAGACCGCCGAGACGACCTCAAGATTGCGTTCGCTTGCGAAAGCTGCGACACGTCCGAAGGTTGGACTGACATCGCAGACAAGCCTCAGCTTCGCATCTGGCAGCACAAGGGCACGACCTACATGGAGTGGGTTGGCATGAACAAGCCGGTCAAGTTGACCAACCAGTGACCCTGAAGCCTTCGATTCAATGGAAGACCTGTTCGGGCTATGAGGTGCTGACGTGCAACCGATCGCGATGACTCAAGAGAACGAAGATGAGGCCCGCCTGACGGCCCTCAAGCGCGCTCGTTGGGCAGAGGGTGTCAGATTGAGGCACCTGCTTGCTGAGATTGACGCCCTGCGAGAGAGGCTTCAGAAGGCAGAGGCGGCTCTTGCACAGCAGGGGCGTTGATTGCCCCATAGCAAGTCCAGGCAGCGATGAGTTCTGACGACGAGATCACGAAGAAGATCTTCACGCACGCCTTTGACAGTGAGGCTCCGACCAAGAAGACCACCTTCTCGATGAGGTGCTCGTCTGGCACGCACGAGCACGACGTTGCCTGCCGGTGTGTCTGTCACTCCCGGCCTTCGATCTACCACCAGCGGGCGTGCTGCACGCCGTGCTCCGAGTGTGGGTTTCGGGTTGTGAATCCTCTTCCCGCTCGCATTGAGAGCCCAGAGGGGGAGGAGGGCGACGACTTCTAGGCGTAAAGGGTTTCATGTCAATCATGTTCTCGATCGTCATCGAGGGTCACGACGAGACTGGTATCCCCACCCAGACGCGCGTAGGGATGTACTTCAACTCGCCGCCATTGGTGGGGGACTACGTCGATCTCCATACCGGAGAGCACCAGGTCACCTCGCGGCGGTGGACCAAGGCCGGGGAACTCGAAGTCCACATGATGTTGGTGTCGTGAGCAGCCGCCACGACGCTGTGCTTCGGTGGCGCGTGGCGTCGGTGAAGAACCCGACGAGCCACAGGCGATGTCGAAGCTCGTAAAAAAGCCCAGGTCAAAACGGGCCGCGAAGGCGTAAGGATCTTCATGCAATCTTCCGACGACAACGACGACAACGACCGCACATTCAACTTCGATGAGATGGTCGCGAACGCCAGGATTGGCTACGCGGACCTCTCGGAGCGACGCACCACCACCCTCGCCTCGATCGAGTCCCTCACCAAGGAGGCGGTGATCATCGAGGACCAGATCAAGCGGCTCGCAGCCATGCTCACGGCGCTCGGCGTCCCGCTGGAAGAGAGCCTCGCCCGGCCTCGTGCCGTGGGCGTCTCCCAACTGACTGAGCGGATCGTCCGCGAGAGGTTCGAGGAGGACCCCTCCGCCGTCATTTCGGAGGCGGTCCTGATCACCCGCGTCAAGCAGGCATCCCCTGGCATGATCGAGAAGTCGATCCAGGGTGCCCTCTACAAGATGTCCACGACCGGGAAGCTCAATCGCCACGGCAAGCGGGGCTCGTACTCCTACTCGGCGGTCGATGTGGACCAAGTGATGGAACCCACCCAAGTCGCAGAGGTCGCCCACGAAGGCCGACCCAACGGGTCGGCCTCGAATGCGGTCAGCGGATGAGCGACACGGCACCAGAGCCCAAGTTCGTGATTCGAGGGGAGCCCAATCCCCTCAACGTGATCACGATCTCGGCTGAGGGCGAGCTTCACGTCCGGGGCGAGCTTGTCCACCCGGACGTGTACGCGCTGCTCGCGAAGCTCGTCCGGCTCATCGCTGCCTTCCCTGAAGCAAGGACAACGGGCCGCGACCTCGACCCGAAGGCCGTGAACGAAGCCCTCGACGCGCTGCTTGCCTCCTCTGACAAGGTGCGGTCTGACCTCGCGAAGGTGCGGGCGCAACTCGTGCTGGCTGAGGCAGCATTGGAGGCGGCAGACGAACTCGCGTGCGCTGTCCACGAGGACGGCGGGCACGACTCTTGTTGTGCTCACTACTTCAACGCACGGGCAGCGCACCAGAGAGCGCCATGACCGACAAGTACACGCACCTGAACAACCTCGCGATGCAGGCGCTCCTCAACAGTGGGGAGGCGCTGGATGTCTCCCTATGTGAGAAGACACCTGAGGGCTGGTACAAGCTCCCGGCTGGGCTCTTTGATGTCACAGGGGACGTGGACCTCTGTGTCGCTACGACTGAGACGTGGATCAACAGCGTCGGGAAGAACCTCGCAACGGGTGAGGTGTTTGCCTCAATCCACGGGAACTTCTACCCACCAAAGAATGGCTGGGAGTGCGTGTGGCTTCGGTGACTGAGAGGACCCGTTTCTACGTCATCGAGAGCGATGACCTCTCGAAGATCGAGCGGGTGATGACCCGGCTGCATTCTGAAGATCGCCTGGATGGTGACTCAATGCGTGACCTCGGCCATGTGCTCGAAGTCGTCGTGCGGCACGCCAAGGACTTCGAGTACGAACCTGAGGCGGCAAAGTGACCTACATCATGGTGGACATTGAGGCGGACGGGCCGATTCCGGGGGACTACTCGATGATCGAGCTAGGAGCCGTCGTAGTCGAGCCGGGCCTCGCACGGTCGTTCAAGGCCCAACTCAGGCCGATCTCCGAGAAGTGGGTCCCGGAGGCACTCGCCGTCAGCGGTCACACACGCGAACAGACGCTCACGTTCATGGACCCTGCGGTTGCGCTGCAAGCCTTCGCAGACTGGCTGAGCTACATCAAGAAGCCGATGTTCGTCTCGGACAACAACGGGTTCGACTGGATGTTCACCTGTTGGTACTTCCACCACTTCCAAGGCTCGTGCCCGTTCGGACACTCCTCGACCAACCTCGGCTCGCTCTACAAGGGCATGGTCAAGGACACGTTCCAGAACTTCAAGCACCTCCGTCGGACCAAGCACACTCACGACCCTGTGGACGACGCCCGTGGCAACGCTGAGGCGCTGCTCACAATGCGCGGCATGGGGTTGAAGTTCCCGCTGTGACCAAGAGGGTCTGAACATGACGACCGTGAAGCCTGGCCTCTACAAGCACTTCAAAGGCGACCTCTACGTCGTCGTGGCAGTCGTGCTGAACGTCGAGGGTGAGACAGACAGGGAGATGGTTCTCTACGAGAAGCTCGGTCCCACCTCTGCTGTGAGGCAGATGTTCGTGCGCTCGGTCGGGAACTTCGTAGAGACGGTCAAGAGGCCAGAGTACGAAGGTCCGAGATTCAATCACGTTGGGTCAACCGACGTGATTGAACTCGAAGCCCAACCTGGGGCCGACCTGAAATGATCGGCGGCTACGACATCGAGGCCAAGGGAGAGGTGTCCCCCCAGACGGCCAACCTCGTCCTGAGGTTGGTGCGGGAGACATGGCCCTCGGCTGTTGCACTCCCAGAGAGCGACACGACTTCAATCCCAATCGAAGATGCGACCCGGAAGGTCTGGGACTTCCCCTGTGGGTTCTTCGTGTTCGAGAACCAGCAGGCCAAGCTCTCCTGGGACGAGCATGGGAAGACCGACGAGAACGACGACCAGATGGTGTACGTCATACTGTCGCCGGAGGGTCTCGACTTCGTGGCCTCAGGTCCAGGGACGGTGACAGACCTACTCGTGGCAGAGATCATCAAGGCACTTCAAGCAAACAAGTGGTCCTGAGGGAGGCAACATGATTCGATCGAGGTGGACAATGCGCGTAGTGTCGTCTTGGCAAGAGGGGATTGCTGAGGTTGGGCACTCTGCCCACGGCAAGGGGCTCGTCAAAGTCCTGGCCTCTGCGAACGACAAGACCGGGGTGGCCCACATCTCCCTAGAGGATGCCAAGCTGCTGCGTCTGGCTCTCGGTCGAGTCATCCGTGAGATTGAGAGGACTCCGCCCAAGGCTCCGGCCAACGGGCCGCTGACCAGCCCGTCAGCCGACCAGGTTGAACCGGCCAAGAGAAGCCACACGAAGAAGAGCCCATGACCGACGAGTTGAAGCCATCCGTCTCACTGTTCTTCTGCGGACCCTCGAACCAGAAGTGCAAGTGCGAGTGCCCCAACGGGCCGTGTGAGCACGTCTGGGACGGGCCGTCGCACACGACTGAGAACTCGGATAGCGCAAGCTGCTCTCGCTGCGGGGCGAACGCGATGGCCCACGACATGTGGGTGATGCCGTGAGCAACTTTGTGCTCGGGAATCCGGGAGAACCACACCCGTGGAGGCTGCTCGCCCGGTCAATGCTGATCCGGCGGCTCAGGAAGCATGTGTTCCGCCCGAAGCAGATCTACGACCTCGGAGCAGGCACCAACATCTACGCTGACTCGTACCGGGTGCTCAAGGACGAGAGCATTCGCGAAATCTACGTCATCGACCCGGCCCTGAGATTGGTCGGAGAGTGCAGGAGTCCCAAGGTTGTCGGGCTCCACTCGGAACAGGGTGCTCCTGTTGGGCTGCCTGCGATGATGCTCCAGCCTGGATTCACCGTCTCAGCGGCGCGTCACGCCAGGTACACGAGGGCTGTCACATCGACCTGGGAGAGCACGCTCAATCTTCTTCAGCCGCCGTGGATTGTGTGGTCGTCGTACTCCATGGACGAGCACCTTGCCGACGCCCAATGGCTCACAGAGCACGGGTACTCTGTGCTGGAAGTGACTGTCCCAACGGTCACAAAGGACTGGACCATTCCGGGGGCTCCTGACGCTCGCTATTGCGGGACGATCGGGGTTGCCCAACGAGCGGGTACGGTCATTCCATGAGAGCCATCGTCAGCGCCTTGCCAAAGCGATTCCGGTGGACGCTCCACAACATGGTGGCTCACCCGCTCTCGGAGATCTGCTTCCAGCTTGGGTTCAAAGGTCTGGGGGACCGGGTCCATGACGCGACGCTCCCCTACGATCAGGGCGAGTGACCCACCGACCTCCGATCCCAGTGCGCCTCTCTACAAGAGGGTGACCTCTGGGTTCCGCCACGGGCATCGTGCCGTGCGTGAAGATGGGAGACTTGAGTCGCCCACCTACACGACATGGCGAGCCATGATCCAGCGGTGCTATGACAAGAAGCACCGCTCCTACGAGGGCTACGGGGAGCAGGGGATCCGTGTTGCTGCCCGGTGGCGGAAGTTCGAGAACTTCCTCGCAGACATGGGGACTCGGCCTCCTGGGAAGACCCTCGGGAGATTGACGCCGTTCAATGACTACGGGCCGGGCGAGTGCGAGTGGCAGACGATCTCGCAGCAGAACCTCGGGCTCAAGAGCCACGCCGACCACATGGTCAAGGTCCAAGGGGTATCCCGGACGAAGCGTGCGTGGGCACGGCTCCTGCGGATCAAGTACGCCACCCTCCTCTGGCGGATCCGTCACGGGTGGGGTGAGTCTGCCTTCACGACCCCGGCTGGGAAGCGCCGTGGGTGGGTAGAGCCTATCCAGATCAAATCCAGGAAGGCCAGGTCCAAGTGAAGCACTCTGAGCGACACGCACGACGCATCGCGGACTTCCTCATCGAAGAGGGTGAGTTGCTTCTTCAGGTGAAGCCGCTTCAGACCCCTAGGGAGATCTTGAAGGTCCAGGACATCAAGCGGTCTGTGAGCGTAATGCTGCTCGACTACGAGTCAGCGAAGACTTCTGAGATGATTGCAGACATGCCCGATTGAGGGTGGAAGAGAGATCAAGATGGCACGACCAGGATACTACGGGGACTTCGAGAGCCTGACCTTCCCGAAGACGGGGAAGGAGATCGTGGATCGGGCGACCGCCCTTCGCGAGCGTGTGACGGCGAAGATCAAGGAGCGTGAGCAGCGCATCCGTGATGCTGCGAAGGAGATGGGCCTCAAGGACGCGGGGGACGTGCTCATGTCGCTCCAGGCGATCTCCGAAGGCACCAGCAATGGGGGCGAACTCAATCTGAACGTCGGCCTCGCGGCGAAGGTCCGAGGCGAAGTCTCTGAAGTGCAGAAGGAGCGCAAGGAGATCGAGAAGCTCCGCCTCGTCATCGAGAACCTCCCGCAGGGCGACTCCTACGATCTCAGCTTCGGGGAACTGACGTACTTCGAGTGGTGATCGGTTTCCAGCGGATCCGGGCCTCGCCTGAGAGCTTCTTCACGAGACGCTCGACTCGCTGGGCCTCGCCTCGTCCCGTGTACGGTCCATAGCTGACGCACAGGGTCCACGGGCGGTGTGCTCTCGTGAACCTGGCCCCGCCTGAGATCTCACCGTTGTGCTGCCGAACGCGCCGTTCCAGGTCGTTCGTGCAGCCGACGTAGTAGATTGGCTTCCCGCTGGCTTGGGTGCCTCGAAGAACGTACACGCACCAGTCTGGAGCCATGAAGTGACACTACTCCCTGACGAGACGACCCGCTGGGTGCTGCACAACGGGGACAGCCTCGAAGTGCTCAAGACGCTGCCTGATGCGAGCGTTGACTCGGTCGTCTGTGACCCGCCCTACGGGCTCTCGAACCACAGCGCAGAGGACGTGCTTGGTGCCCTCCGTGCGTGGCTCGACGGCAAGCCGTACCAGCCCAAGGGGACGGGCTTCATGGGCAAGGGTTGGGACTCGTTCGTGCCGGGGCCTGAGATCTGGCGTGAGTGCTTCCGTGTGCTCAAGCCAGGAGGCCACCTCCTCGCGTTCGCAGGGACCCGCACGCAAGACCTCATGGGGATCGCAATCAGGCTCGCCGGGTTCGACTGTCGTGACGAGATCCGCGTCGAGGGCGTCCTGGGGTGGGTGCAGGGCGCAGGATTCCCCAAGTCAAAGAACGTCGCACTCTCAATCGACAAGGGCGAGGGACTCCCTGACCGGGGCAGGGCAATCCCCACAGCTTCGACGCACCTACCGGGCGGCAAGTACGCCGACGAGAAGCTCACCAGCAACGTCGTACCACCCTACGAAGCACGCACCGAAGAAGCTCAAGCTTGGGAGGGTTGGGGCACAGCCCTGAAGCCGTCCCACGAGCCGGTGCTCATGTTCCGGAAGCCTCTGGACGGCACAGTCGCCCAGAATGTCCAGCAACACGGCACCGGGGCGATCAATATCGACGGCTGCCGAGTCAAGACGACTGACAACCTCAATGGCGGTGCCTACGCCGAGAACGGCACTGAGCGACACGACGGTGATGAGAACTGGCGCTACAAGCGTGAGGGCGGGGCCGGTGACTTCAAGCAACCTACGGGGAGATGGCCATCGAACCTTGTGCTCTGTCACACCCCCTCCTGTGTTCAGACAGGCACCAAGACCGTAGAGGCTCCGGTCATCAATCGCTTTGATGACGGCATGAAGCCTTTTGGTGAGGGCGCAGGACACGCTTACACGTCTACTGGCGGCGGGACCGAAGAGATCGTCACTTGGGACTGTGTAGATGGATGCCCTGTGAAGGCGCTCAACGAGCAGAGCGGCACACTCACAAGCGGTAATCCCTCAGGAGTTCGGAATGAGGGGGGCACCATGCTTGCAGGAGGTGGAAATCTTGCGCCCCTCACTGGATTTGGAGACTCAGGTGGGGCTTCGAGGTTCTTTCCGCAGTTCCAGTACACGGCGGAGGACGCGCCCTTCAGGTACGTCTCGAAGGTGAGTCGTTCTGAGCGCAACGAGGGACTCGAAGGGCTGCCAGAAAACAACCACCCGACGGTCAAGCCGATCGAACTCATGCGGTGGCTGGTCCGCCTCGTCACCCCGCCGGGCGGTGTTGTGCTTGATCCCTTCAATGGCAGCGGTTCGACTGGGTGTGCTGCAATCCTAGAGGGAATGCGCTACGTCGGTATCGACCTCGACGCCAGCTACATCGAGATCACTCGGGCCAGGATCACGCACCACGAACTCAAGGCCCGTGGCGGTGTGAAGAATCCCTGGACTGCCCCTGCCCCTGTTCAAGAGCAGGCAGGGGAACCTGCGGGCATGGACAGCCTATTCAATTTCGATGAGTAGCCAGTGGACCTTCAGATGCTGCACCCCCCAGATGTCGTGTGCTCCGTTTGCGGGAGTCAGATCTCACCGCAAGTGGATGGGAACAAGCATTACAGGAGAGCACTCAAGTCACCACCCCAGAGCCGGAGATGCTCAGGGTGCAAGAACTACCACCGACTGAAGGACGGGGATTGGATCGTGAACCCCACGACCCGATACGAAGACGACCCGGCGGCCAGGCTCTTTGTGTTGATGTTTCCTGAGGGTGCTCACGGCGACATCGTGGGTGAGGCTCTCGGGATCAGTCACCAGCGAGTCTCACAGATTGAGAAGACAGCGTTCAGGCGACTGCTTGGTAATCCGCAAATCCTGAAAGAACTGCGAGAGAGTCTCCAGTACGCAGCCGAAAGAGATGCACGGCGGCGTAAGGGCGACTACGACTGAGCCCACCCCGTACAACCTGAGCCGCTACAGATTGGGACCATAGGACCATGACCAGAGAAGAGATTGAAGAGTGGATCGAGACGCGCAGCCCCGACGCAATCGAGCGTCTCCCTGAGGGTTCCCGCAGCGTCAAGAACTGGGTCAAGTCGTATGCGCTGCTCCTGATCGAGATCTCCAAGGAGGAGACAGAGGAGGAGACCATCGACGCGGCGGCAGAACTCGAAGAAGACCTCGACGCTGGCGATGACGACGATGATGACGACGACGAGCCAGAGAAGGACGAGGACGAGGGCTGAAGCCACTTTCCCTTCTCTAGGTGACGGACAGCATGGTCACCCGAGAGACTTCGCTCCGGTCCAAGGTCATCAGGCTCGCCCACCAGAAGCCGGAACTCCGAGCCCATCTCCTGCCGCTGCTGAAGACCGCCAAGGTCTTCCACAGCGACAAGGCGCTCCAGACCTACCTCACGGAACATCCTGGGGCAGACAAGGGCAACCACTCGGTTGACACCAAGACGCCGCCGCCGGTCCCTGAGGCCGCGAAGGCGAAGTCCAAGTCCACACCCCCACCGATTCCTGAGGCAGCGAAGAAGCCCAAGTCCACTCCGCCCCCGATTCCTGAGGCGGCGAAGAAGGTGAAGGCAGAACCGCCTCCGATCCCGAAGCCCGAGGGCAAGTCTCTCAAGACTGAGGAGGGCATGAAGGAGTACGTCAAGAACTACATGGAGTACGCCAAGACCCATCCTCCCAGCCCTGAGAACGAGAAGTTCATGGCGGAGATCCAGAAGCACATCGACAAGGACTTCTTCAAGAAAAAGAAGACCGGGGCGACCCGATCCCGCCTCATTCGGTTGGCTCACTCCACTCCGACTCACCGTTCGTTCGTGCTGTCCCTGCTGGAGGACTGATCGTGCAGAACCTGGATCCAGGCATCGCCCAAACGGTCGCCCTGCTGCGCCACTGGGGATTCCAGACCTGCGATTCAGGTGACGGGGTGACGAAGATCGCTGAAGGTGACACTGACGGCGTGCTCGACTTCCCTGAAGCCCGACGACTCAAGGAGTCTCTCGACACCATGGGGATCACGGTGTCGCAGCAAGGTGGTGAGGTCTGGATCGAGGCGTCCTTCGACCCGGCCAACAACGTGGCGGTCATCTTCCTGGGCGGCATGAACGACAAAATGCTGCTGTTCTGATGGTTCCAGCCTCTGCAATCTCCGCCAGCATCCAAGGAGCCGCGTCTTTCCCCGGAGGTCAGACCTGGCCCCTGCTGGCTGATGCAATCGGGAACGCCATCGCAACTTGGGCGGTCGTACCTGGGAACATCGTCATCCAGGGTGTGACCGCCGGGGTCATCGGCTCCGGCACCGTGACGGGTGTGCTCACGTTCACCGGCCCGCCTTCGCTCGTGGTCGCACAGATGCTCGCTGGTGGACTCACCGGCCAGACTGTCAACCAGGTCGGAACGGCCATCGGCACCGGACTGCTCACGTCCTTGAGTGGGTCGATGACCTACCAAGGCGTCTCCGTTGGAGTGGCAGTCGGAACTGATGTCTCGTTCATCGCGAGCGTGAACTCAGCTACCTTGTCGAGCGCCTTGCAACTTGCCCATGTCGCGCTCACTGGGGCGCTAGGTGGCTCAGGATCCAGCCTGCCCTCGTTCTACACAGCGATTGCCGCAGGTATCGCGGCTATCATCCAGACTGGGGTGACGCTCGGTTCCGGTATCGTAGCTCCAGCAGGACCAGTCGGCCCTGGGTCGAGCACTGGAACCTCAATCTCCTTCGTCGTCTGATCAAAGTGGCTGACTTCTTCAACGGATACACGCTGCGTGGAGCGAAGACTTCGCCCACCAACGCGAACACAAGCGCCCCGGCAGATTCCGGGGTCGCTCGCGACGTTGTTGCGCCCAACGTCGGCTTGTACCCGGTGGGTCAACCTGCCCTTGTAGAAGCTCGTGGTGACCAGTACCGAGTTGCCGTCCTGGAGTCCCCGCTCGGTGGTGAGCAGGAGTTCTTGGTCTGGGCAGCGAACACCGGCACGCTGACCACTCTTGAGGGTCCAGCTTGGGCCACGGCTGATGGTGCAGGGGCGATCCCACAGGGCAGCCTCGTGGTCTTCGATACAGCCTCGCCCACGGGTCAATCTACGGACGGTTCGCCTCGAATCATCGTCACAGACAACGGCGGACGTGACCTCGCGGGAGTTGTCTCTGTCACGGTCGTTCGGGGAGACAGCCCTGCTACGCCCTTCGTGTTGACGCTGGCCGGAGGGGACTTCTCGTTCGTGTCTGGCTCAGGTGCCATCTCGCTCCTGCCGACGGCGAACACGCTCGCGGCGACGCAGCCGGTGTCGCTCACGGACCCGGCGTTCTCCCAATCTCGTGGAGACCGGGTCACGGCGATCTCCTACTGGGTGTCGGCGGCCCGCTTCTGGTGGACCAGGAACGACCCGTACTCTCGCAGGTTCGGTTGGAACGGCGCGACCTCGAAGTGGGAGCCCTACCGGGGTGGTGCTCCCGCCACGCTTGGGAAGCTCTCCTCGGATGGGCGGAGCTACGCGCTCAATCCCAGGCCCACAACACCAACGGGCTCGCTCCTGCCCGGCTCAGATGCAGGCGACGCCTACGCGATGGTTCGGCTCGGGGCTTCTCCTGATGCAGCCAGCTACCCGGTCGTTAGCCGGACCCTCGGGGACTATTCGGGCGTCTTGGTCGTGCCTGATGACCTGGCAAACACCAGCTACAACTTCACGAGCGTCTCACCACCACTCGCTGGTGTGATTGGCTCGGGAGCCGGGAAGATCGTTTGGAACCCGGCCTTCATCCAGACCTACGAGGGGTTGGATGTTTGGTACATCCAGCAGACCTTCGCAGAGAAGTCCCTGGGCGTCGTGGGCTCGCTCCTCGAAGCGAAGACGAGGGCACTGTTCCTTGCTCCGGTGCCCGGACCTGGCGAGCGCCCGATCGTTCGCTTGGGGAACCGGCAGCCACTCAATGCGCTCCCCTTCGACACGGAGTCCGACCTCGCGGCGGCGACCGTACTCGAAGGGGAGGTAGGTTTCGCGATCTCGACGGGCCGCATCAAGCTCTCTGCGGCCGACATCTCCAAGGCAGACCCAGGCACACGCGCTGTTCCCAATCCTGGGTTCGACAAGCTCTACCTGGGCGCTGTCGTTCGGTACGACGGGGTATCCCTCAATCTGTACCCGCAGCCGGTGAAGGCTCCAGTGCTCCTCGTGGACTCGGGCGGCACGCCAGTCACGAGCTACAACCCTGCTCAGGAAGTCTTCGTCCC
>Ga0315286_10003006_pt1 | contig 15798 bp, 13 predicted proteins | sample YL17G10_0_MG_FD_205038 | JGI IMG/M metagenome (GOLD analysis project Ga0315286, IMG submission 205038) | Sediment microbial communities from Yellowstone Lake, YNP, Wyoming, USA - YL17G10_0 | ecosystem: Environmental > Aquatic > Freshwater > Lake > Sediment | place: USA: Wyoming | collected...
GCGACACCATTTTTTTCGACTCCCGCGTTTTTTTTCGGGAGCGGCCTTCCGGCGGAGGTCTATTGCACCTTTATTTGTATATAGGACCCGTCAATAAAGTCCCCGTTCCCAACAAGCAGGTCTTTCCCGAACGACAACATATCGCCTCCCGTAACATTCCCTTGTGCATCAATGATCTGCGTAAAGTCAGGCGGTGGAATGGTGTTGCCATCGCTTTCCAGTATATTGGCAACATGTACGTTGCCTGCAATGTCGGTGTTCCATGTCCCACGACCCCATGACGATGATGTGGAATTACAATTCATCGCAAATGCATAGTATACCCCGGCCAGATCCGCTTGCGTATACGTCTGACCCCTCATTTGAATGAACCGGAGTGAATATATGCCGGTGGCATCCGTGGAGGTTCCAACGATGATCTTCTTGTCCGGTGTCATCACTCCGGAGAACAACGATTCTCCCGGGATCGCAACTATTCCCGTCGTACTGTCAACGGAGATAGCGACTGGCGACGGAGGAGATGCAAATCCCGCGGAACTATCCACGGTAGTTAGCGTCATCTGTCCGGCACCATTAATGGTACCAATTCCCCTCCCCCAGTCATTGGAGGTCCCTCTATTGATCTTTTGGTAGGCAATCGTATTATTCGCGAGGTCGGTACCGCTGAACGTGACCCCTGGGACCCGCTTTACGAAAACATGGAGCGCGACGGTGCCGTCCGGTAGTGTTGACGTTCCGACGATCAGATTCTTGCTTGTCGACATTTTTCCATAAAATGTCGCATTACCCGTGTCGGCAACTACCCCTGCCGAGACACCGGTTCCGGTTGTTATGGACAATAGCCCAAATGTTGTTGTGGTGGTTCCAACGGGGGAAGATGTGCTGACACTCCCCGAACCATTGACGTCTGCTGTAACGCCGTACCACCCGGGGCTGGTACCGGAGAGGATCACCCGAATGGTCCAGATGCCCGTGAGGTCCGACTGGGAATAACTGGGGTTCGGTGGATTCGGGATGGCGGAAGCGGGGCTCGATTCCAGGCTCTCGACGTTGTCGGAATTTAACGCCGTTACCACGAAATAATACGGTGTGCCTCGAATCAGCCCGGTGACGGCTTTTGGATTGGTGGCGCCGGCGACTTTCGTTCCCGTCATTTTTGTGACGCCCGACAATGTGGAATAGTAAATGTTATATGATGTGGCGCCCGTCGACGCGGACCAGAGGATCGTGGCCTCGCCGGGCCCCGCGGTCGCCGTGACATTCGTTGGAACAGGGGGAGGGGGATTCGGGGTAGGGAGCGCGGAAACCTCGCTCGACGCCGCGCTTTCCCCGTTTGGCCCCACCGCGGTTACCACGAAATAGTACGTCGTGCCATTTGTCAGCCCGGAAATGGTTTTCGGATTGGTGGCTCCTGTGATTTTGTCCCCCGTCGACAGTTTGACCGGAGTCGTGTTGTCGAAATAAATGTTGTACGAGGTGGCGCCCGTCACAGTGTCCCAGGAGATCGTCGCCTCTCCGTGACCCGCGACCCCGCGGACGTTTGTCGGTACCGATGTCCCGGAGGGTGACGAATCCCCCCCTCCTCCGCCGCAACCGGAGATGAGAAGTACGAAGAACATGACTGCCAATGTCTTGAATCCACCCTTGCTTCTCATTTCTTCCTCCTCTTGTTGAGAGTGTTGAAACACACGATCATGCTGGTTTGGATCGACATACTACTTGACCAAACGATTTGTTTCATTCTCGCCTCAGTCCAAATTAAAAATAACAATTTAATGCTCGCGCATGTTGGGTGGAGTTATCGGCAGAAAGGAGGAATATATTTAAAGGTTTTTTTGAATTGGTCCCGCAAGACCCTTGGAAGAATAGAGGAGGCGATCTCCTTGTACGGCAGATCGTTCCTTGGCGAGAAATATATGCTTTTCAGGAAATTTCCTATTGCGCTCCCTTTCATGCCGCTTTCCCGGTAATGCTTTCCCAGATCGAAGTATACCCAGGAAAGGCTCTCGTAAATGACTTTCTCGACGTTCCTCCTTTGGCTGGACCTGCCGTACTTTTCGAGAAAATAGTAGTTCAGGTCTCTGCGGGCTATGGCGTACCGGACGGGATCCCCTCCGGTCAGGCCGCTCCTGGAACGATTGTAAAAGGCAACGGGTGACCTAATGTACCCGATCTTCCCGGCGTCCATCGACATCCTGATCCACATATCCCGGTCCTCGCCGATCGAGATGTCGGTCCTGAAGGGCCCCACACGTTCCATCAGGTTCCTATCGACGAGTACTGTCCCGGTCCAGAAATCGAACGGAATCCCGAAGATTTCAGAAGGGCTCCCTTCGAAGACTACCCCATGAACATACTCACGGCAAAGAGACTTGTACTTTTCAGAATAAGTCCCGTCGAATCTGTCCGTCGGCTCGTCTTTCGGCCAACAGATGAAGTAATTGGAATAGATGAGCTCCAGATCCACGACTTCGAAGAGAAGAGCCATTCGTTTTTCGATGCTGTCATCCGTCAGGGAGTCGTCAGCATCCGTGAAGACAAGATATTCTCCACGCGCGGCCTGTATTCCCCTATTTCGGGCGGCTCCTGGTCCGCCGTTTTCCTGGCGGTAACATCGGACCTTCCCGCTTTCGAGATATCCTTCGGCAACCTTTCCCGTCCCGTCGGTGGATCCGTCATCGACGACGATGATTTCGATATTCCCGTAGGTCTGTTTCAGGACCGAGTCGATCGTTTCGGAGAGGACGCCCGCGCAATTATAGGCGGGTATGACGACGCTGACGAGTGGTTTGGTCATCGGGAGAAGACGGATTACACCCTTCCCTTCGTTTCTCTCAGAATTCCTTGAGCTACATCCTCCATCGCCCGATCGAAGGCGGCAGGCGAGTACCGTTCCTCAACCACGGCGTGCATTTTTTCAACGCAGCCTCTGTAGGTCTCCTCTTCATCCAATCTTTTGAATCGTTCCAGGAAACTCCCCTCGTCCGTGAAGAACATCAGGTGAACCTCGTCGACACAACCCAACCCTTGCGCCCCAAGCGGGGTCGAGAGTACGGGACGGCAGGCCATGGCCGCCTCCAGGATCTTGATCCTTGTCCCGCCGCCGGACAGCAATGGAACGACAACGGCACCGCACTTATCATAATAAGGTCCAACATCCGGGACATCGGGATGTAGCTCGACCCCTGGATGTTCCCTGCAGGTTCGCACGAGATCCTCTGGCGGCCGCCTGCCGACGACCAGCACGCTCACGTCCTGATATCGCTCCTTGACCTTGGGGAATATGTCATCGAGAAACCACTTTAGTCCCGCAATGTTCGGTTCGTAATCGAGAGCTCCGACAAATAGCAGAGTGCGCCTATTGATGTAACCGCTCCCGTCGGCCTTTCGAATTCGCTCTCCTGTCGGATACGTGTTCGGGACCAGATGGGCATTGGCGGATCCCGCCTGCCCCGTCACCTCTTTCCGGTCTTCGTCGGAGCAAAAGAGCGCGGCGCCGAGTGTCAGGCACCTTTTCTGATATTCCAGTAACATTCTCCGTTGCAGATGCCATTTCAACCCCGCGTAAATACCCGGGGCCCGCTTCACATACGATTCGAAAAGCGAAGTCGAGAAGACGTCGTCCAAGTCGATGATCACTCTTTTCCTCAGAGATCCATGAAACTTTAGAAAGGGATGGCTGGCCTGCAGGTAACGGCAGAGCACGAAGTCGTAACGATCTCCCGCAACGACAGCGTTCAATTCTTCGATCGCTCTCTTCGGCCAATCCGATACGATCCATGGCCGCCGATCAGCCAGTCTTTGGATGCGATCCTTGAAATCTTTATAACGGGGAAAGTTTTCGTTTTCTTCAGATACGGTCTGTTTTTGGATCCTGCACTCTCTCCTGAAGGGCCCTTGCCCCGTATGATTTTCATCGCCTGCATGGAAATAGACCAAGTCCACTTCTCCCATTTTTTTAAAGAAACGGACGAAATTCATCGTTCGCATTCTCGTACCGATGTTTTCGGGAAGGGGGTACAGTGAAGAAAATATCAGGGTTTTGAATGTATTATTGCCCACGTCTAATTATCAGATATTCGTCGATTATCTTTGTCATTGAGCCATAGGGTAAACAAAAGTGTAATACAGATCTATTTTCTAAGTGATGTTATAGATTCCGGGCAATTGCCAAAACGGCGCAGAAAATAATCTCGGACGCCTATAAGTATTGCTTTTATAGCCGGATCTTTATACTTTCTATTGCATTCTTCTATGTAATTCCTCAATAATTCAGATGTCCATGGAAACCGGATGTTTTTTCCTGTCGTTGCAGATCTAATCCCCGGCGGAAGAACTGCTCGAACAAGTTTATCCAACACATTCCAATATAATTTTATTTTATCACCCAGGGGTAGGTGTCTCTCGGCCCATAGCAAAATATTTCTGTTTAAATAATATTGAAAAAACGGCGACGCTTTTCCGCCAGTGGATGAGGATATCTTGTGCCACACTTTAGCGGACGGGACCAAGAAAGACCGGAATCCCTCGGCCTTGGCTCGATAACAGAAATCTGTCTCCTCAAAGTAGGCAAAGAATTTTTCGTCAAAAATACCTACCTTTTCAATAACTTTCTTATCTACGAACAGTGCACATCCGCAAGCATATGCTGTTTCTGCAATTGAATTAAACCTTTGACCATCATCAGTATCTCCCATTCCTAAATGTATAAAACCAGAGTATTTCCATTTACTGCCGGCGTACCAAATCTTATTAGGCTCATCAAAATAATAGATCTTCGCTCCAAGTATTCCGTGGCTTCCCACGACATCTACCGCTTTCATTAAGTTCCAAATCAATTGAGGATCCAAAATAGTGTCATTATCCAGAAAGAGTACAAAATCTGCTCCGCTCTTCAATACATACCTTATGCCAATATTTCTGCCACCAGCAGTACCGAGGTTATTCTCCGACTCAAGAAGAACTATGTCTGGAAATCGCCCCCGTATCGCTCCAACCGAATTATCAGTGGACCCATTGTCTACAACGATTACCTCAACGCAGGGGTAATCTATGCGTCGTACCGATTCCAGACACTCGAGTGTATCCTCTTTGCCATTCCAATTTACAATGACGATTGCAACCTTAGGATGGAATAAGGCGTCACTCTTTCCCTTTGAGTCTTTCATAACGTATTTAGACTTCTATTAACCGTAGTATCCAGTACAACGAGAATAATCATATCTAAATATATTCTTTATATTCATTATTTATATATTCCTTTAGTGCGATACGCCAATCTCGCATCCGATTGAGCCCTCGAAGTGCAAGTTTCCTGTTGATCAGTCGTTCGGATGGAGGTCGCTCCGCAAAATATTCACTCTTGAAATAGTCTGATGACACCTCGTGAATCGTGACTTCACTCTCGAGATCCAAAACACGAAGGATCTCTCTGGCGACATCCAAGCGGCTTGTAAGGTTTTCACAAACCATATTATAGAGCCCCCAGTAGCCCTTTTCGAGCAAAAGGCGAACATTCTCTGCGAAATCATGGGTATAGGTCGGTGTTCCGAGTTTATCTGTAACGACATTGAGCTCCTTCTTCCCATCCTTGAGCTGTCTCATGATCTTTTGAACAAACTTCTTATCTTTTCGTGGACCGCCGCCCATCATCCATCCGGCTCGACAGATCAAGTAATTATGACAATATTCTTTAACAAAAATCTCCCCTGCATATTTTGAGCGAGCATAATGGCCCAGCGGATTCGGGATGTCCCAGTCGTCATAGGTATCCTTTTTTCCATCAAAGATTCCAGCAGTGCTGATGTAAAGCAAAGGGATCTTCAGTTCGTTAGCGATATAGACTGCATTCTCAACTCCAATAGTATTCGTCATGTAAGTGTCATCAACTTGCTTTTCGCAATATTCCAGGTCGGTATGCGCTCCCAGATGAAAGAGATAGTCTGGCTTGAAGGTATGAACCTGATCGCGGTACGCCTCAAAATGACGAAAATCACAAAATGTTAACCATTCTTCGTTCACATCAATGTCGGTACAGATGAGCTGGTAACTACGATGAAACTTCTCATAAAATGCGGTACCCAACATACCTCCACACCCTGCTATATATATTTTTTTCATCACAATAGTACTGATCCTCCGTGGCATGCAGATAATATCTGTTCGCGTATCAGACTAAACATGTGTGCTATTCCAGTTTACAAGAATAATAATATTATTAGGCTTTTGGAATCATTCAAGTTATCGGAGTTCTTTCATGATAACACAGGTATTTTTCAAAAGTTATTACTTTAGAAGCCTGTAGAATTTCAGACACTTAGGACCTACTATAAGCACGACAGCGCATTTCAAAAACAATATATTATTGTAACTTTTAGGGAACATTTTAAGTGCCTCTATAAAGCATGTTCTTCCAAAAAAGAAATCCTCGTTACTCAAAGCATTGTATGCCAAAGTCATGGCGCGTTCTCCAAAAGCACGAGAAACCTGCTGTTTCAGCTTATTCACCTGCGGAATACGATCACCGTGCTTCTCAAATATCATCTGCGCAACCAAATAATGCTCTTTCAGATAAGGGATGGTCCTGTAATCCCCAAAAATGCTTGACATACTTTCCGGATGGATCCTGTACTTTACAAGAGGAGTCCCGATGCAGGCCACATTATAAAACAGAGCCATACGCAACCACATCTCAACATCCTCAACGTGAGGTAGTTCCGTACTAAAGCCTCCGACACGAGCATAACATTCACGCCGGACAAGGGCAGCTCCAATGAATACGCTGGCGCCATGGTGAAGGTATGACATGAATTCTCGAAATACCTCCATGCCATTTTTAATGTAGTCATGCCTTGAATCCTCATTCCAAATATTTGACGAAACGACTTCATCCTTTTCATCAATGAGTACGAGATTGGAATGAACAAAACCCACATCCGGATGTTCATTGAGCAAGGAGACTTTCCGTTCGAGGTTGTCGGGCATCATACAATCATCATGATGCCAAATAGAGATGTATTCCCCAGTTGCCAGTTCAAGACATCGATTGGCGTTGCCGACTCCCCCAAGGTTCTTCTGGTTTCGGACGTATTTTATTCTGGAGTCTTTAAAGCTCCTGACGATCTCTTCGGTGTTGTCAGTAGAGCAGTTGTCGCACACGATTAGTTCGAAGTCTTTGAAAGTTTGTGCCAGAACGGATTCAATGGATTCAGCGATGTAATCACTCCCGTTAAACACTGGAATGCAAACACTCACTTGAGGCGATTTTCCGTTTGTCATCTTTATTTCCATCGGTGTTTGATTGATAGTTTTATTGATATTAAAAGCACTGTTTGTCCCTGAAAATTGTTCCGGGGCCGCTTCGTTAATTTCCTGCTAATTCTGATACTTCGCCTTTTCCAGCACCTGTGAGGCAATCTTTTACAGCTTCACATATCCTTACCTTGTCATGCACTTCTATAAAGATATGCGTAGGTAATGTAATAAGTGTTTTTGCAATCGTTTCCGCGTTTTTGTAGCGCTTGTTCGCGAATTTTTCCCTGATTTCCAAAATATTGTTGATTGAATCGGGGTACATTGGACTAACGCCGAGGCATTTGTAGCGATTGCACATATTGTCTTTCAGGCACCCATGATGCGTATAGAATGGGAATCGAAGGTAAGAATAATCATCACAATAGATGGATATGCGTTTTTTGAGATCGAGTTGATTGATATAATATTGCCCGAGTTTTGATCTGAAATTATTATTTCCCTCGAGTTTGGCTCTCCATCGTTGCAACAATCCCGCCTTGAAGCCGTTCAACCTGTGCAAAGGGAATGTTTTGTAGTATGTGGTTTCACCGATGTGCAAGAAAGGCAACCCTTTTGGAAACCAGAAGAAGTATGGGTTCATGAATATTTTCATAAAGAACATTTCGATGATATTTTTTACATATTCGCCGAGTGGCTCATCCTTCAATTTCAGGTAATGTTCTTTGATACTCCGGCTGATCTCATCCGAAGATGTGACAATGATTCCACCGGAGCCACAGGTTATGTTTTTCCCGCGGCCCAGGCTGAAAAAGGCCGCATCCCCAAGCGTACCCAGTTTCTTTCCCCCCTTAACTGCACCCATTGCCTGGGCTGCATCCTCGATGATATAGATTCCTCGCCTCCTGCCGATATCCCGAATTCGACAGACATCCGATGGGATTCCAAACAGATGCGTCGAGATGATGCACAATGTATCGTCATCAGCCAATTTTTCAAGCTCAACAAAATCATAATCAAGCGTTTCCGGCACTAAATCGCATAGAACAATATCAAGACCTGTCATTGCAACTGCCGATGGAACCGAATAGCAGGTATATGCAGGGATGATGACCTTTTTCCTTTTACTCATTCCTTGCAGGCCATTCAGGATCAAAGCCAGCGCAGCCTTCCCTGATGAAACCAGGAACACATGCTTTACTCCAAAATATTCTTTCATTTCATTCTCAATATCTTCCAATACATTTTTATCTAACATCCCGTATAGCCCGCTCAGGAGATCCCGGAAAGATATCGGTGCAGCAGATGGTGGTATCGTTCTTCTGATTCTCAAGGGATGTTCTTAATGATATGAGGACCAAGAAATCGGGTTACCGGTATTGGAAGTTTTTTCCATAATTCGATCGCAATCCGATATTTCGGGTTACGTGGAGTGATCTCCGGGATTGCACCGTCACTCTGCAACCAGTAATGCCACCTCATCGGGGAAGGTGTTGCCCCCCATTGTTCCTTGAACTTGAATGTCCCCTCTCCTGGCGTGGACCTGCCAAAATCGAATACGGTGAATCCCTTCTCACACGCAAATTGCAGGGCGGTCCAGTACAGAAGCATGTTCGCGCTCAACCTGTTATACTTCCGAAGTGAGGAAGCCCATGGGATCTCCAGCATATTTTTGAATCCGACAAGAAACCCGGATGCAACGGGGATTTCATCCTGAAACGCGGAACAGATCGAAGTACAGTGTGGAAATTTCTCCAAGATATTCCTGAAAAAACGTTTCGGATAAACAGGTGTCCCAAGATGGCTCATGTTAACTGAAAATACTTTATAGAAATTATCCAACTCCTCTATTCCTCCGATTCTTGCGTAAATCCCGTTTTTCTGCGGCACTTTTATCTGGCTTCGAAGTTTCGACGAAAACGAATTCCATAATTCTTTTTGAGACCGTGACAAGTGAAGCCTCATGGAAACCTTTTCCAATTTATAAGGAAAACCATTATTGAAAGATTCTTCTTGCCGAAACTCGATATGTCTGGCATCAAGTCCTTTTGCAATTTTTATCGCCTCTCCAATAAGATGATCTCTATCCACCTCGTTATCCGCGCATACCCCGCCATAATTAAAATATGGCATGGACACCATAAAGTTTCCAAAAATAAGGCTTTTCAGGTGAACCATGGGAAGGATTCCACCGAGAGACCCGTTATCATCTATGCAGATCAGGTAATAAGATTTATGACCAAAACTATTTTCAATGACCTCACCCCACGCATATTTGTGATAAAAGGAAGCCGAGTCGGACCGCTCGATATATCGATCGATACTCTGTGAATCCTCAAGGCAGGCTAGTCTGATATTCATATTTATTGATAATAATCCCTTGGAATTGCGGAAGGGGGTTCTCTGCTCAGTTGAGATACATGAGTATCGTCTATGCGGATTGCCCAGGGGCAAGATTCATCCCCTCGAGTTTCCATCGACTCGGGAAGAATACGAGCGAGGAGGGGGTGTTTTTTTCTTCTATCCCCGTGAAGAAACGTGCTGTGGTTTCGACGGAGAACTCAAAGCCGCCGTCTAGTGCATATAAGAGTTCAAAGTGGTCTCCGACGTGGGGGACGATGGTCACGTCCAGTATATAATTCCCCGGCACGAGTGTAAGAGAACCGATTTCGAGATCAACGTATCCCTCCCCGATGGCAACCATCGACGTATCAATTCCGGCTTTTTTTGTGCTGAAGATTGCAATGCAGGTCAACATCTCGGTGCATATCTTAACTTGAAAATTGGGTCTGAGCACCGGCGCAATGGCCTTAAAGTGGAGTCTCACTAATAAAGTGTCCCCAGTATAGATAATATGCTTGGGGGATCCGTCCGTCTCGAAGAATTCGATCTTCGTGTAGCGGATCTCACCGGTCCCCACGGATTTGAATCGATCCATATCGTCCAGGCAATTACCGACTACCTGTCTTCGGCCGTAAATTCCTATGTAACTCCGGATCACTTCGGCAGGCGGGCCGTCTTCCTTGACCTCACCGCTATCAATCCAGATGACCCGGGAGCAGAGCGTTTCCACAGCCGCCAGATTGTGGGAGACAAACATAATCGTTCTTCCGCTCTTGCCTGCATCGCCCATAGAGTCGAGACACTTTCTTTGGAACCCGGCATCTCCCACCGCCAGGACCTCGTCCATGAGCAGGATATCCGTGTCGAGGTGCGCTGCAACGGCGAACCCCAGCCTGAGTTTCATCCCTGTAGAGTACCGCTTGATCGGCGTGTCGATGAACCTCTCTATCTCTGCGTAATCAATGATTGCGTCCATCTTTGCCATAATCTGCTTTTTTTTCATTCCGAGTATCGACCCACTCAGGAAGATGTTCTCTCGCCCGGACAAATCTTCGTGGAATCCGGTCCCGACTTCGAGAAGGGATCCAATCCGACCTTCCAAACTCATGGTTCCGTATGTCGGGTAGGTTATTCGCGAAAGGATCTTGAGCAACGTGCTTTTTCCAGAGCCATTCCTCCCGATGATCCCCAAAACTTCACCCTGATCAACAGTAAATGAAACGTCCTTTAGTGCCCAGATAATCTCTTCCTTCTTATGGCGAAGCGCAAGTGTGTTCCACACGGCGTTTAAAACAACCTCACCGAACCGGTCGTACCCTCCGCCCACTTGGATTGTGTATTTTTTCGAAATATTTTCCAGAGCGATAACCTGTCCCATGTTCCCCTATCCCTTCCTCATTCCCGCCTCCATCCCTCCACCACGCCGATGCGTTTCGATATGTGGAGAAAAAATCGGGAAGTTATGATTTGTTCAGTATTTAGATGATATCCGCAAAAAATCGCTCGGTTTTTCGAAAGTACACGAACCCGACCGCGAAAATTACTATCGTAGCCCCGAGGGATGTCAGAAAAGATTCCAAAGGAAAATTTCGTGAAGGAAGAACAACAGAGCGGAAGGCATCGATGATACCCGACAACGGATTCAGCAGGAAAATAATCCGATATCGCTCGGGGATGAGGCTCGACGGATAGATGACCGGAGTCGCAAATAGAAGCAACTGGATTCCGAACGGGATGACATACTTGATGTCCCTGTATTTCACGCTCAGGGACGCCAGTATAAGGCCGATGCCCAAGGCGAGGGTGAGGAGGGGAACCGCCAGCAAGGGCCATGCCAGTAGCCCCCAGCTCAGGGGCATGTCGTAATAGAGCAGCAAGCCTATGAGGATAACGGACGCGATTGCGAAATCGATCAGTCCAACGATGGCGGAGGAGGCCGGTATCACCACTCGTGGGAAATAGACTTTGTTCAACAGGTGGGAATTCCCCAACAGACTGTTTCCGGAACTGGAGAGGGAGACAGAAAAATAGGTCCACGGCACCAACGCTGCGTAGGAGAAAACAGGGTAAGGTATTCCGTCGCTCGGTATATTGACAATTTTCCCGAAGAATAAAGTGAAGACGATCATCGTGAAGAAGGGCTGTACGACGGCCCAGAGTGCCCCAAGGACCGTCTGCTTGTAGCGGACTTTCACGTCTCGCCATACGAAGAAATAAAATAATTCCCGGTACTGCCAGATCTCGCGGAAATATTCACGGTTAATTTTCATAGTGTAGAGTCTCCGTAATTCCCTTGCATGTTATATGGAGAACGAAATAGAGGGGCAGGAAGATTGCGTGGATCCTCAATTGTACTTGCGGAAAACGGGTTTCACCGGCCGGCCTTTGAGATACTTCCCGATCCCCTCATCGAGGGCCTTCCGATAAATCACCAGGGCATCATTGATAACTCCCACGGTTCTGTCAATTTCAGCATCCGTATGGGAGTAACTCACGACCAAGGAGGGCGCGATCACTCCTCTTTTGATGATCTCCTGCAGAAAGAGCGTGCGGTAGGCCTGCGACCGGCCTTTCTCCTCGTCGAGCGTAACGTAGATAAGATTCGCGGGATGGCCCATAACGTGGAAGAACTCGCCAACGCGATTTTCCGATGCGGCTTTCCGAATACCGGCAGTTAACCGCTCCCCTTGTCTTTTCAGATGCCCGATCACGTCATGGGTCTTGTAAATGTGAATAGTTTCCTTGGCCGCCGCAAGGGCGTGATTCTCGGCGCCATGGGTCAGGGACAACAAGAAGACCCTCTCTTTGTCGTGATGGAGTCCCCCCCGTTCCATGATCTCCCTATCTCCCATCAGGGCGGACACGGAGAATCCGTTTCCCATCGCTTTTCCAAAAGTCGACAAGTCCGGCTCGACCCCATAATATTTCTGCCCCCCCCCAAGGTGGAAGCGAAATCCGGTAATCATCTCGTCGAAAACCAGAACCGTGCCGTTAGCGTTGCAGATGTTTCGGACATCCTGGAGAAAGTTGTTGATCGACTCTTCGCTTGTCGCCGGCTCCATAACAACGCAGGCGATCTCTCCGGGATACCGCTCGAAGAGGGTGTTGAGACTTTCGAGGTTGTTATAGTCGAACTTGACCGTGAGATCCGAGATGGTTTTTGGGATGCCAGCACACATCGATGTCGTTCCTATGAACCAATCATCGGCCGAGAAAAACGGATGGTTCGAGCAGATGGCGACACGATCCCTCCCAGTGTAAGCGCGGGCGAGTTTCACGGCGGCCGTCGTTACATCCGACCCATTCTTTGCGAATTTCACCATTTCCGGACCGTCAATTAAATTCACCATGATTTCGGCAAGTTCCAATTCAATACGCGCAGGCCTCGTATAGTTCTCTCCTAACAGCATCTGTCTATACGCAGCTCTTATCACCGGCTCATAAGCATGCCCCAAGGTTACGGCACGAAGTCCCATCCCATACTCAATAAATTCATTCCCATCGATATCCCAAACTCGACAACCCTTCCCTTTTTCTATAATCAAAGGAGCATGCTCCGGATATTGATCGTCCCCTTTCGCATAGGTATGTCCCCCGCCGGGGATAATCGAATTACGCTTTTTTTGTAATGCAACCGATTTATCAAAATTCATTAGATTCCCCCCGATGAAATCATCCTAAAAACGGCAGTTACCCCGCCGCCGTGGCGGGTAATGCCGGCAATCTGATCTCTGAAATCTGTCACATTATTTCTCCGGCTTCCTCCCGTCGGGTTTCCTTTCCGACAAAATCTTTCAATAATTCGGTTCTAAATAATGCGTCGGCGGCGATCTTTATGACATTGAATGGCAGATTGGACCGGTCAGCGATGTCCAACAAGGTATGATCCCCGTCTGAAAGGTTCAATACCCACAACATTGCCATTTGGTTCATCATGCTATCTTCTCTATTTGGCATGGAGGGATAAAGCCCTCTCTTGCCAAGTTGCGGCTCGCATTTTGGGTTTTGATTGATCCACTTCATGTTATTTTCCAAAATTCCGAAGATCATCATATGTTTTTCGAAAGATTCGCCAAGGTAATCGGGTTTGACAAAATTCAAATCATCCGCCGAAGTATGGTATTCCGGAAAACGGCCATGAGGTGTTCTCATTAAACATCCAACGGGTAGGTTAAATCCAGGTGAGCAATACTGTCGCTCGTCATAGCCATATGGAAAGAAATCGATAACTTCATGGCTTTTGCAGTAGTGTTTCAGCACATGGAGGACCGCTTGATCTATTTCCGCATTCCCTCTTCTGGATTTTTTATATGTAAATTTACCTCCATCTCCTACACAAGCCACTACTAAGCCGTGCTTAATTCGTGAAGCATTGAATTCGTTTAAACATAACCACACAACAGAACCGATCGTACCCGGAATGAAAAGGAACCGATACGAATATCTGGTAGAAATATTACTTAAATATTTTGCCAAGAAAGTTGTGAGCACCACGCCGGAAAGATTGTCATTACAGAGCGAGGGATGGCAAGCATGGCATGAAATCAGAATCTCGTCTGGGTTTTCTCCTTTTAGATAATATTCTCCATAGGTCAGATGTCCATCCTCCAAGGATGAATCTATGCAGACCTCATACTCTTCTTCTTTCAAATTCAAAAATTGGTTGTGGCTTAGACAAAATCCCCATTTTTCCTGATAATAGGAAGTCCGATAAGGGATCCAATCGGGATGATCAGGTAATGTAAACAGATTTTTTTTCAGTTCATCTAAAGAAATCTTCCTATTAATCGGCGCACTGTAATTCAACACATGCAAATTTGATTTTTTAAAATCTATGATCCTCTCACCTTGCAAATTCTTTATGTAGGCATCTTTTATATTCCACTCTTTCGGTACGGTCCAATCAAACACGTTCGTTCCAGTGGGAATCTCCTGGATTTTTAAATCAATATGTCCTCTGATAATGTCCAGAGTTTTACGAAAGCCATTTCCGGTAATGCTTCGGCAAATAGGATATAACTCGGAGACGAGCCGATACATCTCTTGGCCGACCCTATTCGGACTGAGAGACTTAATAAGATCAGAAATCCCCACTATGCTACCCATTCGGCACACGAAAATCCGGATAATTTTTATCACGGTCGGAGATGATCTTCACTTCGGCTGGCCACTGTATGCCAAATGCCGGGTCGTTCCATCGGACGCCTCTGGCATGATCAGATGAATAAAAAGCGGACATCTGGTAATGCACTTCGCTATCATTTTGTAAGGCTAAAAATCCATGGGCAAAACCTTCTGGAATGTAAAACATTTTCCTGTTTTCCGCTGTGATGATATCGGCAAAGTAATGTTTGAAGGTAGGCGACTCCAGACGAAGGTCTACAATCACATCGTAGATGGAACCCATCGTACATCGAACCAATCTTGCTTCATCGCAAGGAGAAACCTGATAGTGCATGCCTCGTAATGTGCCTTTCGATATATTAAAGGAAATGTTGCATTGAACCAGGTGGGGGTTCAGACCGTGTTCCTCGAACTCTCTTTGACACCAGGATCGCGCAAAAAAACCGCGTTCATCAATGACTCTTTCAAGATCAATGATGAATGCACCCTTTAATTTCGTCTCCGTAAATATCATGCATAAACTTTAACATCAGGAATAAGAACAACGAAACGCCCACCCCAATCCCTTATGTGCGCCATCTGTCCGATAATTTCTTCTTTAAGATTCCATGGCAGGATTAGTAAATAATCAGGCCTTTTTTCCTTTATTTTATCGGGATGGAAGATAGGGATTCGGGTTCCTGGGAGATAATGTCCTTGTTTGTGTGGACTCCGGTCCACCGTGAAATCAATAAAATCGGTGCGAATGCCGCAATAGTTTAATAGGGTATTCCCCTTGGCGGGCGCTCCATAGCCGACAATCGTTTTCCTTTCTTTTTTCAATACGATCATGAACTCCAATATGTTTCGCTTCGCTTCCCTTAATTTATCTTCGAAATTCAGATAATATTTCAGGTTGGTTAAATTTTTTCTGGTCTCTCTATCTATCAACTCTGGCACTGTCCTGCAAACAGGTTTTGAGGGATCTTCGCTGTGTCTGGCGTATATCCGCAAAGAACCACCGTGGGTGGGTAGTTCCTCAACGTCAAAAAGAGTAAGACCATGTGTATAAAATATTTTTTTAACCGCTATGAGGGATAA
>Ga0315286_10003007_pt1 | contig 15797 bp, 18 predicted proteins | sample YL17G10_0_MG_FD_205038 | JGI IMG/M metagenome (GOLD analysis project Ga0315286, IMG submission 205038) | Sediment microbial communities from Yellowstone Lake, YNP, Wyoming, USA - YL17G10_0 | ecosystem: Environmental > Aquatic > Freshwater > Lake > Sediment | place: USA: Wyoming | collected...
CATCCTGCCCGGTAAGCCCGCTGGAGAAGCCCGGAAGGAGTGTTGTGAGAGAGCCGGAAGGAGGCCAGGCTCTCTTTTTCCCCGTGGTTTCCGTTTTCATCGAAAAGAAAATAGTCAGTTAGGCTGCGCTAGACTGCGCATGGAATGCGTGCGTGCTGCGCGGGCGGAAGCAATAAAAGAACCCCCGGCAATAACCAATATGCTTTCGTTGCTCGTTCTCTCGCTCCCATATCACGCTCAAATCAAATCACTTCTGCGGCATGAAGCGTCCATTCAACTGGATGCTGACGCAGGCCATGGCCTATCGGCCGGACTATAGGCGATGCCTTTGGCTCCGCGTGCGCTTCGTAAGTGCGCTGCACCGCCAAGGCTCATTCTTAGCGCAAGCGCTTTGAGCGCTGAAAGGGGGTGCGGAATGTCGGGTCTCATAGAGATGCCGAAGGGCGTCCATGTCGTTTACGTCGTTGGCAACATCGCCGCTGGCAAGAGCACAGTGGGGAGGCTGATCTCCCAAGAGTTTCGCCGCGACGGCCCCATGAGGTTCGTCGAGGAGCCGACGGGGGAATGGAACTTCGCCGGCGTGGACATGCTCAGGCTCCTGTACAGCAAGGAGTGCCAGAACGAGCAGGGGATAGACGCCCAGACCATAGCGGCGATGTTCCAGGTGATGACGTTCGTGACTCGCGTGCTGGCAGTCGATGGCGCTGCCGGAAGATGCGGGGACCGCCGCCCCGTGTGGATGCTTCTGGACCGCACAGTGTCGTGCGACCAGAACGTCTTCTCGCTGAACTTCACGCAATCCGGCGTGATCAAGCCAGCCATAGGGGGTGTCCTTCAGGCCATGTGGAACCTGGTCCTTCCGAGGCTTGGATTCGCCCCGGAGGTCGTCCTCTACACGTGGAGCCCGGCCGACATGTGCCATCGGCGCCATCTGAAGCGCGACCGCATTCAGGAGGCTGAAAGCGGAGGCATCCCTATGGAATACTTCGGGGGACTGCAGATGCGCTACAACACGTGGCTTCTCGGCTCCGAGTCCATGCCTGACGACGTCGGTTTCGACGGCACGGGGCCGTACACGGTCACGTTTGAGGTGCACAACTATGAGACTCGGAGAGACGAGACTGTGCATGTGCCGCTGGTCGTCCTGGACTGCACGAGGGAGGGGGAGCCGCGCTCTCCGAATGACGTGTACGAGATCACCGTCTCCGTGGCGTCGCTCTATGCGATGGCCAGGAAGCTTGGGAGGCCGCCTTGCGATGTCAGGGCTGAAGATCTGGAACGCATAGGCAAGGTCCTGCAGTCCATGAACGGCGTCCTTGAGGCCGGCGCCACGATTGGCGAGGTCTACGGAAGGCTGGAGAAGAAGGGCTTTGGCGAGGAGGATATCCTGGGTGTGGTGTTGCCTATGGAGGAGCGCGGCCTCATGCCGTGGTCCGACCCGTGGGGCCTTGCTCCCGGGGCCAGGCGGCGCCTCGCTGAGATCATCCAGAAGCGCATCGAACGGCAAGGAGGAAGCCGATGAGCAGAGTGTCACCCGTTGTTCTTCACGAAGGGAGCATCGCTTCCGGGAAGACCACAGTCGGGAAGAGGCTCATGGCTTCCGGGCTGTTCAGGGTCGTCGAGGAGCCTGTTCTCGATTGGCAGGAGAGCGGATTGCTGGGGCGTTTCTACCAAGACTCGAAACGGTGGGCGTTAGCTTTTCAGCTGGCGGCCTTCCAGTCGAGGGCCCGTGCATGGCAGCAGCTGCTTCAGCGACGGAACGCGGAGGGCGAGCAGGAAGGGGTCGTCACGATCATGGAGAGGTCAGTCTTCGCCGACCGCTACGTCTTCGCGACCAACTGCCACCTCAACTTCGGTTTCATAGACGACCTGGAGTGGAGGATCTACTGCGACGTGTGGGAGACTTTCATGGTAGTGCTTTGCGGCTCACTGCCCAACGTGCTGCCTCCGGATCTCATCGTCTACCAGTACACCCCCGCTGTCACTTGCTTGGAGAGGGTGGAAGAGCGCGGCCGGCCTGAGGAGATTCACGGGGGCATCACTCTCCCTTACCTCAAATCGCTGGAGAGCGTCCATGACGGCTGGCTGCTTCCAGGCTTCGACGGAACGCTGACCCCGGCGGACAACCGCCTTGTGCTTGGGCGGGCACGGGCTGCCATCATGGGTGTCAAGACCGTGGATGGCGCGCCAGAGCTGGCCGAGATCGGGGTTCCCGTGCTGGTGATCAACGGCCGGATAGGATACGCGCCGAAGGAGCTGCACGCAGCGATCATGGAGGCTGTCAGTTCTTGACCGCCACTCTGATGGCGCAAGGGAAGGGACGGAGAGGCCCGGGCGACCGAGCCTTTCCTTTTCCGCAAGGTTTCTATTTTCCTCGATAGACGAATTATTGGCGGAAGTCGCCATGCCAGTCCGGGTATGGAAAGCGTTTTAATACGCACTACAAAAAGGATGCATGGCTTTGCCCATATTCGAGCTCGGCCTCATCTTCGTCTTCGGCGCCGTGCTTTCCTACGTCGTCCGCGGGCTGCGCCAGCCGCTGATTCTTGCGTACGTCGCTGCTGGCCTAGTCATCGGCCCCATGGGGTTGCGCCTCGTGACGGACATGGACAGCATCTCCGTCCTGGGGGAGCTGGGCGTGGCGTTCCTGCTCTTCGTGGCCGGGCTGCAGCTGGATTTCCGCCGCATGCGCAGCGTCAGCTTCCAGGCCGTGGGCGGCGCAGCCGTCCAGATCATCGTCACGTTCTTCCTGGGCATCGCGCTCGCGCCGCTGCTCGGACTGCCTGCTGAGGCAGGGTTCTACGCCGGCCTGCTGTTCGCTTTGAGCTCCACCATGATAGCGGCGAAGTACCTGGTCGATAGGGGCGAGGTGGACACGCTGCACGGCAGAACCATGCTCGCCGTGCTCTTCATCCAGGACATCGTCGCGGTCATTGCATTGGCATTCCTAGCAAGGGCGGGCACCGCAGGCATGGCCAGTTTCAGTGGCGTGGTGTGGATCGTCGGGGGCGTCGCCGCGCTCATGGCCGGCGCATACGCATTGAACCGCTTCGTCTTCCGCCGCCTCATGGAAAGCGCGGCAGAGTCGAAGGAGATGCTGTTCTTCACCGCGCTGGCCGTGTGCTTCCTCTTCATGGGGTTCGCCTACGGGCTTGGGCTGTCCATGGCCATCGGGGCGTTCATCGCCGGCATAGCGCTGGCCGGGCTTCCATGGAACGCGGAGATAGCAGGCGAGCTCGTTTTTGTGCGAGACTTCTTCGGCATGCTCTTCTTCGCGGCGCTGGGCATGCAGCTGAACCTTGCAGCCGTCAGTTCCATGCCACTGGCTTTCCTTGCGTTCCTGGCCGTGCTCCTCTTCATCAAGCCGTTCATCCTTTCTGGGACGTACCTGGTGATGGGCTACGGCTCCCGCGCCTCCGTCGCCACCGGGGCGGGGATGGGCCAGGCCGGCGAGTTCGCGTTCATCCTCGCCGCAGCCGGCCTCAAGGCCGGTCAGATCAGTTCAAGCTTCTACTCGCTCATGCTGAGCCTCGTCGTCGTCTCCATGGTCGCGACGCCCTACATGATGAGCGCAGGCAATGCGCTCGGCTTCAGGCTTTCGAAGACGCGCATCGAAAAGACGTTCAGGCCGTCGTTCCTGAAGCGCATGGAGAGCGCGCCGCGCGGTATGCGTGGCCACACCGTCGTGATAGGCGCCGGCGTGACTGGAAGGAAGGTCATGGATTTCCTGGCGACTAAGAAGAGGGAATTCGTCGCCGTCGAATGGAACCCGGACGTGGCGCGGTCGCTGAACGCGCAAGGCTTTTACACGGTGTTCGGCGACGCCTCTCACGACGACGTCCTGGAGCGCGCAGGCATCCGCAGCGCCAGCGCAGTCGTCATAACGCTCCCCGACGCCGAGACTGCCCTGTGCGCCGTGCGCGGGGCCAAGCGCGGCGGGCGGCGGGTCAAAGTCTATGCGCGCGCCCACACCGCCAGGGACGCGCAGCTTCTAAAAGAGGCGGGAGCGGACTTCATAACGGTCCCGCAGCTCGTTTCCGGCGACGAACTCATACGGAAGATCTCTGAAGCCTAAACAATCTCGACAACGGGGGGAGGATCGGCAAGGAAGTATCTGTCGGGTAGTTTTTTGCCGTCACCCGGTATTACGGACGTGACGACGCCTGAAAGGGCGGCACGTCTGTCAGTTCTGTACGCGGATAGCGTTTCAGTGTCCGTCGGAGTCAATGTGTAGTTGCCGTCAATTGCGGCCACGTCAACGTAGTTGTCGCCGACTTTGGCCACTTTACCTCTGACTACCACCTCTTTGCCTATCATCCCAACGGCGTCAGTTCTTCCCATAGCCATCACAAAGCACGTTGGAAGCAATCTTTAAATCTGTAGCGGCGCGCAGCTGGATGAATGTGGAAAAAAGTAAGGATATGCCGGTGTGCTCAGTCCGCCGCGCGTGCGGTGGATCAGATTATGTCCTTTTCGCTCACTATCACGAAGTCCCCGACCGACCTGACCGCCGTGAACGGCACCATGATCTGGTTGTTGTCGCCGCCCTTCAGCTTCAGGTCCCTGGCATGCGGTGTCGGCTCTACGAGCGCGATGTTCAGCAGTTCGCCGGACTCGACGATGTACTGGATGTCGCCGACGATGCCGAACTTCTTCCCGCTCTCCTCTGAAATCAGGATCTTGCCAAGCAGTTCGCGGGACCTTAACCTTTCCTCCATAAATCGACCTCCACTTGATAGAAGAATATTGCCGGCCTTCCTTTTAAACGTTTTTCCGCGCGTAATGCGCGCGATGAAGGCCATGTTGGAAATGGGCATGCTTAGGCGCTGGCCTGAGACGCGGGCGTGATGAGTTTTTATTGCTTTCCGCCAACACTAAGGCGGTACAGTATGAGCGGGATGCTGCGTCCGGAGAATTACGTGCTCAGTCTGGACATGAATAGGTACACGAACGGCCTGAAGAGCACGTTCAGGATACTGGGCATGAAGCATGGCGACAGGGTCCTGATTGCCACCAGTTTCGTGCCGGACGGCGTTGAAGTGGACGAGACGGAACTGCGCTGCAGAAGAGAAACGTATACCATGGCAAAATTCCTCGGCCTGGAGGGCACTTTTTTAGGTTACGAGGTCGTTCATGTGGAGTATCCGGCAACCATGCAGAACGGAAAAGAGCCGCCGGCTGACGTGGCGGAGTTGATGCTCCACGAAGCCAGGGAAGGGACGCCCATGATATTCATGCCGTGGGACTCCCTCACGCACACGAGGGTGAGGAAGGAGGCGTGCATGCTGGGCGCAAGGATTATGAGCTCTCCGCATTTCACTGCGGATATGATGGAAAACGGCGGGCCCATGTGTGCTGATTACAGCGGCACAAAAAGACTCTCGGAGGGCGTGGCAAGGATGATAGACTGCGCTGAGTGGGACAGGATCGCATCGCCTGACGGGACAGACATAATGGTTCATTTCGTGGATGTGAAAGATGCGAGGGCAATCGTAGATCCAAGAGACCTCTCAGTCCTTTCGGACGACCCGCTTGAAAGGTACGGCAACTACCCTGCGGGGGAGGCCTTCAGGGCAATCGAACCGCATCCGGAGACGTGCGGAGTGATAGCTGGCTATCTTAACGGCGAGCTGGTCAGGCTGGAGGTCGAAGGCGGCATCGCCGCAAGGGTGCTCTCTAGAAACACAGCATCAGAAAAACTGCAAAGAGCGCTGTTTGAAGACGAGATTCCTGAGGGGATGCTTGTGAAGAGGCGGTCTGTTGCAGAGGACGGGACGGGGACGAACATGCAGTTGGCCAGGGAGCCCCAGAGATGGACCTACTCCACGCTGACCGCTGAGAAAATCGGTGGGACGAAGCATATAGCGGTCGGGAACAACAGCGGGTTTGGAGGCAGCAACGATTGCGACCTCCATCAAGACCTGATAATATTCAAGCCAACGGCCACGCTTATCCAATCTGACGGGAAGAGTGTGACATATCTCAGGGACGGAGAATTCACAAACTGAACGCTGGACGCCATGAGTTTGTCCAAGCTACGCCTTCACCATTATCGTCTGGTATTTCGCCGAGACGGCGTAGCGGTATGATTTGCCCTTCCGCTTGCGCTCGACGAGCCCTTCGCTCATCAGCCTCCCGAGGAGGTTGTTTGCGGAGCGCAGCGCGTTGCCCTTCGACTTGTAATCCTCGATGTCCAGCTCAGCGATAATCTCCGACGGCGTCATCTCGCCCTTGAGCGCCAGGATTTCCAGGACGGCTCGCTGCCGCTCGGGGAGCGTGTCGACCGTTTCCAATGGGATCCGCGGCTCCTCCACGGACTGCTTTATGAAGTGCATGTCTATCGTCGAGATGCGCTTCTGCAGCGCATTCTGCACGTATTCGTTGCAGACGCGCAGGACCTCGCGCGGGAAGCCGCCCGTCCTTTCGTAGATGACGTCGACGACTTCCCCGGAGAAAGGCTTTATGTCCTCTCCGCCGAGCAGCTCGACGCGCCGCTTTATGAGTTCGCGCGTCTCGGATTTGGTGAGGTTGGTGAGCTTTATCGTGCTCGTCATCCGCTTCATCAGCGTCTCCAGGTTCTCTTTCAGCATCTTCTCGAATACGGGAAGCCCGGCCAGCACAACAGACAGCCCAGGCGTCTGGTCCGCAAGGACGCGCAGCCATTCGAGGCTGTCCAGCGACGCTTCGTGCGACTCGTCGACAAGGAGGTAAAGCTTCTTCGTGGCGAATTTCTGCTCGAGCCGTTCCGTCGCTTCGTAGAGGTTCCTCGGCCTCTTTCCGAAGAACGAGAACAGGCCCGGACGCAATGCGCTATCAAAAACTTGCAGCCATTCCTCCGCCTTCTTCGGCGGCTTCGGGACATACATGGCGTTGCCGTCGATGCGCATCATGAGATTCTTCAGGAACGTCGTCTTGCCCGACCCAGTGGGCCCGAGCAGCAGGAAGAACTTCTCGCCCGACGCCATGCCTGCGAGCAGCGTTTCCCGCTCCCTCTCATAGCCGACGTACGTCTCGGGCATTATCTGGAACGTGAACGGATTGGCCTTCCATCCGAAAAGTTTCATCGTCTCCTGCATTTGCTCATCGGCCATGCGTCGTTATTGAGCGGGCTATTTAAATAACTTCACGCGCCAGGAGCATGACGCGTGAACTTGCGTGAACATGCGCGTGAACGCGGCCATGCATGCCGCTTCGCATATTAAAACTTTGCCGGCAAGCATGGAGCATGGGAAGATACGGTTTGGCTGACGATTCTGTCCTTGACAGGAGGCTTGCGTACTTCGATGTAAACGGGCTGGCATATCTGATGGAGAAGCTGAGCATCGACGAGAACGAAGTTGCCGCGAGCCTGAAAAGGGAGGTGGGCACAGTGCAACGATGGATGCGTGGAGACAAACGCATGAACTACGAGACGCGGATCAGGCTTGGAGAAAGATATGGCAGGCATATATTGGAGGACGAATTTTTCAAAAAGTACGACTCGTGACGAACAGCATTTAAGCAGCCATGCCAAAGAATAATGCATGAGGCTTTTCGTCGCGCTGGAGCTGCCAGAGCAGTTGAGGATTGCGATAGCGTCCGTCAAAGGCGCGTTCGACGGCGTGGGCATGCAAGCGAAATGGACTCCGCAGGAGAACATGCACGTGACGCTGAAGTTTCTGGGCGAAGTCGACGAGAAGGCGCTGCCGCACGTGAAACGGTGCGTGACGGAAGCCGCTGCATCCGTGGAACCGTTTGACGTCGCCGTGGAAGGCGCCGGCTCCTTCGGCCGGCCTCCCCGCGTGGTATGGGCAGGCATTGCCGAAGGTGCGGAGCAGGCTGCATCGCTCATGCGGAAGCTGGAAGAATCGCTCAGTTTCATCGTCAAGGAGGAACGGGAGCCGTCGCCGCACATGACCGTTGCAAGAGTCGCGTCGTGCGCCGACAGCGAGCGCTTCTTTCAGGCGCTCGCAACCATGAAGGCGAAGCGCTTCGGTTCGTTCCACGCGCATTGCATTGCATTGAAGAGAAGCGTGCTGACGCCGGACGGGCCCGTGTATTCAACGGTAGAAAAGTTCCCGCTCGGAGTGGGTGAGACGGCATGAACTTGAAAGAGGCTTTGAAACAGGCGGGCGGAGCCGCACCTGATGTCAGGCGCAGCTTCGACATAATAGGCGATATAGGCATCATAGAGGCCGAAGGGGACCTGCGAGGGAAAGGCAAAGCCATCGCCGCTGCTTTCATGCGCACGCACAGGAACGTAAGAACAGTCTGCGTAAAGCTCGGCGAACGTGGCGGCCGCCTGCGGCTTCGGAAGCTGAAGAAGCTTGCTGGCAATGGTTTCGAGACAACGCATACGGAGTTCGGCTGCCGCTACAGGCTCGACGTCCGCCGGGTGTACTTCTCGCCGCGCGAGTCGACGGAGCGCAAGCACATAGCCGAGCAGGTGAAACCCGGTGAAACAGTCCTGGTCATGTTCTCTGGCGTGGCGCCGTATGCCGTTATGATTGCGCGGACGCAAAAGGCCGTCGCGCGCGTGGCATGCATAGAGATAAACAAGGACGCGTGCAGATACGCAGCGGAAAACGCCAGGCTCAACAAGGTTGCGGACCGGCTGGAGGTCGTATGCGGCGACGCCGGGAAGGAATGGAAACGTTTCCGCGGCCTGTGCGACCGCGTCGTCATGCCTGCGCCGACGGAGGCGTACCGCTACCTGGACGAAGCGCTGGCCTGCGTGAAGCGCGGCGGAACCGTGCATTTCTACTTCATCGGGCACGAAGACAGCCTCTATGAAGAAGCCGAGTCATTGGTGAAACAGTCATGCGAAGAGGTCGGGCGCAAGTTCCGCATAACTGGCCGCAGGAAAGTCCTGCCATACGCTCCGCGCGTGTGGAAGGTGTGCCTTGACGTGAAGGTGTGCTGACGGCCGCAGACACATTGCATCAGTTTAAAAACGTTCCATCCAAACAGAATCCATGGCCTATTCGGCGCCCGATGGCATCACTTTTAGCTACACGGAACTGAAAGACGGCTCATGGCTGGAAAAGGCCATGGCTGCGGTCAGACGCGACGGGCTGTTTCTCCCGGTCCTGGAACTCGAACCTTCTGGCGATGCACGCATCGCTGCGGCCGTGGCGAACTTCCTCGACAGCAACGGGACGTACCGCGAGGGCGACAGGGCGGTGATCAATGCCAGGACTACGACGCTTCCGATGGCTTTGGAAATCGGCTACCAGATGAGGGAAAGGAACGTGGAGCCGGTCGTCGTCCTGAGCCTCCTGAGCAGCCCGGCCGAACTTGTGGCCCTGTTGAAAGGCTGTCCAGGGTATGACGGCAATTTCTCCCGCGCCAAAAGCCGCACGAGCGAGCAATACAACCGTGTGCTCGATTATGTGGTCGGGGAGGGAAAAGGTCATTGGTGCGTCGTCTACGTCCCGGCCGCGGGCGCCCTCACGAACGAGCAGACTTCGGCGCTGGAACTTCTCCTGTCGCTGCAAGAGGGGGGGTTGAGCGATCTGAAAACGTACCGGGATGACGGGCGGATAAAATCGCAGGACATCATAGGTTATCCTGTCAAGGAGCATGCTGAAAGGCTGGGGCTATCTTTCGACGAGTGGCGGGACTATTTTTTCGCTGCCATGGCCGTGCCGAAGCGAACCCTGATCGAAGAAGCGCTGAAACATCCGTACATGGGAATGTTGGTCGAGTCTTCAACGACCGGCAGGCCCATAAGAATCTTAGGGAAAGAAGGCACAGATCTTGTGGTCAACATGAAAGGGAGGTCCGTGATTATGGACGTCGGGACCGTGGGCGTCAACGCGGTCGAAGGAACGTACGACCCGGCCAAGCCGCCTATGAACAACGTCACCAACCTGCCGGATGGCGAGTACTGCGGCCCTCCTGTAGAGGAGAGCTTTAACGGTGTGGTCAAGTCAACTATGGTGGGTTACACGCGCGCGGGCGGCAGGATTAAGAATTATGAGGTGACGTGGAGAGACGGAAGGATCGTTTCGGCCCGGGCCAAAGAAGGGAACGACGCCCTTCTGGAGGCGACGGGCCTTGCGGAACACGGCTACGGCGGAGATGAGCTCGAGGCGTTTCGCCGGAGGCGCACAGGAGCTGAAATCGGTTTCGGTGGCGTGAATCCGGTCTACAGGAAGCTGGCTGCCCGGCTGCGCCAAAGGCGGGCGCGGGGGGAGGAGGCGGGCTGCACAGGGCAGCCGCTTTTCGATGAGAAAATCTTCGACGGCCATGTGGCGTGCGGGGCGAACGACGCGTTCGGGGGAAAGAGCGTCAGCAGGGTCGGAAAAATGGCCGTCATCCACACAGACTTCGTCTTCGGGGACATAGAAGCAGTCGAATTCGCTGACTGAGGCATTGCAGGTTGTCGGCGCCAGGCGGGCACGCTATTTCCGATACAAGCGCCACCTTCCCTCGCCTTTAGTTGAAATCATCCTCTGCTTCGCAAGCCGCTCCAGCGCCTTGCGGACCGAGCGCTCGACGAGCGGACGCAGGCGCTTCGCTGCGCACCGCTGCTCGTAAGCCGCGTGCAGCTCGCCCGGGCTGACCTCGCCGCGTTCCTTGATTATCTCCAGCAGCACGGCGCCGTGCTCGTCCACGTCCTCTGCCCGCGCGTCCTCCTTCTTCACTTTCTGGGGCAGCGCGCTCGCAACTTGCGCGTCCGTTATCCGTTCCAGCCCCGCCGCCTCCGCCTTTTCGGCAGCGAGCCTCATCATGCCTATGGCGGCGCGCGCATCGCCCTCTGCCGCTTCGGCGATGCGCCTCATCTGCGCAGTAGTGATGGCGAGCGGTGCAAGCCCCCATTCGGCGCGCGACCTCAGTATGTCCTTCAGCTCATCCGTGGAATACGCCGGGAAATGGATGCGCTCCGCGGCTGCGAGGCTGCTGACGACTCGGGCGTCGGCCGCCGACAGCGACTCGGGCGCGTTCGTTATGAGAACGAGACAGGCGTTGCCAAGCCTTAGCAGATCGTAAAGCACGGCCCCTTCCGCCTGGTCCGTCTCGTCCAGCACGGCGACGAACCGCTTCTTGTGACGTGCGAGCGTTTCCAGCAATTCGTCCGTCGCCATGCCCTTGCGATGGACGTCCAATGCATGGCCCGTCTGCATGAGCACTTCATAAAGGATGCGGAACCGCGACCGAGTGTACCAGCAGTTCACGTAAGCGACGGGCACGGACGACGCCTCGCGAAATTCAGCCGCGACGTACCGGGCCATGCACGTCTTGCCCGTGCCTGGGCGGCCGTGCATTATCGCGTTAGTTCCATTCCGCCCGTCCATCACGGGCTGCAGGCAGTCGCGCAGCGCCTTCATCTGGCCGTCGCGGTGCACGACCAGGCGCGGTATGAACTCCTCCTCGAGCGCTTCGCGATCGCGTATGACACAGGGCTCGCCGCAGCTGGGCATAGTTCCGTCTTCGCGGTGAAGAATAAAAACTTGCGGCTTGCGCTTGGACTGCGTGATGCGCTTTAATCCGGACCGGGCATGGGCAACGTTTATAAATTTCTTGCCACTATATAATAGTGACTATGAGGAGATCCAACATGGCTCCGGGCAGACCTCCAGCCGCGTTAGACGTCGGAAGCGTAGCAGCAGCCGATCTTCTGCCAGTATCAGCAGAAGATGTGGCTCCTGGCATGACCGTATACGTAAGAATGCCGGATCAAAAGCGAGATAGGGCGGAGGACGCTACAGCTGGATTTGACTATGCGTTTTATCCTTTCAGCGTGCGACGAAGCGGCAGAGAGCTCGTTTTCGTGAATCTGGCCAGGAAACCGGTCCATCCGCCCGGCTATGGGCCGATGTTCCATGAACCGGGGGAAAGGTTTCCTGAGCGGTGCATCAACACCAACGAAATACACTATTTTGACGACACGCTGACAGAAGAGCCTGGAATTGATGGTTACGGTTGGTGTTTCAATGCAGATCCCAAGGAACCTCTTTACGTGGCGAATGCAGGAGCAGATGGCCTCCGCCTGAAACCCGGATATACAGACGCGCAGTTGAGGGGTTTCCTTGAAGACGCCTGGGGATTGCCTCCGAGCGGAGTGAAAACGAGAAGCTCCGTGCTGCTTCCCGGCGGCAGGGCCGTCTACAGAAGGGTTGCAGTTTTCGGCGGCGTATAGGCCTTGCGCCAGATGCGGAGCGGTGAGAAGCTGGAGACTATCCGTCTGCCGCGATGAAAGACCTGAGCAGCTGCGATATCACAAAGCCTGGTCTGCATGCGTCCCACCTTTCAAATCCCGAGCTCACGCAAACGCCATCAGCAATGCGTATCCTGCCCCTCTCTCCGGTTATCTCCTGGGCATCTTCATCGGCAGAAGTTCTTTGAACGGCCCCCAGCTCCATTATGTCAAACCTCCTTTGCAGCCATTCCCTGTCAAGGAGTTGCGGGTAACGCTTTAAGTCCAGAACCCTGTGCCCGTCCGGAAGGGGATACCTCAGCGCAAATCCGCCGTCAATTGCCAGAACCCTTGGGGCTTCGATGCTCTCGTCCAGCATCTCCAGCGTGTCTGAAGCCAAGTTGAAGCCCAGGAACCATTCATGGTATCCGTCCATGTTATGGAAAACGACAAAGCCGCTCATGAAATCTGCTATACGCACCAGTCTTCCGCCTGTTCCGATGTGGAAGGACATGCCGCGCTCGCCTTCCGTCACGTGCGGGCAAGAGGAATTCAGCGCCCCTACGTCGAATTCCCCCATGTAGTGCCTGGCTCTTTCCAGGAGTTCCGGCGCCAGCTCTTTCCGCCTCGCAGAGAACCGCTCCCTGTAGCTGGGGTCAGGCCACTCATAGGATATGCCGCCGTCGCCTGGCAGGTATGGATATCCATTTTTGAACAACTTTCCGCGCCTCTCCATGAGAAGCCTATTGGGTTGTGTTTTAAGACGTTTTGCATTGCATGCATTACAGACCGACGACAGTTTGTGGTTGTTCAGACCGGTCCCGATGACACCCGACTCACAGTTCAATTAGCTTCAGCGTCACCTGCGCGCGCCGCGCTTCCTGGCCTTAGCCATGCATTCAGATATTGCATGGCGCGCTTCCGCTGCGCCGGCCCAGCCGATTATGCGGACGGGCTTCTGTTCGAGCTCCTTGTAGACTTCGAAGAAATGGACAATGCTGTCGCGCACATGCATTGGCACGTCCTTGATGTCATTATAATGGGAGAGCCGCGAATCCGCGAGCGGGACGCAAAGGACCTTGTCGTCGCTGGTGTCGCCGTCCGTCATTCTGAAGAGCCCGACGGGCTTCGCCTCTATGAACAGGCCCGTTGGGGACGGATTGGTCCCAAGCACGAGCGCATCCAGCGCATCGCCGTCGCCCGATACGGTTCCCGGTATCAATCCATAGTCGGCCGGGAACTTCAGCGGCGAGAACAGCACGCGGTCCAGACGAAGCAGGCCCGTGCGCATGTCCAGCTCGTATTTGCTGGACGAGCCTTTCGGGACTTCGACTATGACGTTGACCATGCGCGGGGCCTTCGATCCAGGGCCCATAGAAAGCAGGGCTGTCATTCGGCCCGCCTCTTGATACGCTTGCCGCAGCCCATGCAGAACCGAGCGTCATTCGGGTTCTCTGCGCTGCAGCCGGGACAGACGAGCACTCGCACTTTTTCCTGGACTGCCGTTGGCTGTATGGTCTCGCCGCTTATCGTGACGCGTATTATCTGCCCGCCGGCGAATATCAGCAATATGCCGGCCACGAACATCACGGTGCCCAAGGATTCGATCCACGCTTCGGGGCTGGTGACGACGAATATGAGGATGAACCCCAAGATCCAGAAGATGGCCCCGGCGAGCGCAGTCCACATCCCCGTCGTGCAGTGCTCGGGTCTCATGCTTCCTATTTAGTCGCAGGCCAATAAAAACGTTCGGATTCTGAACATCCGGGGCGCGTGGCCGCAGCAGTCGCGTTTATGCGTTTTTTAATAGGCGCTGCAATTAGCTTCAATGGCCGACGAAAAGAAAAGCGACGACGAAGTTGTCATGGCTGTCGCCCGCACTTTCTACAGAGAGGGACTGATAGAGCTCATGCGCGAGCTCAGCAAAGGCCCGCCGCAGCGGTTCAGGGAGTTCAAGTCCGTCACGAACATGCGCACAGGCGAGCCCCTGGCTGTCAGCACGGTCAACAACCGGCTGAAAGAGCTGCTTTCGATGGGGCTCGTCCGCCAGAAGCCGTTCCCCCAGCACAACGGCAAGCTGGCCATAGGCTACGAAGTGACCGAGCGCGGGCACACCGTCATCGGCATGATGACCAAATGCGCCTGGGAGATGCACAGCTTCCTGGGAGGGAACGGGCCGGTAAAGGAAAAATAGTTTCTTTTTTTATGTTGTTATTTCTTCATATGAAAGTATAAATAAAGTAAGATTCTTTCATGCCTAGTCTCACACGCGCTTGGGCCTTATGCGGACTGTCCAGGGCGAGAATTCTTCACCTTCGATCATCTGGTCATGCCCGAAGCGCCCGTAGCTTGCGTTGGCGCACAGCATTCCCTGGGCGCCCCAGTTCACGTGGCGTATGACGATCCGCTGCTCTACTTTGCCGGGAGGCTTTAGCATCCATGTGCCATACATGATGTCGTCCCTCACGCCCTCCTGGTCGGCGGGTATCCCTTTGTCTGCGAAGATGGATTTGGCGCGCCTCTCGTCACGGCTAGCGCCGCGGCCGGTCTCAACAGGATAGCCATAGGCAGGGTCGAAAGAGTGGATCAGCCCGGCCTCCGGGACTTCTATGTCCGCGACAGGCTCAAGCCTTGCCCGCTCGTCGAACCTCATGAGGGTGGCTCTGTATCCTCCTTCTGCCAGCTTTCCGTGGAACTCCAGGACGTCCGCCGTGGCCGAACACATCTGCGACCTCAGGAAATTGAAGTAGTTCGGGGCCACTGGCCGGTCGAGCCCATGAAGCGCGGTCTGCAGCACCATCTCGACGTGCTGCGGATAGCTGGGGATGGTGGAATGGTCTCCCTCTGACTGAGAAAGCAGCGCAGAGCACATGGTCAGCCTGTCGATGGTCGGCGTTTCTTCGTCCATGCGGATGCCATACTCTTCCGCCTCCTCGTTGAAGGCCCGAATTTCATCCGACGAGAGCGAGGCAAGGTCGTGGAAGCGGACCGCTGTTCCAGGCCTGTGGCTGGTGCGGCCGCCATAGCGCATCAGGTCGCTTGAAACTTCGTAAGGAGTGTCCGGAAGCCCCAGCCAGTCTTGCGACTCGATGAAACAGTTTTGCGGCTCGATGAAATGTTGCGTCTTTTCCATAGTCGCCGACGGCCAGTGGCCGCCCCTTTGCACATGTTGGCCGGAAGGTTTAAAAGCGTCTCCTAAAGTGGGTTTCTGCACGTGCGCGCATTACGCGCAGCCGGCGGCATGTGGCCGTTGCAGGAATGGCTTTAAATTGTTTCGTGCGAACCTCTACGCATGACCACGGGTGGCGTTGACCTAGCTGCCGACCTCGGATCCAGGCCGTGGGGCGAAAGCTATTTGGTCCTCGGTTTCAGGCTTGCCAACAACCTTCCGAGAGACGTGCGCAAATATTTCGTCGACTACTATTTCGGGCCCGACGAATTGAGAAAATACTGGGCAGACCCAAGAACCCGGAAAGGCAGGGTGGGGCCGATGAAGCCCGACAAATGCCTTCACATGGCCGAAGAGCTCCAGCGGACCATCGACGTGGGCGACCTGCTGAGAGAGGCGTTCCTGCGCGACCAGCTCACGGGGCTGGCAACGACGGCGCGCATCCTCAGAGGAGACAGCGTCTCTTACGAGGACACGATCAGGCTCTGCTACGGCATCGAGCCCCGC
>Ga0315286_10003009_pt1 | contig 15794 bp, 8 predicted proteins | sample YL17G10_0_MG_FD_205038 | JGI IMG/M metagenome (GOLD analysis project Ga0315286, IMG submission 205038) | Sediment microbial communities from Yellowstone Lake, YNP, Wyoming, USA - YL17G10_0 | ecosystem: Environmental > Aquatic > Freshwater > Lake > Sediment | place: USA: Wyoming | collected...
CGAAGGCAACCCGATCGTCCCCGGCCTGTTCGCCGATCCGTCTGTGGCCAAGTTCGGCGATACCTACTACCTCTATGCCACCACCGACGGCTTCGGATGGCCCACGGGACGCTGGGTCGTATGGAAATCAAAGGACTTTGTCCACTGGAGCTTCAAGGGTGAAAGTTTTCCCGAAATCACCGGTCGGCAGAATTGGGCGCCAGGTGTGCCAGTACATCGGAACGGCCGTTACTGGCTGCCCTACACACTTCATGGCGGCGAGGGCCGAATCGCCGTGGCGGACAAGCCGGAAGGCCCGTTTCGCGATGCGTTCGGCAAGGTCATCGTCAAGGATATCGACTCGGAGTTCTTCATCGATGACGATGGCACGCCCTACTTCGTGTGGGGCAGGCCGGTCCCATCGATCAACCGCCTCAAGCCCGATTTCTCGGCGGTGGAAGAGCCGACAGCTCATGTCGATTTCCGGAAAGGCTATGTCGAAGGGCCGTTCATGTTCAAGCGCAACGGCATCTACTACATGTGCGGCGCCAACTTGGGGTACGCCGAATACCGGATCATCTACGGCATGGGCGATAAACCGACCGGCCCGTTCCGATTCCCCGAGGACAACTTCATCGTTCAACCGAACCCCGCCGATCACCTCTGGGGAACCGGTCACGGCAACGTGGTGCGTGTCAATGACCGTGACGACTGGGTGGTGGTTTACCTCCGGAGCCGCATGGGCGAACGGGTGGACCCGTTTATGGAAGGCGGCAATGTATATCGGCAGGTCTGCGCGGACCGCATCTCCTTTAACGCCGATGGCACGATCAAGAGACATGGCCCAACTCGCAAAGGAGTTGGAGTGCTGGGCATAAGCACGGAGCGTGGAGTGAACATCGCGCTTGGGAAGACGGCGACGGCGTCATCGTCGCTGCAGCGATATGGCCCTGGGAAGGCGGTGGACGGCGGTTTTGGCACGCGCTGGATTGTCGGCGATGGCGAGGCGATCGTGTCCACCTCGGAAACCCGGCCGATGTGCTGGAGATGGACGACCACCCGTCCGGCGGATGATTGGATGAAACCTGGTTTCGATGCGGCGGCGTGGCAGGAAGGCAAGGGAGGCTTTGGCACGCCGGACACTCCCGGCGCCGTGCTTGGCACGACGTGGGACACCGCGGACATCTGGCTGCGCCGCTATTTCACGCTCACCGCAGCCGACCTCAAACGCGCCCTGCGGTTCCGACTCCATCACGATGACGACATCGAGGTGTACCTGAACGGCGTCCTCGCTGTGAAGCTTGGTGGCTTCACCCTCACCTTTATACGGATCTTTTTCGACATGCTGCTCGTGTCGATTCCCGCCTCGTCAACCCAGTTGAGCCCGCTGAGAAATGGGTGCGAGCAAGCATGCTGGCGGCAACGAAAACTCACCTTTTGCGGCGGACTCGGCCGCACGGATACATCGCCAAGGCCGATCGCACGAAGGTGACGGAGATGTGTATAAAGGTGAGCTTCACCACCCACTACGGACAATTCGCTATAGAGCCGGCCGCGATTGCCGCGCTCCGTCCCGGCGATAATGTGCTTGCCGCTCATTGCCACCAGGTCGCCGGTGGACAGTTCGTGGATGTCGGCATCACTTCCGCGGAAGCACCCTGGTGGCAGGTGGATCTGGGCGCCGTCTTGCCCGTGGCGCGTATGGAGATCTCCTTCAATTACCCGACCGAAATCACTCCCTATGAGATCGAATGGTCGAGAGATGGAGTGCAATGGCAGACCTACGCCGACCACCGTCAGGATCAAATCCATGAGTCGCCAAAGGTGGACCGAAAGCTCGTTCAGGCCCGCTATCTCCGCGTCCAGTTCCAAGCGGCTGAGACAGCGGGCATTCCAGCGGGTATATGGGAGTTCAAAGCTTTCGATGAACCGTAATGCGAAAGGGCAAACCATGAGTATTCACAACCACCAAATGGCAACCTCCCTTCGCAACTGGATTCTCCCGCTCGCCGCACTCATCCTTGTGTCGCTCTGCCCCGTGGTCCGGGCGACCTGGTACAGCGAGAACATCGAAAACGGTGCGGACATCATCATGATGGACCTGCGCTGGCCCTGGTGGCCATCAGGAACCTATTACGCCAACTGGAACTCCGGCTTCAATCCGAAGCCGAACAACCTCAGCTTCTATGCCGGAATGGTGTCGTTCGTGCCGGACGGGCCGGGGTTTTTGCCGAATCCCGATGAAAAGCTGCAGGAGGCGTTCAGGCCCGGCAACGTGTGGACGTTCTGGGGGAGCGACAGGGACGGAACGCCCGTGCGATTCACGGATGTGGCTCCGAATCTGTTCATTAAGAATGACTATGGTGGCGAGGGTAGCAGCGGCACGATGGGAGCGGAGGGGTGGCCTTTTGTGAAAAGCAAACGCTGGTACACGATGCTGGCGCGTGTCTGGCAGCCGGTCGGAGAAGCGAACACATCCCAGGCGTTTGTGGGGCGCTGGATCAAGGATCAGGCTGATGGTCGCTGGCACCTCATCGGTATTGCCCGCCTGCCCATCCCGGCGACGTCGTTCACAGGCAACAGCGGATTCATCGAGCCACTCACGAGCGAAAAAGCGGTGCGGTCGCTGCATCGGCGGTTCGGGTATTTCCGGAAAGACGGTCGCTGGGTGAAATCGGACACCATCGCCATCGACAAGACGCAGTACGTCGTGGTGAACACGATCGCCGAGGGCGATCACGAGTATGTCGCCATCGAGTATGCCCAGCGGCCGGATTTGCTGCCGCAACGGCTGGCGGGCAAGCCGATTGACGGAGACAAGAAGCATGCCTTTACGGTGAAGCAGCCCGACCTGCCGATGCTGGACAAGCCCGCGGTGGCGAATGTCCGGGCCGAGACGACGGGCAGCCAAGTGGCGGTGTCGTGGGAGGTTCCAGACACGGCGTCGCCCGCCTTCTCCTACAAGGTCGAAATCTTCGACAATCCCGAGTGCCACGGCGATGCAAAGGCAGTGAAGGAGCAGCGCATGCCTAATGCGCGTCACGCGCTCATCGATGCCACGGTGCCGTCGGCGACGGTGCGACTCACGGTGACGGATGTTTTCGACCAGGTGGCTCCGGCGGTCACGGTGCCCGTGATGGCGAGCAAACCGGCAGCACCCGCGACGCCGATCGCAGCGACGGTGCCCGGACTCGCCTACGAGTTGTATCACAAGGACTCGAAACGGCGGGTGAACTACTTCTACGAGCCGCTCCAGAAACCGAACGAAGAGCACCATTGGCTGACGATGGATGAAATCGCGCAGGGCAAGCTCGTCCGGAGCGGGTTGGCGCGGGGATTTGATCTCAGCGTGCTGGAGCAGCGGTCGTCGGGATACGCGTTGAACTTCAAAGGGCTCCTGCGTGTTCCCGCCGATGGCCTCTACATTCTCCGCGCGCAGATTGATGGCGGCTACCGCATTCAGATTGATGGCGAGGATGTGCTCGTGTGGGACGGCCAGCACGGCACCACGGAAAAGGCCGCGGTCCGCCGCCTGGCCAAAGGCGATCATCCTCTTGCCGTGATGTATTTGTACGATCAACTGCCCGCCAGGAACTTCCGCATCGAATGGGAAGGCCCCGGTCTTTCGCGCCAGGCCATCCCGCTGGAGGCGTTGCGTGTCGTTGATGCTGGAGCGTATCCATTGCCGATGGTCAAAGCCGATGCCCTGGGCGACGGCACGGGACGTGTTGCCGTCAAGGTGGATGCTCGCGGCCATAAGTTGAACAAGACGGCTCTTTTCCTCGGGCAGCTTCAATTGACAGAAGACAGCGGCCCGGCGTTGAACTACGAAGGTCCATTCCCGCGTGGCGCGAACACGCTGTGGTGCCGGGTGGTGTTCGATGACAACCATTCCGTTGATTCCGCTCCGGCCATCCTCGAAGTGACAGGCAAGCCGGTGGACGCGGACTGGACGGTGCGCAACGTCAGCGATGCGATGGCTTCCGCCGGACTGTGGCAGACCGGCCCGCAAACGTTCCGGTTCTTCGGCAACGGAATGCACACGGTGACCGGGAAAATCACCGGGGACTTCACGGCCACCTGCCGCATTGATAACTACAATGGGTCTCACGGCGAGCCCGTGAACCGGCGCGCGTGGGCGGGCCTGACCGCCCGCGAATACGGAGCACGGCTGAACTGGGACTGGGGCCGGGATTTCCATCTCGTCCAGACTGCTGCCGACGGACTCCGCGCATCTGCCGACTTCTCGGATTTGGGCTCAGGCCGCATCAGTTCGTATGAGCTTCCCAAGGGCCGGCCGTGGATCCGCATCGTGCGGCAAGGCCAGGTTTGGACGGCGTGGTCTTCAGCAGATGGCAAGCAGTGGGAACTCGGCGCCTATCAATTCAAGAAAACCCGGCCACAGATGGATGTCGGGCTGTTTTTCAGCGCCCTGCCGCAGGATGCGCGGGCCCACTACCACGCCAGCGTGTCGGAACTGTCCATCGTGCCAGGCGTAGCACCAGACTCGACTCCGCCGCTCCCGGCCGTTGCGCAGCATACTGCTGGCGAGCGACTGACCGGCGTGGTCATGGCACGCTCCGACGCGCAGGTGGTGGTGGTCCGGTCGTCATCGGTGGGACTCATCAGGACCACCGATGGCGGCAAGACGTGGTCGCCAGCCAACGGTAACCTCAGCGGCGACGATCTGGCGGTCCGTAGCGTGGCCATTCACTCGCAAGACCCGCTGACGATGTTGCGGGCGTGCGGACGCGGCGCAGGCGGACGCCTGTGGAAAACCACCGACGGCGGGAAAACCTGGACCAAGCTCGATCTTGACGGCGATTTCGACGGCGTCGGCCCGTCGGCGTTGTGCGGCGAGGTTGTCGCGTTCGACCTGCGGACGCCACAGACGGTCTATGTCGGTTGCGAATCCAAAGGCTTCTTCAAGAGCATCGACGGCGGTGTGACGTGGCGGCGGTTGGGGCTCGCTGGCGAGCGCATCACGGCGGTGACGGTGTGGCCGTGGGAGCGGTATTATCCCGCTCTAGCCATGGGCATGACCCAGCTTTGCGTCACTACCTGCCCGGACCGTTGGATGACTTTCCTCGGGCGGGGAAATCCGGGCGTCGCCACGGCGGAGACTGTGGCACGGGCTTACGTCTCCAATGACAACGTCCAATCTCTGACAGCGTTGGACGAACGGAACGATACCGGTTTCAACAATGTCGCGTGGGACAAGTCGCTCCAAGCCACGCGGGAAATCAGTTATGCAACCACCCATGGCTACCAGCACAACTCCGGCCGTCACATGTCGCTCTTTCCCGCGCAAAAAAATCTGGAATGGCTCCGACCGTTCACGGCACTGGGCACGACGGCTGTGGGTGATCGCCGGAATGGCCGCTTCCTCACCCAGGCGCTCGATCCGGAGGTGCCGGGGCGTCTCTCCCTATGCCAGTCGGGATGGGGGATGGATTGGTCATGGCTGCCGACCAAGGGCACGGCGCCCAAGGGCGGCCTGATCGCCGCCTGCGGCGATCAGAACCAGGGGGACAAGTGGTGGTTTGTGTATACGGACGGCCTGTATTATTCACCAGATGGCGGCGAGCGCATGACGAAAGTCATGGATGAATCGGGCAGGCAATGAGGTCTGGAAGACGGGTTTTCAGAACGAGGAAGTCCCAGGAGACACACCATGACGTCTTCACTTCGAACACTGATTGTCCCGATCGCAGCAGTTGTCCTGACGGCGCCCTGCTTTGTGGTCCGCGCCGGCGATTCGCCCGGCGACCGCGCGATGCGCGCATGGGACATTGGGCCGTTCGTGAAACACCCGAAACCCGTCCTCTCGCCGACGTCGGATTCCAGATTTCAATGCCCGATCCTGGGCAAGGAAGTCCGGTGGGAAGAGCAGAACGTGTATAACCCGGCGGCGGTGGTGCGAAACGGCAAGGTGTATTTGCTCTACCGGGCGGACGACAAGAACCCGGATCTCAAATGGGGCAGAACCTGCCGGATCGGGCTGGCCTCCAGTGAGGATGGCATCAACTTCACCCGCCATTCGACGCCCGTCCTCTATCCAGACAACGACCCATGGAAGAAGTACGAGTGGGAAGGTGGCTGCGAGGATCTCCACATCGTGGAGGGCGAAGATGGCACCTACTACATGAATTACACCACCTGGAACGGCCATGGGGACACCATGTCCGTGGCAACATCACGTGATCTCTATCACTGGACCAAGTACGGGCCGGCTTTCCGGAAAGCAGGGAAGATCGAGGGGCGGTCCGGAGTGGTGATTTCCCGGCTCCAGGGCAACCGCCTGATCGCCGCGAAGATCAACGGCAAGTACTGGATGTACTACACGCATCCCTGCGCTCTGGCCTGGAGCGACAATCTCATCGACTGGACGCCGACGGGCAAGGCGGTCTGGCCGGGGGGAGGGCGCGAGGCCGGCGCGATAGCTCTTCTGCTCGAAGACGGCATCCTGCTGATGACGCAAGGCGGCCACAATTCGCTCGGCGCCTGGGTGCTTCGCCAGGCCCTGATCGACCGCGACGACCTCAGGACCGTGCTGAAAGAGCAGAAGGAGCCGTTCCTCTACCCGGAACTGGATTGGGAAAAGAAGGGTTTTACCGACTTCACCACCGTGGCCAACACGCTGGTGCCGTTCAAGGGCCAATGGCTGTTGTATTACGGTGCCGCCGACCGCTACATCGGCCTGGCGACCTGCCGATCCGAAATCGGCCCGGTTGGATTCGCTGCGCCCGTTCCCGCTAACTTCCAGTTGCGACCGTTGCCGGGCCACCTGGCGTTTGTGTTTACGATGTACGGCGTGCCCGCCGAACTGGAACCGCTGAGCCAACTCGTCCAGGTGATGCGCGATCACCAGCTTGGGAATGGATTCGATCCGGGGCCGACACCGCGTGGGCACGCCAAGCCGATCTTCGACTATCTCGCCGGCGTGGGTTGGCCGGTCATCTGCTATCCGGGCTATGCCGACATGCAGGTCAAAGGCGGACGCTGTGTGCTCGGCCCTGAGGATGGCGCGTCGCTTGCCGCCATGGATCGCGCGGGTGTTTTCACCGCGGTCCAACTCGGTGAATGGGGGTATTACTTCCACAATCTTTCACCGAATGAGCCCTGGTGGCGGGACGTTTACGGAAAGGAGTTTGATGCCTTCAAACACCTCATGAAGCCGCCGGGGCTGGCAGGCTACGACCGGCGCCCCACCAGCCGCCGGGAGTGCTACGAGGTGCTCAAGGACTACTTCACGAGCCGAAGCCGCGACCTGCTCGGACGCGTCATCAGCGTGACCGGCCATTCGCATTATGAGGCGTATGCGGGGGAATGGGGCGCGCGATGCGTCGGGCTGGAAGTGGGCGAGAACATCGCCTTTACGCAGTCGAAATTCGCGTTCGCGCGTGGTGCCTCGCGTCAATGGCACCTGCCTTGGTCCGTGCAGGTGAGCCCCTGGTTCTCGGGTGCCTGCACCACCAGCGGCCCCTTGCGCAAGGAAGGCGGCGGGGCTCGAGGATTGGACGCCGGCCACTCCCTGAGCTTCTACGAACGGATGTGGCTGCACGCCTGGTTTGCGGGGGCCGCCATGGTGACGCCCGAGAACAGCATTGCCATCTTCTTCGAGAGGGCATCGGCACCCTGGACGTTGTCCGCGCATGGACGGAAAGCGGCGGAACTGTTCCAGTTCATGCGGGCGCACGACCGCGGCGTGCCGTTCACACCCGTGGCCATCCTGCTCGACCACCTGGCAGGATACAACGGCTACATGGACAGGCCTTGGGGGATTCTTGAGCCGAGCGCTGGCGACCGCCAGGTCCGCGATCTGTTCGACCACCAACTGTTTCCGGGCGGCGATCATATTCACCACAAGCCGGATCCGGACAATCCCGAATCCAGCTACCTGCGGCCAACTCCCTACGGGGAGATGTTCGATGTGCAGCTCACGAGCGCGTCGGCGGAAATGCTCTCCAGTTACCCGGTCATTCTGCTGGCGGGAGACATCGAGTTCGACAACGAAGTCATCGCGAAACTAGAACGTGCGCTGATGCAGGGCAGCACTCTGCTTCTTGCGCCTGCTCATCAGGAAGCGATGGGTCCTCGCTTTGCGCGCCTGGCGAAGTATCCCAGCGCTGAGGTGTTGCAGCCGTGGACTAATCCCGAGACCGGCCGCACTGCCGCCATCTCCGATTCGCGTCTCCAGCGTCTGGCCCGCGAAGCCCTTCCGGTCGAAGTTTCGGGAGATCCCATCCAGTACCAGATCAACCGCACGACCAACGGCTTGGTGATCGAGCTCATCAACAACACGGGAGTTGCCAAAAAACCCGACCAACCTGCGAGCACGGATCCAAGCGCTATCGCCCGCGTGGTGCTCCGCCCCCGAATTCGCTGTGTTTCGGCCCAGGAATGGCGATCGAACCGCTCTTACCCGAGAATGGACCAGTTACAATTGGAAGTAGGCCCCGGCCAGAGCGCGTTCGTCGAATTTGTCTGCCCATGATCAGAGCCGCGATCCCAAACGAGTGCCTGGGTCAAGCGACACCATGGAGTCAGCATGAGCCGATGTGGGCAACAGCGAGGTGAAATTCGACGGCTACGCCGCCAAACCGGCCCCGACAGGGCTGATCAGCCTCGGCGTGCACGAGCCGAAGGACGGAAGGTTCGTTCTGCGGGCCGAGGTCGCTGGGACGAATCCAGCCTCGACCGGTCCGAGGTATTATTTCGGCCTCGATGTCGTGGTGCTCGATAAACCCTGAAGCCTATGAACCGAGTTCATCTATGAATTACCGCACTCTAATCACGCCTCTCGTGCTACTTGCTGCTCTGCGGTTGGCGCTGTCCGTCCAGGCAGCAGACGCTCCTCCGCATTTGGTGCCGTTGCCACAAACGCTGACGATGGGACAGGGATCACTAACTCTGACCAAATCCAGCCGCATTCTGGCCGCCACCAAAGAACTGGAACCTCTGGCGAAAGTCCTCGCGGACGAAATCTTCCTCACCACCGGCGTGCGGTTGGCGGCGACCTCAGGCCAAGGCGAAACGGGTGATGTGGTGCTGCAACTCGACCCGGGCTTGAAGGGTGAAGCTTACGCCCTGGAAGTGAAGGATCACGCCACCGTGAAAGGCGGCAGCTATCAGAGCATCGCGTCGGGCACGGTCACCCTGTTGCAAGTACTGCAGGCCACAAACGGCGCGCTAACCGTTCCGCTGATGAAGATCGTGGATGAGCCGGCCTATCCGTACCGCGGGGCGCTCATTGACCTCGCCCGCAAGTATCATTCGCCGGGCGGCATCGAGCAGGTGATTGAGCTGTGCCGCCTTTATAAGATTCGCTACCTGCACCTGCATCTCACGGACGACCAGTTGTTCATGTTCCCCTCGACGAAGTTCCCGCAGCTCGGCAGGAGCAACCGGGAGTTCGCCCGCTTCGAGCCGGCGTCGAAGCCGCGTATCGCCCCCTACACGCTCGACGAACTCCGGGCACTGGAGCGGTTCGCACAACAGCGCGGCGTCTATCTCGTCCCGGAGTTGGACCTGCCCGGTCACTCCGGCCGGCTCATCGCCGATGCGCAAGGCATCTTCGGCATTCCCGGCAATGGTTCGACGGTCAATATCGCCAGTCCGAAGACCCTCGAAGCGCTCACCACTCTGCTCAACGAGGTAATGGATGTTTTCCAGAGCACGCCCTACGTCCACCTGGGCGCGGATGAGGTGGGCCTCGGCGGACTGGACCAGACCGCGGACTACAAGGAGGCCCAGGCAAAGTTCGGCATCAAGAGCGTCCACGACCTGTACTGCAAGTTCATCACCGATCTGCATTCCGTAGTCACGAGGCGAGGGAAAAGGACGATCGTCTGGGAGGAAGCCTGCAATCCCGGCGGCGCCTTCCCCCTTCCGAAGGACGCGCTGGTCATGGTCTGGTCCCAGGGCCGCAACCCGAACGACATCGTGAAAGACGGCTATGCCGTCATCAACGCCACCTGGACGCCGCTCTACATTGTGCGCGACAACAAAAAGTCGCTGGAGTTCCTATTCGACTGGTCATTGCCGAAATTCGGCCGCGAAGGCTCGACTGATTACACTAGCCTCACCGACACGGCGAAGCTGATGGGCACGCAGCTCTGTTCGTGGGAGAACTCGGAGGCCATCGAGATCCAGAGCCTGCGCGATCGCCTTGCTCTTGTTGCCGAACGCGCCTGGAATCCGAAGGCCGGCGGCACCTTCGCCGAATTCAAGTCACGGCTTGCCCACACGGATGCCATCCTGGAGAAACTGGTCAACCCCATCACCATTCAGGCGCAGGCCCGGTTCGCCGACGATGAGAACACGTTCACCGAGCCACTCACATTGACGCTGATCCCGAATCGTCCTGGGCTGAAGCTGAAATACACCCTCGACAACAGTCTGCCCAACGAACGCTGGCAGATCTATGCCGGCCCCATCACGGCGGACCAGACCGTGTACTTGCGGGCCGGGCTTTTCGACGACCAAGGCGTGCAGCAAGGGCATCTCGTGGGAAGCTGGTTCCGCGGCCGGATCCCCGCGAAGCCCAACCTCGCCACGGGGAGACCCGTGACCGTTGGCCCATCCCCCGACCGCAAAGACGGCTGGTTTGCCAAGCTCGCCGTGGATGGTCGCGCTGACGACGCCGGCGCGCACTGGGCCTCGGAAGGCCCCGCGCCACAGTGGCTTCAGGTGGATTTGGAGAATGTCTGTCCCATTAACTTCATCAACGTCATCACCTACTGGGACGGTGTCCGCTACTACCAATGGAACGCCGAGGTCTCCGTGGACGGACAGAGCTGGAAGAAGGTGCTGGACTTTTCAGCCAACAAAACTCCCGCAACGGCCAAGGGCTATTCCGGGACGTTTCCAAAGACCGAGGCCCGCTACGTCCGCATCAACATGCTCAAGAACAGCGCCAATCCCTTCGTCCACATCGTCGAACTCATCGTGGACGAGACGAAATGAGAGGAGCTTGCCATCCAGCCCCTTCCGCATGGACAATTGGCCTTTGGAATGATGTTGTTGTGCCTACCAAGCCGTTACGATCTGTCTGCAATCGATGAACTCCAAAAAGGAGTCTAGGCCATGAGAAAGAATGATCCCAAGTTGATTCTGCTCGCGATCACCGTCCTGGCAGCGCTGGCGCATCCGGCGCTCGCCCAACCGGCCGCCCCAGGCAACCCGCCGAAACAGGTCGGTAAAGGCCCGCTCAAAGTCTTCATCCTCGCCGGGCAGTCGAATATGCAAGGTCAGGGCGTCGTAACGATGAAGAACAAAGAGGGCAACGAAAAGCCGGGCACTCTGGTTTCCATGCTGAAAGACCCTGCGAAGGCTCCGCTGCTCAAACAATGGGTGAGTGCAAATGGCGATTGGGCCGAAGCGCGGGAGGACGTTTGGGTTTATGACGTCAGCGAATTCGGCAGCCGGCACGGCTCGCTGGCTTTCGGTTATGGCTGGAACCTGGGCAACCGGGAGTGGTTTGGCCCGGAAATGCAATTCGGCCATCTGCTTGGCAACCACTTCGAAAACCAGGTGCTGATCATCAAGACCGCCTGGGGCGGGCGCGATCTCTACAAGGATTTCCGCCCGCCGAGCTCCGGCGGCGCCGTCGGGCCGTTCTATTCGCAGATGCTGGCCACGGTGAACATGGTGCTCGGCGACCCCAAGAAGCAGTTCGCCGAATACGCGGGCGGCGGCTATGAACTGGCCGGGTTTGTCTGGTGGCACGGCTGGAATGACTTCTGCAGCCCTAAGATCGGGGTGCCGGAGTACGAGAAGAATCTCGTGAACCTCATCAACGATGTCCGGCGGGATTTGAAGGCGCCGAAGCTGCCCGTGGTGATCGGCGAATTCACCGGCCCCTGGGGCGCGGACTGCAAAGAAGCGGCGGCGCTGGCGATCCGAAAGGCGCAGAAGGACGCGGCGGCGAGGCCGGAGTTTGCTGGCACGGTCAAGTTCGTCGAGACCCACGACTTTGTACGCGCGGAAAAGGATTCGCCGACGGGTGAGGGCTACCACGAGTTCAAGAACGGCGAAACGTATTTCCTCATTGGTGATGCCTTGGGCAAAGCGATGATCGACTTGCTCCCCAAATAGGCAACGACGAGTAATCAGTCCCAATCGAGCCAAAGCACGGAGTTCCAAATGAAATGCATGATCTGCGCCGCCGCCATCGCCGTCATGATCGCCGGTGAACTCCTCGCGGCGACGCCATCGGCGCCGCCTGATCTCACGCAGAACAGCACGGTTGACCGTAAGTTGACCTACAATTTGGGCGCCAGCGGCCTTCGCGGGTGGATCTACACCAAGCCCGCCAACTTTTTCGAAAGCCAGCAGGGGCGGACCACGGCAGCGAGCCGGCAGATTCTGGTCACTCACGTCGGGGCCAAGTCGCCGGCGGATGGCGTGATGAAAGTTGACGACGTCATCCTCGGCGCTGGCGGCAAACTCTTCAGCGACGACGCCCGCAAGAGTATCGCCGCCGCGATTCAGGAAGCCGAGAAACAGGCCAATGGCGGCATCCTGAAGCTGAAGATCTGGCGAGCGGGCAAAACCGAAGACGTGCAACTCAAGCTCCGAATCGTGGGAACCTACAGCGACACCGCGCCCTACAATTGTCCCAAATCAAAGCGCATCTTCGACGAGGCCTGCAAGGTTCTGGAGAAGGAGCCGCTTCACGATGATATCTGGGGAGCCGTGAATGGCCTCGCGCTGATGGCGACTGGCAATCCCCAGTATCTACCCCGGGTGCAGGAGCTTGCCCGGAAAATGGCGCCGCCGACGCTGAAGCTGGAATTGAAAGATGGGATGGTCACGTGGGACTGGGGATACCGGAACCTGTTCCTCTGCGAGTATTACCTGCTCACCGGCGACAAGGAAGTTCTGCACGCCATCAATGAATACACGATCTCCCTGGCCAAGGGGCAGAGCCTGTATGGCACCTACGGGCATGGCATTGCACCCCCGACTGCCGATGGCAAACTCCACGGTTCGATCCCCCCCTACGGCCCGGTGAACGCGACGGGCCTGGTGGCAAATCTGTCGATCGTCATGGGCAAGAAGTGCGGCGTGAAAGACGTGGAGGTCGAACGCGGCATCCAGACAGCCTCCAGGTTCTTCGGCTACTTCGTGGACAAGGGAGCGATCCCTTACGGCGAGCATTTGCCGTGGCCGAATCACGAAAACAACGGCAAGAACGCCATGGCCGCAATGATGTTCGCCCTTCCGGGAAACCGGATCACGGAAACGCAGTACTTCGCGAAGATGGTCACCGCTTCCTATCAGAATCGCGAATACGGACACACCGGCCAGGGATTCAGCTATCTATGGGGAGCCTTGGGGGCGAATACCGGCGGTCCTGCCGCGGCGGTGGCCTTTTTCAAGGAAGCGTCATGGCACCTTGACCTTGTGCGGCGCTGCGATGGATCGTTCACCTATGACGGCGGTGAACAATATGGACCCGGCCAGACGGATGACAACACCTACTATGGCAAGAGTGGCTACTATGGCCTGAGCCCGACAGCCAGCTATGTTCTGACCTATTCCCTGCCACTGAAAAGGCTGTGCATCACCGGCAGAGACGCGAATCAGGCGAACTGGCTCAGCAAGAAGGACGTTGCCGAGGCCATCTCTTCCGGCCGCTTCGATCTGGACCGCAAGACCAAGCGCACCGAGGAGATCATCGCCGCCCTGGGCGATTGGTCGCCCGTCGTCCGCGGCTGGGCGGCGGCGGAGTTGGCCAAGCGTCCCGAAGCGAAGACGATGGTGCCCCGACTGATCGTGATGGCGGAAGGCAAAGATGCGCATATCCGCCAGGGGGCTTGCGAGACGCTGGGACTGATCAAGAATCCAGACGCATTGCCCGTTCTGGTCCGTCTTCTCGCCCACGAAGACCGCTGGCTGCGTTTCAAGGCGGCCAATGCGCTCAAGAACATGGGAGACAAGGCGCGGCCGTTCGTAACCGGCATGCTCAGGGCGGTTGTTGCTACCGCTGAACCACTCCAGCCCATCGTCTGGGACGATCCTGTCCAACTCACCCATGGAGAGTTGGCTGAGGCACTGTTCAGCGGCCTCTTGAGAGGTTCGATCGAAGGCATTGACACGAAGCTGCTCTATCCTGCGATCCAAGCCATCTCCAGAAACGCCGATGGCATGGCGAGGATGCATCTCAGGCACACGTTTGAGAACCTTCTAACCGCCGATGACGTCCAGGCGCTGGCGCCGGATATCCTCGCCGCCCTCAAAACCCCGTGCCCGGCGGACACGATGTTCGGCAATGAGATCCGAATGGGAGCATTCAAAGCGCTGACGAAATATCACTTCAAAGAGGGCATTGAGGCGGGTGTCATTTTCGCAAGGACCCAGGGCGGTCACGGCAGCGAAAGCAGAACCGGGGAGATCATGAAGGCGCTGATCGGTTATGGCGCGGCCGCCAGGCCAGCCGTGCCGGCCCTCAAAGACCTGATCGTTTACTTCAATACCGAATGCAAAGAAGGCAGGTTTCCCCAAGGCCCCCTCAATAAACGGAGAATCGACGCAGTCCAAGAGGCCATCAAGGCTATCGAAGCCGCGAAAGATCAGCCCCAGTTGCGGAGCATCGCGCCCACGCCGCCAAAGGGCGGCTCGAACAAGTGAGCAATAGGACGTGTTCCGGAGTCCCAACGTCATCGAGGGAATCGTGAAGAAATGCATCGCATGAATCATCGTTGCAGCCGCAGTGTCGGCCCACAATTCCGCCATGGCCGAACAGGCGGGCGAAAACAATGCCTCAAAGCAACCAGGCGCGCGTCCTGCGAAGGCCCCCTCGGCAATCAAGGATTACGGATTGAAAGAGTATGTCCGCGTGTCCAAAGACCTGCCTCATTCCGAGAATGCTCCCTGGAAACTTGTCTGCACGATGCCGTACAACTGCCATTTCCAGCCATGGATCGAGTTCGACGGCCCCGCCGGCAAGGTCCTCAAATTCAATTCCACCAACCCGCTGGTTCTCTATCTGACGCCCACGGAATTCTGTACAACAACCACCGGTGATCGAACCTACGAGGCGAAGAAATGGGTTAGCGGAGAGGGTGCGATCTATACCGTTCCCGCGGGCGTCACCGTGAAGGCCGTTAAGTACCGCGAAACGGGATACGACACGACGTTCGCAGGTTCATTTAAGTGCAACGATAACGACTATAACATCCTTTGGCGAAAAGCGGCCAGGACCGCTTACATCTGCATGCGGGAGCATTTCTATGACTGCCCTGACCGAGAGCGAGTTGGGTTCTGGGGCGATGGCACGCCGGAGTTGAACCAGTGCTTCTACGCCTTCGATTCCGCATCACATGAGCTGTGCAAGAAGCTCGTGCTGCGAAAGCTGGAACCCAGGTTCTATCCGGGCCAGCACCTTGAGTTTCTCGGCGAGTATGGGCTGTGGTTCTACTACTTACAAACCGGCGATCTGGAATCGATCCGCGCTGTCTACGAGCCGACCAAGACGTTCCTCTTCGAGACCTATAGATTCGGCAACCGCCGGACATAGTTCGATTGGGGGTGCTTGTTTAGCGGCCTTCCGCACCGCTTGATCAGGCCGGACGAGGTTTGATAATGTGGATCGGCCTGACGCGGGGGTTGGGATGGTTCAACCGCTGCCGCTCGGAACCAGCGATGAAACCGAAGCCGGTGAGCAAAGCAACTGGCTGATCCAGATGATCGCTTGCATTCCACGCTTGGCGACCGTCTGCAACACGCTGCCAAGAATACTCTGGGCCGCCGCGCCATCTTCCGTTCGGTTGCCGCCCCACACCTTGCGGTTGACGATGGGCATCTTC
>Ga0315286_10003010_pt1 | contig 15787 bp, 18 predicted proteins | sample YL17G10_0_MG_FD_205038 | JGI IMG/M metagenome (GOLD analysis project Ga0315286, IMG submission 205038) | Sediment microbial communities from Yellowstone Lake, YNP, Wyoming, USA - YL17G10_0 | ecosystem: Environmental > Aquatic > Freshwater > Lake > Sediment | place: USA: Wyoming | collected...
ATACGCCAATTGGCTATGGCCTTACAGAAAAAACCAGCCAAGACACGAAAGTTGCTGTTATTCCAATAGGTTATTGGGATGGCTATGACCGAAAGCTTTCCAGTATCGGCAATGTTTTAATCAAAGGCAAAAGGTGCAAAATTATCGGCAGAATTTGCATGAATATGTTTATGGTTGATATTAATCACCTTCCAGGCGTTAAAGTTGAAGACGAGACGACCTTGATCGGCAAGCAGGGTCAAGAAAATGTTACTGCCCAAGAGCTTGCCCAAAAAATTGGTACCATCAATTATGAAATTATTACTCGGATTAATCCTTTGATACCGAGAATTTATATATAAATGGTAATTTATATGTAAACAGTAATTTATAAGTAAATAGTCGCACGTCACGAGTCACGAGTCACGAGTCCATAAAATATATAGACCCGCGACCCGCAAACCCGTAACTCGCGACTTCATAAAATATGTGGTGGATTATTCTCATCATCCTCGGAGTTCCGCTCCTTTATATCATGTATGCTTTCAATAAGCTGATTCGCGGACGCATCAGATGCGAAGAAGCCTGGTCTGATATCCTAGTCCAGCTTAAACGAAGGCATGATTTAATCCCTAATGTTATCGAAACCGTTAAGGGATACGCGAAACATGAAAAAGGCGTTTTTGAAAACGTCACCAAAGCCCGCAGCCAGGCAATGGAAGCAAAAGGCATGGTTGATTCAGCCAAAAAAGAAGATATGCTTTCCAACACCTTGAAATCTCTTTTTGCAGTGGCAGAAAATTATCCTGATCTCAAGGCAAACACTAATTTTATGGGCTTGCAGCAAGAATTATCTGACACAGAAAACAAAATTCAGGCATCACGCAGATTCTATAATGGCAATGTCCGCGACTTCAATATCGCCCTTGAAAGCTTCCCAACCAATCTGATTTCTCAGATGTTCCACTTTGCCAAGAAAGAACTTTTCGAATTAGAAGGAGCTGAAGAAGGAGAAGCGCCAGAAGTTAAATTTTAAAATTTTCAATTCTCAATTTTCAATCAAATCACAATGATTTAATTTTCATTTAACTCAATTTTAATTCATTGAGTAATTAGAAATTCATTAAAAATTATAAATTGGAAATTGGAAATTTAATCCATGACTTTATATTCTCAAAAAGCTTCTAATATTAGAAAAACGTTCTTTCTAATGTTTTTCTTTCTGGTTTTTGTCATCGGTGTCGGCTGGATTTTTAGTCAAGCATATAATTCCCAAGGTATTCTTTATGTTGCTGTTTTAATCAGTATTATCATGGCTTTTGGCAGTTATTGGTGGTCAGACAAAATTGTCACAAAAATTGCTCATGCAAAATTGATTGAATTTAAAGAAAATCCGGAACTTTACCGAATTGTTGAAAATCTTTGCATTACCGCAGGGCTCTTGCAGCCAAAAATCTATCTGATTGATGAAGCCCAGCCCAATGCCTTTGCAACTGGCCGTGATCAAAAACACTCAGTCATTGCAGTCACATCAGGACTCCTTGAAAAATTAGACCGCTCAGAAATTGAAGGAGTAATTTCTCACGAATTATCTCATATCGGCAATCGCGATATGCTCTTAATGACTATGGCGGTGGTGCTTGCCGGCTTTATTGCCATTATTTCTGACTGGTTTAGAAGAGGCAGATTATTCGGCGGCAGGAGATCGCGCGGCAACAACGAAGCGCAAGGAATTATTATGATTATCGCGCTTGTTATTTCAATTTTAGCGCCCTTAGCTGCAACTTTGATTCGGCTTGCAATCTCGCGCAAACGAGAATTCTTAGCTGATTCAACCGGCGCTTTAATTACCAGATATCCTGAAGGATTAGCAAATGCGCTTGAAAAAATCGCTAAAGACGAGAACCCATTGCCATCTGCAACTAATGCTACGGCGCATCTCTATATAGCTAGTCCATTTCGCGGCAGACAAGCATTTAGCGGACTTACAAAATTATTCCAGACACATCCACCGATTGAAGATCGAATTAAAGCATTGAGAGATATGAAAATCTAGCGCATAGCGCACTTTAAACTTTAAACTATAAACTTTAAACTCTAAATTATAAATGAGATTGCCGAATTTAAAGGAAGAAAGGGCGCTGTTTAAAAAGGGATGTAAATTTATTGCCGGAATTGATGAAGCGGGTAGGGGACCCTTGGCTGGACCAGTTGTTGCAGGCATTGTCGTCTTTGAAAACAAAAATGTAAAAAAGTGGTTAAAATTTAACATCAAAGATTCAAAAAAGCTTTCGCACGAGAAAAGAAAAGCCATTTTGAAAATTATTAAACAAGAAGCGATAGAATGGGGGATTGGAATCGTTTCAGAAAAAATCATTGATAAAATTAATATCAGACAAGCAAGTTTGCTTGCAATGATAAAAGCCTTTGCTAGGATTAAAACGCCTCTTGATTATTTACTCATTGATGGCAAAGATACGCTCGTTGATCTACCAATCAATCAAAAAGCGATTATATCAGGCGATGAAAAATCAATGATTATTGCTGCCGCATCAATTTTAGCTAAAGAAACCAGAGATGACATTATGCGACGCTTGGCTAAGAAATATCCCCAATACCATTTTGACCAACATAAAGGATACGGAACAAAATTACACTTCGAAACGATTAAAAAATATGGGGCGTGCAAAATACATAGAAAAAGCTTTCATCCGATCAAATCAAAAAATCATTAGAGATATCGCTAAAAATTAAAAAATATGGAGCCTAAAGAAAATAAAATTGAACAAACAGAAAAGCTACCAGCAGAAAATGAAATTCAATCAACAGAATCTAACTCAGAAACCAAAACAGCAGATTTGGCACAATTAGAGGAAATTTTAGAAGAATTCGAGGCGATTTCGCAATTGCAAGATCCAGAAAAATGGTACAAGCCTATGGCTAAGAAATTTCTTAGACTCTCTAGGCGAACCGATCTTTCTCCATCAACTCAGTCATTTTTCGCAGAATTCGGACCGATTATCTTAGAAAACTTTAAGGAAGAAATATCTAAACAGCCACCAGAAAATCAAAACAAACTTATAGATGTTCTGGTTGCCGTTAAGGGCTTTGCGGAAAAATTGCAATCGCAAGAAAATAAAGAAAAGATGCCATTCGAGGTCATCCCTTTTGAAAAACTAGCCGAAACGGGGAAAATTGCTTTAGAAAAAGATACCGACAATAATGTAAAATTTTTAAGAATAGAAATCAACGGTCAAGAAATTAAAATACCAGTACCAAAAGAAGGAATCTTTTATAAAGGTGGCGTGGCACGAGTTTTGGCAAAAATATTTACGAACTCTAGTCTTGAGGGTGAATCTACAAGAATGGATATTGATTTAATCGTTCAGGAAGGCACACAACCAGTCAACGAACTTATGTCTGAATATAAAACAAACTTAACAGATACCGAAATTGTGCTCAATGCTGATATTGGAAGAATTCTCGCTACTCGAGATGTAGACATGAACGCCGCATTGATCTCGAAAGATGGTCTAATACTTTCGGAAGCCGCAAAAAAAGCTTGTCAAACAAGAGTAATTCACCCGCTCTTACCAAAAGAACGAGAACTATTTGGAAAATCTACTTTTAAGGTAAAAAATGTGGAGTTAACGCGGAATGTGTTACTGTATAGATTGGTAAGAATGATTATTGATAAAAAAGCCGATGCACTTGAAGTCAAAAAAGCCGATGCCCAGGTCCCGCTTGGAATATACTGGTTAATATTAGCTCGACACTACATTAATAATCCAGAGAGAAGTCAGAATATAGAATGCCTTTTTAATATAGCGCAAGAAATGGGACAAACCGGAGAAACTAAAAATCCAATTGACTGGCTCAAGGGATTACTTGAAGAATATCCAGAATTCAATTTAAAAAATAAAACGTTATCTGAAGAAGATTATGCGCGATGGTTATTTAAAAAATTCCTAAAGTTAGTAAAAGAGAAATATAAAAAACATATTCGGTCTTTTGATAAAGATTTCGAAATTCAAGATTGGGAAACTGCTTTTAAGCCTGTAAGAATCTCTAGATATCAAAATAAGCCTAGTTTTAATATTAGCGACAACCAGTTAGAAACTTTTTTAGAAAATGACGGAAGACAAAATCAAACATGAAATACTTTATTGCTTCTCGTTGGAGAAATAAAAAGGAAGTTATCAGGCTTTATGAAGCTCTTAAGAAAAAGGTGGGCGAAGATAATGTTTTTTGCTTTTTTAATAATCGCTACAATATTCATCATAGTCAGGGTGATCCTGAAAAAGAAATGGAAGAATTTGAAAATCTCAAAAATTGGCAAAACAATGACTTTGTGAAACAGATCTTTAGCGAAGATATTCAACAATTAAAAGAGGCTGATGCCTTGATTATGCTGCTTCCTGCAGGCAATTCAGCTCACATAGAAGCCGGCATTGCCTATGGTTTGGGAAAAAAATGCATCTTGGTTGGAAAAGTTGAAGCAACCGAAAGTCATTATCTAATTTTTCATGAATACTATGATTCAATAGAAGAGCTTATGGGTTCGATATAATAAAATACACAAAAATTGGAGAGGTCGCATAGTGGTCGAGTGCACGCGCTTGGAAAGCGCGCAGGCCGCAAGGTCTCGCGGGTTCGAATCCCGCCCTCTCCGCCAGTTGGGAAATGTCTTTGTTGGCTCGCCCTCTGCGAGGGCTCGCCAGCCGATTTTAAGCGCAAATTGGAATTTTTTATCTTTGCCCCGTTACTGCGGGGCTGGCCAAAAGCGGGCTTCCCTCATTTTTAATTGGACTACTTTCATTTTATTTGTTATCATATTTATGAAGGGTTAGATGCGCACCCATACTAATACTATCATACTTAGGAAACTATGCAAAGTAAAAACAACAACGAAACAATCGGGGATAAGATAAAATTGCTTAGAAATAAGCAGGGTTTGACACAGGACGAATTGGCAAGAAAATCCGATCTTCCCTACACAACACTGACTAAAATTGAAACAAATGTTATCACCAAACCCTCAATCCAGACAGTCGTAAAAATTGCTAAGGGTTTGGGAATATCACTTGATAATTTAATGGAATAAAAATATGTATTGTCCTTACGAAAATTTGGTTAAACCTACAATGAAATTTTGCGAGAACAATCTCTGTTCTTATATTACTGCTCCCGCGAATACCTGGTCTAACCTTGCTTATATTTTTGTCGGGATCTATTTGATCTTTATCAGCCGTAAAGAGAATAATTTATTACTTAAACTTATCGGACCTCTGGCGATTATTTGCGGATTATTTTCTGGAATTTATCACGCGACCTTCACCCATTTTTGGCAAGCTTTTGACAATGGCGCAATGTTTATTTTTGCATTATTTTTAATCGTTTTTAATCTTTATCGCTTCAAAATAAAATACTTTTCAATCAGAAATCTAGTAATTCTCTATGTTTTATTAAATATAGTTAACTTAAGTATTTTCTACTACCAAAAAACTCTTTTTGGCATCAATGTGGGCATCACCGTTTTTGCTTTACAACTTTTGACAATATTAATTACCGAATTTTTTCTTTATAGAAAAGCTCAAGGCAACTATAAGCTCGATAATTTGTTTATATCCTTTGCATTATTACTTATTGCTTGGAGTATTTGGTGGCTTGATTTTCTTAAAATTTGGTGCAATTCTAGTACTGCTCACATAATAAATGGTCATGCTGTTTGGCATATCTTGGGTAGTTTAAGCTTCATATTTGTTTACAAATTTTACAAACAATTTTCCAATAATTCCTAATCCGCCAAAGAAAAACTTGAAATCGTCCAATCCGAAAGGGTCGCTTCTGCGGTCGGGCGGAAAGGGGGTTTGGGAGGGAGAATTCCGCCCGCTCTACAAATTTTGGGCGAAATCAGTTCGAATTTTTTCGAACGCACACCGCAACAATGTAAAGATGTCGTATATGACCCACTAACCTTATGTTAAGATGAGTATATTGAATATATGGAATCACCAAAATCTGGAGACACTTTTGAAAACAAAGAACAGATAAAAGCGGAGACAAAAATTCTCTCAGCGGATGAGTTACTTGAGATAATCTATAAGGGGGATTCACTTCCTCAGGATACAAGATTTCTTCCCTTAGAAGATGGTGGTGTCTTTAAGTATTTCTACCCGGGAGAGGTTGCTGGTATTAGTTCTTCGAAAAAGCTTTTTCCAGTTGTGCGTGAAGCAGACAAGGTAGTTGGTTTGTCAGAGTTAGAGCAAGATCCAAAAGATGCTCAAAATTTTTGGATAAAATTTGTTTCTGTTGATCCAGAATATCAAGGTAAGGGGTATGCATCTGAATTACTTAGACAAATTTTCCAGTTTGCAAAAGACAATGGATATACATTAGAGCCATCTTACTACTCCGAACAAGGCCTAGAAAAACTAAAAAGTGTTATTGAAAAACTTTCCGCAGAAACAGGTGTTAATCTTGTTAATCGTTATAAATAGCAACTAAATTATATAAAACTATGAACTCGTATAATTGGTACTCACAACTTATTAAGCCGACGTGGTCGCCACCGAGCTGGCTTTTTGGACCAGCGTGGACGGTTTTGTATGCGATTATCGCCGTAACTTTTGGTACAGTGTTTTATAAAGCATTCACCGCAAAACTCTCGTGGATTGTGGTTTTGCCTTTCGCGCTCAACCTCGTTTTCAATTTTGCTTTTACGCCTTTGCAATTCGGCCTGAAAAATAATCTTTTGGCGGCGATTGATATTTTGCTCGTTCTCGGAACACTCATTTGGGCGCTTTATGCTATTTGGAACGCAATGCCTGAGCTTCATTGGGTTGTTTACGCCAACATTCCATATTTGCTTTGGGTTTCTTTTGCAACAGTTTTGCAATTAACAATTACTTATTTGAATAAATAGATAGTGCGCCAGTTTTCAGCTGGCACGACCCGTCTTCGCTGAAAAGATGCTCGTTACTAGGTAACACTACGAAAATGATTTTATGAAGTTTTATACTTTATTACAGATACTCATAGTCTTCGTTTCGTTGATAGGTTTTACATTCAGTAAGATTGAAATAATACATAAGAAGTCAATCACTTTTAATAATAAAATTGTTAAGGTGTTTGATTTGAATAATAAAGAACTAATATGAGAGAGGGAATAGAAAAATATACGCCATCAGAAGAAGAAGTTTCTAGGACAGAAGAAATAATGACCGCTGAACAAAAAGCGGCGTCAGAGACTCGTGAGCGTTTTAAGTTTCAAGAACGGCCTCAATTTTTGGACGAATCAGTAACAGAACAGGACAAGGGAGATGTACGAAGAACGCCTACGTCAGAAGAACGAGAATCTATGGATAACAATATCAATAGGCTCGGTAAAATTTTTGAAGGCTCGGATGTTCGGTGGCAACTTGATGGCGCACTCAATATTTCTCTTATGAAGGGTGATTATATCGGCGTACATAAAGATGTGGACTTGAGCATTGAAGCCGATGACTTAGAAAAATTGGACGACCAGTTAGGACGAAACGGTTATGGATTATTTTTATCCACCGAACATCCTACTGACGAAACAAAGCGTCAAATGGAGCGCGTTGGCGCACAGCAGTTTAGAGAAGCACCGAAAACACATCTCATGATTGCGGCGATTGATGAACAAGAAAAAATCAAAGATAATGAAACCCTTAATTACATTGATGTTCACCTTGTTAAACGAGACAACGAAGGAAATCCTTTAGGCCATGGCGAGATCAAACTTCCCACCAAATGGTATGAGCCGCAACCAAAAGAGTATCAGGAAACTGAAATCAGTTTATCTCATCCGGCAAAAATAGCTTATTTCAAAATTCATGGGACAAGGCCATTTGATGCAACTGATTTACGAATGCTTGCAGAAATCGGCAACCTTTCAACGGAAGATGTTGACGAAATCGGCCAAGTTTTTGAACAAGAATTTTCGCAAAGACGTCAAACTGCAGAAGCAATTTTGGACAGAGTTTCTGCAAATATTACCCCAGAGACATCCGCCGATGGAATTTACAATGTCTTTGCGAATGAACCAATGATTGCAGAAAGATTGCAGCGCGATGAAAGCGCAAAAGAAGTTTTAAAAGAACTAGCGAAAAGAATTTCAGAAACTGATAAATCATCGGAACAAGTAAAACAACTTTCATTTCAAATTTTTAATATTGAAAAATCATTTGACGACCAAAGGAATAAGGTTGCCGATTTGCGGAGATGGGTTGAAGATGGTATAAAATTAAAAGAGTTGCGCCGGAGCCTGGATTTAGAAAAGTAGTTGCGGCGCGCCAACGAAATTGCACGAAATTCGGAAATAAATGTTCGTTACCAAGTAACACCTAAATTAAAATTATGTATGATGTAATCAGAAATTTTAATGTAGATTATGTTTACTTTGATTTAATTTTCCTAATTATATTTATAATTGCTTTAATAATTGCCAAAAAGAAAATTCCTTTATTGGCATTTTTTATAGGAGGACTTGGAATAAATTTTCTTATTGATTGGGGAATTTGGCTGCACCAGGGATTACGAGAAATATCTTTGCCGTTTAATTTTGCCGGCGCTACAGTTCTATTCTTTCTTTGGTTTTCGCTTTCATACGGAATCGAGTATTCCTATGTCTTTTTAATGTTTGAAGAAAAATCGTATAAAGCAAAATTAAAATGGACGCTGTTCATTTTTTTGGGTTGGTTAATAGTAGCATTCCTTTCTCAATTAATACCCTTAAATGATGCTAAAATTAAGACTATCAGACATATGTCTGATTTAAGAACTTTAAGAATAGCGATTGTGTTAATCGGTTATTTGACCTTATTTTTACTTAGATACGACTGGAAAAAAATTCTTTATCTATTTTCTATCGGCTTCTTAATCCATTTTATGATGGAATCTGTTTTATTGATTTCCAACATACGGCCAGGATCGATTTCAATATTGCTAGAAAATTCCTTAATAGAATTCAATATGGGCGTCCCTTTCTTTTATCTGCTTTATGATAAATTGTTAAAAAAGATAAAATAATTTTATGCTTCAATATTTAGTTTTTGTTGGCGCGGCAGTGAATTTATTTGGGATAATATCTTATGTCCGAGAAACTTTGCGCGGAAAGACAAAACCCAACAAAGTTACATGGCTGATGTGGTCTATCGCGCCCTTAATCGCAACCGCTGCTGCGCTTGCCGATGGCGTAAAATGGTCGGTTTTACCAGTGTTTATGGCGGGATTTGGGCCACTTTTGGTATTAATTACTTCTTTTATCAATAAAAATTCTTATTGGAAGTTGGAGAAATTTGATTATCTCTGCGGATTATGCTCGGCACTTGCCTTGATTCTCTGGGCCATTACCAAAAATCCAGCCATCGCAATTATCTTTTCGATTGCAAGCGATGGTTTTGCGGCTATTCCGACTTTAATAAAATCTTGGAGGCACCCAGAGACAGAAAATATTAATCCTTATACAGCAGGAGTATTTAGTGCGCTTACTAGTTTTACGGCCATTAAAATATGGGTTTTACCGCCATCGCCTTTCCTGTATATTTAGTGATTGTTAATTTATTTTTAATCTCCGCTATCTACGGCAAAAGAATCCTCAAAAAAATCCGTAAAGAATAAATCTCTGTAAAATATACCTACGGAACATTTCGTAGTCCTAATTAAATAATTTGTAAATTAAAAAAATGTCTAATACAAACATTAAGCCAACCGGCTGCTGCGAACCGTTTGATCCCAAGCCATGGGATGATCCTTCGACCCTTCAATTTGGTTCAGGGCAAGCAAGCTCAGGACAAGTCAAAGAAATTACATGGAAAGACAAAATTTTTGTTAAAGATCATGTAACGAGCTTTCTCCATATTCCTCTTAATATGGGGAAAAAGATTGTTAAAAATATGGCGCTCATTGAAAAAGCGAATGCCAAGGCACCGCATCAGCTCATGCTAACTGACGAAAAATCGCTTTGGGGTGCTGATATTTATATTGATGTTGCAAAAGAAGTAGCAGGAGCAAAAATGGCGACTCTTTCCGGAACATTTCTCACCAAAGTTTTTGAAGGTTCTTATAAAAATACTGGCCTTTGGGCAAAGGAAATGATGGAATACGTAAAATCCAAAGGTAAAACTTCAAAAAAACTCTATTTTTCCTACACTACCTGTCCCAAATGCGCCAAAGCATACGGCAAAAATTACATCGTCCTTTTCGCAAAGATAGATTAAAACACTTCAATAAAAGCATAAAGTTAAATCCTTTATGCTTTTTATTTGGCAAAAAATACAAAAAATGATTAAAAAATTTGACTTTTTATAATATATTTGATAAGATGGGGATGACAAAAAAGGAGGTGGCATATGCCACACTACATGATGGCAACAACGGCAATTCACCAGCTCGGAGACATCAGTCGGGAAAAGCCAGATTTATGTATCATTGAAGGAGAAGAAGGAGATAATTATGTTGGGCGCTGGGTCAAGGGTTTCGGATTCGTAGGTGTTAAGTTTCCTAAGGCAACGACGCGAGAATTGACTGAAGAAGAAAAAGATAGGTTCGATGGCATGCAAATTGCGATCGGCGATAATCCGCCTCACATGATTGTTCGTACTCGCGAACCCGCAAAAAATGCCCCAACTCCAACAGAATCACCGGTTATTCGACTGCCGGATGATGAAACGCGCGTTGAGCAGTTAAAACGCAAACTTGCGGAATATAAGGAACGTCTAAGAAAACACCCTTTCCGCGCTCCGGAACAACAAATGGATACGATTTGTAAGATTGCTATTCTTGAGCGACTTCTCGAAAAGAAAGAAGCCAGCACTTGGGAACTTTCACGCGAATTAGCCAAACAATATGGTTCCGGTTTTTCTGGAGATTGGTTCAATAACGCCTGTACAGTCATCAGTGATTACTGTCAAACAGGTGGCGCCCATGTCAGAGGAGGCACAGGGCTCAAGCAGTAAAACAACGACCCCGATCAGTGTATCGGGGTTTTTCTTATAATATAATTTATGGTATAATAGAAATAAAGGTCGTTTTATTTTGTTATTTGTATTTTTCAATAAAACAATATGGAAGACAAAAAATGCTGCTGCCATCGCTATCATTGGATGATGCCGGTCATTTTGCTTATCATTGGTGTTTTGTGGCTCTTAACTGACCTTGGCGTCTTCATTCTCGGAATCAGCTGGTGGCCGATAGTTCTTATCGTCTTTGCAATCTTGAAACTTGTCAAATTCTTCCAATACAAGAAATGCACTTGCGCTGATAAATAAAAGATTCCTAAAAAACTGCCCTGGCTTGCCGGGGCAGTTTTTGATTCTTTGTAAAACGAAAAAGAAATGATAGAATAAAATTATATATGACACAAAAAACAAAAATTTTAATTCCTCGTCAAGAAAAATTAAGAAAGCTAATAGGACAAATGAAAAAAGCAGGACCGGAAAAACTGCATGTTTTGGCTGATTTTGACAGGACGCTTACTCAAGCCTATATTGACGGAGAGAAAATCCCTTCAATTATTTCGATTTTGCGCGATGGAAATTATCTGACGCCTGACTACGCTCCAAAAGCCCATGCGCTTTATAATAAATATCATCCGATTGAAATTGACTCAAAAATTACGCCTGGAGAAAAAAGAAAAGCAATGAAAAAATGGTGGGAAACCCATTTTAAGCTTTTGCTTAAAAGCGGCCTTCATAAAAAAGATATAGAAAAAGTGGTTGTTTCTGGAAAAATCAAATTAAGGCAAGGTGCGAAAACTTTTCTTGAAACTTTGCATAAACAAAATATTCCTTTAGTAATTATGTCAGCAAGTGGATTAGGAAAAGATGTTATTGAAATGTATCTTGAAAAAGAACATCAACTTTACGACAATATCTATATCGTTTCAAATGCTTTCATGTGGGATAAAAAGGGAAGTGCTATCGGATTTCAAAAACCGATTATCCATACGCTGAATAAAGATGAAACAACTGTCCATGGCCTGCCTTTTTTTGAAAAAATCAAAGATCGGAAACATGTCATCCTTTTAGGTGATAGCTTAGGAGATCTTGGCATGATCCAAGGCTTTGATTATGAAACTTTGATTAAAATCGGCTTTTTAAACGAAGCTGTCGAAGAAAACCTGCCTCAATATCAGGAAAATTTTGATGTCATTGTTCTTAATGATGGTAATATGAACTATCTAAATGATTTATTAAAACAGATAATCATTTAAACTTAACTTTATAATTAATATAAAAAAAGAGGTCAGTGAGCCCTGCCCACTGACCCCAGACTGACGTCGGTTGTTACATACCGACGACTTTCACGCGCGAACCGCCATGCCCCTTCCCGTACCAACCGCTGCCTGAGAGGTACCGAACATGGAAAGTGCGAACCGGCCCCTTGTTGAGCCGACCGGTGATCTGCGCCTTCCTGCTGTTGACACTCTGGCTGATCACTTTGACCAGCTTGATGACCTGCTCCTCTTCCTGCTTCGTCTCGACTGCCGCTGCCTGGTTCTCGTCCATTCTTCCTCCTCCTTTGGGAGTTTACGGACTACAACTCTCTATACTCCTATTATAGCATATTCAATTTTAAAAGTCAAGCTTTTTAGCCATTTTAGACAAAAAATTCCCATAATTTCATAAATTTAAAAATAATTATGACTAAAGCACTAATCGTTAACAATTTGAAGAAAAAGTATAAAGAAGTTGAGGCGCTTAAAGGCATCAGTTTTGAAGTGGGGGAGGGCGAAATTTTTGGCTTGGTCGGGCCAAATGGCGCAGGCAAGTCCACGGCCTTAAAAATTATTGCCACAATTCTTTCGCCGACTTCAGGAAGCGTAACGGTTTTTGATTACGACATTAAAAAAGATGCGGCTAAAATCAGAGAAATCATCAGCTATTTGCCTGAAGAAGCCGGCGCCTATAAAAATCTTTCCGGCATCGCTTATCTTAAATTCATGGCAGCAATTTTTACCGATGATACAGAAAAACAAAAAGAATATCTGGAATTTGCCATTAAAATCGCGGATCTCAGGTCGCGTCTCAAAGATAAAGCCAAAACTTACAGCAAAGGCATGACGCGCAAGCTTTTGATTGCCCGTACGGTCATGTCTAAGCCAAAACTGATAATTTTAGACGAACCAACAAGCGGGTTGGACGTAATTAATGCTTATGAAATCAGAAACATTATCCGCGATCTGGCAAAACAAGGAATGAGCGTGCTTTTATCAAGCCATAATATGCTGGAAATCGAATTCTTATCGCAAAGAATCGGCATTATCCATGAAGGAAAAATTCACGTAACCGGAACGCCGGCTGAACTTAAAAAAGAGTATCAAGCCAACAACCTGGAAGAAGTATTTGTCAAACTAAATTCATGAAAAAATTCTTAGTTTTATTAAAAAAAGAAATCCGCGAATTAATCACGCCCCAAATGATTATCCCGATAGTCGTTATGGTGGTTATTTTTTCTTTAATCGGCAACCTAATGAGCAAAGAGGCAAAGAAAATGCAGACACCTCAAGATATCAACCTGATTGATCAAGATCAAAGCCAAACCTCGCAAGAAATTATCAAAATTCTTGAAGCAGGTAATTTTAAAATCACGATCCTGGAAAATGGAAAAATTGAGGAAATAATGAAAAATAAGCCCGATCGAGAAACATTGCCTTTAATTATTATTCCTGCGGGTCTAGAAAAAGGATTAAATAAATTTGAGGCGCAAAAAATTGCCATTTATCGCAGAGTTAAAAGTTTTTCGCTCCTATCATCAATAAAGTCAGGAAATTTAGATAGGGTGGTCGCGTTAATCAATGAAAATTTAAGCAACCAGTTAATCAGCAAAAATCTGAAAAATGCCAATCCTCAATTTCTCAAATATCCAGTAGTATCTAGTGAATTCGTTTTGATTGGTGCCAACGTTGCTAATATCGGACTTAGCCAATTAATGGGCGCGATGCAATCGCAAACTGCTTTCATCCCGATTATTCTTTTCATCGTGATTATCATGGCAGCACAGATGGTTGCAGCGGCTGTAGCAGCGGAAAAAGAGAATAAAACCTTTGAAACGCTTTTAAGTTCGCCCATTGGCAGAAAAACGATTGTTTTGGCGAAGCTGGTTGGATCAGGTATTGTCGCCTTGCTTTTTGCCGCTTTCTATATGTTTGGCTTCAGGTCTTATATCCAGGGAATTACTGGAGGAAACGGCGCCCCAAAAAATCCGGCGCTCATAGAAGCGCTTAATAAATTAGGGCTTAATTTCGGATCAGGGGACTATATTCTGCTTGGCATCTCGCTTTTTTTGGCAATTTTATGCGCGCTGGCAATTGCGATTATCCTTGGCATCTTGGCAGAAGATGTTAAGGGAGTGCAGACGGTAATCACGCCCTTGATGGTTATGATTATGATTCCGTACTTTTTGACGCTTTTCTTCGACATAAATACGCTTTCGCCCGTTCTTAAATATCTCGTTTATGCCATTCCTTTTTCGCATCCCTTTCTGGCATCACAAAACATTCTGACGCATAACTATTTGCCCGTGATTTTAGGCATTGTCTACGAACTTGTTATCTTTATTATCTTTGTCATCATCGCCAGCAAAATCTTCTCATCTGATAAAGTTTTAACCATCAAACTCAGCTTTAAAAAGAAAAAACTCTTCAATCGCTAATGCATAACAATATTGCGTCTCCCGACACGGAATGTCGGGGAAAATTAAAAAATTAATCTTTAATTTAAATAATAAAAACTTATGGCCAACAAATCTAAGATTCATTTTATTATTACGGGAGGGACAATTGATAGTTATTACGAGCCGACAAAAGACACTGCTGTGCCTAATAAACATTCTGTTATCCCTAGATTCATTCAAAGCTTAAAACTCTATGAAGAATGCGAATTCACTGAAATCTGCATGAAAGATAGCAGGGAACTTGACCAAGCTGATCTCAAAAATATCTGCAAAACTATTGAAGAAAATCCTCATCAAAGAATCATCATTACCCACGGCACCTATACCATGCCGGATACCGCAAGATATCTTAGCGCTAATCTGAAAAACAAAAACAAAGTTATTATTCTCGTCGGCTCAATGATTCCCTTATCGGGTTTTGCGCCATCAGATGCTCCATTTAATCTTGGCTTTGCTATGGCAAAATCTCAGGAATTGGCAAATGGAATCTATGTCTGTATGAATGGAAAAGTCTTTTCTCCAAACGAAATTATGAAAACCATCAATCAAGGAAGATTTTCTTCAATCTTCGGCGAAAACGATTAAATTTGAAAACAAAAACTGTCAGCGCCGAGTGGCTATCACCAAGTGCTAATAAAACATCAATAATCTATGCCAAATGAACATTTAGAAAAAGGCTATTCAAATCAGGAAGAAGCGCTGAATGAGATCCCTTCATCTCAAGAATATATTGAGCAATTGCGTGAAAAAGGGTCAGATCGCCATATTCAGGCCTATCAAAAAGTTATTGAAATCGCGGAAGAAGTGCGCAAACGCGGCGGAAAAGTTTTATTGGTAGGAGGAAGCGTCCGCGATATGCTCTTGGGCAAAATTTCCAAAGACTTTGATATCGAAGTTTACGGCATTGAGCCGGACAAAATTGAAGAAATCGCCAGGCAATACGGCGAAATTTCCGATGTTGGTAAAGCATTTGGAATTCTTAAAATGCCTTTTGGAAGGGGAGTAGATATTGATATTTCCTTGCCGCGCACAGACTCAAAAATAGGCGTTGGCCATAAAGGATTTGAGGTAAAAACCGATCCTCATATGAGCATCCGCGATGCCAGCA
>Ga0315286_10003012_pt1 | contig 15783 bp, 9 predicted proteins | sample YL17G10_0_MG_FD_205038 | JGI IMG/M metagenome (GOLD analysis project Ga0315286, IMG submission 205038) | Sediment microbial communities from Yellowstone Lake, YNP, Wyoming, USA - YL17G10_0 | ecosystem: Environmental > Aquatic > Freshwater > Lake > Sediment | place: USA: Wyoming | collected...
GGCTACGATTTTGCTGGCTTCAACCTCCGCTTGAGCCTTTACCTCTCCCGTGATAGATTGTGCAGCCTTCCGACCCTCCTCCACAATCTCGTTCGCTTCGTCCTCAGCCCTCTTTCTCGCTTCCTCTACTAGCTGACCGGCTTGATGCTCAGCTTCAGCTATGATTTCACCTGCGCGGTGCTCAGCTTCAGCGGTAATCTTGTCCGTATTATCCTCGAACTGTTGTTTGGCTTCGTCTATTATTTGCCTCGCAGTTTGCCCGGCATCAGTAAGTATCTCTGACTCAGTAGTACTCGCCTGTTCTATAATTCTGCTTGCTCTTTTGTGCGCTTCATGGATGATTACCCTTGCCTCTGACTTAGCCAGATTTGTTGCTTCTCCAATGGCTTGTTTCGCCTTCTGCTCTGCCTCAGCAACAGTTTTCCCGGCTTCCATCTCAGCCTGAACCTTTACCCCGTCAGCGATATGTTGAGCCGATCGCCGACCCTCCTCCACAAGCACACTTACATCGGCTTCAGCCTTCTTTCCCGCTTCCTCTACTATTAGGCCGGCTCGATGCTCGGCTTCAGTCATAATTTGGCTCGCGTTATCCTCACCCTTCTGCCTGGCTTCGTCTACTATCCGCTTCGCCGTCTCCTCAGCGTCAATACGCATCTTCGCTTCTGTAACCCCAGCCTCCTCTATTATCTGGCTCGCCTTTCTATGCGCCTCCGCTACTATCCCAGATGCCTCCGATTTCGCTGCATTGCTCGCATCCCTAACAACCTGTTTCGCCTTCTGCTCTGCCTCAGCTATGATTTTGCTAGCTTCAACCTCCGCTTGAGACTTTACCTCTCCCGTGATAGATTGTGCAGCCTTCCGACCCTCCTCCACAATCTCGTTTGCTTCGTCCTCAGCCCTCTTTCTCGCTTCCTCCACTACCTGACCGGCTTGATGCTCAGCTTCAGCTATAATCTCTGCCATAATCCTGCCGGCGCTATCCTCTCCCTGCTCTCGGGCTTCAGCGATGATTCTATCTGCCTCTATCTCTGCTCCAGCTTTCGCCTCTTCAATATTAGCTTGTGCAGCCTTCCCACCCTCCTCCACAATCGCGTTCGCTTCGTTCTCAGCCCTCTTTCTCGCTTCCTCTACTATCTGGCTGGCTCGGTGCTCAGCTTCAGCTATAATCTTTCCTCCACCGTCTTCCCCCCTTTGCTCGGTCTCCTCGATTATCTGCCTTGCTATCTCCTCAGCATCGGCAAGTATCTTCGATTTAATGTGTCTAGCCCCTTCTATAATCTGATTGAATTCCTCTATTGCATCAGACGCCTCATCCACAGAATCGCTCTGAAAGCGGCTGATACCTGCGCCGGGTTTTATGGAAACCAGACCGCCACGAACCGCCAGAAGCACTGCGTGCGCCCTGTCGTTGGCGTTCAGCTTACGAAGGATACTGCTTACATACCTCTTAACAGCCGAATCACTTATACCCAGGAGCTCCCCGATTTCCTTGTTTGCCTTACCCTTCGCCACAAGAGTCAGGATTTCAAACTCCCTGGGGTTAAGAGGCGTGGGCATGTTATCCTCTCTACTGACACTGCATACAATCTCCTCAAATTGCCTCAGCACCTTCAAAGCGACCTGGGGTCTGCTGCTTACGCTGTCATTTATGGGATATTCACCTTTGGAGGCTCGTTCTATCGTCCCGATAAGCTCCTCAGGCGAACAATCCCTAGTCATCAGGTAAGCGGCGGCACCGTTCTTGATAGCCTCAAACAGCTCGTCATCATCCTCCGCCGGGCTGCTGCTCAGCATCACCACCTTCGTTTGAGGCGCGCCGAGAGCGATTTTTCTGCACAGCACTAGTCCATCCCGTTCAGGGAAGCCGGTATCCAGCAGCACGACATCGGGCGAGACAGCATCGATTCGAGCAATCACATCATTTTCATCTACACCGGGGTCGCATTCGATGATTTCAATTATTTCAGAGCTACCCTGCGCTACAGCCCGCCTGAGTTCTGCCCTCAAGAATGGCTGCCTGTCGGCTATCATAGCAACAATCTTACCCATAGTACCCTCCAAATTTTAGTGCTCTCCAGAAGTCACCCATCTTCCTCTAGAGTATGACCCTGTTTTATACTCCTCTTCACACTTTAAAAGCTTGGTCTCAAAGGATCGGCTCGGGATATGCCGTGTAACCGAGTATTATTAGATCCCACCAAGCCTGATAGCCAAAGCCCTCATATCACAATGTGCGAAAGGGCCCAGTTGAAGCTGAAGCCCTGTCTTCCGAGCTCGCCAACGGCGTTGCCGAGAAGAGTTTGTTCCCTCCCGCTCTTTTGGCAACACCTAGAGCTCTATCCACTGCCTTGACAATATCTGCCGCATCGCTAGCGTGGATTGGATATGACGCTATGCCCATGCTAATACTCACTATCCTTTCCATGCCATCTATCACTGGTCTATACTTCTTAACCCCCGAACTGATCCTCCTCCCGATTTTCAAGGCATCCTCACTGCTTGCTTCGGGAATGAGCAGCATGAACTCATCCCCTCCCCACCGAGCAGCGATGTCATAACCACGTATTTGCAATCTGATAATCTTCGCTAATTCCTTAAGAATGGCATCGCCCACCTGACGACCAAGACCGTCATTTATCGCCTTGAGCCCATCCACATCAATCTTTATTAGCGAGAGAGCTTTCTGCCCACTTCTAGTGGCGTGAGCGAACTTCCGGTCTATTTCCGCTATCAGATACTGGCGACTGTAAAGACCGGTTAAATTGTCAACATGCGCATTTTCCTTTATGCCCGCAGCTAGCTGCGCGTTCTCGACTGCCATAGCCATTTGATTGGCAATGATACCAAACAGCCTCATGTCTTGTTCAAGAAACTCGCGAGTCTCATGGCTAGCAGCATATAGCAACCCCATAACCTCCGTTTTTGCCATTATTGGTATTGCAGCAAGCGAACGAAAGCCTTCATTATTGGCAATTATACCCACAAGCCCTGCTTCGAGTGTGACATCTCTCACTAATAGAGGTTTCCCTGATAGTGCCGCGTGCCACGAAAAACCGTCGGCTTCTCTCATTGACTCTACCCAACTTGCAAATTCCGTTGAGGCCCCTCTATGAACTCTAAGTGTCAGCTCTTTGGTTTTCTGATCCAAGAGTAATATTCCAGCCACCTTTATTTCCATTGCATGCATCATCTTGACAAGAGCGCTTTCCAATAGCTCAGGCAAATCTGAAGATTGAGTCAGGGTGAGACTGATGTCGAATAGAGCCTCGACTCGCTTAGCATGTTCCAGTGGTGCGATTTCTGCCCCCCTCGCTGAAGCATCCTTGTTATCTGTCTCTTTTTCACGCGTTGGATTAATCCTGTCGGCCTGTTCCTCACCACTCATTAGGGCCTCCTTCACGAACTTTGTTCCTTAATTGAAACTTTCTAACTTTGAAGAAAGTCCCTTTCCTCTCTCTACAAGCGGGAAAAGCAAGACGCTTTTCGGCCTCGTCGAGTCCGCTCCTAAATATCCTGAATTCCCAACCGCACATGTGGGTATCCCTATCCATTTGGTGACATTAAAGTAAATGTTACTGCATATTACTTGACCACTTTCAATCTTAGAGTCAATTGTGTCATCTGAGAATAGCGAGTTTGTACCATATTTGTGTAGTTATTTAGTAATATCTACGTAGCGACATGATGTAGTACTCTTGTCATTGTCGTACCCGTAGCAAATCCTCACTTACCCCTGTTGTTTTTTTCGGAGGTCGAGTTTTACTGGGCGATAAACCGATTAAATAGCTCGGTGCTCCAGGCACTTTGGGCGGGTTTAGAACCCGCCCCTACTGTGCGTGCAGAATGCAATTACAAGATTGGAATTGAGTGTGAGGTTGCGGAAAATTCCGGTAGGGTGAGTGAATTGAAATGGTGGGTTTCGTCCTTCTCAGGAAGGACTCCACCCACCCTACACATGCTACAAGACCTCCTTTAACAGCCACTCAGTGGTAGGAACCGAGTTCCGCTTGATTAACATACATAACTCGGGTAACATGGAGACGATCTGTCCAATGGTGTCGAAGCTGGTATTGTGCGTCAGTAGTTATCCTTTCATGCAAAACGGCAACGGAGTCTTCCATCGAAAAACGGGAAGGTCAAGTTGGTGATGGAAAACAACAAGCATAGCGTGGCCATCACTGATGACTATCCACCCCCGCGGCACATGCTCCGAGACCTTCTGATCTCGGTTGAACTTCAAGAGAAGACACGCTGTGTCGCACGAGCACCAATCGTGCCCGAAATCTGCACTGATAGAGGTGGTGTGCATGTTGGTGTTATAGCTACACTCGTGGATGTTCTCGGCGCATCCGTGGCAATTAGGGCAGTCTATCCTGACTGGATCGCTACCTCTGGTATCTCCATATACACAACCAGACCAGCCACGTTAGGCACCATCACCGCATCCGGTACGCTCATTAGAGCAGGACAGAGCATAATCGTCATCGACATAGATATCAGTGCAGAACCAAGTGGTCACGGCAAGCCCGCTGCATCAATCGGCTCCGCAGTGATGACATTCTCAAGGCTACCTCGAAGAAAGGACACCATAGAGGTCGAGTTTGACTCGGTCAGTGCTACCACGTTCGCCGTTGAGGGGTCAGGGCTCTTGCGGAGCTATCTGGATGAAGTTGGGCTCAAGATTCTTGACGATGGGGCAGGAGTTATCGAAATCAACATGAGTAATTACGTGCGCAACAGTTTCAACGCAATCCAGGGTGGTATTATTGCCCTTCTTGCTGACGTAGCGGGACAGTGCGCAGCTCGTGCAGCTACAGGTCGACACCTGATAACGAAGGACATGACCATACACTACCTATCTCAAGGAAAAGTCGGCCCTTTCCGAACTATGGCTAACGTGATTCGCACAACTAATGATACAGCCTTGACGCGCGTCGAAGTAGTAGATAAAGGGGCCAATGACCGGCTTTTGATGGTGGGCATGAACACTGCGACTGTGAATGGCGGTAAATGACGCTGTTCGGTTAAGAGGCATGTATCTTCTAATCAAGGGGCTTCACGTCGCGCATGGCAGCCACCATGTTGAACTAAAGCTTGGATTGTTCAGGGGCGACATTCAGCCAAATTCCGAACCTGCATCGGTCTTACCTGGGGACTAAGCGGGTTCCCCCGTTTCTCTTATTCGAAATGCCATCACCACAGCTATCACCAGTAATACTGCTATGAACACAAGCGGTAAAATATACTCACCTCTTACGCTGCGCAAAATCTCCATTAACGGCACAATAGCTACAGCCGCCCCGTTTCCCAAAAGCTGTAGGTATGCTACGGAGATTCCAGCGTATTTTTCACCTGTAATCTCGATAGACATGGTAAGCATAATCGGGAGAGCCGATAATAGAAAGAAGCCCAGTACTATGCCGTTGACCATATTACCTACAAAGCCGCTTTCAAACATGAGGACGGTGATGCATATGGCTCCGACCAGAGATGCCAGAATCAGAAAAGGCTTTCTTTTTTTGATTCTATCCGAGACTATGGGGATGGCAACGCAGCCGAGCATGCCGCTAAAGACCAGCACCGAAGATATAGTGCCGGCATCGACCATCGAAATGTGATGCATTTCATTCAATATTTTCTCCAGCCAGGTGGCCAGTCCATTGAAAACCCCGATACCGATCAAAGCTACAAATCCCAGAATTACAAAGTCCCTGATTCTTAAAATGCTTTTTAGCCCTTCACGGATGGAAATTTTTTCTTCTTCTTTCGCTTCTCTTGCAGGCGTGGGAGGTTTAGACCTGACCAACAGAAAGAACAACAGCGTTCCCGCGATTCCTGTGATGCCGTAAATTAATAGCATTGATTTAAGCCCGAGGGAGTCCACCAGGGAAGGAGTCACGCCCAGGCCCACGACCATGCCGATGAATAGTGCCAGGGAACCCAGTCCCACCGCAGTAGCCTCCTCTTTCCGCGGAAACCAGGTTACCACAAGTTTGGTGATTCCATTCAATACGAAGGGCTGTCCTATGGAAATTCCTATCTGTGAAATCAGAAGCAGGGGATATGAGTATGGATCGATAATGCGGATCATACTGAAGACACCCGTAAAAATTGCACCTATGCCTACACTGTATTTGAACCCCTTTTTATCGATAATCATGCCCGAAGGCAGGGAAAGCAGAACGTATGTCAGAGGGAAAACCAGTGCCAGTAAGCCGGTGCTGAATGCAGAAATATGTAAATTTTCTTCGATATAAGTATCTATGGATGAAAAGTTTAACCAGTACAACTGTGTCAGAGCGGCTACATACATGTATGCAGCCAGGATAACCCATCTATACCTGTAAGCTTTGTAGCTCTCCACTTTTCTACCCTGTTTTTAACCCGACCCCCATAATTGTACCACTGCTGCCAATTGACCAGCCCAACCAATGGTCATCACAACTGCCATCACCCATGTTATAATTGGCACGTAGTTGAGAGGCGGTTTGGCGAAAGGTGAAATTATGCATGCAGTGAAGCATTTTTATCGGAAGGTTGAGGGTGATTACGAGTATTGTTTTAATGTGGAGACCTCGGCTCCGCTTACTGCTAAGGAATTAAAGACATTGCGCTGGCTGCTCGCTGAGACGTTCGAGCCTGAGACTTTCGGCGAGAAATCCATCCTTATGCCTGTCAAGAAAGTACTTGAGGTCGGTCCCCGACTGAACTTCGAGACGGCTTACTCCACTAACGCCGTGGCTATCTGCCATGCCTGCGGGCTGGGTAAGGTTACGCGGCTGGAATACTCAAGACGGTATCTGCCACCGCCGAAAGCTGATACAGAGAAGTTCATCGCTGAAAACCACGACCGCATGACGGAATGCCCCTATCCTGAGCCTCTAAAGACTTTCGAGACAGGCGCTGTCCAGGAGAAAGCCTTCTCCGTCCCGCTGATTAAAAAGGGCGTCGCTGAGCTGAAACGGTTCAACCGAGAGAAGGGTCTGGGCATGGACGAATGGGACATGAACTTCTACTTCAATCTCTTCACTGAAGTCCTGCGCCGTGACCCCACCAATGTAGAACTGTTCATGCTGGGCAATAACAACAGCGAGCACTCGCGCCACTGGTTCTTCAAGGGCAAACTGGTAATCGACGGCAGAGATGTTCCCGAAACCCTGCTCCAGCTAGTTAAGTCAACCCTGAAAGCCAATCCCGCCAACAGCGTCATCGCCTTCAGCGATAACTCCAGCGCCATCCGCGGTTACAAAATGTGGACGATATTACCCAAGCAGCCAGGAAGGTGTTCACCATTTACTCCGCAGCAGCCTACCTACCACATCCTGTTCACCGCGGAAACTCATAACTATCCCAGCGGCGTCCAGCCTTTCCAGGGAGCCACCACCGGCACCGGCGGCAGAATTCGCGATGGTCACGCTACGGGAAGAGGCTCGCTGGTAATTGCGGGCACGGCTGCCTACTGCACGGCAGCGTTGAATATCCCCGATTATCCCATCCCCGGCGAACCGAAGGGGCTTGCTTATCCCTTCGAACTGGCTTCGCCGCTGCAAATCCTTATCGAAGCCAGCAACGGCGCCTCAGACTACGGCAATAAGTTCGGCGAGCCCTTGATTCAGGGTTATGTCAGGACCTTCGAGCAGACACTGCCGGACGGCGAACGCCGGGGCTGGATAAAGCCCATCATGTTCACCGGCGGCATCGGTCAAATAGATGACAGGCACATTAAAAAAGAAGGCCCAAAAAAGGGTATGCTGGTGGTGCAGGTCGGCGGTCCCGCTTACCGCATCGGCATGGGCGGCGGCTCGGCTTCCAGCATGATTCAGGGCGAGAATATCGCAGAGCTTGACTTCAATGCCGTGCAACGGGGAAACGCTGAGATGGAGAACAAGGTCAACCGGGTAATCCGCACCTGCGTGGAGCTGGGCGGAAAGAATCCCCTGCTGGTGGCTCACGACCAGGGCGCGGGAGGACCCGGCAACGTGCTGGCAGAGCTTATAGACCCAGCCGGCGGCAAGATTAACATACGCAAGATTAAACTCGGCGACCCTACCCTGGCGGTCGTGGAGATATGGTGCGCCGAATATCAGGAACGAGACGCCTTTCTGGTTGACCCCAGGGGGATAGACAATCTACTAGCGATATGTCAGCGGGAAAAGGTGAACTGCGAGGTGCTAGGCGAGATTACAGGAGACGGACGCATCGTAGTCTACGATGACGAAGATAAATCCAGGCCAGTAGACCTCCCTCTGGATAGAATCCTGGGCGAGATGCCCCAGAAACCCTTCACCCTGGAGAGGATTCCCAAGAAGCTGAAACCCCTGCGGCTGCCCAAGGGATTGACCGCCGAGGAAGCTCTGATGCTGGTCTTCCGCCTGCCATCGGTGGGGTCGAAGGGATATTTAGTGCGGAAGGTGGATAGAAGCGTCACCGGGCTGATAGCTCAACAGCAGTGCTGCGGTCCTCTTCAGCTTCCGGTAGCTGACATGGCGATAGTAGCGCAAAGTCATTTCGCGCTTAGCGGCGGGGCGACGGCTATCGGGGAACAACCCATCAAAATGCTCATAGATGAGAAGGCAGGCGCCCGCATGGCGGTGGGCGAGATGGTAACCAACCTGGTCTCCGCCCGAATCAGCGACCTCGGCCATATCAAGTGCTCGGGCAATTGGATGTGGGCAGCCAAGCTGCCCGGCGAGGGAGCCAAGCTTTACGATGCAGCCGTAGCTATGCGCGACCTGATGATAAGCCTCGGCATCGCCGTTGACGGCGGCAAGGACAGCATCACCATGGCAGCCAGGGTGAGCAACGAGACGGTGAAAGCGCCCGGAGAGGTGGTCATCTCAGGCTATGCCACCATGCCCGATATCACCAAGAAGGTAACGCCTGACATCAAGAAGCCGGGGGAGAGCAGGCTGATTTTCCTCGACCTTGCGGCGGGGAAGAACCGTCTCGGCGGCTCAGCATTAGCTCAGGCTCTGGGTCAGCTTGGCGATAAGTCGCCGGATATGGAGAATCCCCAGCTTCTCATAAACACATTCCAGTCAGTGCAGCGGATGATAGACGATGACTTGATTCTCGCCTGTCACGATAGAAGCGACGGCGGCTTGATAACCACTCTGGCGGAGATGGCGATGGCGGGGAACTGCGGGATATCGATTCAACTCCCTCATAAAGAAGATGCAATCCCTCAGCTATTCTCTGAAGAACTGGGGCTGGTTCTCGAATACCTCCCAGCCAAAGAACGAGCAATCAAGGCTATCCTCAAAGAAAGCGGTATTCCTTTTACCATACTGGGCGGCACTCAAAAAGAACGGCAGGTGGTTATACGCCACCGCAACGAGACCGCACTCGATATCAGCACGCCCAGGCTTCTCTCCTGGTGGGAGGCTACCAGCGACAGGCTGGAACAGGAGCAGATGAACCCCCACGTTGCGAGAGAACAGGCGAGACGGCACGACCGCCCTGGGCTCAAATACCATTTGACCTTCCAGCCGGAGGCAACGCCCCTGAAAATCCTGCGCCAGAAGGACAAGCACAGGGTTGCCATCATCCGCGAGGAGGGCAGCAACGGAGACCGCGAGATGACCTCAGCCTTCTTCTGGGCTGGGTTCGAGCCCTGGGATGTCACCATGACCGACCTCCTGGAGGAGCGAATCACTCTCGACCGCTTCAGGGGAATCGTCTTCGTGGGCGGGTTCTCCTATGCCGACGTCCTGGACGCAGCTAAAGGCTGGGCGGGCGCTATCACATTAAACCCCAGGCTCAGAAAAATATTCGGGCGTTTCTTCAACCGACCTGACACCTTCTCGCTGGGGATATGCAACGGCTGTCAGTTGATGGCTCTGCTGGGCGTGCTCCCCTGGCAGGGAATCCCCGAAACGAAGCAGCCGAGGTTCATCCAGAATACCTCGCAGAGATTCGAGTCGCACTGGGGCACCGTGAAAATCTCCAAGAGCCCGGCGATAATGTTGAAGGGCATGGAAGGCTCGGTACTGGGCATCTGGTCAGCCCATGGCGAAGGTCATCTTCACTGTCCCGACCCTGAAATTCTCTCAGAGGCGAGACGGAAGGGTCTGACGCCCGTAGCCTACGTTGACGATGCAGGGAAACCAACCGAGAAATACCGTTTCAACCCTAATGGCTCGCCTTTCGGCATCAACGCGTTGTGTTCGCCGGATGGGCGGCATCTAGCGATGATGCCCCATCCTGAGAGAGCCTTTCTGCTCTGGCAGTGGGCGTGGGTACCCGAGGAATGGAAGTCAAAAAACTGGAGATTCACTGTGGGCGATTTTCGTCTCTGCGCTTCTCCCTGGCTGAGATTCTTCCAGAACGCGCGGGAGTGGTGCGACGGCAAAGTGCCGGTATAGTTGTAGTTGCCTGATAAATCAGGCACGGTTGCCCAATTCATCGGGCAACCACGTTTATTAATATCGAATAATAAGTGCGCTTAACCCTTGACATAATAGAACACTTGTGCTAGGCTAGCTACCAGAAGTGGTGCTGTGCCGTTTGTTAATGATGTTACAGGGCAATTTCCAAAAAACCCTTAACATAATAACTTCGTGGACAACTTGTGGACAGTTTCGTGGATAAGTGCATTGACCAGCAAGGTACAAGCAGGGATTAGAATAGGAGGCATTATGAAGGTCGTTTTCCTGGAAGATGTCCCCAACGTGGCTAAGGCTGGCGATATCAAAGAGGTAGCCGACGGCTACAGCAGGAATTACCTCATCCCCAGAAAACTCGCTGTCCCCGCCACGTCGAGTGAGCTTAAGAAGGTTGAAGTGCTGCGAGCGACAGGAGCACGCCGGGAAGCCAAGACGGAGAAGGAGGCTGAAGCCTTCGCCAAGACTCTTCAGAATATTACCGTGGCGATAAGGATGCGCGCCGGTACGAAGGACAAGCTCTACGGCTCTGTCACCAGCGCTGATATAGCCAGGGAGATTAAGAAGCTCACCAAACAGGATGTGGACAAACGCAAGATAGAGCTTCCCGAGCCCATCCGCGAGCTGGGCATATACGAGGTATCCGTAAAGCTTTCCAAGGATGTAACCGCTACCGTTAATGTTGTTGTGGAGCAGGAGTCAGAGCTAGAGAAGAAGTAAGAATAGAGATGCCAGGCGAAAGCGTTGAATCCCAGTCGAACGTTAAACTGCCACCCCACGACCTGGATGCCGAAGAGGCAGTTTTAGGGTCCCTTCTCATAGACCCTGAGGCGATTTTCAAGGTCGCCCCAGTACTCAAGGCGGAGGACTTCTACAGAGAGAAGAACCGCTGGGTTTACGAGAGTTGCTTTTCCATTTACGAGCGGCGTGAGGTCATAAATCAAATCACTGTCGCTAGCGAGATGGCACGCCTGCAAAAGCTGGAGGCTGCCGGCGGGGCTGCTTACCTCAGCCATCTGGTCTACCAGGTGCCCACCTCAGTGCATGCAGAGTACTACGCCAACATCGTGCGCCGTCTCTCCCTGATGCGGCAACTCATCTCTGCTTCTAACAGGATCGCAGCCATCGGCTACGATGCACCGCCCGATGTGGATGAAGCCCTCGACAAGGCTGAGGGCATCCTGTTCCGCCTGAGGCTGGGTCAGCACCAGCGCGGCTTCGTGCATATCCGCGAGGTGCTCGACCGCTACTTCGAGGAAGGCGAGCGCACACCGGAGCGAGACGGCTTTCTGCCTCACGTGCCCACCGGCTTCGCCGATTTGGACAAGATACTGAGCGGCTTGCAGCGCTCGGACATGATTGTGCTGGCAGCCAGACCCGGAGTAGGCAAGACCAGCATGGCACTAAACATCGCTCACAGTGCTGCCATGAAACACAAAGCGCACGTGGCTCTATTCAGCCTGGAGATGTCCAAGATGGAGCTCGCTTACCGCTTCCTCTCCGCCGAATCGGGGGTCGATAGCCAGAGAATGCGGGTGGGTCAGTTGAAGCAACGCGAGCGCGACGATGTGATGGAAGCCCTGGGGCGCCTCTCCGAGGCGCCGATTTACGTGGATGACTCCCCCTTCCTCAGGGACTCAGATATGCGCAGCAAGGCGCGACGCCTGAAAAGCGAGCACGGCGTAGACCTCGTCATAGTGGATTACCTGCAACTGATGCGCTCCAGCAGGGTTACCGACAATCGCGTTCAGGAGATGAGCGACATCTCCCACTGCATAAAAGAGGTTGCCCGCGAGCTGGATGTCCCCGTGCTGGCTGTCTCCCAGTTGAGCCGCGCCGTAGAGTCCCGCATGCCCCCCAGACCCATCCTCTCCGACCTCAGAGAGAGCGGCTCGATAGAGCAGGACGCCGATGTGGTGCTGTTCATCTACCGCGAGGACATGAGCTATAGAGAGGAAGACTGGGAGAAAAAGAACCCGAATCAGCCCTATCCCAAGGGGCTAGCGGAGATAATAGTCGCCAAGCACCGCAACGGTCCCGTGGGGCAGGTGAAACTGTTCTTCAGGGAGAGGATAGCCAAGTTCGAGAACCTGGAGAGATACGAAAGCGGAAAACCGAGCCTGCTATGAAAGCTTTCAGCGGTTTCCCTGCAAAGGCTAAATTCACGGCTATTCACAATGTGTTTTTCAGCGAGGTTCTGCCTCATATCGATGACCTCGCTGAGCTTAAAGTCACGCTACATATTTTCTGGATTCTATATAGAAAGAAGGGATACCCCCGTTTTGTCACCTTCGACGAACTTATCAGCGACCCAGGGCTGGTAAGAGGGCTCAGAGGCGAGGGCTCCCTGTCCTCGCCTCTGCGACGGGGCCTGGACAACGCGGTAAGCAGGGGCACGCTGCTCTGTTTGAAACTGGAGCGCGCTGGCGAAGCCCATGAGCTCTATTTCCTCAATGACGACGCAGGCAGAAGAGCAGTGGAAAAGATAAAGAGCGGCGAGCTTGAGCTGGGGGCGCTGGTAAAGGCGGAGCCCTGCGAAGCTAAAACGGAGCAGCCCGACATCTTCACCCTTTACGAAAAGAACATAGGCATGCTCACCCCCATAATCGCCGAGGAGCTGAAAGAGGCTGAGGGAACTTATCCCGCCTCCTGGATTCAGGACGCCTTCAAGGAGGCGGTTGACCTGAACAAACGTAGCTGGAGGTATATTTCCCGCATTCTGGAAAGATGGTCAGCGGAGGGCAAAGATGATGGAGAGCCTGGGCGAGATTCTAAAGCGGACTCAAGCCCAGAAGAATACCGCAGAAGATACGGTCACCTCCTCAAAAGATAATGCTATTGAGGAAGGCGATGAAAATGTTTGCCCGCACTGCAAAGGGAGGGGATGGCTGCGCTTCGATGTCCCCCTGGGGCACCCCGACTTTGGCAGATTGAAGCCCTGCAAGTGCACCGAAAGAGAGTTCGAGGGTGAACGGCTGAATCGCCTGGAGCGCTACAGCAACCTGGGCCCTTTGACCCGCTTAACCTTCGACAACCTGTTGCCCAATGGTCGCAGCAGCGCCCCCCAGAATCAGGAGCAGTTCTTCAGATGCTGTCAGATAGCTATGGCATTCTCCGAGAACCCCCGGGGCTGGCTGGTGCTGAGCGGTCCCAGCGGCTGCGGCAAGACTCACATGGCAGCAGCCATAGCGAACCATAGACTGAAGCAAGGCTATCCGGTGTTCTTCGTTATTGTCCCCGACCTCCTCGACCACCTTCGCGCCACCTTCAGCCCCCGCAGCGATGTCGCCTATGACGAGCTTTTCGAACGGGTACGCAACTCCCCGCTGTTGATACTCGACGACCTGGGCAGGCAGAGCAGCACCCCCTGGGCTGAGGAGAAGCTGTTCCAGATACTGAACCACCGCTTCAACGCCGAACTGCCCACCGTGGTAACTACCAGGAGCCTGAAGGAACTCGATGAACGGCTGGCTGCCAGATTGCAGAACCCGGCTATAGCCCAGCAATGCGAACTGGAGAAGCCTCCCATAGCGCTCTTCCAGCAGATAGGGGGACTCACCGTCCAGTTCCTGAACGACAAGACATTCGAGAGCTTCGATGCCCGCGGGATGAACGCCGATGAGAAGGGTAAAGAAAGCCTGCAAATGGCTCTGAGGGAGGCTCGTCAGTTCGCTGAATCGCCCGAGAACTGGCTGGTTTTCTTGGGTATGCACGGATGCGGCAAGACTCATCTTGCTGCATCCATCGCCAACCACCAGTTGGGAGCGGGGAGGCCCATTTTCTTCGCTGTGGTGCCTGACTTGCTCGACCATTTGCGCTCCACCTTCAGTCCCGAGAGCAAAGTAACCTACGACGAACTGTTTGAGAAGGTGAAGTCCAGCCCGCTGCTTATCCTGGACGATTTAGGCACCGAGAGCAGCACGCCCTGGGCGCAGGAGAAGCTCTACCAGATATTGAACTACCGCTACAACTCGCGCCTGCCCACCGTTATCACCGTCGCCGGCTTCCTGGAGGGAATCGAGGGGCGCTTAGCCTCGAGGCTGCAGGACCCCAAGCTGAGCAATGTCATCCCCATCTTTGCTCCGGATTATCGAAGCCAGATGAGCCAGTCGGCGGACACCGGCACCAAGCCCCCGCGCAACAAGCCCCGCAGATGGCGCTAACAGCGAGAAACTCTAAATCCCAATTTCTAAATTCTAAACAATATCAAACTTCAAAGTCCAAATGTTTAAAACATTTGGCAATTCGGATTTTGAATTTGCCTTCAAACAAGCTCAGGCCGAGGTTTAGGATTTCGGGTTTCGAATTTAGGATTTAGCTCTGTGGAGCAGGGCGTCTGGCGAGCCAGATGAGCGCAGGGATTGTTATCGCCATTATTATCAACGAAACGACCTGCGCCTGATGCAGCGGACCCAGCACAGCTTGCTCGTCTCCCCTCACTATGCTGAACAGCACCCTGCCGAAGGAATACAGCGAAGCATAGATGAGGAAGAGCATCCAGTCCTTCTTGAAGCGCTTGCGCAGGGTGAGCAGCAAGGCGAAGATAATCAGGTCGTAGATAATCTCGTAGGCAGGCACGGGATGCCGCGCAGGCTCCCCTATTATGGTGAAATCCGCTGCGTTGGGATTGGTATAGATGACGCCCCAGGGCAGAGAGGTGGGTGTGCCGTAGGCATCGCCGTTTATCAGGCAGCCGATACGCCCAATAGCCTGCGCCAGAACCATCCCTGGAGCGGCGAGGTCGGAAATCCGTCCCAGGGGCAGCTTCCTGAGAGCGGCATAGCCTATACCGAAAACGAAGCCGCCGATAAGAGCGCCGTAGAGAGAAAGACCGCCCTCCCAGAAGCGCAGCGCCTGCAACAGGTCATCGCTGTAGAGTTCCCATTGGTCGATAACATGGAAAAGCCTTGCTCCGATTACCCCGCCGAGGATGCCCCAGAAGGCGGTAGTATAGACATCATCAATCGCGACGTTCTTCTCTCTAGACAGCCTCGCCACCAATAACACAGCAGCGAGCACAGCGAGCCCGGTAAACAGTCCATGCCAGCTCATGGTGAAATTGCCGATGGTGAAGATATTAGGATCCATCCCTATTTCAATCATCTCTCTTCAGCCCCCTAATCTTCAATCGTTCATGTAGGGACGGGGTTGAAATCCGCCCTCAGCTTGTACCTAGCGAACTTGACCTGTATACTTCTCTTAGGTAGAATAGTTCGCTGGCGAAGTTAGCATATCATAGCATGGAGCAGGTACAGGAATAAAGACTTAACAATCAAATAGGTTCAGGGGAGAGGTGTCCGAGTGGTTTATGGTACCGCTCTCGAAAAGCGGAGTTGTCGTAAGGCAACCGTGGGTTCGAATCCCACCCTCTCCGCCATGTGAAATCTGTTTTTTCGCGGAG